>OJJV01000007.1_pt1 | contig 348434 bp, 304 predicted proteins | sample 1596391 | NCBI WGS metagenome assembly OJJV01 (sample SAMEA4350164, study PRJEB24818) | metagenome | biome: human; feature: gut; material: faeces | place: Denmark | collected 2013-09
TTTCTTTTTCATATTGTTTGATGTGACTGTATTTTTTTGACATACAAATTCCCCCTTACGGTAGTTGCTTTTATTCTACCATAAGGGGGTGTTTTTTTCTATTGTCCGTTTTTACTGGACTTGTGCAAATTCCGGTGGTTTTTTACAATCAAAATCAACATCACATGTCATTCCGCAATAAATTTATAAATCCTGTCGCAGGCGTCTTTTTCTTTATCGAAGAAGAAGTCTGCATTTTTTTCTTTGTACGGACTTATCGGCTCGCCGGAATTTTCCATAATCCTCTGCAAAGCCGTGCAAAGCTCCGCTTCATTCTGCGTGAACTCTCCAAAGCCTTTTTCAAACGGAATATCGAGCTCCCTGTAATCGTTCATACCTGCCTTGAACTCCTTAAAATCGGGCATGAAATATATAATCGCACGGTTGAGATATACAAAATCAAAAACAAATGACGAATAGTCCGTAATGCAGATTTTATATTCATCGGAAGCCCTGCCGTCGGCAAATTTCACTCTGTCCGATTTCAGCAGGAAACATTCTTTATAAGGCGCAAATATCGGGTGAAGCTTAAATTCAAGCGTCCAACCGTTTTTCTCCAGGATTTCTTCAAGTCTGTCACTGTTTAAAAATGCCTGTGTTTTCTTATAATATTCCGACTGTATGAACTTATCCTTATCGGGCATCCAGCCGCCCTCGCCCTTATGACTGATAAGATACTTTCTCCATGACGGCGCAAAAAGAATGACGTTTTCCGCCTTGGTTTCGTCAATGTCGAAATAATCGTATCTCGGCATTTTACTCTTGATGAGCGCTTCCTCCGGGAAGAAATAATTCTCGGTAAAATTTTTCACCTCGTAATTTGTCGAAATGACCTCGCCCGTCACATCGAGCCTGTCATAGGAATACTTCCACGGAAGATGTGCGTGCAAAACTCCGTGCTGGAGGTAATACACATCGCCCGAAAAAAGATCAATGTATTCGGGATAAATATCACTGAAATAAGGAAGATAATTTTCCTTTTCGATGAAAGCCGTAATTATCTTTTCGGCATTAAGATACATAAGTTTATGCTTAGTTGAACGGAACGCAATTAAATTCTTCTGCTGCTCGGGTGTAAACTTATCTTTCACGGCGTCAACTGAACCGTTTACGACATAATAACGTTCAACACCGTCGTCAATCGAAAAATCATGCACAAACTGATAATATGCGTTGTCAACGCCGACGCCCTTGCAGTCATGGTAAAGCCAGATGCGCTTTTTCGGCATAAGATAATTTATGAAGCGGACCGCAAAGACCCTTTTGTTTGCTAAAATATATTTTTTCAGCTCGGATTTTTTATATGCTTTTTCCGCTTTTTTATCGGCTTTTTCAAGCACAAAGCACCTGTCGCTCATCTTGCATTTTATGCCGTTCATAACAAAAAGCTTTCTTTTTTTATTGAAAGGAACCCATTCGCCGCACTCAAAGTCAACAGGATACGACCTCTCGCCTATTTCAACCGTGAAGGAAAAAGATTTATGTTTATCGACTTCTATGACCGTTCTGAAACCCCAGGCAGTGTTATTCTTTATTTTTGCGCCGTCATAGCAGAAGGAACATTCTCTGATTTCAAGCGGTATAATTTCACTCCGTTCTCTGAGGAGAAGCATCGGCTTTTCGCAATAATCGAAAATCGGAGAAGATATATATCCGCAAAGCTCAATGCCGCTTTTACGGGCTTTGAATCTCGTCAGCACAAGCTTAACACTGTCTGCTTCATATAGGACCTTATCCTCGTGAACAAGCTTTAAGCTACCGTCCGTAACAGCATCAAGGTCACCCTTGTATTTCATCGAAACAAGATAATATCTGTTCATCAACGGTGCATCGGGGAAATTGATGATTATTTCATCTCCGACGCTTTCGAGAAGCTTTTCAATTCTACGAATTTCCTCACGGTAGGCATCACCCTCAATATGATACGGAAGAAGATAATCCCCCGAAATTCTGTTTAGAACATCCTCTACAAAAAGCGACTTGACAAAATCCGGAACCGAATCAAAGCTTGAAAAAAATTCCTCCCACTTACCGATAAAGCGGTCAAAATAAACGGAACACTTCAAAGCCTTGCTCTCGCCTGACGGGTTGTTAAATTTACGGTATTCGGCGCTGTCAACATAACCGACTGTCATCTTGTCCCTTGCGCATTGAATACAGTATTCCGTCGCTTTAAGGTCACATTCCTCCGAGCTGTCAAAAAGAACATTCTCATCTCCAATGTTTTTGACAACAATATTCATTCCGTTCGGACAAAGAAATTCATTGCCTTCAACGTTCAAATCATATATATCCGTCGCACGTTTTTCATTCTTGAAATCGCACTTTTTTCTGCCGGATTTTGTATAAGGAATCATCCTGTAGGCTACAATATCCGTTCTTTCTTCGTTTTCTTCAAAAAAATCAACCGTATTCTTCATTGCGTCGGCCGAGAGTGAATCGTCGGCATCAAGGAAGGCTATGTACTTTCCCCTCGCCGCAGTAATTCCGCTGTTTCTCGCCGCTCCCGAACCGCCGTGAGAACGGGTTATGATCGTTGCAAAAGTTTTTTCGCTTGCAAATTTCTTTGCTATTTCCTCCGAACCGTCGGTGCTGCCGTCATTGACAAGAATCACCTCAAGTTTTTCCTTGTCAATGGTCTGTGCGGCTACGGAATCAAGACATTTTTGCAATGTTTCTTCCGAATTGTAAAAAGGGATTATCAATGAAATAATTTTTTCAAAACTGCTCATACTGTCACCTCAATCAATGAAAAGATTATACACTGATAAATCGTTTTTTGCAATAATCTTTATGTATAAACACAATTTTTCAGGTCAAAAATTTCCATGGGTGATTTTATGAAAAATGCACTGATAAAGCAGGAAAGCAAGGCTTTTATAAAAGGGAAAAGAGTAAAAGCACTGTCAATAATTCTATTTTTGCTTATATTTTGTATTGTGATGACAGCCGTAGATTTCGGAATTATCTTTATTGCAGACATTTTACGGCATCTCGGGGTTGCCGCTACGATAGCTTTATCGGCAGCTCTTGTTTTGATAAGCTTTTCGGTACTGCTTGTTTACAGCTCGGTATCGGTCGGTGAAAAAGCGTGGTACGGCGGCATTACGTCCAATAAAAGAAACTTTTCAAAAAGATTTTTCTTTTGGCTTAAACCAAAAAATTCCTTGCGTGCTTTTCGATTCAAAGCATTATTATTTCTTTTAAAATCCATGTGGGCTGTCGTATTCTTTCTGCCCTCGGCAATACTCGCTTGGTCTGTCTACTACCTTTCGGGCACGGGAGGACTTGAGCTGTATCTGTTTATTTCGCTTTCCGGCGGAACGTTTTTGCTGACAACAAGCGGAGCTGTATTTTATTTTATTGCCATGCAAAAATATTTTATAGCGGAATATCTCTTTTCTTCAAATCCAAAGCTCGGCGCTCTGACGGCGATAAAGCAAAGTAAAAATCTGCTTGACGGTCATATTTATGAAATCGTTCGCTTCAAATTGAGCTTTTTACCGTGGTTTTTTAGCTGTATTTTTATTTTTCCCGTTTTTTATTTCCTGCCATATTATAAAGAAAGCTGCTGCGTTGTTGCAAAAAGAATAACTTTGTGATAAAATAAAAAAGAACTTTTTCACGGAGATGTTTATATGAAGGATAACTTAAAATGGACAAAGTCAAAAGTTTTTTTGATAAGCATAAACTGTATTCTTTGCGTTGCAATTGTTGTCAGCGCGATGATGATTGTAATTGACAAATCGAGAATTAAAAACGGCGCTGTTTTCACCGGCGGCGAAAAAGAAACGACCGCTTCCGACTCTTCGGTCTCTGGAACGGCCGGCAGCGCAAGGCTGATGATTGCCGGCGACAATGTCGTTTACAAAACCGTTTACACTCAGGCAAATCAAAAAGCCGGCGGCAGCGGATATGATTTTTCATCCGCATATGACGGAATCAAGGAAATTATCGCCAAATCGGATATTGCAATGGTAAGTCAAAACACCGTTATGGACGACAAAAACGAACCTTCGGCATCTCCTGAATTTAACACGCCCGACCAGATGCTTGATAAGCTTCTCGATCTCGGATTTGATGTCTACAATCAAGCTAACGATCACATCATGGATATGGGTCTCTCGGGTGCGATAAACGACATTGCCCTTTTCAAGGCAAAGGAAAATCAAGCACTTTTAACAGGTCTCTATGAAAACAAAGAGGAAATGATGAAGCCGCAGGTCAAAGAGGTCAACGGAATCAAAATTTCCTTTGTCGGCATAACTCAGTCACTCGGCGATTACGAGCTTTCGGAGGAAACCGATATAGGTATCCTCAATCTTTCCGACAGCCGTTCAACATCGGACGAGCTTGAGGGCACAATGAAGCAGCTTGTCGAAAGCGCAAAAAACGCTTCGGATATTGTTTGCGTAACGGTTCATTGGGACGGAGAATCAACAAGCGAGCTTTCCGATACTCAGAAAGATATTATTTCAAAGCTTTTGAAATACGGCGCCGATATTATCGTCGGCACGGGTAAAAACGACCTGCAAAAATTCGAATATAGGTCAAACGGCGACGGTGAACAGGCACTTGTTATTCCGTCACTGGGCAAAGTGATTTCTCTTGAGGAAAGCGTTAACAGCTTCCTCGGCGGAATCGCAGATATCACCGTTTCAAAAGACCCCAAGACGAACAAAACGCACGTCTCCTCGGCAAAACTTATACCGACCGTTACAGTCTATGAGGAGGATTACGCAAACGTCCGAGTCCTCCCCTTCTCAAAATGCACCGAAGAGACAATTAAAAAGCACGGCTTCGTTCAGGAGGACGAAAGTTTCACTTTCAGCTATATTCAGAATTATTACAATCAGAACTTTGCCGATATACTTGAATTGAATTGATGATAAAATCTCTATGTGCGCTGTACGCATCACATTCTACTATTGTTTTATAAAAACAAAATATTAGAGAAGTACTGTAAGAAAGCATTTTATTGATCCAATGCCTCCGGCCTATGCAAGGTCAGATAAAACCGACACCGTGCCTTCTCTTTACTTTAAAAAGCATAAAAAACTGCCACACCGAAATGAACGATGTGACAGTTTTTTTATCTGTTAATAAGCGGTTTGACCTGCTTGCCCAAAAGCACGGCGATTATCATCTTCGCACAGTCAAGCGCAATGTAGGGAATAACTCCTGCAAGAAGAGCCTGCTTGAGGTTCATGCCTGCCTGATAAGCGAGCCAAAGTGAACCGAAAAGGTAACAAACAGCCGTTCCGAGCGCCATGCCCAAAAGTGAAAAGAAAAACTTTCCTTTGAACTTATCAACGAATATTCCGCCGATAACGGCAATAAAGATAAATCCGATTATATATCCGCCCGTGGGTCCGACAAGCTTGGCAGCTCCGCCGGTGAATCCTGAGAAAACAGGTACGCCGGCAAGACCGAGCAAAATATAAATAATAACGCTGACCGTTCCGGTTTTCGCTCCGAGCAAATAGGTTGTAAGGTAAACCGCCATAATGGTGAACGAAACCGGCACAGGTGTAAACGGAAGCGGAACCGAAAGAGGTCCGAGCACGGATATTATCGCCGCCATAAGCGCAATTTTAACTGTTTCAATTATTCTCTCATGTCCTGTTTTCGCTTTTGCACTCATAAATTATACCTCCGGAGCCGGTTCTGACGGCTGGAACTTTCTCTTGATAAGCTCAAATATACACTTCCACATCTTCTTGAAAGCCTCAAAGAATGTAACGTGATATCTCGAATCGCAATTCATATTCTCGGTGACGAGAGGTGTGATCTCATTCGCATCCTTGTCATAAAGCATATACTGCGGCAGCTCCGGGTCGCTGAACACCGTAAAATCACTGCCGTTATTTACAATTGCGTCAATCAATCGGTTAACGGCTTTCGGGAAAGTCTTGTGTATTATGTTCTTAACAAACCATGTCTTTTCGGGGAAAAGACAGGTTGATGCGTCAATCTGAAGGTCGGGGGAAATATACTTATATGTGCCGTCAAGCTTTGCTTTCTCAATATAATTGTCATCAAAGCCCTGCATGAGCGTTGCTGTTGTTGCGCCCTTTGATGCGTCATAAACGCTGCAAATATTGTCGGTTATCATATCCGCTTCTGTAGTTACGGGATATGTCTGATAGCCGTACTTTGTAATGTTTGCAACATTAACTCCCTCTTCGGCGAACTTCTTGAGAAGCTCGTTTGACTTAACCTGTACGTTATAGTGATAATTGTCGATTATGCTGATAAGATCGGCATATTTTTCCTTAACGCCCTCGCCGTGGAATACAGTGTCCTTTGCTCTCTCGTAGTCACGGTCATTGACCATGCTCCAATAGCCGGGGAACGTGCCGTAGGAGTTCATAAGCGCTTGCGGCATAAATTCAAGATAGTTTTTCTTGAGAACATTATTGATTGCCGCACAGGTGATGTCCAAGCCGTAGGTTTTATTGAACACGGTTACAAAGGACTGAATCAACTGATTGGTGACATCATCCTCGGAGAGCTGAACGTCATACATAAATCTGTCAACTCCGTCCGGGTCAACATACATATTTCCGGCGAAGCATCTGCTGCACTGAGTTGCACCGTCAAGAGCACTTGCATAAAGAATATAGTCCGAAATATATTCGGCATTGTATTTCTCCATGTAAGCCATAGTGACGCAAGAGCCGAGACAGCGGCCGCTCAACGCAACCTTGTCGGCGCCGGTGACCTCACGCACGTCCTCGATATACCGATGCATTATTTCTGCATTCTCGTAAGGGTCAAGTCTCCAGTCATAGTTAAACGTGAACCTCTGAGTCGGATACTTTCCGTGTGACTTTTTACCGTTAAGCTTTTCTTTATTCCATGTCCATCTAAGATAAACGCCGTTCTGCGTCTTTCCGTGCTCGTCAAGGCTTATCGTTGAATATATCTCGCTGAGGGCATCACCGAGAGCATTGCCGAATTCCTCCCATTTCTGAGTAAGAACAGCCTTGGCAAAAATTCCGATGTTTTCTTTAACTGTTTTTTCAACAAAACCGTCGGGAATCTTAACGGGATAAACCTCCTGCTCCTCGCCGTTTTCGTCCTTAACAAACAGAGGCATACCTGAACCCTGAACATAAATTAGCGGAATGTCTGTTCCGTCAGACGCAGCAGCCGTTCCCGGAAAATCAATGAAAATAAATGCGGAAATAACGACGGAAATGCAGAGAATAACGGAAATTATTCTTTTAAATAATTTGCTCAATTTATTTCACCTGTTTCAAATTTAAATGTTTGTATTTGCTTTTTTGTACTCGTCAACAGTCAGTGAGTTCTCTGTTTCAACGTGAGAGAAGAAAAACTTTTCTCTCTCGGGAGAGTTGATAACCGTTACGGGCTTAATTTGATTGAGAACAACGCCCTTTGCTCTAAGCGACTCTCTGTAATCCCAATAACTCTTTTCTTTAAGAATAAGGATTTCCGGCTCGCTGAGCATACCCCAGCGTCTGTATTTGAAATATTTCTCGTTAACGCCCTTGAGCTCCTCATCAAGAATTTCAATCATTTTTCTGCGAGTGTCTTCATCAACGGTCTTTTCCGGCTCAACAAACATGCAATAGCGAGGCGGCTTGGTTGAATAATCGGGATAGAAGCTGAAGCCCTTAAAGCCTACGCCGGCTTTTTCGGCTGTCTTTGCGGCGGAATACTCAACCATCTGAGTTGTTGTTTTTTCATTGGCAACATTCATGCTGAGATTCTGTCTGTAAAGAAGCTCAACTCTCGGGGTGTTGTTATACATCTTTGTAACATGAACAACATCCTCGATCTTATATCTGTAAAGACCGGAGAAATTTGAAACAACAAGCTCATAATCCTTGCCGACTTCAATCTCATTGATAAGAAGCGGCTTAACGTCGTCTTTTGCGTGATCCTCGCCCTCCTCGATCGGAAGGAACTCAAAGAATATGCAATGTGGGAGAAGAACGGAATCATTAACATTAAGCTCAACCGGTGCGGCAAAGAAGCCTTCGGCCGCAGCATAGCCCATGTTGTGAAGCGGAAGATCACCGACCGATTTACGAAGCTTATCAATATAAACCTGGAGGCTTGAACCCATCATACCGTAGCCCCAAACAAGCTTCGGCCAGATTCTCGGTGCGATAGGCGTATCGAAACCTTTTTCGAATTCTTTTCTAAGCTCTGCCGCTCTTGAAGGATTGGGCTTGAACATCTTTGAATACTTGGCTCTCAGCTCCGGAGTGCACTTGATGTTCGGGTTAATTATTCCCTTTTCAATATCGTCGCAGAGCATCTCCCAGTTCTCCTCAAGGTAGTCAAACATGGTTGTAAGAAGCGTGATAACAAGAGAACCGAGATATGTTACTTTTCTGTTTTCAAGAGCAAAACGAAGCTGGAGATACGAAGTATCAATAAGCTCCTCGTGCTCGGGGCAAAGAAGTGAATAGGGCGATGTGCAGAAAAATCTTGTAATCGGTTTAAGATATGTAAGCGGAACCTGTCCCGCTCCGTTACAACGCTTGTTATCGTCAAGATTATGTCCCGAGAGAACCAAAACAAGCGGACCCATCTGGTTAGGCATTCTGATGCCCTTGTTCTTTTTGAGCCAATGAGCGGCAACGGCAACCGAAACCGAAAATCCGATACACTGCATTTTCCAAAGGTCATTGATACCCTTTGGAAGAATTTTCGGCTTGCCGACCGAACCCGACGACGAGCAATATCTAATATTTCTGCCCGAGAACATGAGTCTGTCCTCTTTATTGTTTATCATTCTGTCAACATACGGCTCATAATCGGCGTAAGTTGTCAGAGGAACAATACGCTGATAATCCTCGATTGATTTAACCTCACCGAGACGGAGCTTTTTACCAAGCTCACAATTTTTATTTCTTCTTACGATCTTCTTCAAAACGCTTTTCTGCGCCTTGAGAGGATCCTTTGTGAAATGATTTATCTCCCAGAGAGAAACGTCTCCGAGAAAAATTCCGAAATCTGAAAAAGGCACTTTTTTTCTACCTCCCGCTGTTTTTTATTTATCACGGAAATATGCGGCACTGCTCAATCTCAAGCCAAGCCTTCCCCTCAAGGCGAAGGCACGCCGGGCTTGCTTGACTGTTGATTAAAGCAGAAAGCCTACCAAGCTTTCCGTAGAATACGTTTATTATTCTATCTTATAACCGCTGTAATGTCAACAAACGACATATACAATTACATTTTCTTTGTTTTTTCATATGCCGCAATAACGGCATTCATTGCATTTGAACGGAATGCACCGTCCTCAAGAGCTTTAACGCCCGCAATCGTTGTGCCGCCCGGACTGCAAACCTCGTCCTTGAGCTTGCCCGGGTGCTTGCCGCTCTCAATAACCGCCTTAGCGGAGCCGAGAACGGTTTCGGCAGCATACAGCATTGCCTTGTCTCTCGGAAGTCCGCAGCTTACCGCGCCGTCGGCAAGAGCCTCAATGAACATATAAACGAATGCAGGACCGCAGCCGGAAATCGCACAGCCGGCGTCAATGAGTTTTTCGTCAATCCAATCAACGATACCTGCGCATTTCATTATCGAATCGAACTCGTCCCTGTTTTTTTCATCGACATCATAGCCGCTCGCAAGAACAACGCCTTCGCCGACAGATACAGGCATATTCGGCATAATTCTTATAATATGCTTTGCCTTTGAAAGAGATTTGATTTTTTCAATCGCAACGCCTGCCGCCATTGAAACGAGCACGAAATCTTCTCTGTTTTCGAGAATATCGCTTATCTCGGCAAATGCCTTGTCAATGACCTGCGGCTTTACTCCCATGAATATAAAGTCACATTTCTTTGCTATTGTCACACTGTCGGAAACGTGAACGCCAAGCTCCTTTGAAAGAGCGTCGGTTTTCTCGGCAAAATGATCGCAGATGTAAATGCTGTCCGAATAGCCTGCATTTGCCGCCGCCTTAACAAGAGCGCCGCCCATATTTCCGCAGCCTATGAATCCTATTTCAGGCATAATTTTTCCCTCCTTATCTTATTTGTCCGTTACCCTTGACAATATATTTATATGTTGTCAGCTCGCAAAGACCCATTGGTCCTCTTGCGTGAAGCTTCTGAGTTGAAATACCCATTTCGCAGCCGAGGCCGAAGCAGCCGCCGTCCGTAAAACGTGTGCTTGCGTTGACATAAACCGCCGCAGAATCAACATCTCTGGTAAATTCCGCCGCATGGGCGTCATTGTTAGTTATTATAGCGTCGCTGTGCTGAGTTGAATGTTCGCCTATATGCCTGACGGCTTCCTCAACGCTGTCAACGATGCCGACAGCAAGAATATAATTGAGAAATTCCGTGTCAAAATCCTTTTCACCGGCCTTGATTCCGTCAATAATCCTTGCCGCTCTCTCGTCAAGGCGAAGCTCAACGGGGTTTTCTTTTCTGCCGTCAACCAGTCTCTTTTTGAGCATCGGAAGAAATTTATCTGCAATCTTGCTGTTGACGAGCAAGACCTCCTCTGCATTGCAAACCGACGGTCTGCTTGTCTTTGCGTTTTCGATAATATTGAGCGCCATATCAAGGTCGGCATCATCGTCAACATAAATATGGCAAATACCCGTGCCCGTCTGAATAACAGGAACAGTTGCGTTCTCAACACAAGCCTTGATAAGACCTGCTCCGCCTCTCGGGATCAGAAGATCAATATATCCGTCGGCAGTCATAAGCTCCGTTGAGCTTTGACGTGTCGTGTCCTGAACCATATTTATAAAGTTTTCACACAAGCCGAGCTTTTTAAGTCCGCTTCTGAGCGCATTAACTATTGCGTTGGCACTTCTGAAAGCTTCTTTACCGCCTCTTAGAACGCAGACGTTTCCGCTCTTGAGCGCAAGTGCGGCGGCATCGGATGAAACATTCGGTCTGCTCTCATAGATTATGGCAACAACACCCATGGGTACGGCTGTTTTTTCAACGATAAGTCCGTTTGAAAGCTCCACACGGCTGAGCACACGACCTACCGGATCGGGAAGCTTGACAACATCTCTTATTCCGTCAGCCATGCCCTTTATACGGCTTTCGTCAAGGCTGAGCCTGTCGATCATAACGTCGGTAATCTTACCTCTTGCCGCTTCAACGTCCTTTTTGTTTTCTTCAAGAATAGCTGCGCAGTTCTCCCGGAGTGCGTCTGCCATGGCAAGCAAAGCGTTGTTCTTGTCCTCTGAGCCGAGCTTTGCAAGCTCACTCTTTGCGGCCTTCGCTTGCTTTAAAATATCAAGTGTTGTCATAATATCATCACCTTTTTATAAACCTTGTGCCCACGGCTTTTCCGTCAACGATATCATAAAGAATATCGGGCTTTTCGCCGTTGGCAATTATCATATCGCAATTCTTTTCCGTGCAAATCTGAGCGGCATGGAGTTTTGTTCTCATTCCGCCCGTGCCGAAAGCAGAACCTTCATCGCCGCCGAGAGCGAGAATATCGTCATTTATTTCCGAAACGACAGAAATAAGCCTTGCGTTCGGGTCTGTGTGAGGATCGGCGGTGAAAAGTCCGTCGATATCCGAAAGAAGAATGAGTAAATCGGCACTGACGTTGACCGCAACCATAGCCGAAAGCGTATCATTGTCACCGACTTTGATTTCCTCGGTTGCAACAGTGTCGTTCTCGTTTATAATCGGAAGCGCTTTAAACTCAAGGAGCTTATCCATTGTATTTTTAAAATTGATATGTCTTTCCTCGTTTTCAAAATCCGAGCCTGTCATAAGAAGCTGAGCCACGGTGTGATTATACTCCGAAAAGAGCTTGTCGTAGGTATACATCAGCTCACATTGACCGACTGCGGCGGCGGCCTGCTTTGCGGCAACGTCACGAGGTCGTTCGCTTAACTGGAGCTTACCTGCGCCCATGCCGATGGCGCCCGAAGTAACAAGTATAATATCATGTCCCGCATTTTTGAGATCGCTCATGACCTTGCAAAGCTCCTCAACACGTCTTATATTGATAAGACCGCTCGGATGCGCAAGCGTTGATGTGCCGACCTTGACAACAATTCTCATGTCGTAAACCTCCGTTAAGGTAATATTACTGCATTATCGCTTTATTTTATCACATTACTCTCTATTATGCAAGAAAAAACACACCCGAAAAATAAATTTCAGGTGTGTTTAAACGTCAATATAAATTATTTAACCGTATATGTCAGTGTTTGCTGATATTTCCAGCCGTCTGTCGGAGTTTTGATGTAAAGCTTGAACTCATTTTTTCCGCTGTGACGGGGTTTAACGGTGATATTGTAGGTGTATGTCAGCAAGCTTTCGTTAAACGTTGCCGCCGAGGTGTTGAGGGTCGTGGTCATTCCGTCCTCATACTCAATGCGAACCTTGGTTACTCCCGAGCCTGTGACAATTTTACAGTCGGCATAATTGCCGTTATCCTTATTCGATGAAATTTCCGCTGACTTCAATGTCTGATCCGAATAAAGAGTTGTAACCGTAAATTTATGTTTAATTTCAGACCATTCAAGACCGTATTTTGAGCGAACCTGTAAATTAGTGCCGGGTGTCAGCCTTGTATGAACCGTCCATACCTCATATGCAAGGTCGGCGGACATATCGTTTACCCTTTGTCCGTTCGCACTGTAAGATTCAATGCTGACATTGCCTGCATGACGGTTAAAGGTTCTCGTTGCGCCCGTTTCTTCAATGACCTGAAGCTTATCCGCTCTGTCGTCAACATGGAATTTGTAATCATTTATACTGCTGTTTGACAGGGCGTAGTCTACTTCATAAATCGTGTGAAGAGGGACGGCATTTTGTATATAAAAGTTCGATTTCGGATCTCCATATAAATCACAATACTTTTTAAACATATAGATTTTAGCATTTGAACTAAAACTGCAATCAATTAAATTTGAGGGATCGGGAGAACCGAAGATCATCACTTTTTCAAGATTTTTAGAACTATGAAAATATGAATAACATTCCACGTTACTGCCCCAAACAATCTCTTTAAGACTCGGACAGTTATCAAAAACGAAGTAACATATTGCCAGACTGTTATTACTTTTTCTTGTAAAATCAACCTTTTCCAGTGCTGTGCAGCCCTCAAAAGCACGGTCATCAACATATTTTGCGACATTGTCGGGAGTAAAATATACCTCCTTGAGCGCAGTGCATCCCGAAAACATGCTTTGACAAACCTCGCTTGCAACATAAGCTGTTTTCAGATTTTTGCATACGGCAAAAGTACCGCCGAGACCGCCTGAATTATCCGACTTAAATTCAACGTTTGACGGAATATAAAGTGTTTCTATCTCCGTTCCCGAGAAAGCGCCGCCGTAAAGCGTAATTTTCTTGCCCGAACCGTCATCGTTCAAAATAAGATTATAGACAGTTGCATATAAAAAATCCTCATCGTGAACAGATGCACCCGGATTAACGATAACCTTATCAAAGGTTCTGCCAAAAGTATAGCTTGTTGTCATACTGTCATTAATCGTCAGGATGTTTTCACCCGTCGAATTGTCGTAATTTATCGTAACGAACTTAAAGCCGTTATCATTGGCATATCTCTCGGCTTCCGTTCCGCTGTAGCCGTATATTGTAAAGTCATTTTTATATCCGTTAGCTCTGTAGCCAAACGCCTTTTCACCGATTGACTTGACCGAAGCGGGAACATACACTGTTGTAAAATACCACAGGTCGTTTACAAATGCTTCACTGCCTATGCTTTCAAGCCCCTCGTTGAGAACAAGATAATCAAAGTCATTATCTGTATATCTGCCGTCGGGGATTTCCTTTGTACCCTCGGGAATAACGCAATATCCGCATGCTTCCGCATCGGGTAAATCATCTCTGAGAGCACTGACAGAATACATATTCACTGACAAAATGAGACAAATTGAAACAAATAGTGCCGCCGTTCTCATCCAAAAAATTTTCATAATCATTCCTCCTCATATTTATCTTTAATTTCATTATAGCCAAAAGCAGGAATTTGTCAACAAAAATTCCTGCTTTATAAGTCTATTCTATGTGTATTTAGTTCTGCTTTCTTACGATTTTGTATTCGTCATACGGGTCGTAATACGGGCAGTTATAGAACGATGCACTGACGAATTTCATGTATTCGTCCTCGTCAAGCTCCATTTCGCAATAATAAGTCTCGCTCTCCTCGTCATAGACAAAGTTGTTGCAATCCTCACAGTTTGTAACCTTCATAAATATCTACGTCCTTTATTTTCTGCCCTGCGCCTTAATAAGATTTTGATAAAATCTTACCGCACCCGGCAGGCAGTTGTATTCGATGCATTCGTTGAGTCCGTGCATTCCCTGCATCTGATCGGGACCGTAAATAACAGGCGCAAAACGGATACAGTTTTTACAAATCGGCTGATAGAAATGAGCGTCGGTTGCGCCCGTCATAACATATGGGCTCGACGCAATACCCGGGAACGTCTCGGCGATAACGCCCTCAAAAAGCTTGAACGCTTCACCGTTGATGTCAACGGGCTTCGAATAGTCATTGGAATGTAAAACCTCGGTATCAAGTCCGTGCTTTTTTGCAAGCTTTGTGATAATATCAAGGCTTTCCTTTTCGCCCTGATGCGGAATGAAGCGCATATTTGCGCCGAGTGTTGCCTCCTGCGGAATAACGTTATAGGCGTCGGAACCGGACTGAACTGTGAACGCTATCGTAGTTTTCAGCATTGCACCGGCCTGGGCGCTGATAGAGGGCAGAGCCGCAATAATAAGCGGTTTAAAAAGCCACATGTTGCCAAGAAGAAATCTTAAGCCGAATGAAGAAGCGTAAGGCGCAAGGGTCGTAAACATTGCCTCAACCTCCGGGAGAAGTCTCTTTTTAAACGGTGAGTGTTTTTCAACGTCATCAACGAACGAAGAGAGTCTTGCTATAGGCGTGTTCTTTGTTGGAGCACTCGCATGTCCTCCCGTGCTGTGAGCGGTGAATTTGACGTCCGCCTTACCTTTTTCAAAAACGCCGACCATTGCAAAATTACCGTTAACACCGCCGATCGGATTTGTGATAATACAGCCGCCCTCGTCGCAGACAAGGAAAAGCTCAATTCCGCGGCGTTTCAGCTCATTTACGATTTTCGGGGCACCGTCACCTGCCCATTCCTCTGTGCATGACGAAGCAAGATATACGTCAACAGGCGGTGTGTAGCCCTCTTTCAGCAATTCTTCAACCGCTTCAAAAAATGCCATGACGGAGCATTTTGTATCTGCGGCGCCTCTGCCCCAAACCTTGCCGTCCCCAATATCACCGGAGAAAGGCTCGTGCGACCATTCGCCCTCGGCAGGCACCACGTCCTGGTGGCTCATGAGAAGTATCGGCTTTTCGGAGCTTTCACCCTTCCAATAGAAAAGCAAATTTCCGTCGATCTCTGTCTTTTCAAGCTTTTCGTGAACAAGCGGAAAGAGCTTTTCAAGCACCTTGTGAAAACCGAGGAATTTATCAACCTCAGGTACATTCGCGTGCGAGGTTGTATCGTACTTAATCATTTCCGAGAGCTTTTCGGCAAGGCGAAGCGATTCCTGCTCGTCCTCATTCGCCGTGTAATCGGATTTTTTCTTAGGCATGAGAAGTGTGCGAATTAAAGCGATCAGCAATAAAAGCACTATAACGGCCGGTATAATAAGCAAATACTTCATTTTCAAGCCTCCTTGCTTTTTTTATAAATAAAGTAGGAAATTCCTATGGATATTGCGCCGGCTGGAATAATCATAAAGCTCGTCGAGCCTACAAGCGAAGGAACAAGCATGAACAGCACGCTCATCACAACGAGAGGAGCAACGGCAATGTTCATGTTCTTGCGATAATATTTATAAGCCATTGCACCGAAAAGAGCCGGAACAACGTTATCAAACGCAGGCTGAAGTGTCGGGCTTTGGAGCAGCGGCTGAAGCGGAGTAAGCGCGAGCACACCTACCGCAAGCACAAGAATCGTCACAAGGGACGAGGTTGCGATCGAAAGCGTTGAAATTATTTCATTTTCCTTAGTGCCGCTCTTTACGCCGACCATGTCTCTCGCCGTAACGGCACAGGGAATTTTCATGTTTATAAGATTACCGGTAATAAATGCAAGATAACCGCCGCCCGAGCCGAGCATAGGGGTGTAGATGAGAAATTCCGCAACGCTCGAAACCGTCCAAACAAGTCCGACGGAGAAGAACGCCTTGCCCACTGCGCCGATGTCGGGAAAAGCACCGAGATATTTTCCGATTAAAAACGGTGCGCCGACGAGCATAATAACGGTAATTGCGCTGACCAATCTTCCGATAAAATGAGTTGTTTTACTGTATTTTTCCCATACAGCATTGTTATTTTTATCCATCATGGCACCTCCTTATTTAATCAGCAGTCCGATAACAACAGCCGAAGCCATTCCGACAATCATACTTCCTGCAATTGAAAAATTATCCACCCAGGCAAGCTTTTTCTTCTCGCCCAAGAACACAAACAAAGCCATAACCAATGCGGAAATAGCTGCAACAGCCAACGGAAGCCAGTCGCCCGTGAAAGTGAAAAGACCGTTGCCCGAAACAAATGAGCCGAGGTAACTGCCGATATAGGCGCTGACAAGACCGATGAACATTGCCGTCATAGCCTTGTCGCCGAAGCCTGCCTTTGAGCTTCCGCCGTCTGTACCGAGCTTTTTAGAATATTTTTTGTTAAAGAATATCGAAAGAATCATTCCCCACATGATGCAAACGCTCATCAGCAAAGCTATTGTGGCAAATGATTTCGGGGTCATTTCCGCAGCGGAAAGCTTAGACATTCCGACCTGCTCGGCTGCCGCCTGAGCGACCTGTGTTTCATAGTGCAGGGCGCCGATAACCGAAAGACGAAGCCATGGCCACGGAATTCCGAGACTGCCCGAAAGAGCAATAACTCCGAGAAGAATTCCGACGCTCGGCAAAACCGAAAATGTTGCGCTTGAAATAATAACTCTTTTCATTTTTGTGGTGTCCATTCCGAGAGCGACTCCCGCTTTATAGGCACGCACAAGGAAGATGAGGCAAACAATCGCAACGAACGCAACAATTCCGCCGCAAATCAAATACATGGGCGTACTGTTAAGCTGTTCGAGAATATTTGCAGATGAAGCAGCTAAGTTTTGCATAGAACTACCCCTTTCCGATAATTCATATTTTTATTAAATTATAATACATTTCCTCCGATATGTAAATAGCCCCGGTACTATGTAAAATAAGTTAAATGTAACAAAAATACGGGGTCGATTTTTACGACCCCATAATTATATATTTTTAATTATCATTTCTCCTGCTCTTCTTTTTCGGCAGACCCTGAGCGATCTTCGGATATTTGTTTTCCGTCGCTGCAGTGGGCTGTATCTCATAGGTTCCGTACTTATGAAGGATATCGGCACAGTTTTCGGGATCATTCATAACCGGCTCGTCAATCGGCAAATAAACTTTTTCTTTTTCACTTTTCATAAAATCACCTCATTAGTATTCTTGCACCTTATTTTACAATAATTCCGACATTTATTTGGCAATAATTCAGACAAAAATCCTTGACTATTCTGATTATTTGTAGTATAATTTAACATCATATTCGACCAGCGGGCGTGGAACAAAATTCACGTCCGCCCATATTATTTATTATGAGAACCAAAAATCATAACGGAGGTAAAGCAAATGGATTCACTTATCCCCTTTTTTGATCCGATTCGCGGCGTAACAATGCCGGCGCTGGTGATCAAAATTCTTCTTGCCGTTTTTTTCGGCGGACTAATCGGACTTGAGCGCGGACATAAACACCGTGCCGCCGGAAGCCGTACATACATGATAGTTTGTCTCGGTGCAGCTTTGACAATGATTTTGAGCCATTACGAAACATATATTATGAGAAATTTATGGGAAGAAATTGCCAGAATGCTTGATAAGCAGGTTGACGTTTCAAGATATAGCGCAAAAGTTGTCAGCGGTATCGGTTTCCTCGGAGCCGGAACTATTATCGTTACCGGACGTCAGGAAATCAAAGGCTTGACGACCGCCGCAGGTCTTTGGGCTTCGGCCTGTATGGGTCTTGCGATCGGTTCGGGCTATTATGAGTGCGCCATTCTCGGATTCTTGCTTATTCTTCTCACTACCGTTGTTTTAGAAAAAATCAGCTCATGGGTTATTTCAAATGCACGAAACATGGATCTTTACGTTGAATTTGAAAAGATTGAAAATCTCGGAGAAATAATCAACACTTTTAAAGAACTGAATATTCAAATTTTTGATGTTGATATTCAGCGTGAAAAACAATCAAACGGCGTCACAATCGGTGCCGTTATCTCCTCGAGACTTCCGAAAAAAGAAACCCATTCAAACGTCATGTCAAAAATATCAAAATTTGACTTTGTAACCGTTGTTGATGAAATATAAAAAGGGAGGCAATTTATTATGTTTGAATTTTTAGATCCATTAAGAGAAATAACCACCCTTTCGGTTTTCATCAAAATGTTTTTGGCTATACTTTGCGGCGGAGCAATAGGAATTGAGCGTGAGCATAAACGCCGTACCGCCGGTTTCAGAACACATATTTTGATTTGTTTGGGCGCATGTATGACAACGATGGTAAGCCACTTCATGTTCTCTTATCTTCACTTATATACCGATGTTTCTCGTCTCGGTGCCGGAGTTGTTGCAGGTATCGGTTTCATCGGTGCCGGTACGATTATCGTTACAAAGCGCCGTCAGGTTAAGGGTCTCACCACCGCTGCCGGTCTTTGGACTTGTGCAATAATCGGTCTTGCGGTTGGCGCAGGTTACTATGAAGCAGCCTTTCTTGCAACCGCAATTATTCTTCTTGCAGAGATTTTCTTCTCACGCTTTGAATACTGGGTTCTTGACAATGCGCGAAATATCAACATTTTTGTTGAATATTCGGGAACGGATAATCTTGATAATGTTATAAGAACGCTAAAAACCTACCGCGTTATCATTCTCGACCTTGAGATTACAAAATCGGGTCAGAATTCATGCGCAATATTCCAGCTTCAATTGCCGAAGAAGCTTTCGCACGATAAAATAATGACTATCGTTTCAACCTCGGACGGAGTTATTTCCGTTGAGGAGCTTTAATAAAATACAGAAAAAACAGGGTTGTCATATTTAGATGCAGAAAACAATTAAAAGAGCAAAAATAATATTTTAACTATATTTTTACTCTTTGGTCTGCGCTAAATACGGCAACCTATTCTTTATATCAGTTTTTGTCTCATTTGCCTTAGTATCTGCTTTTCTCTGCGACTGACCTGCACCTGCGTCATTCCGAGCAACTGCGCCGTCTGGGTTTGGGTCTTTCCCGCAAAGTACCTTTGCTTAATCAGTTCACGGTCTTTTTCCTCGAGCCTTTCCATGACCTGACGCACGGCAAGATTCATTGAAACGCTTTCCTCATGGTCGGGTACGGGAATATCAAGCTGGGAATCTGATTCATCATCGTTAACCGTCAGGCTGATAACCGGCAATGATGCGGCTATTGCCTGCGCCGTTTCAAATTCATTATATCCGAGAATTTCGCTCAGCTCACCGACCGTCGGCTCACGGTCGTATTTTTTTATAAATTTATCCCGTTCATATGAAATTTTTCTCCCTTTTTCCTTAATCGAGCGGCTTACGCTTACCGTTCCGCCGTCACGGAAAAGTCGTTTAATTTCGCCGAGAATGACGGGCACGGCATAAGTCGAGAATGAAAATCCAAGCTCCTCTTTAAAATTGTCAACCGCCTTGATAAGACCGATACAGCCGGCCTGAAAGAGGTCATCATATTCAACACCCTTTCCGCTGAATTTATGCGCACATGAGTGAACCAAGCCCATGTTTTTTTCGATCATCCCGTCTCTGTTGGTTTTAGAAAGGATCATCTTTCCTCACGCCCGCTGATTTTTTTGAGCATTGTTACCGTTGTACCTCTGCTCTCCTTTGATCTGACCGTGATCTTATCCATGAAGCTTTCCATAACGGCAAAGCCGAGGCCTGCACGTTCGCCGCCGAGGGTCGTGAAAAGCGGCTCCATAGCCTTTTTAACATCGGGAATTCCCACTCCCCTGTCCCTTACTGAAATTTTAACGGAGTTATCCTCAAACACAGCGGCATATATGTATATCTTTCCCACGCTGTCGGGATAAGCGTGGACTATACAGTTTGTAACAGCCTCGCTCACCGCTGTTTTAATGTCGGTTATCTCATCAACCGTCGGGTCAAGCTGAGCGGCAAATGCCGCAACGGTTGAACGGGAAAAAGCCTCGTTAACCGACCTCGAATCAATCGTCATTCTGAAATCATTTTTTGCTTTCATCACTAACATCCTCCCTTTTGCTGATTTTTGCAATTTTCTCAAGCCCTGCAAGCTGCATAACCTTATAGGTCTGCGGCGAAAGATTTGATACTATTATCCTTCCCCCGAACGGCGACATTGTTCTGACACGCCCCATGACAAGCCCCACTCCCGATGAATCCATAAACGTCACGTCACCGTAATCAAGCTTCAAAACCTTCGGCTTATAGGTCTGTATCGCATCGTCAATTTCCATCCTCAGCGTTGAGGCGGTGTGATGATCGATTTCACCTTCGAGAAAAGCCGTCACCCTCTGCTCTGTCGCTATAATTTTTACAGGCATAAGAATACCCCCTTTGTTTATTGCTTATGTTTAATTTTCATCAATTTATTATAGTTTCAGGAATTTTACTTTTTCTCTTTCTTTATCCCTTCCACAGTATGCGAGACTTGAAAAGCTTTTTTATGTAATCATAGAGATTGCATCAAAAAAACAATCCCTTACCCAATAGGATAAAGGATTGTCCGGAAATATTTTGTTGAAGCCTGGTTAAAAAAATAATTTCTTTTTGTAATGTGATGTCATTTAATGAATTTTTTAACATCGGAAGCGAGATAAAGAGAACCGCACACCAAAACTACGTCATCGTCTTTCGCCTTTTTCAAGGCTTTGTAATAAGCCTTTTCCGGATTCGGCTCCGGGCGGACTTTTTTGCAGTATTGCTTTACCTCTTTGGCAAGCGATTTTGCGTCAAGCGTTCTCGGATTTGAAGCTTCTGTCGTATAAATTCTCTCACAAAGAGGAGCAAGCTTATTGACGGCATACCTGTAATCCTTGTCCTTCATCATTCCGAAAACAGCGATGATTTTCCTGTTTGCGCAGAATTTTACAAGCGTATTGCAAAGAGCATCCACTCCCTCGGCATTGTGTCCGCCGTCAATTATCGTAAGCGGTGTATGTGAAATAATCTCCGTCCTTGCAGGAACTTTCACCTTTGAAATTCCGTCAATCAAGCTCTTATATGTAACATTCCATCCGTTCTGCTTGAGAACATTGATTGCCGCAACGGCTGTCGCAAAATTATAAAGCTGATGCTTGCCCGTCAGCGGAATTTTGAATGTACAGCCGGCGTAGATTATCGTCGAACCGTCAATTCCCTCACGAACAAGGCGGATTTTGCTCAATTCATGCGGAAAATATTTGCAATTCTTCTCCTTTGCCTTATCCTTAATAAACCGTTCAACGGCAAAATCAGGCTGAGGATAACCGACAACATTACCGCCCTCCTTGAAAATTCCGCATTTGTGCTCGGCAATTTTCAGAAGTGTGTCTCCGAGAATATTTGTATGGTCGAGAGAAATAGAGGTTATAACGCTGACCTCGGATTTCTTTATGATATTCGTTGAGTCAAGCAGTCCGCCGAGACCGACCTCAAGCACGACGATATCACAATTCTGCCTGAGAAAATAAAGAAACGCTGTGATTGTAATAATCTCAAACTCGGTCGGTTCAATCCCCTGCTTTGAGAGCTTTTCGACAACAGGCTTGACCTCTGAAATAATTTCCGCCAAATCCTCCCGTGAAATCATCTCACCGTTGATTTGAATTCTCTCACGAAAATCGACAACAAACGGAGAGGTAAAGAGTCCGACTTTATATCCGCTTTCCGAAAGAACGGAAGCAATCATATGACAGGTTGAACCTTTACCGTTCGTTCCCGCAACATGAACGTATTTCAGCTTATCCTGCGGATTATCAAAGGCATTGCATAGCGCCTCAATACGTTCCATGCCGGGTCGGCTGCCGAATTTATCCCTCGAATGTATGAAATTCAATGCTTCGTTATAATTCATTGTATCACTCTTTTATTATAATCTTGCCTCGTCTGCAGAGGTGTTAAGAAAGCTTCTAATAACTACGAATGCGAAAAAGAATAGCCGGCTAAATCATTACCTCCCCAAAATAAAAATGAGGAGGTTGATTTTAATTTTTACTTTTGGAATTTCTCGATGCTCTCGTCGATCATGGCAATCTTGTCACGAAGCTTCTGTGCGGCTTCACGCTGACCGTCAACAACAGTCTTCGGAGCTTTTGCAACGAAGTTTTCGTTATTGAGCTTCTTGTCAATAAATTCAAGATCCTTGAGAACCTTTTCCTTCTCCTTATTGAGTCTTGCAATTTCCTTTTCAAAATCAACAAGCTCACCGAGAGGGATATAAATCTTAGCGTCGGTCGTAACGATACAAACGGCGTCATCAATCTCAAAGCTGTCGCCTATTTCGGCTTCGGAGCATGAAGCAAGTCTCTGCATGAAGATACCGGCTTTCTCAAAGGTATCCTTATGAGCCGTAGCTATATAATACTTTGCCTTCTTTGACGGCGGAACATTCATTTCAGCTCTGCGGTTACGGATAGCACGAACTGCTTCCATAATTCTGTCCATTTCCTGCTCTTCAACGCTGAAATTGTATTCATCCTTATAAACAGGCCACGCTGAAATCATTATGGACTCGCCCTCGTGAGGCAAGGTCTGCCATATTTCCTCCGTGATGAACGGCATAAACGGGTGAAGGAGCTTGAGCGTGTTCGACATGATGTAAACGAGCATATCTCTTGCTGTCTGAGCCGCTTTTTCATCGCCGGAATTGAGTCTTATCTTTGAAATCTCTATATACCAGTCACAGAATACGTCCCAAATGAAATCGTAAAGCTTCTGAACTGCGATACCAAGCTCAAACTTGTCAAGGTTATCCGTAACTTCCTTTGTAAGCTTATTGAAAAGGCTGAGGATCCACTTGTCCTCAAGTGCAAGTTCGTCGGGAATATGCGGAGCTTTTTCGTTCTCGCCGAGATTCATAAGAATAAATCTCGCCGCATTCCAAAGCTTATTTGCAAAATTACGGCTTGCGCCGACCTTTTCATCGGAGAAACGCATGTCGTTTCCGGGGCTGTTGCCCGTTGCAAGAGTAAATCTGAGTGCGTCTGCGCCGTACTCGTCAATAACAATAAGCGGATCAATTCCGTTGCCGAGAGACTTTGACATCTTTCTGCCCTGTGCGTCACGGACAATACCGTGAATGAATACCGTGTCAAACGGTCTTTCGTGCATATTCTCAACAGACGAAAAAATCATTCTTGCAACCCAGAAGAAGATGATATCATAGCCCGTAACAAGCGTGCTTGTCGGGAAATAATGAGCAAGCTCAGGTGTTTTGTCCGGCCAGCCGAGAGTTGAGAACGGCCAAAGTGCAGACGAGAACCATGTATCAAGCGTATCCGGATCCTGAGTGAGATGATTGCAGCCGCATTTCGGGCAAACTGTCGGTGTTTCCTTTGAAACAACAACCTCGCCGCACTCGTCGCAGTACCATGCCGGAATCCTGTGACCCCACCAAAGCTGACGGGAAATACACCAGTCCTTGATGTTTTCCATCCAGTGATAATATGTCTTATCGAAACGCTCGGGAACGAACTTAACTTCGCCGTTCTTTACGCAGTCAATAGCCGGCTTTGCGAGCGGCTCCATCTTAACGAACCACTGCTTTGAAACCTTGGGCTCAATTGAGCTGTGGCAACGGTAGCAAACGCCGACGTTATGCGAATAGTCCTCAATCTTAACGATAGCACCCTCTTTTTCAAGGTCCTCAACGATCGCCTTACGAGCTTCCATTCTGTCCATTCCGGCATACTTGCCCCATTCGGGCTTGATGTGTGCATCGTCTGTAAATGTATCAATAACCTCAAGGTTGTGTCTGAGGCCAACCTCAAAGTCGTTCGGGTCATGGGCAGGTGTGATCTTAACGCAGCCTGTTCCGAAATCCATTTCAACATAGTCATCGGCAATTACCGGGATCTCTCTGTGAACGATCGGAAGAATAAGCGTTTTGCCGACAATATCCTTGTATCTTTCATCATTCGGGTTAACTGCAACTGCAGTATCGCCGAGCATTGTCTCGGGTCTTGTCGTTGCAAGCTCAAGATAGCCGCTTCCGTCCTTGAACGGATAGCGAAGATGCCAGAAGTGACCTGCCTGATCCTCATATTCAACCTCGGCATCCGAAATTGAGGTGAGGCAATGCGGGCACCAGTTGACTATACGCTCGCCGCGATAGATAAGTCCCTTATTGTAAAGATTGACGAAAACCTCTTTAACAGCCTTGCTGCAGCCCTCGTCCATTGTGAATCGCTCTCTGTCCCAGTCGCAGGAGGAGCCCATTTTCTTGAGCTGTTCGATGATTCTGCCACCGAACTTTTCTTTCCACTCCCAGGCTCTTTTGAGAAAGCCCTCACGTCCGATATCTTCCTTTGTGATACCCTCTTTACGCATAGCTTCAACGATTTTAGCCTCGGTTGCGATAGAAGCATGATCCGTTCCGGGAAGCCACAAAGCGTCATAGCCCTGCATTCTTCTGTAACGGATAAGAATATCCTGAAGTGTGTTGTCCAGCGCATGACCCATGTGAAGCTGGCCGGTAATGTTCGGCGGCGGTATAACTATAGTATACGGCTTCTTATCCGGGTCGCACTTTGCGTGAAAGTACTTTCCGTCGAGCCAGAATTTATAAATTCTGTCCTCAACGTCTTTCGGATCGTACTGTTTAGCAAGATCTTTTGCCATTGAAATATCCTCCTTATGTCAATGCAGTTAAATTACAGTATAAATAAAAACTCGCCTCAAGGAAAACCTTGAGACGAGATAAAACCCGCGGTACCACTCAATTTGTATTCAAAGAATACCACTCAAAACCTTAACGCAGAATAACGGGAGGGTTCTACGGCAAATGCTTTCTTCCCTCCGGCTCGGGAGCTACAATCCGAATAACGGCCGACGTCTCTCACCTGCCGACGCCTCTCTGAAAACCGAACAATCCGAATACTCTCCGTCTTTGCCTTTCGATATTGCTATTATTCTATCATCACGGAAGATTTTTGTCAATAGAAATTCACTTTTTTTCGTTAGCCGCACGGCCAAGAGCCGCTTCGATATTTCCCGAAACGGTTATGTTGAGCAAGTGTATAAGCTCCTGACTCGACATCCGTGCCGTGCCGTTAGTTTCGAGCCAGCTCTGTACCATTCCGCCGAAAGCTATCGCATAGAAATTTGAAATAAAGTTTTTATAGTACTCGTCAATATTAAGATCTTTCGACTGGAGGTCAACAACACGTTTTATACTTGTCCTTAACCCCTCGTAAACGAAGTTTGAAAAATAAACCATGGCTCTTGAGTTTATAACGCTGAGAATTTCATTTCTATGCTCCTCAATATAATTGAAAAGAGCCTTGATTACCTCTTCCCAGTCATCTCTTGTGCCAACCTCACCCTGAAGAAACGCTTTGTTGTTTCTCTCGATAAGCTCAACCGCGTCATGCTGGTACATCCACTCGACAAGAGCATAAATATCCTGAAAATGATAATAAAATGTCTGTCTGTTTACCCCGCAGGCATCAACTATCTCATGGATTTTGATTTTATCAAGAGGTTTTTTCCGCATCAGATTTCTTAACGATTCTGCAAGCATCAGTTTTGTTTTATCACCCGAACGCTGACTTGCCATTTTATCACTTCCTTTATGAATTTGTTAAAATTATAACACACTATTATACATATATCAAGACATTTTACTATACAGTTGTATATACAATATTGGGATATTGTAAGATTTTTAGCAAAAAAATATAGCCTGCAAAAAGCAGGCTAAAGCTTTATAAATACTGTCTGATTTCAGCCGTGAAATCGCTTTCGATTTTAATCAGTCTTTTTGTCAGTTCCTTTGACGCATCATCGGCGGCTTTATACTGATTTAGATATCGGCAGAGGGATTTTACTCCCATATTGCAGCCGTCGGTCATCAAATTTGCAATTGTTTCATCGGATTTTTCGGCAGCCATTCTAAAATTTGTTTTAAGCTGTGACATTCCCTTAATAAAAGGATTGGGGTTTTTGCCGTCATCGTGATACTTGCCGAGCAGCTTTTGGATATCGCCGTTGAGCTGCTGATGGTCGTCCTTCAAATCTATGAGCTTTGCTTTAAACCGCTCATTTTCAACATCGGAAAGCACCTCGTCTATCGCAGCAATCCCCATTTTAACTCCGGCGTCGCACTCTCTGAGAAGCCGTATTGTATCCTGTTCGATCATTTTTCTTCACCTCTACCCTATTTTTACCGATAATTAAAATAATATACAATAATAAAAGAACGGATAAAGAGCGGAAAATAAAAAAATCGACAACCCTCAAAAGAAGATTGTCGATATGGTACGGATGTTCATAAGGGATTTAATTAACATACCGGAAGCGTATAATCATATTCAGTTTCAAACGCACATTTTCAAAAAGTCCTCTTTTGCGGTACAATGTACTTGCAAAGGAGGATTTTGCATTATGAAAGTTAAAGATGTTAAGCACAAAGTAACCCTTGATGATTTTGAGCACCGCCTGCTCGTCGGTTGTGTCAATGTCGTAAGGACAATGTATCTTGATCAAAAGAAACCGACTAAGGATGTGGATGATTTGCTTGTCAAAATCATTAAAGCACCGTCAGAGAAAGTGAGTGTGAGAGCATGAAAGACGATTTTGTAAAAGAAATAGGAGTTTGGGGACAGCGGCACTATGCTTTCTTGAAAAAGCACAGCCCGACAGTAATCAATGTTATGCGGATGAAAGGAACGCTTGAGCAGTATCTGCGTGATATTGATCAAGATGCACAGGAGATGTTCGACCTGCTGATGAAACAGTACGCCGAGATTGAGGGCATCACCGAACAACTGAAAGCTGAGAATCAGATGGATTGGGTTTGTAAAATGAATAATATCCGTGACAGAATCAATGAGATTATTTATAAGGAGTTGATTTATGTATGAGTTGCACCATACCCAAAGAAGCACTTGAATCTTTTGCTCATGCCATTTATCCTGATATAATTGCTTTCTTTGAATCCTAAGAAGGACAACGTGAGTATGAAGAATGGCTAAAAAAAAGAAGAAGGTCAAAAAGCTATAAACAAAATTAAATAACAAGAATCTCGGCTAAAATCGCATCCAATCGTATTTTAGCCGAGATTTTTATTTTGGGAATAACTAACGCATCATTCGTTATATATATCCTCTTGATATTATTCCCGAAATGTGATATACTACTAACAAATAAGGAATAATCAATCGGAGGTAAACTCGAATGGATTATATAAAAGTATCAAAAGCGGCTGAAAATTGGGGCATTTCTCCCCGCCGTGTGCGTATTCTTTGTGCCGAAGGCAAGATCCCCGGTGTGATCCGCAAAGGTAAATTGTATATGATTCCCGCTAACGCCATCAAACCTGCTGATGGACGTTTAGCTCGTCCTGCCATTTTTGCAGTTATTGATGCTAAAAAGGAAAGATTGTCTCGCCTTCGTCCTTTGACTGAAGGCGAGGTTGAGCGTTTGCGCGAAGAATTTATGGTCGAGTTTACTTACAATTCCAATGCTATTGAGGGAAACACTTTAACGCTCAAAGAAACCGCTATGGCATTAGAAGGTATGACCATTGACCAAAAACCGCTTAAAGACCATTTGGAAGCAGTAGGTCATCGTGATGCCTTCCTCTATGTGCAAGACATTGCTCAAAACGATACCCCTCTCTCTGAGTCGGTTATCAGAAATATTCATTCTTTAGTATTGATGAATCGCCCGGATGATAAGGGCGTATATCGTCGTATTCCTGTTCGCATTATGGGTGCCTACACCGAGCCGGTTCAACCTTATATGATTGAGCCTAAAATGGCTGAACTTATTTCTAATAACGAAGGTCGCGAACAGTCAATGCACATTATTGAACGTATTGCTCGCTTCCACCTTGAGTTTGAGGGGATCCACCCGTTTATTGATGGCAACGGAAGAACGGGACGTCTAATTATGAATCTTGATTTAATTCGTAATGGTTTCCCGCCTATCAACGTTAAGTTTACTGACCGCAAACGATACTACGAAGCATTTGATGCTTACTATAAAGAAGACGATGCAATGCCTATGATTGAACTCATCGCGGAATATGTTGATGCGAGGTTTGAGGATTATTTTGCAGTGTTAGAACAAAATAACGGATAAGGAAGGAGAGTAAATATGAATTCTATAAATAAAAAAGAATTATCCGAGATGGATATTCGCACCAAATTTATTACTCCTGCCATAACCAATGCTGGGTGGGACTCTATTACTCAGATGCGCGAGGAGTACAAAGTTACGAATGGCCGTATTATTGCTCGCGGTAAATCCTGTAAGCGCGAAGCTCCATTGAAAGCTGACTATGTCCTCTTTTACAAACCCAATAAGCCTATTGCCATTGTTGAAGCAAAGGACAACAAGCACACTATGGCTGACGGTATGCAGCAAGCTTTACAATATGCATCAATGATGAATGTTCCGTTTGTTTTTTCTTCAAACGGTAATGGATTTGTATTTCACAACAAGTATGTCACCGAGGGAGATGTCGAGGTAACACTCTCGTTAGACGAATTTCCATCTCCAGAAACATTGTGGGAAATGTATCATGAAAAAAATCACATTAACCCTTCCCAAGATAAAGTGATTGACGAACCGTATTATTCTGATAATCCCGACAAGCAACCTCGTTATTATCAGATGAATGCCATAAACGAAACAGTAGAAACAATTGCCAAGGGTCAAGATCGTATCTTACTTGTTATGGCTACAGGAACAGGTAAAACATATACTGCGTTCCAAATTATTTGGCGTTTATGGAAAGCGGGCATCAAAAAGCGTATTCTGTTCCTTGCGGACAGAACTGCGTTGATTTCACAGACATTTACAAACGACTTTGTTCCGTTTAAGGATAAAATGACCTGGGTCACAAAGCAGAATTTCGATACTGCTCATGAAATATATCTCGCTCTATATCAAGGCTTAACAGGTGAAGACGAAGATGCCAACAGTCTGTTCAAACAGTTCAGCCCCGGATTCTTTGACCTAATTGTAGTTGACGAATGCCATAGAGGCAGCGCGAAAGCAGACAGTCAATGGAGAGAGGTGTTGGAGTATTTCAGTTCTGCAACTCAAATCGGCCTTACGGCAACTCCCAAAGAAACCAACTCTGTATCTAATATTGATTACTTTGGCGATCCCATATATACATATTCGTTGAAGCAAGGTATAGACGATGGCTTTCTTGCACCTTATCGCGTTATTCGTGTGTTCTTTGATAAAGACATTGAAGGCTTCGTTCCTTACGACGGTCAACTTGACGATAATGGTGAGGTTATTGATAACCGAGTTTATAATACAACGGATTTTGATAAAAACATCGTTCTTGCTAAGCGCACAAAACTCGTTGCAAAAACAGTATCTGACTATCTAAAAAAGCATAACTGCCGTATGGATAAGACAATATTCTTCTGCGTTGACCAAGAACATGCAGACCGTATGCGACAAGCACTTGTGAATGAAAATGCCGATATGTGCGCTATTGACGATAAATATGTAATGCGCATTACCGCAAATGACGAAGCGGGCGTTAAACAACTTGATAACTTTCGTAACGTTGAAAAAGATTACCCGGTGCTTGTAACGACCTCAAAACTTCTTTCTACCGGTGTTGATGTCCAAACTGTTAAATATATCATTTTGGATTCCAATATTCGCTCAATGACAGAGTTTAAGCAGATTATTGGTAGAGGTACACGAGTTCGTGAGGATTTGGGTAAACTGTATTTCACGATATTTGACTTCCGCGATGTTACCCGCTTGTTCCACGACCCTGACTTTGATGGACCAATCGAACAGCAAGATAATTTTCAACCGAACAAGCCCGGCCCCGGCCCTGACGGGCCGCCCAAGGTTCCACCGCAGCCAAGCGATAAAAAAACTAAATATTTGCTCGGAGGCACTAAAGTTTCTGTTGCACAAAAACATATTCAGTATCTTGACAAAGATGGTAATTTGATTACCGAAAGTCTTATTGACTATACCAAGCGTAATGTTCGCAATCAATATGCATCTATGGAGGAGTTCCTTAATGCATGGAGCGATGCCGAGCGTAAGCAGACCATTGTTGAAGAACTTGAAAAGCGCGGTGTATTCTTTGACGATCTTTGTGACGAGGTGGGCAAAGACCTTGATCCCTTTGATATGATACTCCATATCGTATTCGATCAACCGCCGCTTACAAGAAAAGAACGTGCAGAGAACGTTCGCAAACGCAATTACTTCACAAAGTACGGCAAGCAAGCGGCAGAGATTTTGGATGCTCTTTTGACGAAATATGCGGATAGTGGCCTTACCGATCTTGAGAATGTTGACGTGCTCAAAGTCGATCCTATCAAACAATATGGAACACAGGTATATATCGTTAATACGATTTTCGACGGTATTGCAAAATTCCGCGAAGCAATAAAAGAATTGGAAGCGGCAATTTATGCTGCGTAAGGAGTAAACACTATGGCAATGTCCACTATGATAAAATCACTGGAAGACATTATGCGTAAGGACGCAGGTTTGAACGGTGATGCGCAGTATATTGAACAAATTACCTGGTTGCTGTTCTTAAAGGCATTTGACGCCAAAGAAATGGAATGGGAGTTTCGTCCCGACTATAAGGGTGTAATTCCGCAGGGCTACCGTTGGAGAGATTGGGCGGCGGACAAAGAAGGTGTCACTGGTGACGCTTTAATCAAGTTTATCGATGAACTTTTTGACAAGCTCAAAAAATTGGATACATCCGACGGCGATATGCGCAAATTTGTCGTTCGTAATGTGTTTGAGGATATCAACAACTACATGAAGTCCGGTGTCTATCTCCGTCAGCTTGTTAACCGTATCAATGAGAAAGTTGATTTTATTGATGCAACGCAAAAGCATACTTTTAACGAGCTTTACGAAGGCATGCTCAAGGATTTGCAGAGCGCAGGTCGTGCCGGAGAATTCTATACACCCCGCCCTGTAACCAACTTTATTGTGGAAAAAGTTGATCCGAAACTCGGTGAAATTGTTCTTGACCCTGCTTGCGGTACCGGCGGATTCCTTACAAGTACCATTGCACATATCGGCAGCGCAAAAACAGTTGAAGAATTTGAAACTCTGCAAACCTCTATCAACGGTTGGGAGAAAAAACCGCTTCCGTATCTGCTTGCTATGACCAACTTGATTCTGCATGATATTGAAATCCCGAAGATAAAACATATCAATTCGCTCAACCGTCCTCTTTCCGACTATTCCGCAAAAGATCGCGTAGATGTAATCGTGGCAAATCCTCCTTTCGGCGGAGCGGAAGATGCAGCTGTAAAGCAGAATTTCCCAAGCGAATTTCAGACAAGCGAAACTGCTGACCTCTTTATGGCACTGATCATGAATCTGCTGAAAGACGGAGGCAGAGCCGGTGTTGTTCTGCCCGACGGATTTATGTTCGGAGATGGTGTGAAAAATACGATCAAAGAGAAGCTTTTGAAAGAATACGGATTACATACGATTATCCGTTTGCCGCAGGTGTTCAAACCGTATGCGAGCGTCAATACCAATCTTTTGTTCTTCAAAAAAGGTGTTGTCAGTCGTGGCGTATGGTTCTATCGTCTTGACTATCCGGAAGGCGTTAAGAGCTTCTCCAAGACCAAGCCCATGCAGGACAAGCATTTTGATCCCGTTCGTGAATGGTGGGAGAACAAAGAAGCCATTGTAGTCGATGGCTTTGACAAGGCACGCTTCTATACACCCGAAGAATTGGAAGCGTTGAACTATGATTTTGATAAATGCTGTCCGTTTCCCCATGAGGAAGAAGAAATTCTTGAACCGAAGGACTTGATTGCCCGATATGAAGCGGAACGCACCGAACTGAATGCCTCTATTGATCGTATCTTGGCAAGCATCACCGCAAAATTGGAGGAAAATAAATGACGGCACAAGAATTAAAAAACTCCATTTTGCAGTTGGCGGTGCAAGGTAAATTGGTTCCGCAGTGCAAAGAGGATGAACCGGCATCAGAATTGATGAAACATATTTCTGCCGAAAAAGCAAAACTTGGCATCAAGGAAAAATCTTTGGCAGATATAACAAACGATGAAATTCCATTTGATATTCCTGAAAATTGGGCTTGGGCGCATTTGTGTGATTTTTGTATTGAATACTTTAGTGGAAAATCTCCTGTATATTCAAAAGAAAAAAATAGCTTTATTATCATAGGTCAAGCAGCCAATCAACAAGGCAAAATTGATTATTCTCAAGCAAAGTATTCGCAAAAAGATTTTTGGGATGGCATGGAGAAAAAATATTTTCTAAGGAAAAACGATGTGTTGCTAAACACATTGGGTCACGGGACATTGGGACGTTCTGGGATTGTCAAAGATATTAATATGCCAGTACTAACCGATGGACACTTGTTCGTATTTAGAACGCTTAATGATATAACAAGTATTTTTTTATATTATTTCTTGCAATACAAACGCCCTGAGATTGAACAGTCTGCAAATGGATCTACAAACCAAACATTCTTAAGCTTGACAAAAACCGGGAAATGGTTGCTTCCTATTCCTCCACTTGCCGAGCAAAAGCGAATTGTGGCAAAAATTGAAGAATTGATGCCTTTGGTTGAGGAATACGGCAAGGCAGAAGAACAGTTAACCAAACTGAATGCGGAATTTCCGGACAAGCTCCGTAAATCCATTTTGCAGCAAGCAGTTCAAGGTAAGCTCACCGAACGTGATCCTGCCGACGAACCCGCCTCTGAACTTCTCAAACGCATTAAGAAGGAAAAAGAAGCTCTCATGAAATCCGGCAAAATCAAAAAAGAAAAGCCTCTGCCGGAAATTACAGAGGACGAAAAGCCGTTTGATATTCCGGAACAATGGTGCTCTGTTCGTATTGGTGATGTTGGAATATATAAAAAAGGTCCGTTCGGAAGCAGTTTAACAAAAAGTATGTTTGTCCCCAAAAGTTTGGACGCTGTTAAAGTGTATGAACAAAAAAATGCAATTCAAAAAGACCATACACTTGGAGAATATTATATTGCTCGTGATTATTTTGAAAAGAAAATGCGTGGTTTTGAGATTTTCCCAGGAGATATCATTGTTAGTTGCGCTGGAACTATCGGCGAAACATATGTAATGCCAGAAAATATCGAGCAAGGAATAATTAATCAAGCTTTAATGCGTATGAAAATCGTACCATCAATAGATTTAGATTATTTTTTACTCTATTTTGATTATGTCTTAAAAATTGATGCACAAGGAAGTAGCAAAGGATCGGCAATCAAAAACATTCCTCCATTTGAAATCTTCAAAAAAATGATTTTGCCGCTTCCACCCCTTGCCGAGCAAAAACGAATTGTCAAACGAGTTGATGAGCTTCTCGCCTTGTGCGATGAATTGAAATGAGGTGAAATTATGCCTAAAAGTGCTATAGAAAAAGCTATCGAAAAACAAATGAAGCAAGATAAACAACTTGCCGCCAAAAGAAAGCGCGAAGAAGACAAAAGAGCAAGAGAATCAAGAGAAGCGGCCCGAAAGGTTGCAATTAGAGAACAAGCAATGACAATAGTAAATGGTCAACCTATAATCAATGGATTGCGTATTATGGACGATGCTTCAGAGGAAGTTTTCAAAATGATATTGTCTGTTTACGAACCGAATGATGAAAGATTTGTTAGTGGAAATTATGAAATAATACCCGTCGCATATCATGATTCACTTTCAGTTGAGTTTGAAAAATTACGTTTATATGGTGTTATATCCTCTCCTTGCGTTTGGATAAATGCAATGTGGGAAGCAACAATTACTCCACAAGGTATCACATATTTTGAAAACAAAGAGCAAGCATTAAAACGTCACGAGGAGGAACAGAAACAAATGTCTGTTGGAAATATCACAAACTATGGAAATATAGTCTTTGGTAATGTGTCGAATTCCACATTTTCTGTAGATAACTCTATCCACGAAATTGAGCGTATGATTGACGAAAATGGTGGCGAAGATGCTGAAGAATTGCGTGATTTATTGAACGAGGTAAAGGAACTTATTGAAAATATGCAGGCAAGTCGCTCCATCCCTAAGCAAAAGAAGCTGTTCCAGCGGTTAAATGATCACGTCGTCAGACACGGATGGTTTTATGGCGCTGTTGTACAACTGTTGGGGACTGCTGCCATGACAATGCTTAGTACACAATAGACTTTCAATTAAAGCAAATGAAATGAGGTGAATGTTTTGAAAATTGAAGATTTGCACTATGATTTAACTATATCGCCTATTGATGAAAGCGAGTGGGACTTGGAGCAATGGCGTAAAGATTATCCTATGGATTATTTAAAATCAATCTACATATTAAACATGGCAGATCACCCCTTAGTGCAAAGCGAAGTTTTCAAAGCAATATGGCGCGTCGCACAAAAACATATACCCGATGTTTTGTTTAAGTATTATTCTTTAACTGATGATAAGAAACTTAACAAGAAAAAATTGCAGACATTAGCTGATAGTAAAATATTCATGTCATCTATCAATGATTTCAATGACCCTTATGACAGTAAATGCTTCTTTTATGACCCTGAAAAATTGGCAGATATTGAGCGCTTAAAACCGCACAACGGCAAGCTTATAGGTGATTTTACATCCCTTATAAAAGGAACGGCATTAACGTCAAACGATGTTCAGTCTATGCCCATGTGGGCGCATTACAGTAATAATCATGCCGGCTTTTGTGTTTCTTATGATATGAATGAGAATCCACAATTAAAGGGGTGCACATTTCCGGTGCAGTATATATCTGAACGATTAGATATTACGAGTTTGGTTCGTAAGCAAGCGGAGCAAATTTGTGCAACTCTTGACAAAAATATTGCCAAAGGCCAGAAACAAACTGTGATTGATGATTTAACTATGATTTTTGTTCCACAGTTACTATACAATTTAAAACTTGACCAATGGAGTTATGAAAACGAATTTCGTTGCTCAACTGCCTCTAATGCTAAAGGTATGCCATATATTGAGGCTATTCCAAAAGAAATCTGTATTGGTAAAAATTGCTCCGAAAGTAATAAGGCACAGCTTATTCGTATTGGTCGGACATTGAATATACCGGTATATCAAACGGGCACAGAAGAATGCAGTGAGAAGTGTGAGCTAAAAGCCCAAAGGATATTGTGAGGTGTGCGATAGATGAAAATCGAAATACCAAGGCTTTCTACATCAAACGCCTTAACTTTTAGTCGCAATTTAAAAGATTGCGATTACGATGATAAATACTTCTTTGATGTGTCTAAAATCAACAACTATGAACCGTTACCTATGCTTTTGACTGCCGCTTCTATTCGTCAGTTTTGCAAGGAGCGCAACCTTGCTCCGTGGGATATGCAATTAGTTTATAGTGAAAACAAAAACTATGATTACGCTTGTCACATGGGTTTCTTTCAAGCAGCAGGATTCCCACAAGGTAAAGCGCCCGGAGAAGCTCCCGGAAGCTCCTCTTATATCCCGTTAACCAAACTTAACATAAGAGAAATGCAACGAGAAGCAATTGAAAATGGAGAGTGTATGGAACAGGGAGATTTAATAGAGCGAAAAAGTGATGAACTCGCTACGGTTCTTGCTCAAGGTAACCGCGAATTGCAAAAGATGTTCCGTTATCTTATTCGCGAAGCAATTCGAAATGTCCCTGAACATGCAGGCACTAATGAAGTGTGGATTTGCGGTCAATATTGGCACAATCGCGACAAAGCTGAAATAGCAATTTTGGATGAAGGCATTGGAGTATATGAAAGTTTAAAGCAAAATCGCATCCACAGAGAGTATGTGACTAATAATGAAGAAGCTTTGCGTTGGGCAATAAAGCCCGGAATATCGGTTGCTTTTAATCCTGCGCGAGGACAACGGAGTCAAGATACTTGGGCGAACTCAGGATATGGACTTTTTATGATCAGTGAGATTTGCAAAGCAACCAATGGATGGTTGACTTTTGTTAGTGGTGATGATTGTTTACGTGTATATCCTAATGGTAATGGCGTATATGGTGCTCGTTTTAAAGGAACGGCATTGGGTATTAGAATCAAACCTTCTTGCGTGAGTGAGTACCAGTCGCTTATTGATGCCGTTCGTAAAAGTGGTGAAGATACTGCTAAAGCAATAAAAAATTCGTTCAAAGAAGCATCTACCCCTTCTAAAGGTTTGATGTACTAACATATTCAATCTCTAAGCCGTCATACGACTTCTTTTAGATGTCGAGTGACGGTTTAATTATTTTATGGTCACTAAAATCCGTTTTATAGTACACTTAATTTTGTAAGATGTATATACACAAAGCAAGTAATAAAGCCAAAGAGGGATGCTCACATGATAAATAAAGTTGAACTTACACTCGAACAAAAGGATGAATTAGTCGCATTTTTTCTGAATAATGACTTCACGGCAAATATGGCACTGGAACGAGAGCACAATTCCGAAGGCGAACAGGCTAAAATCTTTGTCCGTACAAAGAAAATCTTCGGTGAATACTGGCTCGGCAATCTCCGAAAACTCGGCGTCAAACGGAAGATGAAAAACTTTTCAAAGGACTATCCGGTAAACTTTTTGGAGAATGCCGACGCGGACTATTTTTCCGAACAGATTTCTGAAATCTACGCAGACCCGAACAAGCTAAGCGAATATATTTATCGGTTTTTCGAAATGTACGGGGAACCAGTTATGCTCGGCCTTGATTGCTATGCAAAATCGGTAGGCAAAGAGGTTGACGATCTTACCGATGAAGAAATACATACGATTGTTGAAAAAGTTGCCGGAGCAATTGACGAAACACTGATTGAAACGGTTATGCAAGGCCAACAGGTTCATGCAATTTTCGGCATTCCCAAAAAGATTCCGCAGCACGAAGATTTTACAGAGCAGTTAAATCAGGATAAAATCAACTTTTACAACAAGTGGACTCACGCAAACACAAAACTCGGAGCTCCTCTCCTTTTCAGCGAGTTGTCGGAGGAGGAAACTACAAATATTGATGGGATAAAAAACTTTTTCGCAAATAATCCTGCTGAAGAACAGCGGTATATTTTCCTGCGTGATGAGTTTGCAAAAACCTTAAACAGCACCGATAAAGAGATATATTATCTTTCGGAAAAAGGACTTACTCAAAAAGAAATTGCCGATCGGCTCGGTTACAAAACCCACAGCGCGGTCAGCAAGCGGATGAAAATAATGAATAAGGATTTTAAAAAATTCATAGGCTTTGAAAACTGAATAAGTAAAAATCTACGGCGGTGTTCCACCAAATAAGGGGCACCGCCGTTTTTTATGCGCAAAAAATATTTTTGAAAAATCCGAAAATTTTTTTACGGACGCAGGAACATTTTTGTTTTTTCTCTTTGTACTGTATATGGATGGGGATAAAGCTGCAATCATTTTTTCAAATGTCATTGAAAGAGAGAAACAACAATATTTCCATAAAAACAAACAAAAAGGAGTACGATACAAAATGACGAATAGCAGTCTTTGGGAACAGGAAAATCAAGAAAAGCTTAGGGATGACTACTTTTACAGATGCGCACATGGAATTCAAAACAATTATGTTTATCCTATTCGACGGATTATTTGTGAAGGTTGCGGCAACATCTTTTATACTATGGTGCCTGTCAAAAAATACTGCAACGAAAGATGCTGCTATCTGGGCTTTTGGAAACACAAGCGTGAAAAAAGGTTGGCGATGAGAAAAGATACGGTCTGCAAAACCTGCGGAAATACTTTTACGCCAAAACGTTCCGATGCCGTATATTGCAGTAATGCCTGTCGGCAGAAGGCATACCGACAAAGTGTTACGGATAACGGTAAGTGCTCAAAATGAACACCTACCGTTATCTGTAACGTTTGAGGAGCCGAAAAACTATTCCAAGGTGTCAAATTGGCACCTTGGAATCAGAAAAATTCAGATGCTTAAGTTAATTCAGATCGGCTGAAAAGTCGGTCTTTAATTATGCAAAAATTCAGAAAAGAGGCGATGAAAATTGATTGTATTAAAACGGAATCAGTGAGAGGCGTAGGTTTAGCAAGCACTGAATTTGGGTTTACCAAATTCTATTCGCTTGCAAATGGCATCGCATTAGCAAGCATCGCGTTTGGGTGCACACACCGCAAACACACTTGTTAGGGGACTGCTGTTCGCGCCCCTAACCCCCCCGAAGAAAAAATCTAATTATGAAAGGAAGTTGTTCACTATAGAAAAAAGAACTGAAAGAATTAAGTTTTGGCTGACGGATAAGGAACTGAAACAAATCGACCGTAAAGCCGGAAAGCTCGGTATGAATCGCTCCGAGTATATTCGCTATCTTATCGCCAACTGCAAGCTTGTTCACACGCCGAACATTGATTATGAGGGCTATTACAACAGACTTAAATGTATCAGTGATGAAATAAACCACCACTTAATTGTTCTAAATCAAATCGGTACATTGGATGAGCAACAGTTTAGTCATCTCTGTAAAGACGCGGTCAAAACAGCGAAAGAATTGTCTGACGTGCTGACCGAAAAGCTGGATATCGAAATTGAAAGGTCGAAGGAGGTGAACACTTGAGAAACGGAAAGCATTATGTCCCCGTTCGGATGACAAAAAGCGAAAAAGAGAATTTCTTAAAGCTCAGTGAGTTATGCCGTGCCCCTGAGAAAACAGTTTTGTATTGGCTTCTAAACGGTATGATTGTATACGAAAAGCCGCCCGAAATCTTTTTCAAAATCACAAGATTGATGTTGAGACTGGAAACCAATGTAGCCCATATTTGGCTCGGTGGCAGTATTTTATCAGAAGCGATAAAAACGAAATATTACAAACTATCAAAAGAAATAAACAATTACGATTGCGAAATCACTTTCAAAGGATTATTTGCAGAAGCGCACTACGGCGAAAACCGAAAATAACAGTATTGAAAGGCAGTAATTATGACACAAGCAAACCAAACTGCCGTTTCAAGCATATTTTTCTATACACTCTTTTTTACAAAGGAAACGGCAGACAAAAAGAAAAATGAATTACGAAAGGATTATGTTGAATGAAAAACGAAACCAAAATGTCTGCCGAAAAGGTAGTAAAGCAACCCAAACCGAAGCTAATGAACATTAAACTCGAAAAGCTTCTCCCGTTTGAGAATCACCCGTTTAAGGTGCTTGACGATAGCTCCATGACCGAGCTTGTAGCGAGTATCAAAGAATACGGGCTGCTCAATCGCGTTATCGTCCGACCGATTGAGAACAACACTGAAGAATATGAAATCATATCCGGTCACCGCCGAGTACACGCCGCTGAGCTTCTTGAAATGAAAGAAGTCCCCGCGGTTGTTCATTTTATCGACCGTGATGAGGCCACGGTTATGATGGTAGATTCCAATTGTCAGCGTGAGAATCTAACGCTTATGGAAAAGGCTCGTTCTTACCGTATGAAAGCAGACGCATTATCTCATCAAGGCAAATCTTTGGGACAGAATGTCCCGAAGTCCGAGGACAATCGAACTACGGCAAAAAAAGGTAATGAAGCCGGCAACAGCTATAAAACCGTTCAAAGACTTATTCGCCTAACCCACCTTGTTCCCGAACTTCAGGAGTATGTGGACAAAGGCAAGATGAAAATGCTCCCGGCATATGAACTATCATTCCTTGATGAAGATGCACAGAGAGATATTGTTGACAATATTGATGAAACCGAAACTTTTCCGTCACACGCACAGGCTCGCCGTATGCAAAAAGCATTTGAGGAAGGCAATCTTGACTATGATGCCGTAACGGAAATTATGAACGAGATAAAACCGAATCAAGTAGAAAAGCTCAAAATTCCAATAGACGATATACGCAAGTATGTGCCGAAATCTATGACACCCGCTGAAATGCAGGCATATCTCCTCAAGCTCGTAAAACAGGACTACGAACGTCAGCATAACCGCGACGCAAGATAAGGAGTGTGCTTATGGATAAGTTTATTGTTGGATTCGGCAGTACCCCTCGAGAGTACGTCATTAACGGAGTGAGATATGTAGTTGAGTCGAGATTTCAAAAGCCTGATTACAAAAAGCCAAGAGAAAACACCTTGTTGAATAACCGTATCGGGAATTATCTCACAAGCGATTTCGCAGATTTGCCGTCTGTCGATGCAGATAATATAATAGACACTGAATATGATTGTACGGCTGCCGGAAAGGAGGAAAACAATGCAGCCAAAAACTAAAAAAGACAAAATCGGGATAACGGCGCTTTATTGCCGGTTGTCCCGTGACGACGGAATGGACGGTGAAAGCAATTCCATCGTGAATCAAAAGAATCTGCTCTTGCAAAAAGCAAAAGAAAAGGGACTGACCGATACCAAGTTCTATGTTGATGACGGATATACGGGAACCAACTTCAACCGACCGGGATTTCAGCAGATGCTCTCCGATATCGAAATGGGATATATCTATGCCGTAATGGTAAAAGACTTATCCCGACTCGGACGAGATTATGTTTCGGTAGGAAATTACACCGATGTATATTTCCCTGATCATGACATTCGCTTTATTGCCGTTAATGACGGCATAGACAGCGAGGAGGGCGAAAGCGAAATTGCACCTTTCAAAAACATCTTAAACGAAATGTACGCACGGGATATATCCAAGAAAATTCGTTCATCGCATCGCTTGCGCGGTTCAATGGGAGAACCGTTATCCCAACCGCCATACGGATATATGAAATCCGCTGAGAACAAAAAGAAGTGGGTTATCGATCCGGATGCGGCAGATGTGGTAAAAAGCATTTTCAAAATGTGTCTTGAGGGTAAGGGCAACGAAACTATCGCGCGAATATTGCAGGAGAAACAAATACTTGTTCCTATGGCGTATTGGCAAAGCAAAGGTTTGCCGAGAGGCGGAAAGAAAACACAACCTAATCCATACAAATGGTGCAAGACAACAATTCAAAAGATTTTGTCTCAGCAGGAATAATGCGGTGATGTAATCAACTTCAAAACCTGCTCAAAGTCTTTTAAGAACAAAACAAGACTTCCTAACGATCCTGAGAATTGGGCAATATTCAAGGATGTTCATGAGCCGATTATTGCACGGGGTGATTTCGAAAAGGTACAGACGCTCATAGCCAAAACCTCAAAACGGCGAGAAAAGCATATTCTGCGATTTGCTGTTCTGCGGTGACTGCCACGGTAAGCTCCGTCACCATACGAACACAATCAATAAGGACATTCATTATTTTGTATGTGCAAACAACAAGGTGGATTATCGCGGTGAGTGTCCCGATCGGCATTATGTCAGGGCAGACGCGGTCGAACAGGTAGTGATGCTGGAGCTGCGCAGAATGGCAGAGTTTCTTGAATCGGATGAAGAAGCCTTTGCCGAGCTTCTCGCCCAAAAGACCGACAAGGAACTGATGAAAGAAAAGAGGCACGATGAAGAGGAACTTCAAAAAGCAATTATGCGAAACGATACCGTGGCAAAACTTTATGAAAAGCTATATGAGGACAACGCTACCGGCAAGGTAAGCGACGAATGGTTTATGCAGCTGTCCCACAAGTACGAGGTAGAACGGTTGGAACTGAAAGCAAAGATTAAAACACTCCGTCAAAAGCTATCCGAGTGCGGACAATGCGAAAGAGATCGTGATACCTTTACCTCAGCAATCCGCAGGTTCATGAGAATGGACAGGCTGACCGCACCGCTTCTGCGTGAACTGATCGACCACATTGATGTGTTTGAAACAGAAGGCACCGGCAAAAGCAGAACACAGAGAATCGTAATCTACTATCGCTTTGTCGGGTATGTGGAGATACCCGAAGTATCTCACAGACCGAATATTATTGCCGACACCCGAAAAGGCGTTGCCGTGGAGTATCTCACCGAGCCGTTACCGGCATAGCAAAAGGAGCAGGCGAAAACCTACTCCGTACATAAAACCATATTAAATAGAAAAATCGAGTATTCATAAGTGAAATCCCTTATGAATACTCGATATGGTCCGAGTGGCGAGACTCGAACTCACGGCCTCTTGAACCCCATTCAAGCGCGCTACCACCTGCGCTACACCCGGATACCTGAGTTATTCTACCACAAATTTTAAAAAAGTCAAGCATTTGTTTAAATAATCTTTTAAAATCTTAAAAAAACATTTGTCGCACGGTTAATATATGCAGTTTTCATAATAAGCTTCCCACTGCTTGATGCAATAAATCAACCTAAATATCATGAATTAAAACTCTTTTTTTCGTTTTGCTAACATTAGCTATACAAGATTTAATAGTTGTCAGGTTAATAATTTTATCTGCACGAATGTCACAAAATAAAATACAGAAATATATGCGTTATGACAATAACATCAAAAACATAATTTTTGTTTTTGTTATTTCTTACTAATTTGCTATCACATTTTACAAAAGTATTGCTTTTATAAGAACATTGTGTTTGTGTTATTATTATTTAAATATAAAAATGGATTATTATATTCATTTAGTTCTATTTCAGAAAGCTAGTTGGATTGAAATGATTAAAAAGCACAACCCTCTTATATTAAAAAAATTTCATTGGCTCCTTCTCAGCGGTGCCGCGATTGCATTGGCTGTATTTTTTGCCGTTTCTTTTCTTGTTACACCGACATATAAATCAACCGCAACTTTCTATGTATATAACAGTTCAAACGGGGTATCAACCTCGGGAGTAATCAATAATAACGACCTTCAGGCTGCCGAGAGCCTTGCTTCTACATATTCAAAAATATTCCAGAGTAATGCGGTTCTCGATTCGGTTTTACAGGATTTGAACTACAAGAACAAGCTATCAAGAAAAGAGCTTTCCGTCGGTTCGCAGAGCAACAGATACCGGCTCGGTACATACACGGACGAAAAAGGTAAAGAGCAATCCGTTTGGCTCAACATAAACGAAATTACTCCGGACTCGTCATGGTCGCAGGACGAGATTGACGAAATCAACAAAACGCAAAGCTTCGTTAACGAGCTGATAGATCAGCTTAATCAAATTGACGGATTTAAAGCGGGAAAACAAAAATGAGGATAATGCAATGGCTTCAAGGAGTAAAAAAATAAAAAGGAAACTCGGCGCAGTGATTTATTATTCCGTCGCATCAAAGCTTCCTCCTTCGTGGAGCGGAATGAAGCTCGGTCAGACGGCAATTCGCCGATTCTGCGACAGGCTGATGCTCGATAAATGCGGAAGCAACGTCAATATTGAAAAGAATGCGCTTTTTTCTCCGAAAACAACGCTCGGAAATAACTCCGGCATCGGAATAAACGCAAAAATTTACGGCGAGTGCCATATCGGAGACGATGTTATGATGGGCACCGACGTTACGGTAATCACACGAAATCATAAGCATGAAAGAACGGATATCCCCATGCGATTGCAGGGCTTTGAAGAGGAAAAGCCCGTATATATCGGTAACGACGTATGGCTCGGCGACAGAGTTACGATCATGCCGGGAGTTCATATCGGAAACGGCTGCATTGTTGCTGCCGGCTCCGTTGTTACAAAGGATGTTCCCGATTATTCGATTGTCGGCGGAGTTCCGGCAAGGGTCATTCGCAGCAGAATAAATTTCGAGAAGGTGAGCATTATTGAATGATATTGTTTCATGGCTTAAAGGAAATGCACTGTGGCTGTTGCTGTTTATCGGAACGGTATTCACCTTTGCTTGGCTTTTCACTCAGCGCAAAAAGCTGAAAACGGCATGGTATTCGGCAATAGCAATTTCAATAATACATACTTTATACGGTGTGTTGACAGTCAAAGCATTTACCTTTCTCGAATCGGGCTTTTCAAAGGACGGATTCAACGGAATGAGCATTTTCGGTGCTGTTTTTATGATGCCTCTCGCCTACCTGCTTTGCGCAAAGCTTTTCAAACGCAATGTCAAAACAGTTTTTGATATTATAACGCCCTGCATGGTTTTTACACTGATGTGTGCACGGGTCAATTGCTTAATAAACGGATGCTGCTTCGGCGCATTTATTCCCGGAACAGACAAAACACGCTTCCCAACAAGAGAAGCAGAGATTCTGTTTTACATAATCCTTTTAATAATAATTTGCACAAGAATTATTAAAGAAAAAAATGACGGCGAAATATACCCGCTGTACATGATTTGCTACGGAGCATTTCGCTTTGTCAACGGCAGCGACGGTTACACCTACTACTATAACAACACCGTTCTTGCTCTCGGCTTCACCAAGATCGGCGGCGACTATTACATCTTCAACTCCTACAGCGGCAAGATGTATAAGGACGCAACAATGTGGGTCGGCGATAACGGCTACGGCATCGTCGGCGGAATGTACCGCTTTGACAGCGAAGGTAGAATGACAACGAACTAAACAACTTCAACGGGGCATCACGAACTCCGTGGTGCCCCTACTTTGAATTTATGAGAATTGAAACTTTAGTTGCAACTATCGACAGAACAGATCATGCTCTGCCGGAACAAATGAATATTCAAACCGATACACTGATCGGCAATCAGTGCGGATACTCATCAACAGAGAAAACCTCGGTCAGCGGTCATAATGTTGTTTATTTCAACACCAAGGATCGCGGAGTCGGACAGAACAGAAACCTGATTTTGCAAAAAGCAACAGCGGATATCTGCATTTTGGCGGATGATGACATGAGGTTTGTTGACGGTTATCCGCATATTGTCGAGCGTGCTTTTTCCGAGTGCAAAGATGCCGATATTTTGGTTTTCAATCTGATTAAAAAAAAGCCGAGACGCTATATTAACAAAAAAATAATGCGTGTGCGCTGGTACAATTATGCAAAATACGGCGCCGCAAGGCTTGCGGTTCGCAGAGAAGCACTTATTAAATCCGATATAAACTTTTCCCTCCGATTCGGCGGCGGTGCACAGTACGGTTCTGGTGAGGACACGATTTTCCTCAGCGATTGTCTGAAAAAGGGACTGAAAATTTACGCTGTTCCTTATGCTCTGGCGGAAATTGACCAGGATGCCGCTTCAACATGGTTCAGCGGTTACAATGAGAAATATTTCTACGACAAGAGTGCGTTATATAGACGCCTGCACCCTGCTTTATGGCTTATATTTATGCTTCGCTTTCTTATTAAAACCTGCCGCAAACCCGAAAATCCGGTTGCTTTCCTTGACGCAATGAAGTACATGACCTATGGAGCGACACGTTTTGTTTCGGAGGAATAGCATATGAAATTCAGCATTATCGTTCCTGTTTATAATTCCGCAAATTTTCTGCCGGACTGTCTTGCCGGCGTAAAAAATCAAAGCTTTGATGATTGGGAGCTTATTTTTATTGATGACGGCTCAACCGACGGAAGCGGAACAATTCTTGACGGGTACGCCTGTTCCGACGATAGAATTCATGTTTTTCATCAGGAGAACAGCGGTCAGTTTTTCGCAAGAGAAAAAGGCATTGCAATGTCTCAAGGTGAATATATTCTCTTCCTCGACAGCGACGACGGGCTGATGCCGGATTGTCTTGAAAAGCTTTATAAAGCTATTTGTGAGAGCAAACCCGATATGATCATGTTCGCTTACCGCGTGTCGTATGACGACGGTAAAGAGGACATTGAAAGAGACATGATCTTTAGCGAAAGGAAAGAAATCTCACCAAATCGGCTCCGTGAAAATCTTATATCAAACAACACCTTTAATGCGCTGTGGACGAAGGCTTTTCGCAGGGAGCTTTTTGAGGGCGACGATACGGACTATTCCGCACTTACGGGGACTCATTTCGGCGAAGATAAAATTCGTTTGCTCTACCCTGTTACCGTTGCGAAAAAAATAATCTATATTCCCTATTGCCTTTACCGCTACAACTACCGTCAGAGCAGCACAATGCATCGGTTTGACTCATGCGCAATTGAGCGAATGCTATCAAAAGAGATGTTTTCTCTTTGCTATGAATACATGAAAAAATGGGATATGGACAGCCGACTTTATCACGAAAAAATAGCGCTTTATTATCTCAGAAACTATCTTTCCGTTTATTTCGGATTTAAAAGGAAGTGCCTTGATTCCGAGGACAAACAGGCCTTCAAAAAATATCCGTGGAGGAAAAGAATAGATAAAAAAGCCTTAAAGCCGGGATTTGTTTTTAAGCTCGGCGCAAGGGATATTATAAGACTGATAACGGCATTGATGAATTTATAAGGCGGAAAACCGATGAAAAAAATACTTATCGTAAATAATAATATGCACATCGGCGGTGTGCAAAAATCGCTTTTGAATTTGCTCGGGGAAATTCACAAAGACTACGATATCACTCTCCTTCTTTTCTATAAGGGCGGCCGTCTGCTCGAAGAGATTCCCGATGATATAAAAATAATCGAAGCCCGCGGACCGTTTCGCTATTTCGGAATGACAAAGCATGACGCAAAATCAGGTTTTGATAAGCTCGGGAGAATGTTCTGGGCTTCAGTAACCCGAGTTTTCGGACGCAAATTTGCCGTCAGTCTCATGCTTCCGTTTCAAAAAAAGCTTTTCGGCTTTGACACTGCCGTTTCCTTTCTTCACAGCGGAGAAAACCATATGTTCTACGGCGGCTGCAATGAGTTTGTCCTGAAATGCAGCGAAGCGAAGAAAAAAATTACATTTTTGCATTGTGACTATAAAAAAATAAATGCAAATTCAAATTACAACACGGAAATCTACAGTCAATTTGACAAAATAGCGGCATGCTCTGAGGGCTGCAGACAGTCGTTTTTAAATCTGCTCCCGCAGTTTAAGGACAAAACATTTACCGTTGAAAACTGTCATAATTATAATAAAATTCGCAATTCAGCCAAAGCCGAAAACATCTCTCTGCCGAGCGATAAGCTGAACATTGTTACCGTGGCAAGATTCGGCAAGGAAAATGGTGTTCTAAGGGCAATTCGTGCCGTTTCAAAGCTTGAAAAAAAGATCTTCTTAAATATTATATTATCGGTGACGGCACGGAGTTTGAACAGGCAAAAGCACTTATTGATGAGTTGAAGCTTTCAGAAAACGTAACCTTGCTCGGTGAAAAGGAAAATCCTTACGGCTATATAAAAGCAGCCGACCTGCTTCTCATTTTCCGTCATACAGCGAGGCGGCACCGATGGTTATCGGGGAAGGCTTTTCGAGTGTTATCATCGGCAAAAGAGCCTCTCACAATACGATAATTCAGGGCGTGTTTCAATTCGGCATAATCGGATTTCCGTTTTTGATTGCATGGTTTGTGATTACGATAAAAAATTTGATTTCAAATATTTCAGATAAAAAACCTCATTTTTTATACATACTTCTGATGGGAGTCGGAATCGTGCTTCCGTGGATGGCATTGGATATTATTTTCTTCGATGAATTATTCCTGCTGCCCGTTTACGGCGCTCTCGCTGTTGCTTACAGCTCCTTAGAACTTGAAAACGGCAAATAACATAGAAAAACAACGGAAGAATCAAACTGTTCCTCCGTTGTTTTGTTTTATTGAATTTGAAAGCGGAATTATATTATCATTTTTTTGATGCATCAAGCCGCATAAGCGCCGCCGATAGGAATCGCTCACTATGACATTGCAATTTTCGTCAGGCACGAATAATAAAACATGACGTTTTCAATTTAACTGTTTTTGCTTTGCTCTGTACCTTATCAATGCAACAATCAATGAAACCAGGGTCAAAAGGTTGTTTACAATTCCCGCCCATGAATTATTGACAAAATTATACGGCAGCCAGCAGAGGCAAACGAGGACATTTGAAACTCTGAGAATCTGCGGATTTTTCTGCCAGCCTCCGACGGTTGCGAAAACAGAAGACACAAGAATCAAAATATCCCATGCACCCTGCCAGGTGAATACGGTAAGAGCAAGCGAAAGAACGATAAAAACGACAGGGACTGCTTTTGAGCGTGCAAATTTATTGTCAAAGCTGCAAACATAGCTCCTTGCCAGATTTATAAAATTCATCGCAACGGGCGTAAAAAGCCATAAGCTGCCGTAATGAAGGCACCAAAGCGCCGCATTGAGCGTCATCAAAATCATTATTGTTTTATGCTTTTTGAATTGATACATCAATATTCCGACCGCAATTGCCAAAAAGCCGAAAATCTGCGATAAATAAGAATGTGTTTGAAAAAACTCCTGCATGATAAACTTCACCCGATGTATTATAAAGCTGTTTCTGAGCATTTCATTGCTTTTGCCATTATAATATAATAAATAATTTTGCATGTCAACACTTCAAAATCTTAAATTTTAAACTTATATTTATAAAATAATGTCAATCATAATTTTCATCACTTTTCACATATTGTTGTTTGTTTTTTTGTATGATTCGTATGTCCGAACAGTTGACAGCAAAGTTTAATTATGTTATACTTTGGTTAATCTCTTGTAACTGACGGATTAGCAGAACACTGCATGGGAGCAAGAGAAAAAATATGCCGACCGTCTGGGCGCAATTAAGGTTTATCCTGCCTTAATTGTGCCCTTTTTTAAAAGGAGGATTTTCATGAAAAAAGTTGGAATTATCATGGGCAGCGACAGCGATCTGCCGATTGTTCAGAAAGCAATCGACACGCTCAAAGCATTTAACGTTCCCTATGAGGTGCACATATTTTCTGCGCACAGAACACCCGGAGAGGCTGCGAAATTTGCTCAAAACGCTCAATCAAACGGCTTCGGTGTCCTCATTGCGGCCGCGGGAATGGCTGCTCACCTGGCAGGGGCAATTGCCGCCCAGACCGTTCTGCCTGTCATCGGAATACCCTGTAAATCAAATACACTCGACGGTATTGACGCCTTGTTATCCACTGTACAAATGCCTTCCGGCATACCGGTTGCAACAGTTGCGATTAACGGAGCTGTCAATGCCGCTTTGCTTTCTATACAGATTTTGGCTCTTTGTGAGCCTGAGCTTTCCGAAAAGCTTTCCGAAAAGCGTGCGTCGGACTCGGCTGCCGTTTTGGAAAAGGATAAAAACATTGCATCAAATTTATAAAATATAAAACCAAGGAGGATTTCAAATCATGAAAAAATGTGAACAGCTCTACGAGGGCAAGGCAAAGAAGGTTTTTGCAACCGAGGATCCCGAGTACGTTATCGTTTCCTACAAGGACGATGCAACGGCATTTGACGGACTCAAAAAAGGCACAATTGCCGGCAAGGGCGTTGTAAACAACAAAATGTCCAACTATCTCATGCAGCTTCTTGAAAAGCAGGGCGTTCCGACTCACTATGTCGAAGAAATTTCCGACCGTGAAACGATTGTACGCAAGGTTTCGATCGTTCCTCTCGAGGTTATTATCAGAAACATTTCCGCCGGTTCGTTTGCAAAGCGTTACGGCGTTGAAGAGGGCATTGTTTTTGCCGAGCCGACAATCGAGTTTTCATACAAGAATGATGATCTTCACGATCCCCTTCTCAATTCATATCATGCTCTCGCTCTCGGACTTGCAACCAAGGAGGAGATTGAGAATATCAAATCAATGGCATTCAAGGTCAATTCTGTTCTCAAGGAGTATTTCAAGAGCCTTAACGTGACTCTTGTTGACTTTAAGCTTGAGTTCGGTAAACTCTCGGACGGCACAATAGTTCTCGCCGACGAGATTTCCCCCGACACCTGCCGCTTCTGGGACAGCAGAACAAACGAGAAGCTTGACAAGGATCGTTTCCGCCGTGACCTTGGCGGAGTTGAAGATGCCTATGCAGAAATGATGAAGAGAGTTTTCAAATAAGAAACGGAGCTTTTTATGTCTAATATACATGAAGAATGCGGAGTTTTCGGCGTTTACGCCAATGAATCTTATGATATTGCAAGTACCGTTTATTACGGTCTTTACGCCCTGCAGCACAGAGGACAGGAATCCTGCGGAATCGTTGTAAACGACGACGGACTTTTTACCGCATATAAGGATACAGGTCTTGTCAACGATGTTTTCACCACCGACCATCTCAACCAGTTCGGTCAGGGCAACATCGCAATAGGTCATGTCCGTTACGGTACAACGGGCGGCTCGGCAAGGGACAATGCTCAGCCGATAGTCGTCAATCACATTAACGGCCATATTGCCCTCGCTCATAACGGCAATCTCACCAATTCCTATGAGCTTCGCAGTGCGCTTGAGCTTAAAGGCTCGATTTTCCACACGACATCGGACACCGAGGTTATTTCATACATCATAACCGAGGAAAGACTTACCGCTCCCTCGATCGAGGAGGCTGTCAACCGTGCCGTTAACCGTATCAAGGGAGCTTATTCCCTTGTTGTAATGTCGCCTACCAAGATGATTGCCGTTCGTGATGAAATGGGCTTCCGTCCGCTTTGTATCGGCAGGCTTCCCGAGAACGGCGGCTACGTTGTCGCTTCGGAAAGCTGTGCGCTTGACGCAGTAGGAGCGGAATTTGTCAGAGATGTTGAGCCGGGCGAAATCGTCGTTTTCGACGGCAAATCGGTTCGAAGCATTAAGGACCATTGCAACAAAGAGAAGCCGCACACCTGCGTCTTTGAATATATTTATTTTGCACGCCCCGATTCGGTGATCGACGGAGCAAGCGTGCATGAAGCGAGAATCCGTGCAGGCGCATTTTTGGCTCTTGAGCACCCTGTTCAGGCAGATGTTGTTATCGGCGTTCCCGATTCCGGACTTGATGCCGCTCTCGGCTTTGCAAAGCAGTCCGGTATTCCCTATGAAATAGGATTTATCAAGAACAAGTATATCGGCAGAACATTCATTTCTCCGGGTCAAAAGAGCCGTACAAATCAGGTTCGCATCAAGCTCAACCCGATCACAAATGTTATCAAGGGTAAAAGAGTTGTCATGATCGACGATTCGATTGTCAGAGGAACGACCTGCGCAAGAATAGTTAAGCTGCTTAGAAATGCCGGCGCAAAGGAAATTCATATGCGTGTTTCCGCTCCGCCGTTCCTTAACCCCTGCTATTACGGCACAGACATCGACTCCCGTGATAACCTCATTGCCTGCCACCATACGGTTGACGAAATTGCAGAGATTATCGGCGTTGATTCCCTCGGTTATCTGAGCGTTGACAATGTTAAAAAAATTGCCTGCGGCGACCTCGGCAAGGGCTATTGCACAGCCTGCTTCGACGGCGATTACCCGACCGAAGTGCCGACCGAGACGCACAAGAGCAAGTTTGAATGTAAAATTTCCGAAAGACAAAAGGAGAAAAAGTGATGAACACACAATCACGTTCCGAAAGCTACGCCGCAGCAGGCGTAGATATAACGGCAGGCTACAGGGCTGTCGAACTGATGAAATCACACATTGCAAGAACAATGACATCCGGCGTGTGCTCCGATGTCGGCGGCTTCGGCGGCCTGTTTGAGCTTGACACAACGGGAATCGAGAAACCGGTGCTTGTCAGCGGCACTGACGGCGTCGGCACAAAGCTGAAGCTGGCTTTTCTCATGGACAAGCATGACACGGTCGGCATTGACTGCGTTGCAATGTGCGTAAATGATATTATTTGCTGCGGAGCAAAGCCGCTTTTCTTCCTTGATTATATCGCATGCGGCAAAAACATTCCCGAAAGAATCGCTTCTATCGTTTCCGGCGTCGCCGAGGGCTGCGTTCAGAGCGGTGCGGCTCTTATCGGCGGAGAAACGGCGGAGATGCCGGGCTTCTATCCCGTTGACGAATATGATCTCGCAGGCTTCTCTGTCGGCGTTGTCGACAAGTCAAAGATACTTGACCCCTCAACGATGAAAGCAGGAGATGTTGTTATTGCACTCCCGTCAAGCGGAGTTCACTCCAACGGCTTTTCACTTGTCAGAAAGGTTTTCGATGTTGAAAACAGCGATATCAAATCTCCCCGTGAGGAGCTTGGCGGAAAATCAATCGGAGAAACTCTTCTCGCCCCCACTAAGATTTATGTAAAGCCCGTGCTTGCACTCCTCGAGCAGGTTATGGTAAAAGGAATTTCCCATATCACGGGCGGCGGATTTTACGAGAATATTCCGAGAAGCATTCCTGACGGCCTCGGTGCGGTAATTGAGCGTAATGCCGTAAGGGTTCTCCCGATTTTTGACCTCATTGCAAAAGAGGGAAACATTTCCGAAAGAGATATGTTCAATACATTCAACATGGGCGTCGGCATGAGCATTGTTGTTGCTCGGGAGGATGCCGAAAAGGCTGTTGAAATTCTCAAGGCAAGCGGCGAGGACGCCTATGTAATCGGAAAAATTGAAAATTCAGAGGATAAAATTACGATATGCTGAAAACTTTTCGTGAAAGCCTGTGTGCGGGAATTCTCATAACAATCGGCGGCACGGTTTTTCTCTCGTGTGAAAACAAAACGGTCGGAGCGGTGCTCTTTTCGGTCGCTCTGCTCTGCATCTGCTATAAAAGCTACTACCTTTTCACAGGGAAAATCGGCTACATAGTCGAACAGCATACGAAACAGGATTTTCTTAACCTCGACGTCGGACTTTTCGGCAATCTTGCCGCAACGTTTTTTCTCGGAATGCTGCTGCGGACGGTTCTGCCGAATATTGGCGAAAAGGCGGCGGAAATGTGCTCGGCAAAGCTTGCACAGTTCCCGTTATACACGTTTATCCGCGGCTTTTTCTGCGGAATACTGATGTATCTTGCAGTCAGCATTTATAAGGAGAAAAACTCCGTTCTGGGCATTCTCTTTTGTGTACCCGTGTTTATCCTCTGCGGCTTTGAACATTCGATTGCCGATATGTTTTATTTAGGTGCTTCGGGAATTTTCAGCGTAAAAATAATCCTCTTTACAGCCCTTGTTGTTGCGGGAAACACGTTTGGCGCAATTGTTTTACCTTTACTAAAAGGAGTACATACAGATGAAAAACAAGGCTAAAATAGCCGTTCTTGTTTCGGGCGGCGGAACAAATCTTCAGGCACTCATTGATGCTCAGCAGAACGGAATAATAAATAGCGGTGAGCTTGCACTTGTCGTTTCAAACAACAGCTCGGCTTACGCCCTCACGAGAGCGCAAAACGCAGGAATAAAAACTGCTGTTGTTATAAAAAAAGAGTGCAAAAATCAGGCGGATTTTGAAGGCCGTATTTTGGAATTGCTCCGTGAAAACGAGATCGACATGATCGTTCTTGCAGGCTTTATGAGCATACTCGGTGCAGATTTTGTTTCTGAATATCCCGAGCGAATAATCAATGTCCACCCGTCGCTTATTCCCTCCTTCTGCGGCGAGGGCTTCTACGGATTAAAAGTGCATCAGGCGGCGCTCGACTACGGAGTAAAGGTCACGGGCGCAACCGTGCATTATGTAAATGAGATACCCGACGGAGGAAAAATAATTCTTCAAAAGGCCGTCAATATCGAGGACGGCGACACTCCCGAAATTCTTCAAAAAAGAGTAATGGAGCAGGCGGAATGGAAGCTTCTTCCTCAGGCAGCCGAGCTTGTATCCGCTGAGATCGTTAAAGAAAGGACAGCTTGAAATGAACATATATGAAATCAAATCAATGAAAGACCGTATAGACGGCAATCCCTATGTAGGACGCGGAATCGTTATCGGCAAAAGCTCTGACGGCAAAAAAGCCGCAACGGCATACTTCATCATGGGCAGAAGCGCAAACAGCCGCAACCGTGTGTTCACGGTAAAAAACGGTGAGGTCTTTACCGAGCCTTTCGACGCTTCAAAGGTAGAGGATCCCTCCCTGATAATCTATGCGGCACTCAGAAAATTTGAAAACAAGCTCATCGTCACCAACGGCGACCAGACAGACACGGTTTACGACGGAATTGTAACGGGCAAAAGCTTTTCCGAAAGCCTTGAAAGCCGTGAGTTTGAGCCGGATGCGCCGAACTTCACTCCCCGAATCAGCGGAATACTGACCTTCGGCGAAAATGATTTTAAGTATGAAATGAGCATACTTAAAAGCCTTGATGAAAACGGAAGCGACTGTGCAAGATACACCTTCTCGTATCCGTCAAAGGCAGGGCTCGGTCACTTTATCCATACATATGTGACGGACGGCAACCCGATCCCGACATTTCAGGGTGAACCCGAGAGAGTAGCTATCCCCGACAGTATTGACGAATTTGCCGATGAAATCTGGAATTATCTTGACGAGAACAATAAGATTTCCCTTTATGTAAGATACACCGACCTCACAGACGGCAGCTATGAAGAAAAGCTTATAAACAAGAATTGCTGAAAACAACCAAGAAAGGAACGGAAATATATGAAAGAATTCGAGCTCAAATACGGCTGTAACCCCAATCAGAAGCCTTCAAGAATATTTATGAATAACGCAAGCGACCTTCCCATCGAAATCCTTTGCGGCAAGCCCGGATATATCAATTTCCTTGACGCATTCAACTCATGGCAGCTTGTTAAGGAATTGAAGGAGGCTCTCGGTCTTCCCGCCGTTGCATCATTTAAGCATGTCAGCCCAACCTCTGCGGCCGTCGGAATAAAGCTTCCGGAAAAGCTCAAAAAGGCTTGCTTCGTTGACGATATCGAAGACCTTGACAGCTCCCCTCTCGCCTGTGCCTATGCCCGTGCAAGAGGAACCGACCGTATGTGCTCGTTCGGAGATTGGGTTGCTCTCTCCGATGTTTGCGACGTCACAACGGCCAAGCTCATCAAGCGTGAGGTTTCCGACGGAATAATTGCCCCCGGCTATGAGCCCGAAGCTCTTGAAATCCTCAAATCGAAGCGCAAGGGCAGCTACAACATCGTCAAAATCGACCCCGACTACACACCCGAGCCGATTGAGCGCAAGCAGGTGTTCGGCATCACCTTTGAGCAGGGAAGAAATAATTTTGAAATCAACAGGGAGCTTCTTTCCAATGTTGTCACCAAAAATAAGAATATCCCCGACGATGCAATTCGTGACCTGATTATTTCACTTATAACGCTCAAATATACGCAGTCCAATTCCGTGTGCTTTGCCTATGACGGACAGGCTATCGGCGTCGGCGCAGGTCAGCAGTCGAGAATTCACTGCACCCGTCTTGCCGGCGGAAAGGCGGACACATGGTTCCTTCGCCAGAGCGACAGGGTTCTTAATCTTCCCCTTCTCCCCACTCTCGGCAGACCCGAGCGTGACAACGTAATTGACAGATATATCAATAAATGCGAGGAAGATGTTTGTGCCGAGGGTAACTGGCAGAAATATTTTACCACCCGTCCCGAACCGCTTACAGAATCGGAGGTACGTGAATATCTCGACACTGTCAACGGAGTTTCGCTCGGCTCGGATGCTTTCTTCCCGTTCAGCGACAATATCGAGAGAGCAAAGCTCAGCGGCGTAAAATATATTGCCGAACCCGGCGGCTCGATTCGCGACAACCTGGTAATCGAATGTGCCGATAAATATGACATGGCGATTGCGTTTACGGGAATGAGACTGTTCCACCACTGATTTTTAACGGTTCTTTTTCCGCTTGAAAGGATATGATAAGCAATGAAAATAATGGTTATCGGCGGCGGAGGCCGTGAACACGCCATAATAAAGAAATTAAAAGAAAATAAAGCAATTGATAAAATATATGCTCTGCCCGGAAACGGCGGAATTGAAAGCGACGCTGTCTGCATTCCCATCGGAGCATGTGAAATTGATAAAATCGTTGACTTTGCGTCAAGCGAAAAAATTGATTATGCCGTTGTCGCTCCCGACGATCCGCTTGTTCTCGGAGCGGTTGACAGGCTTGAGAAAATCGGAATCCCGTGCTTCGGACCTCGCGCAAATGCCGCAATAATCGAGGGCAGTAAGGTCTTTTCAAAAAATCTTATGAAGAAATACAGTATTCCGACCGCTTCATACGAGACATTTAACGATATGGAAAAAGCCCTCGCTTACCTTGAGAATGCCCCTATTCCAACTGTTATCAAAGCCGACGGTCTTGCTCTCGGCAAGGGCGTTACGGTCGCATTTACCCGTGAGGAGGCCAAGAAAGCCGTCGTTGAAGCAATGCAGGACAAAAAATTCGGCAGGAGCGGAGAAAGTATCGTAATTGAAGAATACCTTGAAGGACCGGAAATCTCCGTTCTTGCGTTTACCGACGGAAAAACCGTAAAGCCGATGGTTTCCTCAATGGATCACAAGCGTTCGGGCGACAATGACACTGGACTCAATACCGGAGGTATGGGCACGATCGCTCCGAATCCGTATTATACCGATAAGGTTGCAAAAATTTGTATGGACACAATTTTTGTCCCGACGATCAACGCCATGAACCGAGAGGGTCGAACCTTCAAGGGCTGTTTATATTTCGGACTTATGCTCACTAAGGACGGCCCGAAGGTTATTGAATATAACTGCCGCTTCGGCGATCCTGAAACTCAGGTAGTTCTTCCGCTGCTTGAAAGCGACCTGCTCACTGTTATGAAGGCGACAACAGACGGAACTCTGTCGGAAACTGACGTCAAATTCAAGGACGCTGACGCCTGCTGCGTTATCATGGCTTCGGACGGCTACCCCGTTTCGTATAAAAAAGGATATGAAATCACAATTCCCGAAGAAATATTCGATTCCGTTTATGTTGCAGGCGCAACGCAAAAGGACGGAAAGCTTTACACCTCAGGCGGCAGAGTGCTGGGAGTAACATCCGTTGCTTCGACGCTGAAGGAAGCAATCGACAGCTCATACAAAAAGGTTAAAGAAATTTCATTTGAAAACGCATATTACAGACATGACATCGGTCAAAGAGCCTTGAAAGCAACGGAGGAATAATATGGTTTACAGAGTTTATGTTGAAAAGAAGCCGGAAATTGCCCATGAGGCAAAGAGCCTGCTTAAAGAAGCCAACGAGCTTCTCTCGATAAAGGGTCTCGAAGACGTCAGAATTATCAACCGTTACGATGCCGAAAACATCACCGAGGAGCTTTTTAATTATGCCGTTAAGACGGTTTTTTCCGAGCCTCAGCTCGATATTGTTTCGGACGTGATAAATTCCGAAGGCTTTTCGTGCTTTGCGGTTGAATATCTTCCCGGTCAGTTTGATCAGAGAGCCGACTCCGCCGCACAGTGCATACAGATTATTTCAAAATCCGAACGTCCGACCGTGCGCACAGCGAAGGTTTATTTGCTCAAGGGCGAGCTTTCCGCAGGTGAAATTGATACAATCAAAAAATACGTCATTAACCCCGTCGAAGCGAGAGAGGCTTCACTCACAAAGCCCGAAACTCTTGCCGCAAAGTATGATATTCCGACATCCGTCGAAACTCTTGACGGCTTCCTTGATTTAACCGACTCGGAGCTTGAAAAATTTGTTGAAGATTTCAGTCTTGCAATGGATATTGACGATATCAAGTTCTGTCAGAATTATTTTAAATCCGAAAACAGAAATCCGACAATCACCGAAATACGAATGATTGATACCTATTGGTCGGATCATTGCCGCCATACAACATTTTTGACGGTAATTGACGACGTTACTTTTGAGGACGAGCTTATTCAAAAAACATATGATGAATATCTTGAAACACGCAGATCGCTCGGCAGAACAAAGCCCGTCTGTCTGATGGACATTGCAACTATCGCCGTCAAGGCGCTTAAAAAGCAGGGAAAGCTTGACAAGCTTGATGAGAGCGAAGAAATCAATGCCTGCACGGTTAAGATAAATGTTGATGTAGACGGCGTCAGTGAGCCTTGGCTGCTTCTTTTCAAGAATGAAACCCATAACCACCCGACTGAGATCGAACCCTTCGGCGGCGCGGCAACGTGTATCGGCGGAGCTATCCGCGATCCCCTCTCGGGCAGAAGTTATGTCTACGGAGCTATGCGCGTTACGGGTGCGGCAGATCCTTTAAAGCCGCTCGACGAGACTATCAAGGGCAAGCTTCCTCAGAGAAAAATCGTAACAACAGCCGCAGCGGGCTATTCGTCCTACGGCAACCAGATAGGACTTGCAACGGGAATTGTCGATGAGATCTATCACCCCGGCTATGCGGCAAAGCGTATGGAAATCGGTGCCGTTATCGCCGCAGCTCCTGCCGAAAACGTAAGAAGAGAGGTACCGACTCCCGGAGATATCGTTATACTTCTCGGCGGCGCTACGGGTCGTGACGGATGCGGCGGCGCAACCGGCTCATCTAAATCGCATACGGTTTCTTCCCTTGAGACCTGCGGCGCAGAGGTGCAAAAAGGTAACGCACCGGAAGAACGCAAGCTTCAAAGACTTTTCCGCAATAAAACTGCCTGCCGTCTTATCAAGCGCTGTAACGATTTCGGCGCAGGCGGAGTTTCCGTTGCAATAGGCGAGCTTGCCGACGGACTTGAAATCAATCTTAACGCCGTACCCAAGAAGTATGAAGGTCTTGACGGAACGGAGCTTGCAATCAGTGAGAGCCAGGAAAGAATGGCGGTCGTTGTTGAGGCTCATAAGGTTGACGAGTTCCTTGCACTTGCCAAATCAGAAAATCTCAATGCCGTACCGGTTGCGGTCGTAACCGAAGAACCTCGCCTGAGAATGAACTGGAACGGAAATACTATTGTTGATATCAGCCGAGTATTTCTTAATTCAAACGGAGCCGACAAACACATTGTAATCAACACCGAGAAATGCGAATCGGCAAATCACAGCTTTAACACAAGCTTTTCGGAAAGCTATAAAGCACTTGCCGACGATCTCAATATATGCTCAAAAAGAGGACTTTCCGAGCGCTTCGATTCAACCATCGGCGCCGGAACCGTTCTTATGCCCTTCGGCGGTAAAAATCAGCTCACACCAATTCAGGCAATGGTTCAGAAAATTTCCGTTGAGAAAAAGGCGACGGATGACTGTTCGCTCATGGCGTTCGGCTACAATCCGTTCATAACAGAAAAAAGTCCTTATCACGGCGCATATTTAGCTGTTGTTGAATCTGTCTGCAAGCTTATTGCGAGCGGAGCCGATTTTAAAGATGTTTACCTGACATTCCAGGAATATTTCAAGCATCCCGGAAAGGACGGCAAGCGCTGGAGTCAGCCGCTTTCGGCTCTCCTCGGTGCATTTAAGGCTCAGATGGAGCTCGGAATCGGTGCTATCGGAGGAAAAGACTCAATGAGCGGCACATTCGAGAATATTGACGTTCCGCCGACTCTTGTTTCCTTCGCCGTTACAACATCAAAAACAGACCGAATCGTTTCTCCCGAGTTTAAGAAAGCAGGAAACAAGGTCATCTTCCTTCCCTGTCCGTATGACGAAAACAATCTTCCGAAAACCGACAGTCTCATTGCTCTTTTTGATAAGGTCGCCGATCTTTTGAAATCGGGAAAAGCGGTTTCATGCTACACTCCCGGTATGGGCGGCATCGCCGAAGCAGTTATGAAAATGTGCTTCGGTAACGGACTCGGCTTCAGTTACAGCGAAAAGGCAGATATGAATAAAATTTTTGGCTACAGCTATGCCGGCTTTATTCTTGAGGTCGCAGACTGGGACAACGGGGACGAAATAATCGGAACCGTTACCGAAAAATGTGATATATCATACCTCGGTGACACCGTGTCGCTTGATTCCCTGCTGAAAATTTATGAGGATAAGTTAGAAAGCGTTTTCACGTGCAACATTAAAAACACAGGCAGTAAGCCCGAAAACGTTTCATATACTGCCACAGAGCGCACAGCGCCGTCAATCAAGGTAGCTAAGCCGCGTGTACTCATTCCCGTTTTCCCGGGTACAAACTGCGAATATGATTCCGCAAAGGCTGTCGCAAACGCAGGCGCAGAGCCGATAATCACGGTTATCAATAATCTCTCTGCAGACGGAATCGCAAGAAGCATTGAAAGCTTTGCAAAGGAGCTTAAAAATTCTCAGATCGTATTCATTCCCGGAGGATTTTCAGGCGGAGATGAGCCGGACGGAAGCGGTAAATTCATTACTGCATTTTTCCGAAATCCCGAAATAAAAGAGGGCGTTACAGAGCTTCTTGAGCACCGTGACGGTCTTATGTGCGGCATCTGCAACGGTTTCCAGGCTCTTATTAAGCTCGGACTTGTGCCGTACGGAAAAATCATTGACACGGACGAGAATTGCCCGACTCTTACATTCAACACAATTGCAAGACATCAGTCAAGAATCGTTCGCACAAGAATCGCTTCAAACAAGTCACCGTGGTTATCCGAAATGAACGTCGGCGATATTGTTAATGTTCCGATTTCTCACGGCGAAGGCCGTTTCCTCGCCAATGACGAAACAATACGCAGTCTGATTGAAAACGGACAGATCGCAACTCAGTATGTCGATTCAAACGGCAATGCGTCAAATGATATCCGCTTTAATCCGAACGACTCCGCATATGCAATCGAGGGCATCACCTCCCCCGACGGCAGAGTTTTCGGAAAAATGGGTCACAGCGAAAGAATCGGAGCCGGACTTTATAAAAATGTCCCGGGCAATTATAACATACATATGTTTGAATCAGCCGTAAAATATTTTAACAAGTGAGGAGTATAGCCATGTCACAACTTTCCGATATTGAAATAGCTCAACAGTGCAAGCCAAGGCACATTACAGAAATTGCAAAAAAAGCACACATTGATGAAAAATACATCGAACAGTACGGAAACTATAAAGCCAAAATCGATCCGCAGCTTTTAAAGGAAACCGACAGGAAAAACGGCAAGCTCATACTTGTTACCGCTATCACCCCCACCCCCGCCGGAGAGGGCAAGACAACGACAACAATCGGTCTGGCAGACGGTCTCGCCCGTCTGGGCAAGGATGTTACGGTTGCGCTGCGTGAACCGTCATTGGGTCCCGTTTTCGGCATAAAAGGCGGTGCCGCCGGCGGCGGATATGCGCAGGTCGTTCCCATGGAGGATATCAATCTCCATTTCACCGGAGATTTCCATGCAATCGGCGCAGCAAACAACCTCCTTGCCGCAATGCTCGACAACCATATTCAGCAGGGCAACGCTTTGGGTATCGACGTAAAAAAAATCACATGGAAACGTTGTGTTGACATGAATGACCGTCAGCTCCGTTACGTTGTAGACGGACTTGGCGGAAGAGTGAACGGTACTCCCCGTGAGGACGGCTTTGATATAACCGTAGCGAGCGAGATTATGGCAGTTTTCTGCCTCGCAACCTCAATTTCCGACCTCAAGGAGCGTTTGTCAAAAATTATCGTCGGTTACACCTATGATGACAAGCCCGTAACCGCAGGTGACCTCCACGCGCAGGGTGCGATGACTGCCCTTTTGAAGGATGCAATCAAGCCTAATCTTGTTCAGACACTCGAAGGAACGCCCGCATTTGTTCACGGCGGCCCCTTTGCCAACATTGCTCACGGCTGTAATTCGGTAATGGCAACGCAAATGGCTCTTAAAATGGGTGACTATACCGTTACGGAGGCAGGCTTCGGCGCCGACCTCGGAGCAGAAAAATTTCTCGACATCAAATGCCGCATGGCAGGCCTTGTGCCCGATGCAGTTGTTATCGTCGCAACCGTCCGTGCTCTGAAAATGCACGGCGGACTTGACAAAAAAGAGCTTGCAACCGAGGATATTTCCGCATTGGAAAAGGGAATTCCAAACCTTCTCCGTCACGTTTCGAACATCAAAAATGTTTACAGGCTTCCGTGTGTCGTCGCTGTAAACAGATTCCCGACAGATACGGATAATGAAATCAACTTTATCATTGAGAAATGCCGTGAGCTTGGCGTTAATACGGTTCTTTCAACCGTTTGGGCTGAGGGCGGCAAGGGCGGAGAAGCCCTTGCAAAAGAGGTTATTCGTCTTTGTGAGGAAGAAAAAGGCAATTTCACTTTCTCCTACGGTGATGAGCTTTCAATCACGGAAAAGATTGAAGCGATCGTTAAAAAGGTCTACGGCGGAAAAGGGATCAACCTTTTGCCGAATGCGAAGAAGCAAATTGCACAGCTTGAGGGTCTCGGCTTCGGAAAGCTTCCTGTTTGTATCGCAAAAACACAGTACAGCTTTTCCGACGATCCGACAAAGCTCGGTGCACCCGAGGACTTCATCGTAACCGTTAAAAACGTCAAGGTCAGTGCAGGTGCAGGATTTATCGTTGTGCTGACAGGTGATATTATGACGATGCCCGGACTTCCCAAAAAGCCCGCAGCGGAGAACATCGACGTTGACGAAAACGGAAAAATCATCGGACTGTTTTGATTTTTTGTAAAAATAATATATACGGAAATCCCTCCGAGACATTATGAACAAGCTCTGAAAGTGTTGATTTATAAGGCTTATTACGCAAGTAACAAGAACCTGACGCAAGCGTCAGGTTCTTACTTCATGGCCTATTCAACTGCAGCAGCAGTTGCGACGGTAGCACCAACCATCGGGTTGTTGCCCTCGAAAGAGAAATTGATTTTTGAGTCTTTTTTGGGTAGCAAAAATCCGCAAGCCTTGATTCTGTGTGCTTTGAGGTAGAAGTTCAGGTTTGCGAATATTTTCGATATAAGAAGATATGTGCAAAATCGGCTGTTTTTTGCGAATTATGAGGACAAATGAGGACCGAACCACATTTTGCAAGTTCTCTTTCCACGGTACCGTTTTTGTCACTGCTAAGCTGACTATCTAATCTTTTTATACATTATAATACATACATTTTTGCATATAGACAAAGGGTAAACGTAACTATTTTTTTGTTCCTTCTCCCCTGCCTCTCTCAGCTTTACAACCTAACCTTTGACAAGTTGTTTGAGCAGCAAATATTATTATATGTATAATAAATAAAGATTTATTTAATTAACAAGTCACACTTAACTTATTATGATATATTTGATTTTATAATAGTACAAATTAGTCTTATTATTTATGGAGGCCTTATGAAGATTACAGGTTTATACGATAAAAAGACAATATTGTCTGAATTGGGCAATCGCATCCAGCAATCGTCGCACCTCCTTTATGGGTTTATTATTATACCCGCAATGCCGTATTTTTGTCAATAATTTGTTGCAAAGGGTTTTGTCAGACCGGGAACAAAATCTCGTGCAAAGCAGTTTCGTGTCATATAATGTTATAAACACAAACCTATTCGTGCAATTTAGTGTAATATTTTTATAATTTATGATTGATATTTACACGAATATCTGTTATACTATATTCAGAACCTTTAAGGAGGTTAGATTATGTATAGAAAAATTGCAGAATTTTTAGAGAACTGGAAAAACAGCGAACACCGCAAGCCCCTTATTTTACAGGGCGCAAGACAGGTCGGAAAGACCTATTCCATTCTGGAGTTTGGGCGCACCCACTACGAAAATGTGGCATACTTCAACTTTGAAACCAATCCAAAGCTGAACGAAACCTTTGAGGAAAACATCAGCCCCGATTATCTGATACCGATTTTATCCCATATCGCAGGTCAGACTATCGTAAAGGAAAAAACGCTGATAGTTTTTGATGAGGTGCAGCTTTGCGAAAGGGCTTTGACTTCACTCAAATACTTTTGCGAGGACGCTCCGGATTACCACATCATTGCTCTCGGCAGCTTACTCGGCGTTGCGGTCAACAGAGCAAAATTCTCTTTCCCCGTAGGAAAGGTCGATATGAAAACACTCTATCCTATGGATATGGAGGAATTTATGTTGGCGCTCGGTGAGGACGATTTGGTAGAGCAGATTAAAAAGAGTTTCCAAACCGATATGCCGCTGCCGTCTGCCTTGCACGATGCCGCAATGCAGCTTTACCGTCAGTACCTTGTGGTCGGCGGTATGCCGGAGTGCGTAATGCAGTTTGCCGAAACGAAGGATTATATCCTTGTTCGCCATACGCAGGATACAATACTTGCAAGCTATCTTAATGATATGAGCAAGTATAATAACTTGAATGAAATCAAGAAAACCAGACTTGCTTATGATAACATTACCGTTCAGCTTTCCAAAAAGAATACCCGTTTCCAGTATAAGCTGATTAAGAAAGGCGGACGGGCTTCCGAATTTGAAAATGCGATTGAATGGCTTTGCCTGTCCGGTATCGTGTCACAGGTCTACAAGGTCGAGCAAATCAAAAAGCCGCTTGAAAATTACCGTGATATTGATGCATTCAAGATTTATGTCTCCGACTTAGGGCTGCTTTGCGCCAAAAAGGATTTAGCCGCCAATGACATCCTCTATATGGTTGAGGAAATCAACGACTTCAAGGGCGGTATGGCGGAGAACTATGTCAATGTGCAGCTCACTATTAACGGTTACCACACCTACTATTGGGAGTCAGAGCGTGGGGCTGAAATTGATTTTATCATTCAACGTGACGGTCAGCTAATCCCCATTGAGGTCAAGTCTGCTGACAACACCAGAGCCAAGAGCTTAAAGGTCTATATGGACACCTACAAGCCTGCTTATGCAATCAAGCTCTCTGCTAAAAACTTCGGCTTTGAGGACAATAAAAAAATCGTTCCTCTCTATGCCGCATTCTGCATCTAAAATCAATATTACAAAAATAACGCTCACGAAATGTGGGCGTTATTTTACTTTATTAAGGGTATCAATTTATCCCGTCACATCAGCTTTGAATCAAGCGTTCCTTCCTTGACCTGATAGATTTTGGCATTGGAGCCGACTCCCCTTTGCTTATAGCAATCGGACGGTTCAACATCTTTCATCTCAACCTTGCGTTTTCCGCCGAGAATCAAAATCTGAATCTTTTCGAGCAACGGGAACATGAGCGGAATAACCTTTTTCTTTGAAACACAGTTCCATATTTCAGCGGCAAAAAATGTGCAGTTAAAATATGGACCCCACCAGTCCCACTGCTTTATTCGCTTGCTGACCTTCAAAAGCTGCTTCTTGGTGATGTCCATGCCGAGCGACGATTCGTGCTTAAGGCCGTATTTGTTTGCACAATAAGCCTCAACGTTGTAATAAAGACCGGGGCCGTCAGAACGGCTGATAAAGAATGCACCCATCGAAACGCCCTGATAAGGCTTGAGTGTGTAGCATCCGACGGGCATATCGCCGTTGAAATCGCTCTCAATGTAAATCCATGAGTGACCGAGTCCGACCTGCTGAGTGCAAATATACATTCTGCCGACAATCGTGTCATCCGGAATCTCATCAAAGTTAAGCTCCGGTTCTTCCGGCTCGGTAGGCTCTGTCGGCTCCGTTGGTTCTGTCGGTTCGGTAGGCTCGGTTGGTTTTGTGGTTGTTTCGTCCTCATCGCCGTTTTCGGAAGTCGTTGTGGTTTCGTTTTCAGATACAAAAAGCGTTGTCGTTATTTCTGCAAGCTGCTTGTCAAACGCAATCGACGGCACAGAAAATACAGTCAGTATGACAAGAAGAACGGCAATAACCTTAATCAAATTTGATTTCATAACATCAATCCCTTTTCATATGTAGGTTTTATTCTGCTTCAGGTGCTGAATATGCAAACATTTCTCTTTCCTTAACCTCATCAAGATTCTTCTTTGACAGGTAAACGCCATAGAGTGTAAGGAAAATCGGTGCATATACTGTCGATAATAAAGTTAAGATAAATAACAATGGTACGCCTACCAAAGCAACCGGATAAAGAATAACAAGTATTCCGCTCAAAGGTTTTTTAAATACCCACTTAACCGCTCTAACAGAAGCTTTAATCGGTCCAATCAAAGATGAAAGTGCAACAAAGCTTGATAAAATGCACACACAAAATACTGCAAACAGCGAATATTCCACAAATCTGCTCATTTCAGCGTCTTGCAAAAACATCAGGCATAATGACGGCACAATCGAAAAAGGAATACATATCAGTGACCTCTTGAATCTCTGCTGAGCATCCTCTACTGTGTCGTTCTTCATCGAAAACCATTTCTTAATATTAAACTTACTTCCTGTCATGTTAATGACCCCTTTCAATAAATCTTTTTTATTCTTTAAATATTGGTGCTGAAGCCCGGTCAGCAAATGGTACGGAACATATATTGTGGTAACTAAACCATGATTTTTTCCTCCGTTATTTTTATTGTATATTGGACTTTCCCGTCCCTTTCACTTATAAGACACACCAAAAGAAATAATAGTTTGAACTTTTTTGAAAAAATTTTAAAAATATAAAAAAATAATGAGCAGAGGGATAAGCCTCTGCTCACTAAAGCTATTAAGTTGTATGCTTAATACCAAATCCAACCAAAGAGGACAATTTTGATTAACCACTGCCACCATGTGTACACAACCTTAACCTCACAGGTGTCGGAAACCGAATTTCCGTTTGAATCTGTTACGGTGCATGTTATGGTTGCACTGCCCTTTTTCAGTGCAGTAACCTTACCGTTGTCATCAACAGAAGCAACCTTTGGATTTGAGGATTTATAGTTTATAACATAAGTTGCTCCATTATCGGCGTTAATTACGGGTTTAATCTTTGTCGATGATTTGTATGAAAGAGAAACATTGTCAATTTGGACGCTCTTTATAACAGGTTTTCCCGGTATAGTATTTGATTCCTTTGCAACTATAAAGTGGCTAAAAGACGTGGTTTTAAATACTATGTATCCGTTTTCAAACTTAACATTGCCATCTGTCATCTTTATTCTTTCGACCTTACCATCATCTGTCTTGTGATAAATAAAAATTGTATCAGTTGCCTTAATTCCTTCAGGCGTTTTAATTTTAACTGTTACTGCCTGGCCTTTCTTAGGCTGGCATATTTTATTGTTTTTATCAACAATTTTAATTGTATAGGCCGCAACGGGGTCTCCGTCTGTAATAACTGTCTGGAACGAAGCAAATTCTGAAGAGCCAACGCCTATTTCTTTGACTACAAGTGACAACTCTTCGTCGTTTCCTGTTCCAAAAGCACCGTTTTCATATATACAACTAATGTTTTTATCATTTGATTCTTTAATTATTGATTTTGAAACCGGAGGTTCAGGTTTATCGCTTTCGCTTCCATTATTATCCCAGACTGCGTAAAGAGTAACGTTTATTTCAGATGTATAAATCTCACCGCATTTATATTCGGCAGTCGTTGAATGAGGATATATAGACCAGCCCAGACATTTATGACCAGTCCATACGGGTGTGGGCAACACAACTTTCTGTGTGGACAAAACATTCTCATATTTTAATGTTGAGAGGGTAGCATCAGCGGAATTGGGATTAAAATATATATTTCTTCTTATTTCACCATTCCAGTTGTAATGAATAGTTGCTCTACCTTCCGGAATTTCATTCCAAGATATATCATTCCATTCATCTTCCGTTCCCTCATACCAGATGTTCGTTAAGTCCTTATAATAATTCCAGCTGTTATCATCTCTTTCAATTCTATTAATGCCCTTATAAATATACAATTCTTTAATTTCTATTTCGCAAAAAGCTTTTCTGCCAATATCCACATTTCGAGGAACTACTGTATTGACGCAACCATAAATTATAGTGTCATTCTCAGAAGGACTCTCGGATTTTTCTATTATAGCGTTTGTTTTTAAACCATCGGAAGTAGTACTGTAATAAAAAGAATTTCCTTTTTCAACTTCCATTTTTCTCAAATTAACACAACCGCAGAAGACGTCACCGTACTCCCAACCTATTATTGCATTTACGGAAGCCGGTATTGTAATAGATGGCAAACTTTTACACCCATAAAATGCACGGCGTTCAATTTCTTCAAGCTTTTTGGGTAACTGGATTTTTTCTAATTTAGTGCAACCATTAAAGCATCCCTCATAAATTTTTGTAATATTTGATTTGCTTAAATCTGCTGTTATCAAATTAATACAATTACTAAATACGCTTTCTCCCAGAGTAGAAACGTTTTCAGGGATAACAAGTTTGCTTAGGCCTGTTCCGGAAAAAGCATAATTACCTATGGTTTCAACCTTATCGCCAAACATTACTGTAGATAAATTCTCACAATTATTGAAAGCACTTGAAGGAAGATATTTCGAGTTAACTGTAACTTTTTTAAGGTCGTCGCAATGCGAAAAAACGCCCTGACCTCCAGACCCGCCTTCAATCATATTTACGTTTTCTGAAATATAAATTTCTTCCGGACCACAATTATAAAAAGCTCCTGCACCAATAGAAACTTCTTTATTGTTATTAAACTCAATTTTTTCCAAATTTCTGCAACCGTAGAAAGCGTATACATTAATTGAAGTAACATTATTAAGATTAATTGATTTAAGGCTTTTGCAACTTTGAAATGCCCAGTTTTCAATTAAACTTAACGATTCCGGCAGGGATACGCTTATAATATCTGTTCTGTTATAAAAAGCTTGTTTTCCGATGGAAGTAATTCCTTCTTTGATAACAACATTTTTTATTTTCTTTCCAAAACTTTGAAATGCTTTATCTGCAATACTTCCGTAGCCCCAAATGGTTAAGGTACCATCATCATCTATTTTGTATTGTGCGGTATCACCGCAGGTTCCGCTGGTCTCTTCTGCCGCATAAACAGTAAATGATAATATTCCGCTACTGATAAGCATAACAACTGCCAAAATTGCTGCAAATACCTTTCTTTTAATATTACTTTTCATTTCAGTCACTCCTAAATTATTTTTTGCGAAAAAAGCTTTTGCTCTTTCACGTTTAAGACACACAACAAATTTAAATAGTTTGAAAATATTTATATAATTTACTCAACATCTATAATAATTGAATAAACTTTTCCAGATTCCGCCGTAATTGGTAAACTTCCCTCATACATTGCAGTAGATGTATCATATCCCATAGCTTTAACATAGTTTTTAGCATCATTAAATGTAAATGTTTCTCCAGCATTTACCATCACAGTCTTGGTTGTTTTTTGTTCTCCGGATTGTGTAACAATAATATTAATTGTTGCTTTTTTCGCAGTCGTAATGATTTTTGCTGTAGTTGTTTTAGTTTCCGCCTGAGCTTTCGTTGCAACGTATGTTGTCGAGTTTGTTGTTGATTTAGTTGAGGAAACAATGGTAGTACTTGTCAACCTTGTAGTTGAAGATACTTTTTCGCTTGTTGCCAAGTTATCTGATTCCCGAATTTTTTCAGTGATTCTACTTCTTTCAGTCACATCGACCATTTGCACAACCTCTGTTGTGGTTCGGTCATCGTCTTCCTTTTGACGATTAATGGCTGCTTTAGTTCCTACCGCTCCTCCTGTAACAATTCCGGCAACAACCACTCCGGAGATTATTTTCTGCGCCACAGAAAGTCCTGCAATTTTTGCGGCAAATCCACCGGCAGTCGATGCGCCTGCTACACTTGCGGTTGTTCCTGCGGCCGCCGCTCCCGAAGTAACAGCTGCTCCCGTATATGTAGCTTTCACGGTAGCAAGAGTAGCTGCAGCCTTTCCGCTGGTTGCAAAAGCTTTTCCCGTAACTTTTGCAGAATCCTTGAGAGCCCAGATAATGAGCGGAACAGGAGCGATACCGTAAAGACTCTTGTTTTTCTTTTCGAGCTCCTTAACTCCTTTAGCTAAATCCTTTTTTGCTTGCACAAGACGACTTTTTATTGTGTTTTCATTAACTCCTAATGATTCCGCAATTTGCTTCGTCGTCATCTCCTCGTAGTAGAAAAGAATTACCGCAGCTCTCTTGTCATCACTCAAGCCATCAATTAGGCTCATAACCTCTGAGCGAAGCTCCGTATGCTCAAAATCCGACGGTGGATGAAAATCCTTGTCGGTGTCTTCAATAGAATCAAGAACCAACTCCTCCGTTTCGTTGTCGTTAAACAAAACGGGGTTTTTCTTTCTGAGCATATTCTTGGTTTTGCTTGCCACAACCATATTGAACCAGCTCGTAAACGCTTCCGGATTCTTAATGTCATTTACTTTCTCAAGTAAATACATATACGATTCCTGGACAATATCATTAGCATCCTCTTTGTTTTTGCAAATTTTCAAGGATGTAAATACAGCTTTCTCGTTTGTAAGCTTATATATTTCATCAAAAGCTGCCATATCTCCGTTTTGAAGTCGGACAACAAGTTGTGCTAATCTTTCACTGTCACCAGCCATGTGTCACTCTCCCTTGTACGGCAACTTCTTTCGATTGTAACGCTCTCGCTTAATCCTGTTTAACAGCGTAAAACTCTGTTTTGGGGAACCTCGCAACCGTTCTGCTGCCGCTAACAAAGCTGCACGAATAAGCTTATCCAGCGAATCCGCTTTTGCCTCATCATAATGATTCATTTTAAACATTACTTACCTTTTCCCTCCTTTCCGTAAGGACTTTGCCCTTACACCTATAAGACACATGAAAAGAGAAAAAAGTTTGAAAAAATTTTAGATAACTAAAATTCAACAACATTATAACATTTTTACACAAAAAGTCAACAAATCACAGCATAAAATAGTTGAATTAAACTTAAAATACATTTTTTGCTTGCTTTTAAATCTACTATGCCATATCTGCAATCATTCTTTATAATAGCTTTATTAGTACAAGACTATTTATTTTTTTGCTCATTTGCCGGGAAAAGAGTGAACAAACTATTATCTAAATGTAAATTATTATTGTTTGAGACCAAATGAGACTAAAAACAGCCCGAAAAAGAATTCTTGACGAACATATTTACATACGAGGGGGGAAATTGTCGGCCTCCTTCGAAAAAGATATGTAAAGGAGGAATTCTTATGAATAAAGAATTCTACAACGACGAATTTATTAAGGCTGTTACGGCGGACGGTTGGGAAGTCCTTGACTCGGGTGCGACCCGAAATATAGATTTTAACCAACGCTGTTTAGTCATTGCCAAAGCTCAAAAAATTGCGGAGATTTTAAAAACCCCCGCAAGCAAAACATCAAAAAAGCCCGCAAAATCAAGGGATTCGGTCACACCCCCAAAAACCGTTATGGTAAATTCAAGGGATGGGGGTGGGTGCTCTTCTTCTGCTGCTCCCATCTCTTCAGACTCCAACTCTCTTACTGATTTTGAAATCAACTTACCGGATAGTTTATCTCTTATGCGCTCATCCGAGCATCGACTTATGATTCGTGCCGAGCCTTTCTGGGTCGGTCAACCCGATAATGTTATTAGCTACAACTTTAGTGTTGTTATTGATGCCTATGTGCTAACCGCTATCTTCTTTGTCTTTGATGATGTTGTTACAAATCTCAGTATTGATTATTTACTTGGGCGTTTTCTGGACTGCTTTCTTCTGTCTGCCCGTTACGACCGTCGCAATGTTGTAACCTTTGAGTATATCCCTTATCTTACGCCATCCGGCAAGCCTAAGGTCTGTTGCTCTACGGCGTTTAAGGATGCTCAAACCCATGCTGCATTCTATTTCGATTGCTCCCGTAACGTTGCGACTTCTATTCCTAAGGACAAGCTTCCTAAACTAAACTCTACTAATTACAAGCTCGTTAAAACTACTTGTGATTATAAATCCAACACCGTTATTCCCATAACTTTATTGCTGAATTTTGGATTGAAGTTCTTTTCTTCCGTTGATACCACTCGTAAGTACAGTTCTAATTTTCTGAAGACTCACAGTAATATAATATCTGATTTACATCATGGCATATTTACGTCTCAATCTTTTAATCATTATGTGAGCTCTTATGTATTTAGTGGCTGGAATCATTGTTATCTGTTAAACATCGATATCCGTGATGCTGTTTGCCTCAATTGCTGCGGTAATGACAATAGCGTCCCCGAGATTTACGGTAAATATTGCGACTGTTACCAGTATGATTTTAACGTCAAAGGTTTTGAGGGGAATTTCAAGAAGCTTCTCGACAAATACCTTGCGTTTTGTCCACTCAAGTATTTACAATACGCTTGTTCTGTTAATAACAACATTCTCATCTTTCAAAGCCGGATTTGGGGTATAAATAGCAGTATGCCATGCACAGTAACATCTGCCGCTTGCAAGGTTGCACAGGATTTTATAAGCAAGGATTTGAGTTGCTCTAATATTATTGCTTACCACAAAATCTATTCCGGTGTCAAAGAAGTGAACAGCAAATTACGATTAACTTTACAAAACCAATTTGCTCGTAACAGCGTTCGATTTCCAATCAGCTATGCCGCCGAGACAGTTCAACGATTCGGTTCGTTATCTTATGCCGGCGGTTGTAATGCTTGCTTTTCTGTCGATGTGCATCACGGTCACCAAACTTTTGATGTTGACATTTGCAGTGCTTACCCTACAGCTATGATGCTGGTTCCGGCGATTGATTATAACAGCCCAATTGCCCGTGAGTTACCGAAGAATCATATACTTACACTTGATGATTTTGTTGTTGATGGCATTTTAAATCCCATGTTGCCATTATTTGCACGGGTTACATATCGTTTTCCGCATAATTGTTTGTTTCCTAACTTGAAACGCAACAGCGAAGATGACGATAAAGCTCCGTGTTATCCTCTTATCGAGGATGCACCTGTATACTGTTCCGGTCCTGAGCTTTATGTTGCATTAAAAATGGGAGCGGAAATAACCGTTGTTAGCGGTGTCGTAGTTAATGTGTTAAAGGACAATGCTGGCAAAACGATTTATCCGTATCGTCATATCGTTACAGAGCTTGTTAAAGCTCGTTCTGATGCGGCAAATGCTCACGGCAAAAATTGCCTTGAGGCAAAGCTATATAAATTTATAATTAACTCTCTATACGGCAAAATTGCTCAAAATGTGCACGATATGTATAGTCCGGATAAGACAAGGGCTAACAACGCAGAGAGTTTAATAACCAATAATGTCTCGGCGTCGCTTATCACATCGTTTACTCGCAGCGTATTGTTTGCATCATTCTATGGTATCCACGAGAGCGGTTATCATGTCTACAGTGCTACAACTGACGGCTTAATTACGGATATGCCATTTGATGAGTTCAACGCATTGCCGTTATTCGGATTGCATGACTGCCTTACAACATCTCGCAGTCTAATTACCGATGACACAAATCCCAAGGTGTGGGAAGTAAAGCATGAGCAAACAGACCTGTTTAATATAACGACCCGTGGCAATGCAAGCTTAACGGTTGCCGACCCAGAGCACAATGTTCTCGGAGGCGTGATTGCAAGGAATGGGGCCGGGTCAGAAAATCCCGACTTACCCAAAGAATCTTATGCAAATCGCAAGGCATTTACTTTGAGCGTAGCAAGCAGGACCGGTAAAATAGCCGCCACATACAAGCAGTACACATTGCTGTCCGATATGCAAAAGACTAATTGTCCTTACACTGAATCCTCACATTTAAAAAACTTGTCAATGGACTTTGATATGAAGCGAAAGCCGTTAAGAGAGTCACTTGCTGCTGAGTGGATTGAAATTGACGGTGAAAAATATGAGGTTGCTCATATTGAAACAGTACCGTTTGAAAATAATGCCGAGTATCTTCTATACAAAGCCGTAGCAGAAAAGCAAAAATGTCTTAGGACTGTCGCAGACTGGACAAGATTTTTTAACGACCTCGACTGTGCATCGTCAGGTGTTTCGTCCGGACCCCGTGAGGACGAAAATTACCGTTGGAAGTGCTTTAAGGATTGCATTGCCGGTTATCGTGCAGGTATATGGGATATACCTTATCTTGATACTCCGGGACTTAGTGTTAAACAAAAAGTCGAGTGGCTCCAGTCAATAAACGATTGTCCCGGTCACATTTTCAACCGCAAAACTTGGGACAAGCTAAGCGAGAAAAGCTATTTAAAAAAGATTTTGCCGTATGATATTTTAGAAAAAACTCTTGCAAGAATTGTGTCTTTAAGCCCTGTTACTGAAGTTAAAAACCTTGAAACTGATTTAAAGGATAATGAGTCTGATATAAACAATACCACACCGTGCGTTTCTTCCGTTACAGTATCTGCCGCCGCCGTTGCGGACAAGCCCGAAAGGTTCCTCGATGTTAACGGTGTTAAGATGTATTTTGACGATGAAAACGAGGAATTGCTCAACGAGTCGTTAAACTCCGGGTATTATGTCAATCCATACGCCGATGATGAAGACGACAGTATCAACGATTCACACACATTTGAAATTTACGATGGCGACATTCCGGACAGTTTAGACTATGACGATAATTTTGATGATGAACTGGATAGTGGTTACGATTCAAGGCGGTACATATCTAAAACCTTTGGTATCTCTAATAATGACACGTTGAAGTCTGATAATTCAGATGTAAACATGGAGATAGACCTGCCACCCGAAATTGATTACAGCCTAATTGACGACGATTATCTGCCGTATTAATATAGGTGCAATTCAATATACATAGCAAATACCCGACCGTCAGGATTTAACCTGATAGTCGGGTTTGCGTTTATTATGTTGTAGCTATATAAAAATTGTTGTTATGCAGCAGTCACCGGATGAGCTTTTGCATCAATATCCTCTACTCTCAATCCTTATTTACGATATCGAGCAGTTTTTCATAGCAATTTACAACATCATATCGAACTTTGCTTGTAGAAAGCTTGTTGTAAAGAACTTTCGCACAATCTGTTTTTGCTTTTTCTATGCCTCTCAGTTCGATGCTGTCCATTGTACCTTTAGTTTCGGCTATAAAGTATATATGCTTTACCGAGCCTTCCTTAAAGGCAATAGCCCAGTCCGGCGAATAATTACCTACCGGCGTAGGAATATGAAATGCCTTTGGCAGTTTGGCGTAAACACATACCTCATCCGCTATATCCAAGCTTTTGGCAAAACGCTTTTCAGTGCTTTCCTCGGCATAACCGTCTGTGAAAACATAATCCTGAATTGCTTTCTTCGCCACAAAAGCCTTATCAAAGCTCTGTGAATTCTTTTCTGCGGTAAAAATATTATCATCATACTTACCGTCAATTGTGTTATATGAGATATGCTCAACAATCGTGGTTGCCTTTTCCTCATTGATAATCTTAACGACCTTGGAAATAAATTCTTCCGGATTAAATTTAAACATATACAGCTTGTCAATACTGCGAAGTATTGCCGCTGCAGATTTTCTTGTCAGCTTTGTTCCCTCGGCAACCTTTCCGACAAGGTCATATTTTACACTGCTGGTCGCAGCGTGCTTGAGTGTTTTTGTCTTTGTCTTTTCTTTGGTGAAGGAGTCTCCGCGTTCAACCTCATATTCATTCATCTGAGCTTTCTGCTGTCCAACAGTTGTTGTGTACTGAAGCTCAGAGACATACAGCCTACTGTCAATAGCCGAAACCGCTTTGCTAATCAACTCATCGCTGTCAAAATCAACCATATATGCGTATTTGTGATTGATTTCATTCCAAAGCGTTTGAAACTCTTTCTTGTAGAAATTATCATTGAGCTTATTTTGAGTGACCTTGGTCTTATGTCCGTCAGCAAACATTTCGGCAAGCACGCTGTCGTCATACACGGCTTGCACAAGTCCATGTATTCCGTCAGCCATCGGAATAAGTTTATCCGGCAATTTTGCAAGATTATTGTTTGCCAAATCTGAGCGGTATTTATCGGTAACCTTGCTATCCTCATCAACATAGCCGTTCTGAATAAGATAAAATTCAATCGATTTGGCAGTTCTTTCATCAATAAGAGCGGGTTCGCCGTCAACCTTAACATACTTGCCTTTGAAATATTCGGATGAAGCAGTTGTCGGCCTGTCATAAAGAACAGTCTTAATGTCTTTCTGTAAATCTGTGACGAAATTCTTATAGCTGTCGCTCGCCACGACGGTCAGCTTATTGATGTCATGAACCATACTTCCGCAGCTTTGAACATCCATTCTGTTTCCGAATTGATTTACGCAGAGTCTCAGACCACGTCCGACTTCCTGCCGTTTGGTAGTCTGACTGTCCGAATGTTTCAACGTACAAATTTGGAAAACATTAGGGTTGTCCCATCCCTCACGAAGAGCGGAGTGGGAGAATATAAATCTTGTCGGCTCATCGAAAGAAAGAAGTCTTTCCTTATTCTTCAGAATCAAATCATAAGCGGAAATATCATCCGAGAATTCTGAATTTCTTTTAGTCGGGCTGTCGATACTGCGTCCGGATTTCTTATCAATACTGAAATATCCTCGGTGTACAACAGATGCATCCATGCACATTGATTTCAGATATTTCTGATACGGCGTGTCGAACATTGTTATGTAGTCGTTCAGAACGCTTTGATACTCTTGCTCAAACATAACGCCATATTCTCCGAGTGTCTCATTGCCGTCCTCATCGTACCGGCGATACTTTGCAACCTCATCAATGAAGAAAAGAGAAAGGCATTTTATTCCCTTGTTATAAAGACTTTCTTCCTTTTCAAAATGTGAAAGTATCGTTTCTCTGATTTGGATTCGGCGCATATCCTTTTCAGAAACATCGCCCATAATCTCCCCGACGTGAATAGCCACACCGTTTGTGAAAGTAACCTTACCCTCGGCGTCAATATCGGAAACCGTGTATCCCTTGTACTGTTCCATCTCATTGGATTCACGATAAAGGTCGTCGCCCACATCAAGAGTTCTTGTTTCTCTGTTTATTGATTTATTGTATGCAATTTCAAGTTCGATTTTAGCTCTCGGCGGCTTGTTTTTTGAAAGCACAATTTGTTCAAGGAAAAGATAACTGTCTGTTCCTCTGAAATTTTTGACTTCAAAACCCTTGACTTCAATTTTCTTAACCAACTTTTTATTGAATGCATCAAGAGCATCCAGCACATAAACAAGGTTATGCTGCTTTGCGTGTGTTGCCGAATAGTTCAAACTGAAAAGAGGATTGAAGTTCTTTAATGCTTTTTGTGTTACCTCACCGCCCATTTTCTGCGGTTCGTCAAGAATAATAATCGGTCTGTTCGCCTTAATGACATCAATCGGTCGGCGTGAAGCAAACTCATCACGCTTTGAATAGATAATACGAGCCTCTTTGCTTCTTCCGTCCTCTTTAAGTGATGAAGCAAAAGCCTGGGTATTGATAATCATTACATTGATACCGGAACTGCTTGAGAAGTTATCCAGTTGATTGAGATTCGAGCTGTTATAAATAAAGAAACGAGCCTTTTTACCGTAGTGTTCCATAAAGTGTTCGGCTGTTATTTCAAATGACTTCTTTACGCCCTCACGAATAGCAATACTCGGCACAACAACAATGAACTTGCTCCAGCCGTATTTTTTGTTCAGCTCAAACATCGTCTTGATATAAACATAGGTTTTACCTGTACCGGTTTCCATTTCAATATCAAGGCTGCATCTGCCGAAATCCTTTACCAACGACGGAGAAAGTTTTATATTGTTCTCGCTTTGAATCGTATGTATATTCCTGAGAATTTGGTCATCCGAAAGCTCGATAATCTCATTTTTATATCCCGTGTCTGATGTAAGGTCGTAGTCATCGTCGGTCATATTGGATATCTGTTCACCCTCATAGATATCTTGACCCGATGCATTCTTATTCAGCTTAACCTTACCGAGGTCACGGATATAGGTTGTCCGGTCGTGAAATCTCTGTCCGTTAAAGACTCTCACAACCGCATCAACAGCGTCCGTCTGGTATTGTTGTATTTTAAAATTAAATTTCATGCATTTGCTCCTCCTTCCAGGTATAGGATAGCAACGGAAATCAAAGCAAGGCAGCGCTTATAAAAATAGTCGTACTGTCGATTATCTGTTATATCAATCTTGGTTGTTTCGTGATGGCGGATTCTGAAACTATTTCCTATGTCCGTTAAGGCTTTGAACTCAGCTTTATATAAGGCTTGATAGTCTGGTTCGGAAGCACTCATATCATCAATGATTTTGTCTGCCGATGCTGCTTTTTTGAGAGCAGGAGAATAATAAGTTTTAAGCCGTTCAAAAGCATCCCACAGTTTTTCAACAGCAATTTGCTTGTTGCCTTCTCGATAGTAGTCATTCGCTTCCCTCAACAGCTCCTTTAGCCCTTTTTCCGCAATTCCGGATATGTCTTTCTTGTCGATAGCCACATCAAAAGTACTAACAATTTGCCCCTGCTCCACCTTATATGTCACAGAATTCAATTTGAAAAGTGCATTTACTTTAGTCGCAAAATCGTTAGTTTCATTATATTTTGCAAAAAGCTCAATGGCATCGAACACGTAGAATGGAGAGTTACGCAATATAAATTGCTCCATATTTGCGGTCTCGGCATAGTTCCCGTTCGCATCATAGCACATCGGCTTATAGAACTGTGAAATGTCACGGAAAACATATTGCTCTGTTGAAAAGGTAAAGTGCCAACCTGTTTCATCAGTTTCGTAATAAATCTCAGAGTATTTTTCAAAAAGCTTAAATATTTGATTTCGAACTTTCATTGACAGCGACAACTTCAGCTTTTTTTCTTTTATCTCTTTTTCATTTCTTTGAGAAAACGGAATAAACAAAGCACTTGCTTCCGGGTCATACTTACGCCAACCATACACATCACGCCCGGAAATCTTGCTTTCTGGATAAAGCTCATATCCATCGTTTCGAAGAAGCCCATTTATTTCATCCAAGAACTCTTTCCAATAACCATCCTCACATCTGACAGCAGGGTGAAAAACTGAGCATAAGAAGTTTAGGAGAATATCATCTCCTCCGTTTAGTAATCCAAATCGCTCGTCCTCGAACACCCAACCATGCTCGTAGTCATCGTTATTTATCGTATGCTGCCAAATATCTCCCTCTGCATTCTCAAAACGGCTATCATAGCTCGGCAACTTCTGGAGGTCATAAATTCTTTTGAGAAAGTCAATTTCAGACATCCTTCCGTAATACGCATAAGTAATATGGGTGTTCTCAAAAAAATCTAACATATCCTTGCCATACATAAACAAAGTAAATATGTCTCTGCGTGTAACTTCTGTTATTTTATTCAACAATAGCACCTCTCAATTTTATCATTTGAAGCCGTTAAAAATTATAATTCATCACAGTAAGCTCCTAAATCTGCACAGCATTACAAACATATCAGACTATCCTATTTGCATTTTGGGATTAATGATTTGTTAAATTAGTTTTTCGAATTTGTCAAGAATGTTTGTAGAATTATATCTTGGAAAATCTTTTTTTGTAATTTTAATTGACTTTTTTTGGAATTTTCCAGAACGTAATATTATTTTTATTTCTTCAATATCAGTAAGCTGTGAGAAAGTTGCTTTTTCAACCAAAAAAGAGACCAATTTTATATTGTCAGTATTGCTTTTAACCGTTCTGGAAATATTGAATTCCATTTCAACAGGAACGCAAAATGTGGTTTTTGTTCCATCGTCATTGTTTGATGTAATAGTAGAAAAATCCAATAACTCCGCATAGTATTTCTGTCCATTTTTAGTCTTAAATTCACCATCTATCCTTGTTGGATAATAATTGTGATTTTTAGTAAAGAAATTAACAACCATTAAAAACAATACGCCATTTTTTCGTTTCTTAGTTACGGCAGATACTCCAAATCCATTTGTTAATATTCTATATTCCAGAAAGCTGACATTAATTTTTCTGTTTGAATTTATAAAAGGAATTATAATTATAGGTATCCATGCCAAAGCACCAATAATACTTAGCACAAGTGACCATATTTCCATTACAGCACCTTCCTTATAGTACTGGGAGAATAGGAGGCGAAGATTTGGTCGAAGTTGGTTGCGACGCTGTCGTTTGCCATTGAGCTGTCACGCATTACGAAATAATACGGTTTTTGTTTTGCGATTTCCGTGATTACATCTTCTGTCACGTTTTCATCAAAGCAGGCAATCAAATAATTACCATCCACTTTAAATACTTTCTTTCCGGAAATGGTTGTTTCTTCAATTTTGCTTGAAAGGAGTATGCCTAAATCAAGCATAACCTGGAACAGTAAATCTTCAGGAGTTCTGTCCTCTTTGATATTGTCCTCTAATGAATCAAACAGGCTCATTTCATAGTCGTCGGGTGTGTAATAGACCTCTTTCATGTTGGAGCTGTTGCATTTAAGCACACGGAAACCGATGTCAAGCTTTTCGGGATTATATTTATAATAATCTTCCGGAGCGTGTGCATCTCTGCTCTCAGCTTTAATTTCACCTGTCGTATTATCTATCCATTCCGCATGACGTGATGATGGTGCTACTCCTGCAGACAACAATGTCATACCCTCAATTTGTCTTTCTTTTCCGCAGTTCGACAACTCCTCTACGATTTTCTTTCCGGCACGACGGATGCGTTCCTTGCCTATTTCGCAAATGTTTTTGTAACCCGCTTTGTATGCTTCACTCTTTTCATCTGTCTTTTCCGGTAGCTGAACCATAATAAATTTACGGTGTCCGCCATCCTCGGCATTTAACTTCATAACAGCATGAGCGGAAGTGGCTGAACCCGAAAACAAATCTAACACTATTGAATTTTTATCAGAAGCGATTTCAACAATTTGGCTTAACAAAAATAACGGTTTAGGAAAATCAAACATTCCTTTTCCAACAATTGCCGCCACTTCTCTTGTTCCAACTATGGAATTAATTTCTTTATTAAACCAAACTGTTTTGGGTAGAGTTGTTAAATCTCTGTCTTTTTTGAATATTCTTATTTCAGAATCAATTCCGCAAAGTGCAACTAATTCATCTTTATTTTTTTCAGAAGTTTTTTTTCCCCATCTCCAAACACTTTCAAGACCTTCGACAACACTTGGCCAAACCTCCGTCCATCCATCCTGTGGAATGGTTGACACTTTTGAAAAGCCATAAATATCTTTTTTATTCAAATCAACATAGAATGGATATCTTAAATTGGGTCTGTTGTTGGAATTAAAAATTCTTACTGCTCGATTACGTAAACCAATCGTATTAAATCCGCCTTTTTCATCATGATATTTAAACTCTGCATTTTCTATTTTGATTTCTTTAAGTCTTGTCAAAGAACTATTTTTTGAATACACCAATAAATATTCGTGAGTTTTTGCAAAATGTCCGTATTGTCTACCTTCGGTTTTAACAATAACCGTTAATTGTGCTTCAAAATTACTTGCACCAAAAACTTCATCGCAAGATTTTCTTATATTTTCTACTTCATTATCATCAATACTAATAAAAATAGCGCCATCTTCAGACAACAAATCTTTTGCAAGTTTCAGCCTTGGATAAATCATATTCAGCCAATCGGTATGAAATCGTCCATTGCTGTCAAGATTTTTTACGAGGCGGTTGCCATCATCATCAACCTGACCGCTGTTTGCAAGATATTCGTCCGTACTCTGTGTGAAATCGTCCTCATATACAAAGTCATTACCCGTATTATACGGAGGGTCTATGTAAATCATCTTGATTTTTCCGAGGTATGTTTCCTGCAAGAGCTTGAGAACTTCCAGATTATCTCCCTCAATGTAGAGATTTTCTGTGTTATCAAAGTCGACACTTTCCTCTCTGCAAGGACGAAGCGTCTTGTTTATAGGAGCGTTGGCAAGCAAAACAGACTTCTTTTTGTCCGGCCATGTGAACTGATAGCGTTCCTCTTTGCCGTCAACAACCCTCGTGTTGATTTCCTGCATAAGCACATCTTTATCAATCGCACGGACAACCTCGCCGTTCTCGTCAATAGCCTCCGTCACCGCATTAGGAAACATCTCCGCCAGCTTCTTATAATTCTCATCCGCCTTATTCACCGTCTGCATCTTTAACTTGTCCATTATCCTCGTCCTCCTGTTTATGTTTTTTATTCTTTCCAATCAATATTTCTAAAAATTGTCCATTTAATTCTTCCATAATATTTGACACAAAAATATATTCAATAGATGTGAAAGGGCAATATGAAATTGGATTTCCATTATCATCAAATTCTGTGGGTACATCTTCCTCAATCGTTTTAACCAAAAGTCTCTCTATGTCCTCAACGAATGTTTCCATGACCTTTTCGTTTTTACCAGTTCCATCGAAATACCAACGAAAATGCCAAACATGGTTTGCTACTTCGCTATTCAGTTTAATAATCGGTTGATATATTTTTTCATATATATACTTTCTGTGACCAGTTATAATTTCAAAGAAAAAATCGATATTACCATAATCTGCGTCCCAAGCACTTTTATCAATATCATAATAATCTAAAAAGAATTTCATTTTCTGCTCTAACGTCATATTGGTTTGATATTTATTTAAATAAGCTATAATCCTTCTTGTATGATACATTAATCCTTCAAGTGTAACTCTTCTCTCATGATAATATGAAATCAATGAATTTATAATTGATAAAAATGACCCACCAAATATAGCGAGGGACACATTAATCCAAAACTCACTACAGCTCTTTACGAAAACAAATTTAAGTAACACAGAAATTAGAGCTGTAATAATTGTAATAATTATAGATATAATTGTTAGTTTTTTATATGGTCTCATAATAATGTTGTGTTATCCTTTCTCTTTTAATTCTTTAATTTTCTGCACCAACTCAAACTTTTTCCTCGGCTGTTTTTCTGCTCGAGCTCGTTTTTCAAGCCGTGCAATCTCTTTTTCAAGTTTTGCCTGCTTTTCGTGAAATGCAAGGTTTTCATCAAGAGTTAACTCCTCATTCCACACTCCACACTCCAAACTTTTTATCAGGTTTTCCCAAACAGAATCCATGTTCCGTCCCGAAATTTCAATTTTTTGCTCATCGCTCGACTTCCAATCGGACTGAATCAACCTTGTTCTGTAAACTGCGAGCTTACTTTCCCCGTCATATTCAAGAACAAACAGAATATTCTGAGGTATCATCTTTGACAAAAGTTCGATAGTCTTTCCGCTGAAATTTTCTCGTTTAAGCGTAACAAGCAGCACAAAAATACTTGTTACTTCGCTTCCGGACGGTATGTTCACAGTGCCCTCTGAAATCTCATTAACTATTGTTATTTTCGAGATGTCGGCGTCTATCTTTTCTTTCGCCGCCGCATTCATTCCGAATCTTTCATAAATTGCTTTCTTCGGAAGCTGTTTGCTCATCTCTGTTGTTTTGGGTAATCCGAGCATTTTCTCACTCCGCTCATAGTTAATAAAGTCTAATAGAATTATAAGTAGTAGTAGTAACTTGCAATTAGGAGTTGTCTTCTTATTATCCTTCACTTCTAATTACAAGGAAGCATATAAGCTCAAAATCGTCCAACCCCTTGATTTCATTCGAAAGGAAGCTAACCTGCTCTCCGCCTAAAAAGCTGTCAATGTCGCTTTCCTCTTTTACTTCAATTATTGAGGAAATGGCATCGCCGAGCAGTTCGGAATATTTCTTCATATTTCTTCCGTCACGGGTTTCTTTGTTAAACGGTCTGTATGCTTCGGGAATAGGCTCTGTTCTGCCCTTACAAATGTGTCTCATTATATCGAGCATTTGCTTTGGTGAAAGGTGGTCACAAATCACATTTCCGTCGTCACCGATATAGACCATATAAAACGGGTGCAGACGATTTCGATTATCAATATTGACGCTGTCGGAACGATTCTTCAGCACATAAATAACCCCGGGCTGTGCATTCTCATTTGCCGAAACGACGGCATGCAAGCCAAACGGAGAGTTATCAATATCAGGATGCGTTTTTATGTATTCAAGCAAATCCATTCTGAATTCATTGAGACCCAAATCAACTATTGATATTCCTGTTGTCATATCCTCCATATCAACGACTTCATTTTTAAGCCGCATCAACTGTGTCTTTCTGTACTCAAGGTCAGTTTTTTCCTCTTCGCTGAGTATATTATCATCACCGGTCGCAGTCATATTGATGATTTTCATTCGGGTTTCAACTTTAGCTTTAAGATTGATATAATCATCAAGAGAAACATCCGGCCAGAAATTTACAAGCTGTATTTCTTTATTTTTGCTTCCGATACGGTCAATTCTGCCGAAGCGCTGAATTATACGCACAGGATTCCAGTGAATATCATAATTGATAAGATAATCGCAGTCCTGCAAGTTCTGACCTTCTGAAATACAGTCGGTTGCAATAAGTAAATCAATGTCAACCTTTGGCAAATTTTCGAACAAATCTCTGCCTTTTGAAATCGGAGAGAAGCAGGTCAGCACAGAATTAAGGTCCTTATTTTTGAGGGGCGCATTTGTTCTTCCTTCAACCGAACCGGTGACTAAAGCCGTGTTCAAACCATATTTTTGCTTTACATAGTCACAGATATTGTCATAAAGATAGTAGGCAGTATCTGAGAATGCCGTAAAAATTATAATTTTCTTGTTGCCGTCATTTATCGGGTGAGATATCTTTTCATCAATAACGTGATAAAGCTCTTGCAATTTTGAATCATGCTCCGGAGTAATATCCTCAATCATAATTGTAAGCAAGTCGAGAACTTCCTTATCCCTTTCAAGGCTGGCTTTCCATGAAATATAGTCCATATCAGCCAAGTTAATTCTCATTTTCTTGCCAAATGAAAACAGCTCATCGTTGTTTCTGTCATCATCGTCAAACTCTTCAATATTTGTAATATCAGTCAGTTCGAGTTCTTGAGAAACAGACTTGTTATAGTTTTCGATAGTGTTGATTGTACTCTCTATCAAGTCTTTAATCCTTGTAAGAGTGAGTTTGAATGAATACACCGAGCTCTCCATACGCTTCATCAGGTTTATGGCAGTCAATCTACGGATTCCCTGTTCACGGTTCGCCTGTGTAAATCCGACGTTAACCTTATTGTCGCCGTACATCTCAGCATACTTTTCTTTCTTACTTTCCTGAATAAAATGAGTCGGCGTATAAATTGAAAGCGTCAGGAGCATCAACTGTTCAAATATTTCATTATAATTTATTGCAGTTCTTAGGTCGGTGAGCTTCGGACTGAGTGAAATCGGAGTACGCCTTTTCGGGAAAGTTCCTATATCACTTGTATCGTAATACTTTTGTATATGTTTTCTCGAACGAGCTATCGTCACGCTGTCAAGAACTTCAAAGAAGTCAAAGTCAAGCATTTTCAAGAGGCGTTCGGTAGTTCTGTCCTTAAGCTCAAAATCGCTCCACATATTAAAAGCTCTCTGAGCATTGCGGAAGATTTCATCAAGCGAATGTGTAGTATTTAGTTTTTCATCCACATAATCCGTATGGCCCTCATAAGCCAAAGCGAGCTGATTTTTCAAATCATTAAAACGATTATTAACAGGTGTTGCCGAAAGCATCAAAACCTTTGTTTTAACTCCGGCTCTGATAACTTTCTTCAGCAATTTTACATATCGATTTTCTTTATCGTTTTCATCAGGGTTTTCAACAATTTTACCACCGTTTCGGAAATTGTGAGACTCATCAATAACAACCAAGTCATAGCTGCCCCAATTAAGTCTGTCCAAATCCAATCCGTTGGAGCGTCCGGACGTTCTGTTAAGGTCAGTATGATATAAAACATCATACCTTAATCGGTCAGATGCAATCGGGTTATTTATATAATTGTCCTTATATGTATTCCAGTTATTAGCAAGTTTTTTCGGGCAAAGGACAAGTACAGTCTTGTTCCTATTTTCATAGTATTTAATTACAGCTAAGGCAGTAAAAGTTTTTCCGAGACCCACGCTGTCAGCAAGAATACAGCCATTGTATTTTTCAAGTTTGTTTATAATAGCAAGAGCTGCATCTCTCTGAAAATTATAAAGCATACTCCAGATTTTACTATCCTTAAACCCGGTTGCTTCATTCGGTAAAACATCTTCCGATATATCCTCGAGGAACTCGTTAAAGATATTATACAGAGTTACAAAATATATAAAATCAGGTGCATTTTCGTTGTAAGCTGCGGTGATGTTTTCTATAACTTCATCCGTGACTTCTTGCAAGACTTTACCGTCATTCCATATATCATTAAAATCATTTAGCAAAACTTTTGCGAGCGATTCATCTTTGACTATGCTTGTATTTATTATGTTTCCTTTTTCACAACCGAGTTCCACTGTTGTAAAATTATTTATGGGAGTATAACCAATTCCGTCAACAACAATTTGCCCCTGAATCGATTTATCACTTGTATTTGATTTAAATGTAACCTTATTTTTAATCCATTCGGCACATTCCTTGGCAATTGCTTTCTGCGTAAGTTCATTTCTGAGCTTTACCTCAAATTCAGTTCCATATAAGCTTCGTTCACGATTCAAGCGCGGGATATAAAATTCACGCTTTTCTTTCTTGACTTTTTCGGTCGTAAATGTGGGCGAAGTGAATATGAATCTTAATTCGTCAATGCCAAGAAGCTCTTGTTTAAGCTCCTGAAAAGCATAAATGGAGAAGCAAGCGGCAGCGATAGACAGCTTGCTTCCCCTTTTCAGTTCGTTTTTTAAGTCATCCCTCAAAGTTTTTGTGGTATTGTTTATTATTTCCATAAATTTATTTTCCTGCTTCCGCTTTGAAATAATAGAAATTTTTCGGTAAAAATACAAATCAAAGGCACATATATACTTAATTGATATTATATCAGAATATTGCTGTTTTTTCAACCAATATATAACATTTTCGCCATTTTACTTTTTTGAAGACCGCTGCCAAACTTGTTTAATTCTCATTTAAACAGTGTAACAGGGTTTTACTGTTTTATCAACACTAAATTTTACAAAGCAGCATTTTTCAGTCCGTTTACAAGGACTGTAATTTTGCTTTTCAATATTTCAAACATTTTATTTTACAAAGCATCACCCGACCGTCAGAATCTACTGATAGCCAGGTGTTTCAATTATAGCTTATTTATTTAAAGACATTGATTAAAGTTCCTACATAGAATCGAGCCTAACATCATATATAGGTCATTTTCGTGTAACCGCACTATACATATATAAGAACAGATTCTATATTCTCTTCAAACCATATTTTGATAGTTATCATTTCCTTTTGACCTCCTTTGTAAAGTCTTCAATTATCCTATTATACTCTATATCGCTAATTGAACGATATATTTTACATACGTAATTCCTTTGAAATAATTTAATTCGAGATATTCTAAAATTACATGCCATTAAAATTTTAGCCCTATATTTCCACTTGTTTTCTTTCGGTTCTTTAAAACTAATTCTGCAAAATAGAGTTTGGTATTTTGCATATATAGCAAGAAAGAATGATGCTGGGACAAATGCAACAGAAAAGACTAATGGAATTAAAAACTCAACAAGCAAATCAAAAGAATTTTCAAATGAAAATGATTCTATTGCCAACTTAAGAGAAAACACAATTACAATAAGTCCAATCAACGACATCAATACATGACAAATCTTATGAATTAATTTATGTGAATCATTTTTCCCTGTAAAATATTCAAGAACAGTTAAAAGCACTAAGACAAGTTGCAAAATTAGCTCAATAAAAATATTAAAAGTAAATGCTCCAGTAAAAAATTCGACAACTGCCGTAATCTTTAAATTGTCAACAATAATATTTCTAAAGAAATGTTTTTCTTTCTCCGCATTATTGGTAGCTGAAAAACAGATTGGTATTCCAACAAATATCGTCCAAATGATAACATCTTTAACAAATAGCCATTTCCAAAAAACAAACTTTGAAATAAAAGTAGTAATTAATGATGAATACATACCTAAAATTACAAATGGCAATACAATATGTATATTTAACGCACATTTTATTAAAATAACAATTTGCGAACGAAATCCTTTACTTGTTATACATAGACCAAATAAAACACAAAGCCATATAAATATTGCAATTTCCCTTGTAGAAAAAACATCCAACATCCTTAAATTCTCCATTTATTATTCCAGAAAGCATTAACTTTCAAATAATGCCCATAAGCAACTTTTTATTCTTTAAATCTTTCCATAAGCACTTTTGCAAATTAAAGCACAATTTGGTTAGCTTCGTAACTCATAATCAATCACCTTTTGACATTTTGTTACGATTCTTTCTAATTCATTCTTACTACCTGAGGCAACACTTAATCTATTATATTGGCACTCTTCTGTAAAGGCTTTTTCATTTAATGTCATCACTGCTTTTAATTTAAAACATAAAGGAATAATTCCATTATCGTCAATAAATTTCGACTTTTTACCGAGAATAAAAATAATAGAACGGAAAGGCGTTATTGGCATATTTAACAAAACTTCATTGCCATATTCAAATTCATACAATCCGCTATTTGGAAGAACAAATGGAATTAGTGAATCATTTACTCCTAAAGTAAATCTACAATCTTCAATAACTCCGCCATTTTTACATATTGAATTAAATGCAAACCATGCTCTGAAGTCGTTCCGTTTTTGCCCCTTGGGTATAAGTTGGTATGCTGAGGAATTCGTATTAAGTTGATTTTCGACTATACTACTTCTAGCTACCAGAGCGTTTACAAAATTATATATACTCCGCACCTTGGTTTCATCAAAAAATACTCTATTAGGTTTTTTTATCTCTTCAATAACTTTTGAAAATGGAGTTTCTATGTTTCTATTAAAAAACATCTCCATTTCATCGGAATAATAGTTCTTTTCTGTATTTATGTACTTTGCAGAGCTTTTTGCAATATGCCCATCCTTAAAATTATAATAAAACAATACATTGTCTTCGTTTGCAAATTGCTTTAATACACATTTAGGCATCTGGATATGTGAATTCATTTTTTTCCTCTTTTAGTTAAATATATTTTTGGATTTCTTTTGGGTGTAAAATACCAGTTTTCAATTTTTAACTCTCAAAGCATATTCTTTGCATTCTATATCATAGTTGATTTTTTACTATATTATGACCGGCATTTGATAACCCATTCGTGCATATCTCTACTTGAATTTTCGGTATATGCTCTTTTTATATTATAATATAGAAAATATTCATCTGTCAACCATTCTTGTAAAAAAGCATATTCATTTAAGTCCCGATATTTGGACTTACAAAATATTTTTACGAAAAAAATAAGTACATTTGGCATTTAGCCATGTAGTAACATTATTGCAAAACCCCTGCAGATTGAACTGCAGAGGCTGTAAGATTGGTTTAAATTTTAACCGATTTGATTATATTGTTTCCAAATCAAATCCTGTCTACTCAATATAATATCGGCTATATCGTATCCGATTTTGATTGGCACATGTTGAATACATTCTTCTATTTCCTGCTTGCTCAGCGGCTGAATATTCAATGACTTAAACATCTCTTTTGCCGTAATGTTGTTTTTAAGAAAAACAACGAACAATTCAATAAATGCATCGTTTTCGTTCGGGAGGCCGAGCGGTCCGTTGGATATTAGCGCGATATTATTATCATAGTTAGGAGAAAGCGAAACTATCTCGCCCGTATCGGGATTTCTCAGAAATCCGTAGTTATCCGTGTGACGGTCCGTATTGCAACAAATCGTGTCGGTATAGATTAGCTTCAAATAATCGGCGGCAATGCTCGGATTCATGCTATGAATAAGATTAAAGTTATTTGAATAATCCTCGTCATCATCAATTAACGAGGACATCGGCTCGTGATTATATTTGCCGTTCTCGGTGAAATCCTTTGTCCGTATATAGCCGCCGTCCATTTCGTATTCTGCTGTCAGGAAGTCCATTTTCTTGCTGAATTCACAAATAAACAGTTCCGAAAAATATGCATTATTACTTCCTGATTTGTATATCCACCATTCGCTATTTATCAGTCTCCAGCATTTTTCGAAGCTGCCTGTGTTTGTGAGCTCAGGCGTTCTTGAAGGCGTTTGATTAAATGCGTTTAAATCTCCGCGCAGGGCTAAAGTGTCGTAATTGTTCGTTTTAAACTTAACATCATCATATGTCAAATCCGAATGTGAGTCTTTTACCCAATAGGTATCCGTTATTTTTGCAGCATTGAATTTAAGCGCGGTCGAAACATCATCCCTTTTCGTCAATCGCAGAGCTTTTTTCAGTAATCTTGAATTTGTACGGCGTGCATCTATCGCTCTTTTGCCGAGCCACTCATCCAAATTGTCATGCGTTTTAAAGTACAAAGGAAGTAATGCTTTGTTTTCTACCTGCATAGCATTATTCTCAAACTTTGCCACAAGAATATCCTTGCTCATCAGATACAGCATAACACCACTTCCTCATAATAAAGTTTTCTTTAAAATATTATATCATCATTTTCACCCGGTCACAACCCATATTTCGTTCTACCTTAAATAATGCTCGCCGACAACGCAGATGCGGTTATGGCCGAGGGCGTGTGAGGCTTCGAGCATTGCTTTTTTATCAAATTTTTTCCCGGCGTTTTCTCCTCGGCATACATACACCTCGCTTTGATATCTTTTCCCTGTGCCTTTGTTGATTTTGTCATACGGTATTTTATTCAAAGGCCGTGCGTATTGGTTATATACTGCCGTTGCATAGTCCGCACGATAGCTATGTATATCTGCTCCGGTCGGGACCTTTTTAAAGACCTTTCCGTTACCGGCGGCATCCATCATCGCCTTAATTTTGTCAACATTGCCGACTATCGGAGCCAGTCTCGGTCGACCACCCTTAGCTCCGACCGTTACGGCTATGCACAGTCTGCCTCGCTCGTCTGTTGCAAGCATATTGCCATGCAAAGCCGTTATCTCCGCTCGGCGTAATCCTGTGCTTCGGCAAAACTCGACAAAATCAGCGTTTCGCAGCTCTGAGAAATGCTTGTCGCTCTTTTTTACGCCTCTTGAGCGTGTTATATTTCCCATCAATCTTGAAGGCGTTTCAATTCCAAACTCTGACGCTTTAACTCCGTAGAGCTTTGCCAAAGCCGATATGTCCAGCTTGAGCGTATAAGCGGACAGATGACGACGGCTGTCTATCCACTCTGAAATATACGGTCGGCACTGCTCAAGTGTCTTGCAACCGTGCTTATTTTTGCAATATTTAACAAAATAGTTTGCCTCCTTGATATAGGTCTTTAGCGTGCTATAGCTGTAGATGTAATTGTCGCTTATACCGTCGTGCTTGTCTTTGTGCTTACTGTATCCTATTCTTAGTTTGCTTTCGAACACTTGCTGCACTTGACGAGTAAGTGACTTTTTGTTTTTATGTCCCATTTTTATTCCCCCCCTTGAATATTATTTGTTAAGGAAAATTCATACCCACATTTGTTTCGCCATTTTTTCGGCACGCACTTATGGTTGTGTGCTTGTCTCATACTCCCAACATATCCGTTTACTCCGACAAAAATCGGCGTAACCGTATATGCGAGACCTGCCGTGATGCTTTGTGGAGTATAAGCATTATCTCTTTTTGGCTCCACAAATTTTCCGTTGTGTTGCACACATTCTGCTACGACCTGAGACTGTGCCGTAATGCAGATGTGTGCCTGCTGTCTTTGGCAGACAGCTAATACTGCCGTGTGCAGTATGTGGCAAAGCACAGCGTCAACTGTGCCGTGGAAAGGGGCAAACCACGCCACCCGTAAAACATCCTTTAACTCTTATTGTCATGCTTTACATGTAAATTATGTCAGAAAAGTGTTTCGTTAACAAACGAATTTAAGCCGTCTCGTTAGTGAGGCGGCTTTGATTTTTTGAGATTTAAATTAGAGTTATCTGACATATTATACATGTAATTTAGGAACAAGGAGTTGAACATTATGGTTTAGTTTTTACGGCAAAGTTTTAAAAAGAATAACAAAATTTTAGAAAGAAGGATTAACTTATGAAAAATTTAAATGCAAACAATGAGAGACGAGCAGACGGTGTGTACTTTGTCAGGAGCGTATCGGACCAAACAGCAAGGGATGAGCATCTGCTTTATTTGTTGGTCTCCGACGGCAAGATTTTGAGAACAGCTATGCAGTTCTCGCCGATATACGATGCGGAAAGCGTGAGAGGAAGATTTTTTCAAATTGTCGGAAAAATCGACTCTGAGGAAATCCTTATGATTGATGATATGGATGATGATGTCGACATTTCCGAGCTAAATCTCCCGGAGTTTTTCGCGAATCGTCAAATTCCTGTTGAGATAATTTTTCGCTATTTTTTTAGTGAAATTCATCATTTCCGTGAAGATTTACAGGACCTTTGTTTTGCGATTGTGAGAGCGTATCAGACATACTGCGACGGATATTATGCAACTCCGATTGCCGAGATTGAGCTTGCCAAGCGATATGATTGTGCACTCAATGCGTTTTGGATGGTTTGGGAATGGAAAGAGTTTTCTGAGCAAAACAGAATACATGATAAAGACATAATCCTCGCAGCGGCAATGATTGCAAGCTTATCTTGGTTCTTCAGGGATGATTCGCCACTGTCAACAGCAGAACGAGCGGAGGATATTCTTTTCCACGAGATAAACTATCAAATGCAAAACTACAATGTTGACAAATCAATCGCCCGTAGAGTCAAAAAAATCATGCATCGGATTTTCGAGAACGACGATGCATTCCGTCAGGGACTAATTAACAACGAATTTAATTTTTAATTTGAAAGGATGTTTTATTTATGAAAATCACAAACAACGAAAAAATCGACAGGATATTTCTCATTAAAAGTGTTGAGGTCAAGACCACCAAAACCGGTAACAACTACTTGGATTTGAGGCTGACCGACAAAGACAATGACGTTAAAGCAAAAAAGTGGGGCTATACCGGTGACAAGCCTGCATTTGATGTTATGACGCTTCAACGTATAGTCGGCACCGCATCCAACTATAACGGCCAAGTACAGGTTAACGTCACTCAGATTTTACCGGTTGATAAAGAAGAGCTTGACATTGCGGACTACGTGCCTTGTACACCGCTGGACTGCGATAAAGCTCTGTCGGAGATATATGACGTTATTTACTCGTTTGACAATGAAGAGCTTTTACAGCTTGCATCAACTGCATTGCAGCAAGTTGAAAAGGAATTTAAGTATTATCCGGCTGCGCTAAGTATGCATGACGCTTGCGTCGGCGGCCTTTGTCACCACACTTACTGCATGATACAAACAGCCTTGGCAATTTGCAAGGTATATCCGTTTGTTAACCGTGACCTGCTCCTGACGGGTGTAATTTTGCATGACCTTGCCAAAATAGACGAGATTGAGGCGTGCGAGCTTGGTCCCAAGAGCACATACACAGTCAGCGGTAACCTGCTCGGTCATCTTGTTATGGGCGCTATCCGCATTGACAAATTGTGCGATGAGCTTAACTTATCAGATGCCGTGCGTACTGCAGTGCTGCATATGCTTATCTCACATCACGGCAAACTTGAGTACGGCAGTGCCAAACAGCCTTGCTTTTTGGAGGCTATGATTCTCAATATGATTGACGATATTGATGCAAAAATATTCGAATTTTCAGAGGCTGTTAAGGACGTTGACCCCGGCAGTTTCAGCGCAAAGAATTTTGCACTTGGCAATATACAGGTTTACAAAACAAATATTTGAGAAAGAAGGATTATATATGAAAGAAACAACTAATGATATGGCAAAAAATACGACTGGGGTTTTTTGGGTAAGAGATGCAAGGGAAAATTTCCCGGGCGGACAAAGAGCATTGACAATGACCGTTACCGACGGTCGGGTACAGCGTAAAGCATTGTGGATGGATACACCTGAAAAAGCGGAGAATGTCATTAACAGCTTCAAAAAAATTGACGGCACAATATATGATGACAATATGTTTATGGTAACCGGTGTTAAGGATACTAACTATGCATTTGTAGAGTTCGAGAGATTTTTTGCATTAAACAAAGTCCCGATTAATGTAATGTATAGGTATCTCGTGGATATCTCAAAGGCATTGCCGCCGCTGCTTGCGGTTCCGTGTCTTTGTACCGTCAACCAATTTGAGGCATTTACCTGCAAGCGGACAGCAATCACGGAAGCAGAACTTTACGAAAGAATCCAGGCGACAAGAGAAGCCTTTGAGACCGTTGTACACTGGCAGCGCCTTTTGCAAAGCAAAGCTATTGACGAGAGTTATGTTATTATGGCAGGTGTTATTATCGGCAGTTTTTCATCATTCATCGAGAACGAACTGTTACTCCCGGGCTGGGACATGATGCCGTCGGAAATTCTCGCCTGCGACTTTAATCACACCGCAAAGGAGTTAAAGTTAGACAAGGACACTTCAAACAAAATAAAAAAAGTTATTCATGCGATGTATTATCGTGACCAAGACGGATTTAAGAAAGCAGTTGTAACAAACACTTTCTTTAAGAAAAACTAAATACATAACATTCATCCCTCGCAGTCATTTTCTGCGGGGGATTTTTTTCGTAATACAAGCATAAAGCCGCCGTTTCGATTCGGGAAACGACGGTTTTATTTTAGCCACTGAGCAGCTTTTTTATTTTATTTTTAAATGTATACGCATGCGTGCGTATAGGGAATGATTCGGTCGTTTTAAGCACCAAAAGCAGAAAATCTTTAAAATTTTTCGAAAAAAGCCTAAAAAAATTGTTTTAAAATGAGAAATGAAATTTTATTATAACATATTTATATCGAACCCGCAAGAGTTCCGAAACAATTTTTTCGATTTTCTTTTGAATTTTTTGTTTCGAGCGTCAAAACAAAAGGAGCGATAAAATGTTTTAGCAAATAAAATCAGTCCAATCAAAGAATTAAATTAAAACGAAGGAGTATTTCTTATGAATTATACTTTCCGCTCGGGGCCTATTTTCGCCCCGGACACATCGGTCTTACACACAATTCCGGAGACAGCATCAAGGCTCGGCACCTCGCCGAAATTGGTCAGAAAACTTGTAAAATCCGGAGAATTAAAAGCAACAATGCTCGGTAAGCTCAAGGTTACCGACGAAGAAATCAAAAATTATTTGCACAAAGGAGATAACAATATGTCAACAACCATTACATCAACAAACAACACTAAAGAGCTCTCGCCCATCGTGTACACGGTACCGGAGCTCGCAACCTTACTCCACACAACAAACACAACCGTCCGCAGTCTTATAAAGTGTGGTCACATCAGAGCCATGAAGCTCGGCGAAATCAAAGTATCGCAGCAGGAAGTCGAACGCTTCCTCAACGAGAGCGTTAACGTAGATTACACCGACCCAACCGATTTAAAACCGGTTGTAGCCTGAGGAGGGATTTAAAATGATGAACAATTATACACATACCGGCACAGACACCCTGACAGTCAGAGAATATATCGTCGATTATATACTCCCTATTTACTGTCAATCCTTAATAACCTATAAAAATATGCGCAGGATTCTTGAGGACTCCGTGCTGTGCGATATAGGCGATATTCCTGCCGACAAACTGAGTATTGCTCAGATTGCCCACGCAGTCGAGGTCATGAAAAATAACTCGCATCTTACAAAACCGACAATGAAAACCGTTATGAGCATTCTTGCCGAGGTATATATTTTGGCCGTCGGCAATGACAGAAAGGAGAACTGATTATGGCAAGAAAAAGAAGAGAAATCCCTGTGGTACATATAAAAGAAAGGTCAAACGGTAGGTTTGCTTATTTCTTTGAGGGTATAAAGGTCAACGGCAAGAGAACTCAAATTTCAAAGGGCGGGTTTGCTTCCTCAGAGGAAGCACTCGCCGCCGGCGAAATTGCAATAGTTAAATACTACTTCGGCGGGCAAGCTCAGATTGCCCACGCAGTCGAGGCCATGAAAAATAACTCGCATCTTACAAAACCGACAATGAAAACCGTTATGAGCATTCTTGCCGAGGTATATATTTTGGCCGTTGGCAATGACAGAAAGGAGAACTGATTATGGCAAGAAAAAGAAGAGAAATCCCTGTGGTACATGTAAAAGAAAGGTCAAACGGTAGGTTTGCTTATTTCTTTGAGGGTATAAAGGTCAACGGCAAGAGAACTCAAATTTCAAAGGGCGGGTTTGCTTCCTCAGAGGAAGCACTCGCCGCCGGCGAAATTGCAAAAGTTAAATACTACTTCGGCGGGCAAGAAAAGGCATCGGAATGTGACAATATGATTTCCGTTGAGGACTTTGTCACCAAAATTTTTATGCCGAAACAGGCTGAGTTAAAGCATTGGGTTCCCAATACCAGAGACGGTTACGAGAAAAAATTCCGCAACAATGTCTTCCCGACAATAGGCAAAGAGATAATCGGTAATCTCAGTCCCGAGACGCTTACTAATCTTCTAGATAATCTTTACTATGATAAAAAGCGTTCGTTTAGTTCTGTCTCTAACCTCCATAGTCTGCTTCTCAGTATGGCAAAGTACGCAGTCAAAAAGGGATACCTTGAGAGCTTTGACCGTGATGAATTTCCTGTGCCAAAAAGAGATGAAGATGCGGCAATGGAAGAACACAATGAGCAAAACAGAGATACCGTCCCCGCTGAGAAATTGGATGCAATTTTTGAGCGCTTTGACGAAAACAGTTCCGTATTTTTGCCCATGGTAATCTCTCTTTTAGCCGGTGCAAGAATTGGAGAGGCTTGTGCTATTGCTGTTGAGGATTGTGATTTTGAAAACAGACTTTTGCACATACGTCGTCAATTCACGGCGGACAACAAATTTCAAATATGCAACCCAAAGAATAACTCTAAGCGAGTTGTACCAATGTGTGACTCACTATATGAGATTCTAAAAGCTGCCGTTGAGAAGCGTGAACGTAATATGCGGGAATGGGGCGGAAACTATATTAGGACATACCTTAAAAAGGCAAATAATACACCGACTTACAGGAATCTGCATGGCTTTTATGATATAAATTATGACGAAAACGGAAATGAAATTCACTTCCTTAATGTTACCGAATACGGCAAAATTATTTATCCGTCGGTGCTCAAGCACTCAGCAAGGGTAATTCACGGATATTCGACCAACCCCAAAAACAAGAAGAAAAAAGGCAAAGCAATTTATAAGTATTACAACAACCATTCTCTTCGCCACACTTTTGCATCACGTCTTAATTCTCTCGGCGTCCCCGACTATGTGATTAGTGCCCTCCTCGGGCACAAAAAGCAAGCAAGTCAAAACGCATCAAGAACAACTCAAAAATACATACATCTCAGCAATGAGGATTTGCTAAAATATGCACCCATAATCGAAAAAGTCTACACATTTAAGAGATGACAATGCCGGTCGTTCAAAAGTAACCACTGATTCACACGTGGCGCAATTCAATCGGTGGTTACTTATCTGATTTTAAAACAGTTTTTCCAACTGCCGGAATATATATTATATCACAATTTCTTTGACTGCGAATAAATAAAATATGAACGAAATATGAACAGATGGCCCCACAAGTTAAATTTAAAAAATCTTACCACTCTCCCCCCTGCTTTACACTTTTTCCTATGCAAAATTGTATGTGCTCGACATTTATTCCTATGAAAAAGTGTTATGATTTTAAATATTCGTTGATTTTTTTGTAAATATGGGGTATAATAAAAACAGTTTAATGTGTAAGGGGGTATTCCATGTATAGATTTACGATAGAAAAGCTGTATAAGTGGAAAGAAAGCAAACACAGAAAACCGCTGATAATAGAGGGTGCAAGGCAGGTTGGCAAAACCTGGCTCATGAAAGAGTTCGGCAAAACGGCATATAAGGACTGCGTTTACATCAACTTCGACTCAAACTCAGTTATGGCTGAGCTGTTCGCCTCAGACCTTAATGTTAGCCGCATAATTACAGGTATTGAGCTTTATGCCGGGAAGAAAATTGACCCGGAAGAAACACTATTGATTTTTGATGAGGTTCAGGAGGTTCCGAAAGCGCTTTCGTCTCTTAAGTATTTTTATGAGGATGCACCGCAGTATCAGATAATCTGTGCCGGTTCGCTTCTCGGAATCGCATTGCACGGCGGCACTTCATTTCCTGTCGGCAAAGTCGATTTTATGAGCTTATATCCCCTCTCGTTCAAAGAATTTGTCTATGCCACGCTCGGCGAACGCTACGCTCAATTGCTCGACGCCAAAGACTTTGAGCTGATAACACCGTTCAAGCAGGTTTATATCAACGCACTCAAGCAATATTATTTTGTTGGCGGTATGCCTGAGGCTGTTCAAAGCTTTGTTGACGATAAGGACTTTAACGAAGTTCGCTCGATTCAGAAAAGAATACTTACTGCCTATGAACAGGATTTTTCCAAGCACGCCCCTGCCGACATTGTTCCGAAAATCCGCATGGTGTGGAACAGTGTCCCCTCTCAGCTTGCCAAGGAGAACAAGAAGTTTGTTTACGGCCTCGTCCGTGAGGGTGCAAGAGCAAAGGACTATGAAGCAGCCATAATGTGGCTTTGCGATTGCGGACTTATATATAAGGTCGGTCGTGTCAATTCGGGTGCCATTCCGCTGAAGGCGTATGAGGACCTCAAAGCATTCAAGTTGTTTGTACTTGATGTCGGACTTCTCGGTTGTATGACCGGTATAAATCAATCAGTTCTTCTAAAAGGCAACGAGCTTTTTGTCGAATTTAAGGGTGCACTGACCGAGCAATATGTTTGTCAGCAATTTAAGGCCCTACCCGATATCGGTATTTATTATTACAATAACGACCGCAACACCTGCGAGGTTGATTTTGTTATTGACGTTGGTAACAAAGCTATCCCTGTTGAGGTCAAAGCCGAGGAAAACCTCAAGGCTAAGAGCCTGAAATCCTACCGTGACAGATTCAGCCCCGAAATATCAGTCAGAACCTCAATGGCAGATTACAGGCAAGACGACCGATTCATCAATCTTCCGCTGTATATGATTGAGGAAATAGTATAAAACCGAAGCATCAAAAAAATCCCTCCGAGACATAAAATCTCGGAGGTAAATTTATAAGGATTATCTAAGCAACCGGGCGCTTCGTGCATTTAGTGAACAGTCAAATTTTAAAAATATACATCAATATTCATTCCTGCCGAAAATGTGGTTTTTTCGGCGGGAATATTTTTTATGCGGTGAAAAAGCTGTTCTGCCCTCAAAATTCGGGACAAAAAAAGAGGACAAAATACGAATTATGAGGACAAATGAGGACCGAGGGAATTTTGAAACGTCGATTTTGAGACAGAAAAAGAGCCTCGCTCGAAGTGAGCGAAGCTCTGAAAGTGTTGATTTATAAGGCTTATTTCATTGCCTCTTCAACTGCAACAGCGGTTGCAACGGTAGCACCAACCATCGGGTTGTTGCCCATACCGATAAGACCCATCATCTCAACGTGAGCGGGAACCGAAGAAGAACCTGCGAACTGAGCGTCGGAATGCATACGGCCCATTGTATCTGTAAGACCGTATGAAGACGGGCCTGCAGCCATGTTGTCCGGGTGAAGTGTACGGCCTGTGCCGCCGCCCGAAGCAACAGAGAAATACTTAACGCCGTTCTCAACGCACCACTTCTTGTATGTGCCTGCAACGGGATGCTGGAAACGAGTCGGGTTGGTTGAGTTACCCGTGATTGAAACGCCGACATTCTCAAGCTTCATGATAGCAACACCCTCGGGAACGTTGTCAGCGCCGTAGCACTTAACATCGGCTCTCGGACCGTTTGAATATGCCTTCTCGTAAACAACCTTAACCTCTTCCGTGTACGGGTCAAACTCTGTCTCAACGTATGTGAAGCCGTTGATTCTGGAGATGATCATTGCTGCGTCCTTACCGAGACCGTTAAGGATAACACGAAGCGGCTTAACTCTAACCTTGTTAGCATTAAGAGCGATCTTGATAGCACCCTCTGCAGCTGCGAATGACTCGTGGCCTGCGAGGAATGCGAAGCACTCTGTCTCCTCGGAAAGAAGTCTCTTACCGAGGTTACCGTGACCGAGACCAACCTTACGGTTCTCGGCAACAGAACCGGGAATACAGAAGCTCTGGAGACCGATACCGATAGCGGCAGCGGCGTCGGCAGCCTTTGTGCAACCCATCTTGATAGCGATAGCTGCGCCTACAGTGTAAGCCCAGATAGCATTTTCAAAGCAAATGGGCTGAGTTGAACGAACGATCTGGTCAACGTCGATACCCTTTGCAAGTGTGATTTCCTTACATTCGTCGATGGAGGAAATACCGTACTCTTTAAGAACGCCGAGGATCTTAGCCTCACGTCTCTCATAACCTTCAAACTGTGCCATTGCGTTATTCCTCCTTCAATTATTCTTTTCTCGGGTCGATATACTTAACAGCTTCGTCGAAGCGGCCGTATGTGCCCTTTGATTTCTCATATGCCTCGTTCGGCTCCATGCCCTTCTTGATGAAGTCGGTCATCTTGCCGAGAGAAACGAATTCATAACCGATAACCTGATCGTCAGCGTCAAGAGCCATTCTTGTGCAATAGCCCTCTGTCATCTCAAGATAACGAACGCCCTTTGCCTTTGTGCCGTACATTGTGCCGACCATGGAGCGAGCACCCTTACCGAGATCCTCCATACCTGCGCCGATTACAAGACCGTCCTCCGAGAAAGCGGACTGTGTACGACCGTAAACAATCTGAAGGAAAAGCTCACGCATAGCTGTATTGATAGCGTCGCAGACAAGGTCAGTGTTGAGAGCCTCAAGAATTGTCTTTCCGGGAAGGATCTCAGCCGCCATAGCTGCGGAATGTGTCATACCTGAGCAGCCGATAGTCTCAACAAGAGCCTCTTCGATAACGCCGCCCTTAACGTTAAGCGAAAGCTTGCAGGCACCCTGCTGAGGTGCGCACCAGCCCACACCGTGGGTATAGCCTGAAATATCAGTGATCTGCTTTGCAGCGATCCACTTGCCTTCTTCGGGAATCGGAGCCGGATCATGTTTCGGACCCTTGGCTACACAGCACATTCCCTGAACTTCTGCTGAATAGTTCATTATAAAAATCTCCTTTCGGTTTTTCGGGGTTTTACCGGTTTTGGTGTATCCCAATCTGGGTAACCGCTGATTGATTGAAAGCGCAAAAATATACCGTCAAGATTTGTGCTTCTCAATAAATCAGTGGTTACCCGATTATTATATCAGTCTGTGAAAGATTTATCAAGAGTTATAGGGAATTTTTTTCAAAAAACGTCGAATTTCGCTCGGTAGAGTTCAAAAAAATCACTCTACCCGGAGTAGAATCACTGTAGAGAGCCCGAAACACGGTGTAGGGTGACTTTTGCCGGTTTTCGTCGTACAATGAAATCAATAAACCGCCGCCGGTTGAACAGCATCCCTCTCGCAACGTCTTTGCATGAAATTTAATCGGCGGCTCAAAAGAATAAAATAAACAGAGGAGAAATCAACATGGTTTTGGAAAATGTCAGCCTGCCTTATTATACTGAAAAAGAGGACAAAGCAAACTCGATATCGCACCTTGTCGGAGTTATTTTCGGAGTGGCTGCAACCGCTGTTCTGCTCACGAGATCGCATGATATAGGTCACATAATCAGCTCGATAATTTTCGGCGTCGCTATGATTATTCTTTACAGCGGTTCTTCGATTTATCATAGACTTTCCCCGGGAAAAGCAAAGAAAATTGCAAGACTTGTTGACCATTCGGTTATTTTTGTTTTGATTACGGGCACAAGCATTCCGCTTATGATACTTGACGTGCTCCCCTATTACAAAGCCCTTGCTATCACCTGCATTTCGGTCAGCGTAGTGACGGCATTGCTGGGAATAGTGCTGACATTTATAGATCAGGAAAAATATAAAAAGCTTCAAATGGTGCTTTACATGGTGCTCGGCTGGATGTGCATTTTTCTCTTTTATCCGATTTACAAATGCGACCCGAATGCACTTCTTCTTTTCGGTTTGCTCGTTCTCGGCGGCACAATTTATACGCTCGGCACGATTTTCTATTCAATCGGCAGATTCAAAAGATATTATCACTTTATCTTCCACCTTTTCATTCTCGGCGGAACGGTCACGCACTTCCTTGCTTTTTTGATTTGTTTGTATTGAGAGTGCAATAGTGAATATCAAGTTACAATTTCCGCACATGTTTCCCACGCAGGGACGCCCACGAAGTTTCATCGACCCCTACAAAAAGTGTCATTGTCATAGCAAATCGTAAGGTGCGATGCCCACTGTCACCAAAGAAAATTGATAAAGTCATTTTAACACATAAAAAGCTTGCCTCCCCTTGCAATAAGGAGAGGCATAATTTATATCGCCGAATCAAATGCCGCTCTTATTGTCCTTGCCGGAACAATTTCAACGAGCGATTTAATATTTGAATTCAGATTTTTATAGTTATGGTAGGGCACAATGCAGCGGTTAAAGCCGAGCCTTGCCGCCTCCTTGATTCGCTGTTCGCAGCTACCGATCGAGCGTATCTCACCGCCGAGACCTATCTCGCCGAATGCAATAACATCATCACGAATGGGCGTATCCTTGAGACTCGAAATAAGCGCAAGCGCAACCGAAAGGTCGGAAGCAGGCTCGTCCAGCTTCAGTCCGCCGACAACATTGATATAAATATCGCAGTTGCTCAGGAAAAATCCCGCTCTTTTCTCGAGAACGGCGGCAAGCATCGCAAGCCTGTTATAATCAAAGCCGTTCGTCATGCGTCTCGGATTACCGTAGCCCGACGCACTGACAAGTGCCTGAACCTCGGCAAGAATCGGGCGCGAGCCCTCCATAAGACAGGCAACGCACGAGCCTGAAGTGTTCTTCGGTCTGCCCGAAATCATCATCTCGGACGGATTTTCAACCTCGCTGAGTCCGTTATCCTTCATCTCGAAAACGCCGATTTCATTAGTTGAGCCGTATCTGTTCTTGACGGCACGCAAAATTCGGTAGGAAAGATGTCTTTCGCCCTCAAAATAGAGCACTGCGTCAACGATATGCTCAAGCACCTTAGGACCCGCGATATTGCCGTCCTTATTGACATGACCGACAACTATCGTCGGAATATTCAGGCTTTTTGAGGTCTGCATAAGACAGTTTGTGCACTCCCTGACCTGTGCGACACTGCCGAGCGAGGAATTCAGTTCAGAAACATTCATAGTCTGAATCGAATCAATAATAACAAGGTCGGGCTTTGACGCTCTCATATGCTCTGCAACGATTTGAACGTCTGTTTCGCAGAGGATAAAAAGATTTTCCGTATTGACGCCGAGCCTGTCCGCTCTGAGCTTGATCTGATGCGCCGACTCCTCGCCCGAAACATATAGAATTTTAAGCGTTCTGCCGAGGTATTGGCAAATCTGTAAAAGGAGCGTCGATTTACCGATGCCGGGGTCGCCGCTGAGAAGCACAAGCGAGCCTTTGACTATTCCGCCGCCGAGAACTCGGTCAAGCTCCTCAAGTCCGGTCTTATGGCGAACCTCGCCGTCACAGCTTATGTCGTTTATCATCTGAACGTTTGAATTGAAACCGACCGACGCTGTTCTGCCGGAGGCCTTTGTTTTTTCAGGTGCTTTAAAAACCTCTTCCATGGTGTTCCACTCGCCGCAGCCCGGGCAGCAGCCGTACCATTTGGCGCTCTCGTGTCCGCAGGCTGAGCAAACATATAAAGTTTTGGCTTTCTGAGCCATGTTATCACCTCAGTGGTTACTTAGATATTTTAACAGTCCGTCTGCAATAAGAATTGCAAGCTTCATTCTGTAGCTTTCGTCCTTAAGCTTCTTCAACTCGTCGGAATTGGAAATAAATCCGCACTCAACGAGAACCGCAGGGATCTTCGCATGATAAAGAAGATAAATTCCCGAGCCCGATTTTTTAACGACCCTGTCATTTTTCCGCTGCAAAGTCAAGGTTACCGAGGTCTGAATCGCTTCGGCAAGCTCCTTGCTTCTCTCATCATTTCCCGAATAAAAAACCTGTGTGCCGTGCTGAGAGGAGTCCTCAAATTTGTTCTGGTGCACGCTTATAAAAATCGCGTCGGGATTTTTCCGCATCAATTCAAAGCGGTTGTGAATATCCGAAATTTTTCTTTTTCTCAGAGAATCAATGCCGTCGTCACAGGTCATGACGTCCTGCGTTCTTGTCATTATAACATTAAAGCCGTAAAATTTCAAAATTTTTTCGAGCTTCAATGCGATATCAAGATTGATGTCCTTTTCAACGGTTCCGTCAATTCCTATCGCTCCGCCGTCGTCGCCGCCGTGCCCTGCGTCAACGATTACCGTTTTCTGCGTAATCGGCATTGAAGAAGCCTCGGCGGCGGAAAAATTAGCCATGAATGTAAGATAAAGCATTGCGGATAATATTATAAGAAACGCAGTTATAATTGCGATGATACTCTTTTTTCCGATTTTCACGTTACCACCTCATACATAAAAAATATGCAAACGGTGAATGAACTATGAAAAAAATAATGACTCCTCTGCTCGGGATTCTGACGGGCGTCGTGAATATTCTAATCGGCTCATGCGGAGGAATTGTTGCTGTTGAAGCACTGAAACTCCGCGGAACAAATCAGACAAAATCGCACGCAACGGCAATAGCGATAATTCTGCCGCTGACTGTGATAAGCGCCGCCGGCTACCTGATAAAGGGTCAGGTCAGGCTGAGCGACAGCTATGTTTATCTTATCCCCGGTCTTATCGGCTCGGCGATAGGTTCACTCCTACTCCCGAAGATACCCAAAGACGTGTTGAGCAAGGTGTTTTCGGTTTTTATAATCTACGCAGGAATCAGGATGCTGATGAAATGATACTTGATATTATCGCCGGAACAGTCTCCGGAATTCTCGGCGCAATGGGCTTCGGCGGAGGAGGAATCCTTATTCTCTACCTCACGCTTTATAAGGATATGCCGCAGGCGGTTTCGCAGGGAATTAACCTTATATTTTTCATTCCCTCCGCAATATTGGCAATTATATTTCACATAAAGAACGATCTGATTGATAAAAAGACGGCATTGACCTACATCGGCTACGGTCTCATCGGCGTTGCGCTCGGATTTTTCCTGCTCAACCGCCTTGAGGACAGAACGTTGAGAATAATTTTCGCCGTTATTCTCATTCTCGTCGGCGCAAAGGATCTGCTTTTGCCGAAGAAGAAAAAGTAAATATATGTAATGTGCGAAAATTTGTATGGTGCGAAAAAATATTGTTACGCAGAGGTACGGTTGGAGCATAATCCGTAGGGGTCGATGCCCACATCGACCCAAGGTCAGATAAATTAAGCTTAAATCTCTGCCTGCAATCATCGTCTCAGCGTAAAAACCTTATCAAACAAAAGCTTCAGCAATACGCCGATATAGAATCCGATAACATTCAAAATCACGTCATCAATATCGGGGTGACCCATACCGAAATAAAACTGCGAAACCTCTATCGCCGTGCTGAGAACAAACGGCAGAAGGACAAGAACGGTTTTCAGCCCTCCCCTGTTCAGCCTGTGGCAAAGGAGATAGCCGAGCGGAACAAAAATCGCAATATTTCCCAGGAAAAGAATTAGCCGTTCATAATCAAGCGATCCCGAAAAAAAAGTTACTCTGAACACATCGAGCAGATCGAGGTTCGGCTCAACACGCTCTCCTCCGGGAATCCTGCAAATGAAGAAGCAGTAAACCAGCACAACAATATAGAATAAAGTAAAAGCAACAGAAACAGCCGAATAGAATTTATCATACTGCTCGGTTATTTCTGCGTCTTTTTTTATAAATGCTTTTATTCGCTGATATGCCGTGACAACTATCAGCACAAAAAAAACCATACCGATGCTGTCGTAATAAAACATATATTCCCATGCCGAATTGAAAATTAAAAAAGTGCCTTTCAAAAGCATCTGAGCGACAATTGCGCACATGACCCAAAATGCCGCAGAAAAGCAAGCCGCAAAAGAGATAACCTGCATTTTTATTTTTAAAATATCGGCAACAAATGTAAAAATAAGCGTGAGCGAAAACGTCAATATAATCTGAAATGCGAGTCTGCCCGTGAACTGCATACCTGCATATGCCGAGATGAGCATAAAAGCAACGCAATACAGCCCCGAAAAAAAGGTTTTAATTATATTTTCTGCCCTTGCTTGCATTTTTGTTTCTCCTGTAATCAAGATAGTCCTGCAAAATAATAACAGCGGCAACAGCATCAACAACGTTTTTACGCTTCTTTCCTCTGACGTTATTGTTGCTGAGATACATATGAGCGGAAACGGTCGTCAGTCTCTCATCCCAAAGATCTGTTTCAATGCCCGTTGCCTCGGAAATTCTCTTTGCAAATTCGGCACATTTCTGCGCCCTCTCGCCTGCCGAAGAGTCCATGTTCTTCGGAAAGCCGACAACAATAAGCTCCGGCTTGTGAATTTTTGCAAGCTCCGATATTCTCTCAAGCACCTTCGGCTCATAGCCTTGCTTGATGACCTCCACGGGATGCGCAAGACTTTCAAGGCGGTCGCAAAGCGCTATGCCCGTCCTCGCATCACCGTAATCGACAGACATAATAACCATGCAACCGCCTCCGTGTTATTATTTATTGCTTGACTTTTGTAAAAATCCTATTGCTCGCCGCCGTTGCTTTCTGTCGCAGGAGCTGCGGAGGTGGCGGGCTGATTTGATTTTGTTGATTTTTCTTCTTCCTTGTCGTCGCCGCTATCGTTTGATGAATAGTAGTGACCCGTGCAATACTCGGGAACATTGTCCTTCTTGTACCAGCCTGTGGCCGTTGAATAGCAGCTTGAGGAAGCAAGCTTACCCGTATCGGTACAGTATTCCTTCTGAACCGCACCGTCAAGATCCTCAAAATCCTTATCGGGAAGATCCTCATGTATTGCGTCAAACACGGTCTTGTAAACAGCACCGGCAGGGTTACCCCATGTGCTGATATATTCGGGAATATCATAGCCGTACCAAACCGCGGCAACATAATAAGGCGTTCCGCCGACGAACCACTTATCGTTGTTGTCGTCTGTCGTACCGGTTTTTGCAAAGGTATCGAAACCGCTTACCTTGTAGCTTGAGCCTGTACCGTAGGAGCTGGTTGTAACGGTCATAAGAAGATGTCTCATAACCTCGGCTGTACCCGTTGAAATAATCTGCTCGCCCTTATTGTTCCTGTTGTCTATAAGAACCTTGCCGTTGGCATCCTCAATATAGTAGAAAGAATAGGGCTTGTAATAGTAACCGCCGTTGCCGAAAGCAGCATAAGCCGCAGTCATTTCAAGCGATGTTGTTCCGTAGGTCATTGAGCCGATGGAAAGCGGAGCCGCGCTCTTATCCGACGCCTCAACAGCGGTTGTGATATGATATTTATTCACAAGGTAGTTATAGGACTCGTTTATGCCTATCATATTGATAACGATTCTTGCCGGAATCGTGTTGAGCGATCTTGCAAGAGCGTTCTGAACAGTAACATTATAGCCCGAGCCGTAGCCGCCGTCGGCATTTCGTGTTCTCCATCCGCCGTAGCTGACAGCGGAATCAAGAAGATAGGACGACCATGTGATCTCGTTCATCTCAATTGCCGGACTGTATGATGTGAGCGGCTTGATTGAAGAACCGGGAGATCTCGGAGACGAGCTTGCTCTGTTGAGAACTCGGTTGCCCTCCTTAACGCCTGCCTGGCCGACAATTGCAACAACTCTGCCCTTGTAGTCCATAATCGTAATAGCCGACTGTGCGTTTTTCCTATCCTCAAAGCCCTTTCGATTTACATAAATATCCTCCGCCGTTTTCTGAACATCAAGATCAACGGCTGTGTAAATTCTCAAACCGCCGCCGTAGATGGCGTCACGGGCTTCATTTGCGGAATAGCCGAGATCACTCTGAAGTCTGGCGATAACGTCGTCGATAACATAATCGACATAGAAGCTCTGGAACTCCGATGAAGCCTTTGCATTCTCCTCATTTTTGCGTCGCTCAAGCTCCGCCTCGCTGGGGACATAATCATCATCCGTTGTATAGATAAGGTGATAGTTAACGGCTTCGTCATATTCCTTCTTGGTAATCTTCTCCTGGTCGAGCATTTCATCAAGGCAGTAGATTTGTCTCTTCCTGTTATTCTCGGGATTGTTGATCGGGTCATAGGAATACGGCATCTGAGTAATCGAAGCTATAACGGCACATTCGGCAACGTTAAGCTCATCGACAGACTTTCCGAAATATGTTTCGGCTGCGGTCTCAACGCCGTAACAGCCCTGACCGAGATAGATCGTGTTGAGATAAGCCTCCAGTATCTGATCCTTGTTAAAATTCTTTTCAAGGTTCAGCGCAGAAAGAATCTCGTTATATTTACGGACGTAGGTTACCTGATTGTTGCCCGTAATGTTCTTGACAAGCTGCTGAGTTATCGTCGAACCGCCCTGGTCGTTCTGCTTAACGAAAACGCCGATGGTACGAATCCAGTCAACACCGTGGTGGTTATTGAATCTCTTATCCTCAAGGGCAATGAAAGCGTCCTTCATCTGCTTGGGAATCTTGTCGAAATCGACCCAGATACGGTTTTCCTCACCGTGCAAACGCAAAACCTCGATCTGCTTTCCGTCGGAGTCCTTGGCATAGAGGAACGAGGTCTGGTTCTGATTGTTCCTTGCACTCTCAAGATTGATAACGGGATCGCCTGCCACAACCGTGACTGCGTTGATAAAAACATAGCCCAAGCATATCACGAGTGTAAAACAGAATATAGCGAGCAACGAGATAAAGAAAGCGCCTGCATTAGATAAATCGTTCAGTCTCTTTCTTTTCTTCTTTTTTGCTGCGCCCGTTCCTTTCTGCGGCATATAACTACCTCCTTGAATTTTCACTGAAAACAGAATTTAATTCTTCTTTAAACAGAGTTTAATTCTTCTTTGATTTGATATATTTCTCAACTTCCTCACGTTCGGAATAGGGAATCTTTCCTCCGTTTATTTTTATAAAGGTTTCGTTTCCTTTTCCTGCGAGAACAAGTATATCGCCTTTTTGCATATGGGAGAGCGCATAAACTATAGCCTCTCTCCTGTCACGGATTATCATATATTTTCCGCCTGTCTGACGGATATAGGAAGCGATCTCCTCGGCAATTTTCACGGGATCCTCCCTGCCGGGGTCCTCCGTTGTCAGAATTGAAAGATCGGCTTCCCTGCCTGCAACAAGTCCAAGCTCCTTGCGGCGGATTTGATTTTTTTCGCCTATCGCGCCGAAAAGGACGATTATCCTCTTGTGAGGATATGCCTTTAAGGTGGAAATAATGTTGTGCATACTCAAGCCGTTGTGGGCAAAGTCGATAATAACGTCAAAATCATCGCTGACGTGAACCGGCTCAAACCTTCCTGCAACGCTGAAGCTGCGGAAAATATCTTTATGTTTTTTTACCTCAAATCCGAGCACCCCGCAAACAGCCGCTGCGGCAAGAACATTATAAACGTTGAAATATCCCGGCATTGATGCCTCAATAGAAAACCTTCCTTCTCCGTCAATGCAGTCAAAGGAAACGCCGAGAATACCCTTGCTTCTCAGAAGCTCAACATTCTCCGCCCTGACGTCGGCATCACCGAGTCCGAAGCTTGTAACGTCTGCCGATGAGCCTTCAAGCATATCCGTGTATGCCGGGTCATCAACATTTACAACGGCATGCCTGCACATCTTGAAAAGGAGCTTTTTGCTGTTTTTATAATCCTCAAATGTCGGATGCTCGATCGTGCCGATATGGTCGGGAGCAAGATTCATAAAAACGCCGACCTCAAACGGAATCCCGTCGGTTCTGTGCATTTTGAGTCCGAGGGACGAGGCTTCAATAACGCAGTATTTGCAGCCTGCGTCAACCATTTTGCGAAAAAGTCTTTGAAGCTCGTAGCTTTCGGGGGTTGTGTTCTTCGTTTCCTCGGAAGCGTTGCCGTATGCGGCTCCGTTCGTTCCGATTATTCCGCACATCTCGCCCGAGGCTTCAATCAAGGCTTTCACAATATGTGCCGTTGTCGTTTTACCCTTTGTGCCCGTTATTCCGACGACCTTGAGCTTTTCGCAGGGTCTGCCGAAAAAGTTTGCCGAAGCAATTGCAAGAGCGTGCCGCGTATCGTCGGTGATTATCTGAACGCAGTCCTCGGGAAGTTCTACCGTGTGCTCGGCAAAAATACATCTGCAGCCGCCGTCGTAGGCACTGCGAGCAAATTTGTGCCCATCGGTAACCGTTCCCGAAAGGCAGAAAAAGCACTTGCCCTCGCCTGCATTTTTTGAATTGTATGTAATGTCAACAATATCAGTATTCTTAAAATTATCGCAAGAATAATCTATACCGTTGAGAATATCACTTAAAAGCATATAAGCCTCCGAAAGACCTGTCAGACAGCCTTTCTCAAAAGGGCGTCCGGCGGAATATCCTTTTCACATTCAAAGCTGACCTTCATCATCGGATGGGGGGCTTTATCTATTTTCTCTCCGTTTTCGTCTCTCAGGTCGGTGACCGTAACCTCGTAGGGTTCGACTCCCCGCTGAAGCACCTCAAGAACTTCACCTTCAAAAAATCTGTTCCTCTGGCGGCAGAAAACACGTCCGTTCTCGGAATAAAGAACCTCCGCCATAACGCTCCAGTCCCTCTTGTAGCCGCCGTCGTAATAGATCTGCGCGTTATCCCTCGGGTGCCCGAAGTAAAAGCCCGTGCAGTATTCGCGGCTGCTGATTTTATACATCTCGTCTACGACCCATTTTTCAGGCTTGTAATCATCGGTCGGATTTTTTAGATATCCGTCGATAGCCTGACGGTATGCGTTGGTTATAACCGAGGTATAGTATGCCGATTTTGCTCTTCCCTCGATTTTAAAGCTCGAAATACCGGCCTTGACCATTTCGGGGATATGCTCAATCATGCACATATCCTTGGAATTAAATATATACGTGCCGTTCTCGTCCTCGTCGATCGGGAAATATTCACCCTCACGGGTCTTTTCCATCAGGCTGTACTGCCAGCGGCATGGCTGAGCGCACTCTCCCCTGTTGGAATCACGGTTGACAAGATAGTTCGACAAAAGGCATCTTCCGGAGAACGAAACGCACATTGCGCCGTGAACGAAGCACTCTATCTCAAGCTCCTTCGGGGTCTTTGCTCTGAGCGTTGCGATGTCCTCAATGGAAAGCTCTCTCGCCGTGACAACCCTTGTTGCGCCCATGTTGTACCATTCGTTCGCCGAGGCATAATTCGTAATTCCCGCCTGAGTCGAGATATGGATATCAACATTGGGTGTGTATTTTTTTGCGAGCGTCATAACGCCGAGGTCGGAAATGATGAAAGCGTCAACTCCTGTCTCTGCCGACTCCATAAGAAAATCGGGAAGTCTGTCAATTTCATCGTTTCTCGGCACGGTGTTGCAGGTCTGATAGACCTTAACGCCCTTTTTATGTGCGGCATCGACCGCCGCCTTGAGCTCCTCTGCGGTAAAATTGGCAGGTGCGGCTCGCATTGAAAACGCAGAACCGCCGACATAGATTGCGTCTGCGCCGAAATAAAGCGCACGCTGAAATCTTTCTGTATCCCCTGCCGGAGAGAGAAGCTCGGGAAAAGCTGTTTTAATATTACTCATAAATCCTCTTAATCAGTTGAGCTGTTCGCCTTGATGATAAGAACAAGGTTGTTCTTGTGCTCCTTGAAGGTCGAAGCGGTGTAGATATTACCAGCCTTATCGTGAGCGAAGAAATAGTAATCGGTATCCGAGGGATAAAGCGCCGCTCTGATAGCGTCTATTCCGGGGTTACAGATCGGTCCGGGAGGAAGTCCCTTGACCGCCGATGTATCGTAAGCGCTGTAGTAGATTGCGCCCTGAGCCTCGCCGACAGTCGGAGTTACATAATTGCTGATGTAAAGAGCCGTACTGTCACAGCCGAGCGTCGGGTAGTCCGCCTGATGGTTAAGACGGTTATGGATTACCGAAGAAATAACCTTCATCTGATCCGTGTTTGCGGCTTCCTTCTGAATAATGGAAGCTATTGTTATAATCTCGTCTCTTGAAAGTCCAAGCTCGGCGGCACGTTTATCGTACTCGTCCTCCCACTTGGAATTGAAGTTGTCGAGGAACTTTGTGATAACATAGTTCGGATCCGCATCCACATAGAAATCGTAGGTATCCGGGAAAAGATAGCCTTCAAGCTTCAGATATCTGCTCTTGTTATCCGTAATTTCATTTATAAAGTCATAATTATATTTGCCGGTTTTCATCGCCGTGAGAACCTTTGCGGAGTTGCAAACATCATATTTCTCAAGCTTTTCAACGATCTGAGCTGCCGTCCAGCCCTCCGGGAAGCTGAGCGAAATCGAATCGGCCGTAACCGGAGCCGCCATGATATCCTTGAGCATACCCTCAACGCCCATCTTGCTGTTGAGATAATACTGACCGCTCAGATATGTTCCGTCATCAAAGCCTCTGAACTTTGTAAACACCTTGCAAAAGGTCTTGCGCTTGATAAGCTTATTATCCTTGAGAATATCAATTATCTGGCTGTAGGTTGCGTCGGCAGGGATATCTACCGTAACATTCTCGTCGCTCCTGTTGATTGCGAGCATATCTCCGAGGCAGGTAATTCCGACATATGAAAGCAGGATGGTTGAAATGAGAATGAACGCAAGAAATCCGACGGCAGCCTTACCGCCGACTTTTTCGATTTCATTCTTAACTTTTTTGACCGCATCCTCACGGGAACCGTGCATTACCTTGTGAGCCTTTTTCTCCATGTGCTTATGCTCAGGCTCGGCAACGGGTTTCTCCTGCAAATCGGGTGACCTGCGGTGTTTGGGATAATTTGAAAAATATATTCCGCCGGACTGCGGCTTAGGTTCCTCGCTCTGCGGCGAATCGTCAATCAACGATTCATCTATATGAACAACGAACTTTTTCTTTTCCCTTGGCGGCTGTGAAGCCTGCTCCGGCTCATCGTTCCGATTGATATGCGAATACTCTTCTATGAGCTTGTCAATATCGTAATCGGAATACTCTCTGCCGTTCTCGTCTTTCATATTCGTCCTCCTTCTTCAATCAACAGGGACACTGAAGAGATTCTTTTATCTTCTTCGCTTTACTCTCGTTTATAAGACAGGCTGTGATTTTTTCCGAAAAATCAATCGCAGCTCCCATACCCTTGGCAGTAATAATTTTTCCGTCACGGCAGACATAATTCTCGCTTACGTCTGCGCCCTCAAGCTCGTTTTCAAAGCCCGGGAAACAGCACGCCGTCTTGCCCTTGAGTAGACCCATATGACCGAGTATCGACGGTGCGGCGCAAATGGCACAAACATACCTGTCGTTATCGGCACAGTAGCTCACGGTATTTTTCACGGTCTGAGACTTCTCAAGATTGAGCGTTCCCGGCATACCGCCCGGAAGAACGACTGCCTCAAGCTCGCCGTCAAGTCTGACCTCGGATTCGTCAAGATCGCAAAAAACCGGAATATTGTGCGCTCCCGTGATGAGCTTTCCGCCCACGCCGACGGTGCAAACCTCAAGCTCCGCCCTGCGCAGGAAGTCAACAACCGTAAGACCCTCGATCTCCTCAAATCCGTTTGCAAGAAAAACGTAAATCATTTTATTACCTCTCAGTCAAGATACATTCCGGAATAGAAAATATCTTCATCCTTGATAAAGCTTTTTGAATTATCGGTAATCGGGTAAAGCATACCACATTTAGTAGCTTTGAACCCCATATCTGTATTATTATACACTAAAGGAGCATGAATGTAAACATTTTCCGCCCTTAAATTTTTAAATAAATCCAAAATAATTGTAAAATTACTGTCAAAATCGGTCAAAATCTCCTTGACAACGGCGCTTTTACCATCCGTAACGGTAAAGGCAAGAAAGCCGTTTTTGCCGTCGCAAGAGTATATTTCGCCTCCCGTGCGCAAAAACTCCGCCACGGTATATTCCGTCGTTTGCATATCAAAGGCAAAGCATTTCATTGACGAAAGAAGCTCTAATCGTCTTTTTGCCACTGATTTTATGTCCGTTGTTTTCGTTGCTTTAAATTCTCCCGAGGTGCCCTTCAAAGCAAATTCAGCTCTCTGCATTTTCGGAATAAATCCGAATTTTGCATAGTAACCGTAAAGACTCTCCTCGGCGGGGACAAGGAAGATCATGTCAGTTTTATTCTCGGCACAATATTCCTTTGAGTATTCGATAAGTCCGCCCATAAGTCCCTTGGAACGAAACCTTTGAGACGTACAGGCGGCATAAATATACCTGCACGAAAGTCCGCCGACGCCGCCGTTCAAAAGAAAAAGCATTGAAGCGAGCACACCGTTTTCAAAGCTGCCGATACAAAGCTTATTCGGGCAGTTATCCAAAAAGAATTCAATATAACCCCTTTCGTCACCGAAGCACTCATGCCACAATGCAATTATATTCTCTCTGTATTTTTTGATATCAACAATTTGAATCATGATACCGACAAACCTTTCATTTTGCGACAGCCGAATATTTTTTAATCAAAAATTCGGGGTGATACGAAAGCTTAGCGCTTCTCAAACCCTCCGAGCCGACGTCGTCCTCACGGTTTATGAACTCATAATCCGAAAGCAGAGTCTTTGCAAAAAGCTGATTTATCATCGGATACGCTCCCCTGATATCGGAATATGCCTTTTCAAAATGAGTATCAAAGGTATTGTCGTTCAGCCTTTCGCCGAAGGTAAACGCAACAACCTCTCCGTCGATTCTGAGAACACCGCCGATGCCGCCGATTTCTTCAAAATGGGCAAAATTAAGGCGCAAAACCTCACGCTCGTCCTCTATTCCCTCCCTGTCCTTTTCGACATTGAGAGTATACCATTTCTCATTCATGGCGATACAGTCGTCAATATTGCTTCTGTTAAGCTCCTCAAAGCTCCAGTTAAACGTTCTTTCAAAATAGGCTATGTGATTCCGCTTACCGTGATATTTCTTGCCGCCGAGCGTTGCGAGCTTCTCACGGGAATAAACATAGTCAAAGCTGTCGCGTTCCTCAGTGAACTCATATTTTCCCGGGAAAAGCTTTTCGAGAATTTCTGTCTCATGCTTTTCAATCGTGGAAAATTTAGGAAAATCAAAATAAGGAACCATTTCGCGCAAAGCTTCTTCGCGGTTTTTACCCTTCGGAAACGAATATGAATTGTATTTTTTAATTTTTACAACGAGGCAATCCGAAACACTGCCGATTTCTCCGCCGAAAAATCTGCTCCAGCCTATAAGGTTGCCGGGTGTGAAATCGCAGCACTCTGTTCTTCTTTCCGAAATTTTCTCTTTAATCCATTTAATGTCATCAAAGCCGGGCTTGTGAAATGAATAACTCATAAAACCTCCGTGGAAATAATAGAGTATATTTCGTCTCCTATGGACTCAATACTTCTCGGGCTGTCACCGTCGTTGCATTTAACGACATACCAGCCCATTTTTTCTGCGGCGTCGAGTGCCGCGTCTCTGCATTTATATAAGTAATCGAGATTGCTCTCGTGAATATCCTTTTTCGTCTCATCGCCGTGATATCTCTCGGACATCATCTTCTGCGAAATCTCAATCGGCATATCAAGATAAATTACCGCATCGGGCTTCGGCACACCGATAAGTCCGTATTCAAAATCCTCCAGCCATTTAAAGAACTCAGCTCTTTCGCTTTTTTCAATCTTAGTCGCCTGATGATAGGCATTGGAGGTAGCGTATCTGTCGGAAATAATGATATCTCCGTTATCATAAAAGGATTTCCATTTCATTTTGTAATTGGCAAAACGGTCAACGGCATAGAATGCCGAAGCGGCATAAGCGTTAACGTCACCGGGGTCTTTTCCGAAATCGCCCCTAAGATACATTTTAACAAGCGCACTCGATTCGCTGTCGTAGTCCGGCAGCTTAATCCGGTGAACATTCTTTCCGTTGAGCTTGTTTTTAAGACACTCGATTTGCGTGGACTTTCCGCTTCCGTCCAGTCCTTCTATAACGATAAGCTTTCCTTTCATTGTTAACTCACCTCCGCATTATTATAACAAGTTTTCAGAATAAATCAATAACAAAAGGTTACAAAGAGGATTTTGGGAGACATTTTTATCGCTTGTGCAACATTATTTGCCCGTGCAGGGGCACCGAGATTGTTTCTTCCGACCTTGGGTCAATGTGGTCATCGCACCTTAAAATTTACCGACCTTAGAAATCTTCTTTAATCCGTCCCTTCTTTATCCCCTCCGTCGTCAAGGACGACACCTCCCCTTGCAACAAGGGGAGGCTATGATTTCTGCTGACTTTATGATTGAATCATGAAATTTACGTTCAGCCTCCCCTGATTGTTAGGGGAGGTGGCTCGGAGAGCCGGTGGGGTTAAAGAGAAACAAGACGGAAAGTTGAAAAAAGTTAATTTTCATATTAAAAATCCGTCTTTTCGCAGGGACGGTCAACAGCCGTACGCTTTTGTTTTCTTCTGAACTTGGATGTGGGCATCGCACCCTACGAATTGTGCCTTTGCCGAACTTTTACGCATAAAAAACGGGGCGAAAAAATTCGCCCCGCAAAAATTTTATATCAGAATATACCCTGCTGCATCATTGCGTCGGCAACCTTAAGGAAGCCTGCAATATTTGCGCCTGCAACAAGATTATAGCCGCAGCCGTATTCCTCGGCGGCAGTAACCGAATTGTTGTAGATGTTCTTCATGATCTCTCTGAGCTTCTCGTCAACCTCTTCGGCAGACCAGCTGTAACGCATTGAGTCCTGGCTCATTTCAAGAGCGGAAACCGCAACACCGCCGGCGTTAACCGCCTTTGACGGAGCAACGACTGCGTTCTCCTGGAGATATTCAAGAGCGTCGTTCGTTGTCGGCATATTTGAAACCTCAACGTAATACTTTGTGCCGTTCTTGATTATCTTCATTGCCTCTTCAAGGTCAACCTCGTTCTGAGTTGCGCAAGGCATTACGATATCTGCCTTAACTCCCCACGGCTTCTCGCCCGGGAAATATTCTGCGCCGAACTTGTCGGCATAATCCTTGACCTTGCCCGTGCCGTGTGCTCTCATTTCAAGGAGATACGCGATCTTCTCGTCCGTTGAAACACCGTCTTTATCATAAACATAACCGTCGGGACCCGAAATTGTAACAACCCTTGCGCCGAGCTGAGCCGCCTTCTTGGCAACGCCCCAAGCAACATTGCCGAAGCCCGAGATAGCAATTGTCTTGCCCTCGATCTTCTCGCCGAAGTGTGCGAGAACCTCCTCGGCATAGTAAACTGCACCGTAGCCCGTTGCCTCGGGACGAATGTTTGAACCGCCGTAGCTCTGACCCTTACCGGTGAGAACGCCGTTCTCGAAAACGCCCTTGATGTGTCTGTACTGGCCGTAAAGATAGCCGATCTCACGTCCGCCGACGCCTATATCTCCTGCCGGAACGTCAATATCCGGACCGATAAATCTGTAAAGATTGTTCATAAATGCCTGACAGAAACGCATGATCTCCCCGTCCGACTTGCCGTTGGGATTAAAATCAGAACCGCCCTTTGCGCCGCCGATAGGAAGTCCGGTAAGGCTGTTCTTGAAAATCTGCTCAAAGCCGAGGAACTTAACGATTCCGGAATAAACGCTCGGATGGAAGCGAAGTCCTCCCTTGTATGGTCCGATAGAGCCGTTGAACTGACAGCGATAGCCCTTGTTCACCTGCACCTTGCCGTTATCGTCAACCCATGCAATACGGAACGAAAACATACGCTCAGGCTCAACAAGTCTTTCGAGAAGTCCGTTTTTCTCGTATTCCGGATGTCTTTCAACTACCGGCGCAATCGACTTGAAAACCTCCTCGACTGTCTGAACAAACTCAGGCTCGGACGCATTCTTTTCTCTTACGGAAGCGAGAACTCTTTCAATATATTCATTCATGTGTATCACCCTTTCTTTTGGTATGTAAATACAACAATATTATAATTATTCTGTCCCGTATTGTCAAGATTTTATACGACAAAATACACAACATAACAAATATCTTTTTGTGCATTGTGACATTGCACTCGCGATATTGTTAAAATTTTATCACAATAATTTTGAAAAACCATATTGACCTGAACGTTTGTTCGGGGTATAATGTAGATATCAGCTTTTAGATGAGATAAGCATCAAATACCGCTTATATAATTTGTCAACATCTAAAATCCATATCCGGAGGTGCCGTCGGTGGCGAACAAGGCATATATTGCAATAGACCTTAAATCGTTCTATGCTTCTGTCGAATGTGTCGACAGGGGTCTTGACCCTTTGGACACAAACCTTGTTGTCGCCGACCCGACGAGGACGAAAAAAACCATCTGTCTCGCCGTCTCCCCGTCCCTCAAATCATATGGGATCCCCGGCAGGGCGAGACTTTTTGAGGCAATTCAAAAGGTGCGCGAAGTCAACGTCCAACGTAAATACAAGGCTCCCGGGCATAGCTTCAGCCATGAATCGTATTTTCATTCCGAGCTTATTAAAGACCCGTCTGCCGAGCTGACATTCATCACCGCACCGCCTCGAATGGCGCATTACATGGAGGTCAGCACCCGGATATATAATGTCTATCTGAAATATATTGCTCCCGAGGATATCCACGTTTATTCGATCGACGAGGTTTTCATTGACGCAACGGATTATCTCAAAACCTATGGCTTGACGCCGCGTGAGCTTGCGATGAAAATGGTGCTTGACGTGCTTGAAACAACAGGCATAACCGCCACGGCAGGCATAGGAACGAACCTTTATCTTTGTAAAATCGCAATGGATATCTATGCAAAACACTGCGAGCCCGACAAAAACGGCGTCCGAATAGCCGAGCTTGACGAGATGAGCTACCGCAGAATACTCTGGGATCACCGTCCGCTGACTGATTTTTGGCGTGTCGGCAGAGGAATTTCAAAAAAGCTTGAGGAGCACGGCATGTACACCATGGGCGACGTCGCCCGCTGTTCGGTCGGCAGGGAGAGCGATTATTATAACGAGGATTTGCTTTATAAGCTTTTCGGAGTCAACGCCGAACTTCTTATAGACCACGCATGGGGCTGGGAGCCGACCGAGATTTCCGACATCAAGTCCTATCGCCCCGAGAGCAGCAGTCTCAGCTCGGGTCAAGTGCTTCAGGAACCGTATGAGTTTTCAAAAGCAAAGCTTGTGCTGAAAGAAATGGCAGACCTGCTGTCCTTAGAGCTTGTTTCAAAAAGGATTGTTACCGACCAGATTGTTCTGACTGTCGGCTATGACATTGAAAGCCTGAAAAAAAGCTACTCGGGTGCGGTTGAGACCGATCGCTATGGCAGAAAAATTCCAAAGACGGCCCATTCAAGCGAAAATATCGGGCGCTACACTTCCTCGACGAAGCTTATTTGCGAAACGGCGATGAAGCTTTTTGACAGAATCGTTGATAAAGAGCTGCTTGTGCGCCGAATGTACATCGTCGCCAATCATATTATAACCGAAAACGACGCCGAAAAAGAACGCGAATACATCCAGCTTAACCTTTTTTCCGACACAGGGAAGCAGGAAGCCGAAGAAAACGAGCTGAAGAAAGAGAAGGATATGCAAAAAGCAATTCTCAAAATCAAGAGTAAATACGGCAAGAACTCAATAATAAAGGGCATGAACCTCAAGGAGGGCGCAACGGCGCTTGAAAGGAACCGACAAATCGGAGGTCATAAGGCATGAGCGGAAAATACGACGATATAATCAACCTCCCCCACCGTGTTTCGACCAAAAGACCGCAGATGACACGCTCAACACGGGCTGCGCAGTTCGCCCCATTTGCCGCATTAGTCGGACTTGATGACGAGATGGAGGAAACGGCAAGGCTGACGGACACTAAGCCCGAGCTTGAGGAAGCCGAGAAGGAAAAAATCAACCGTATTCTTCTCGAAATAAGGGATAACCCGCAAAAGGAAACGGCTGTTGAGCTGACCTTTTTCCGCCCCGACGGCAGAAAGGACGGCGGAGCAATCATCACCGTTCCGTGCACGGTCAGGAGAATTGACGAAATCGGACACAGTCTTATTTTGAGCGACAGAAGCGAAATTGAATTTGAAAATATTTTATCAATTAAAACCATAAAATAAGTCTTAAAATCTATTCATTTTGCTTGACTTGCCGCATAAATATGTTATAATCATACGGTAACCCGATTGAGCCGAAGATATTCGGCAGCAAGTGGTGGAGTCTGTCATAGAACATTATGTTCTATTTGTTTCGGGTTATATTGACCTAATTAAGCTTTGGTCTTTTCAGGCAGGATCCGTAGAGATTCTGCCTTATTTTTTTGCAAAACCGTTTGTCCTCGGATTCCGCCCGAAATAATTTTAGGAGTGTCAAACCATGAACCCAATCACGATCACAGCCTTGATTCTGTTCGCCGCCACCTACATACTGATGATGGCTTTTCAGAAGATCAGGCCATACGTTGCGATAGGCTCTGCGCTTATTTTCATCACTCTCGGCACTATCGCCTCAGCTTCACCCGACCTTTTCGGCAGCGGATTCTTCAACGTCGGCGAGTCAACTTATTCCTACGGCGTCGCACAGGCTCTCGGAGAAATCGACTGGAATGTTCTTATGATGATAGCCGGAACAATGGGAACGGTTTATCTTTTCATCGAGTCGAAGATGCCGCAGCTCATGTCCGACATTCTCATCTCAAAAATGCCAAACGTCAAGTGGGCGATCGTTTGTCTTTCGCTTTTCGCAGGTATTGTTTCTGCATTCGTTGACAATGTTGCGACGGTGCTCATGATTGCGCCGGTTGCCCTCGCCTTCTGCAAAAAGGTCAACATCTCCCCTGTTCCGTCAATCATTTGCATTGCGGTATCCTCGAATCTCCAGGGTGCGGCAACGCTCGTCGGCGACACAACTTCGATTCTTCTCGCAAAATCCGCTAACCTTGATTTTTCGGACTTCTTCGTTGACAGCGGAAAACCCGGTATGTTCTGGGTCGTTGAGGCAGGAGCAATCGTCAGCGCACTCATTATTCTTTTTATGTTCCGCAAGGACAATGCAAAGATTGAATTCAACGCAAGAACCAAGGTTGAGGATAAATTCCCGACTTTTCTCCTCGTCGGAACAATCGTGCTGCTCATCGCCGCTTCGTTCATTCCCTACAAGGACGGCGCAGCCGAGGGTCAGTTCTACAAGCCGGATATCACCAACGGTCTCATCTGCATCGGTTTCTTTATAATCGGCATTATCCGTGAGGTTTTCTTCAACAAGAATTATAAAATCGTCAAGGACACCTTTAAGGAGATCGACTACTATACAATTGCCCTGCTCACAGGTCTTTTCATCGTAATCGGCGGAATCAAAAGTGCGGGCGTTATCGACGTTATCGGCAACGGTATCGCAAAGATCGGCGCAGGCTCCGAGTTCATAATCTACACGATTATAGTATGGATTTCCGTTATTCTTTCGGCGTTTATCGACAATATTCCCTACACGGCGACAATGCTCACAATCGTGCCCGTTATCGCCGCCGACATGGGTATGGAGCCGAAGCTCCTTTACTACGGTCTGCTTTGCGGCGCAACGCTCGGCGGAAATCTCACCCCGATCGGTGCAAGCGCAAATATCGCCGGCATCGGAATCCTCAAAAAAGAGGGATATGAGGTCAAGGCAACAACCTTTATGAAATACGGCGTTCCCTTCACCCTTGCCGCCGTGCTGACAGGATATATACTTATCTGGTTCATCTGGAGATAAAAAGCTAATATAATAAAAAGCTGTGATGAAAAACAAAATTTCATCACAGCTTTGGTTTTATTTAATTGACTCGATATAACTCATCAAATCGCCGACGGTTTTCAATCCGCCGAATTTCTTGCTGTCAATTTTTACTCCATACTGATTTTCAAGGTCAACCGCAACATTAACCATATCGAAGGAGTTGAGTTCGATATCCGAACGAAGCTTTGAATCCTCCGTGATATCTTCGGGATCAATGTCAACATAGTTGCAAATTATATTTCTGAATGTTTCAAGCATTTTAATAACCCTCTTTTACATTTTTTCAAGCAAATCTTTAATGCTGATATCCGGTTCGTTCAATGCAATTTCAAGAACCTTCTTAGTTCCGTTATGCAAAGCTTTGATATCCTCAACGCTGACGAACTTCGTCCTGTGCAGGCAGCTTATTTTCAGACAGCCGCTGTGTGCGTCCTTCATAGCGAAGGTGTAAAGCACCATTATATAACGTCCGAGACCGTAGCCGACATACTCATATTCCCAGCCGTTTATAGACTTCTCGTTTATCGGCATCCAGGAGAACATCATCGTTGACGAGCCGGCGGCGGCGGAATAATTGAACAGCTCACGCTGGAGATCACGGTACTCAAGATAAGGATAGTCCATGTGTCTGAACGCCCATACCTGAGCGTCAGCCATTTTGTCGAGTGCCGACATGAAGGTATCGTCCTCTTCAAGATGAACTCTCCACGGCAGCGGAGCAGTGACCGTTCCGCCCGAACGCTTTTCGGTGAGAGTGCGACGCCTTGTGCAAAGGCAAATAAAATATGTATCAAGATGACCGTTGTTGATTTTTGAAAGGTGCATTCTCAAGGCAAGCTGAACAAGGCACTCGGGGCTGACATTGTTATTCTCGCAGAAAGAGAAGAACTTTTCGCTAAGCTCGGGAGAAAATGTTGTCTTTGTAAGCTCCGCCTTATCATGAATCGGGTCAAAGAGAGACGGTGCATTGATACTCGGATCCTTCTTCTTTTTGCGCTCCGCCTCAAGAAGCTTGGGTCCCTCAACGCCGAGATAGACCGGTTCGCCGTTTCTCGTTATGTATTCGGTATATGCCTCCTTCTCCTTTTCGAGATTGGACTTATCCTCAGCATAAGCAAGCTCTCGCTTGATTCTGTCCTCATAGCTTCCGAGAGGTTTCGGCATCGGCTTGCCGTTTTTGAGATGGTCATACACGGCAAAAAGGTCGTTGAAGAACGCAAACACAGCCGCATTATCCATAACAAGATGGTGAATATTGATATATACGCCGTATCTGCCGTCATACGTTGTGAAATATTTCAGTCTGAAGATTTCACCCTTGAGCATTTTGATCGGTTTCTGTGCATCTGCCGTGAGCACCTTTTCACGTTCCTCGTCGGATTTAAAATTATATACGGGAACGCTTCCTATCCTGTAAGGATCACGGAAATACTGCATTATATTGCCGTTCTGTTTGAAGAAAACAAGTCTCAGACAGTCATTGCGCTCAATTTCAATATTAAACGCCTCGGTCATAACGTCAAAATCAATCTTCTGTGATACGATTATCGAATCCGGAATCTGCGTGACCTGCTTATGAAAAAAGCTGTATTTAAGCATAAACTGAATCATTTCCTGCGGCGGAATGAGCGGATATACGGGCTTGTTTACAGAATTCATAAAATGCCTCCTTAAAAAATTATAATACGGTTGCTTTTCTCTTGATTTTGCCGCTGCCCGTTTTCTCAAGCGGCTCGGTGCGGACTCTGACTTCGGAAATGATATGAGCCGCCTTCGCAGTTTTGTTCATTCTGTCAACCGTCTTTTCAAGCTCACCTTGAATATCGTCAATGCCCTCAAGCTTTGCATATTCATAGTCGGGATAGATTTCGGCAATGATTCTGTCCTTTTCGCCGTAAACGAGAACCTCGCTGACAAGCTGATTGTCGGCAAATTTCTTTTCAATCGCTTCCGGAGAAACATTTTCACCGTTTGAGAGAATGATAAGATTCTTAACTCTGCCGGTAATGAAAAGCTGATTATCCTCGGTAAGCTCTCCGATATCGCCTGTTTTAAGCCAGCCGTCCTCTGTGAACATCTCTTTTGTTTCTTCGGGCATTTTGTAGTATCCGAGCATAACCGTCGGTGTGTTTACCTGAATTTCACCGTTCTGAATACGAACCGTGCAAACGTCCGTAACACGTCCGACAGACTCCCTCGAAGCCGTGTTATCGGGAACGGAAATTCTGCATCCTGCCTCGGTCATGCCGTAGCCCTGACGCAGGAAAATTCCGAGCTTCTCGTATTCGTCAATAAGCTCCGGGTTAAGATAAGCGCCGCCGGAAATAAGCCACTTGATGTTTCTGCCGAACACCTGAGCGACCGCATCCTTAACGCTTGTCTCGGGTTCTTTTGCAAGAATAACCTTGACTCGCTGCAAAAGAGACTGAGCGATCATCGGAACTACACGAACGACCTTCGGCTCAAAGATTTTGAGATTATGGATCAAATCCATCATCGAACCGTTCAAGCAAACCTGCAAGCCGTCCTTAAGATTTTTTATATAGTCTCCCGAGAAGCAATAAATGTGATACATCGGGAGAACCGAAAGTGAAACATCGTTCGGCAGGAAAATATCTGTGCAATAGTCGTGATACATGATATTTCCGACAAGGGCAAGAGTCGAAAGCTCAACGCCCTTCTTTATGCCCGTTGTGCCGGATGTAAAAATGATAACGCAGCAGGCATTTTTATCAACCGTAATGTCAGAAAGCGCCGCATACTCCGAGTTCTCGGAATAATCGGTATAAATTCTGTTAAATTCTTCACCGTTGCCGAGATTGACAGAGAACCTGAGGAACGGGCAAAGCTCCTTGAGCTTTTCTGCGTTCTCGGTAAACTCGTCTTCATACAAAAGCATCTCGATATCGGCACGCTTGAAAAGCTCTGCCGCCTCCTCAACGGAGATATCCGGAGCGAACGGAACAGCAACATTACCGCTGATAAGAATGCCCGAAAGACAGGTTATGTACTCATAATTTGATTTTCCGATAATCGCAATGTGCATTCTCTTATCGGAAAGATTACGAATCCAGCGGCATACCGCAAGGCTGTCGCTTCTCACTTTTTTAAAGCTTCTTTCTTCGATTTTTCCATCTCTGATGAACTTGATGAACGTTGCGTCGCCGAATTTCTCGGCACCGTTGTCAAGCAGTTCTCTTACAGATGGAGCGTCAAATTTTTTCATGTCGTTTCTCCTTATTACCTTTTTTAAATAATAAATAAGAGCAATTCAGTGCAGGTAATCATTGAAATCTTTTGCATTGTGATAGCACTTAGATAGGATTATATCACAATAACAGTATAATTTCAACATATATAAACAAAAAGCTGCGGCCTCCGAAGAAGCCGCTGTAAGAATTATTTTTCGTTTTCTTTAATCCATTTTACCATGTCGTCAACCGACTGTTGAACGCTCATCGGTTCATATCCCAATTCTTTTCTTGCCTTCTCAATCGAGAAATTGCAATTAGACATAAGCTTTCTGATCGAATAACGGGTGAAAAGCGGCGTTGTTTTGGTGAAGGAATAATATTTCTCCATAAGCGGAGCAAACGGTCTTACCATGCCATAGGACATTTTTAATGACGGCGCTTTCTTGCCGCAGGCCTTAGCAACTGCCTTGATAAAGCCGTCGGTCGAGATCATCTCGCCGCAAAGAATATAGCAGTCGCCGGCCTTACCTTTCTCGGCAGCAGCGTGCATTCCCTTCGCAACGTCACGAACGTCAACAAAGTTGTATGCGCCGAAGCTGAGCGATACCGGAAAACTGCCTTTGATAAACATACGTACCATTTCGCCGACATTTGAAACCTTGAAGTCATAAGGACCGATACATGCACCCGGATGAACAACGACAGCGTCGATATTGCCCTCGTGAACGTTATCGAGAACGAACTGAGTTGCAATAGCCTTAGTCTTTGCATATGTTCCGTCGAGATTTTTCGGGCTGAAATGATCAAGCTCCGTCATTACCTGATTGTCGGGAAGCGGCGGAAAAGCATCAACACTCGAAGCGTAAACAAGTCTGCGGACATTGCATCTCTGACAGGCTCTTACTACGTTCTTTGTGCCGTTGACGTTAACTCTCCACGTGAGATCCTCCATACCGGGGTTGATATCAATAACTCCGGCAAGATGGTAAACAACGTCAACACCCTCAAAAGCCTTGTCAAGCGATTCGGAATCGGTAACGTCACCGTAGACCTTTTCGCAGTCAATGCCGTCAAATACGGGAACATCTTTACGGATAAGAATACGCACCTTTTCGCCGCTGTCAACAAGCTCCTTCAAAAGCGCATAGCCGATATGACCCGTTGCACCCGTGATAAGACTTATTTTTTCCATGACTTATTCTCCCTTCATTTCAAGAAGCTTCTGCTTTCCTGTAAAGGCATCAACGGAAAGCTTAACGGAATCAAAGATAGCTGATTCTATATCGTCCTCCTGAACGCCGAGAGAAACGCTCCATTTTTTATTGATAAATGTGTTCATGCACATGATATCAGCAAGATAAACCGCATTGATGCCAGACTCGACATTGCGCTTTTTGTACTCGTTCATCATGTAAACGCCGAATGCCTTGAACATCCACTTTGCTATATGAATTATCTTTCTGTTCGGCTGACCCATAGCCCTGTGAACGATACGAAGGAACTCGTCCCATGTGAGGTTATAATAGCCTATCGGATATGCATTGCCACCGACATTCTTCTCGGCTGCTCCTACGATAGCTTCACCAACCTGACGAACGGTAACCATAGCTGTGCCGCCCTTAGGATACATTGTTGTCTTGCCCATGTTTGTAAGCTGCTCAATAAGAATTACCCAAACAGGTTTTCTGCCCGGCTGAGTGCCGAAGATATACGGAAGCTCAAGCACGGCAACGTCCATCTCGCCGTCCTTTGCAAATGAAAGAGCGACCTCCTCCTGCTCGATACGGCTTCTTATATAGTGATGCTTCTTTGTAAGCTCCATCTCCGGGAATTCTTTTGCAAAGTAAGCAAAGTAAGAGCCGAGGATAACACTCTTTTTTATACCGACCTGCTTTGCAATTGTAAGAAGATGTCTTACAGGCTCGATATTGTACTTTCTGTATGCCTCATAAACAGGTGCCGGGAACTCGACTCTCTCGTCAACGCCCGCTGCAAATACGAAGCAGTCGCAGCCTGTCATCATTTCAACAAGCTCATCATCGGAAAGCTCAAGATAATTGCCGAAAACAAGCTCCATCTCCTCGGGGATCGGTGCTCCCTCGGGAAGCGGAGGAAGGGCAACTGATTTTACGGAATGACCTCTTTTAATGAACTCTGCAGCGGCTGCCGAGCCGAGAAGACCGGTGCCGCCAATCATAAACACTTTCATAATATTCACCTATAGGGCACCGTTTCCGATGCCCCGTTATCCTTTCTGAATTTACCAGTTGATTGTGAAATCCGACTCAATGCCGAACGGCGCGTTGACATTGTTGCCTGCAACAGTTACGTCAAGCTCCCACACATAGTAATAGTTGATATGCGTAACATTTCCCGTCTTAGGGTCAATCGTTGCTACGATTTTACCGTTGCGATATGCTATTTTAACGTTGCCGTCAAGCGTTGACTTGAGCGGGCCTGCGTTGTCAAGAATCGTTGAAACCTGAACGATATTGAACGCCTTACCGTGGTTTCCTGCTCCGTGAGTCGGATTGGTTGAGGCTGCGTCCGGCTTAACATGGATCGTTATAACATACTTGCCGTTCTTCTCGGCGAGAGTTACACTTGAAATGTTAGCTGTTGTAAGCTTTGACGACCAGTTTTCGTTTTCAACAGGGAACAAAGCCTTCATATCAGCCTTTGAGAGCTTGCGGTTTGTGTCGCCCTTTTTCTCGCCCATGTTCTTCTTAACGAGTGAATTGATAACTCCCGAAAAGCTCTTAAGCATACCCTTAAGAGTAAATGTACCCGCCTGAGAATTCTTCTCGTAGTTCTTTACGCCGCCCTTGGAGCTTGTCTTAACCTTATTAACCGATGTGTTGAAATAGTTAAGAATTTCAGCCTGAGTTGAGGGCTTTGAAGATGCAGGCTTGTTTGCCGAAGCACTGCCGCCTGTATTTCCGCCTGCGCTCGGTGTTGCCGAACCGCCGTTATTTGCGTCTGCGGCCGTGCTGTCGGGCTCGCCTGTTGCCGGGTCCGTCGGAGTCTCCGGTGTAACAGAAGAATCGCCCGGTATAACGTCACCCGAGTTGCTGCTTCCGTTTGAACCGCCGCTGCCGTTTGAAGCTGATGATGCCGGAGCATATTTTGCCGCCTCAACCTTTGCGTCGGCAAGTTTATTTGTTCCGAGAACAGATGAAACGCAGACTGCAACAACGCAGAGAAAGGCCGTAATGCATGTAACTACTGTTTTTTTCATATATATCACTCCTGTATTTTTTAATACTTATTTCTCGCCGAAATCCTTGAAGATATCCATGCCGTAAACGTTGTGCTCGTCCTTGGTGTGGTTCGGATACCAAACCTGAGCGAAGAACGGATTCTTCTTTGCAATTTCGTCGTAATTCCACGGAATCGGATCGCACTCCGGGCACCAGTGACCGCCGTTGAGAACAAGGTTCGGCGTCATCTCAAATGTATGACCGAATGCACACTGCCACTTGAGCGGTGTGAAAAGGTCGCCCTTCGTCATGCTCTCACTCAGGCACTTGCCGCCCCTGAACTCCGCAGCCTTCTTCATATCGTCAAGGTCAAGCTCGGACTGCGGCTTTGTCTCGTCATAGCCGTGGTCAAGATATGTCGGAGTCATGGAGGCCTTCTTTATCTCAAACTTATCCCAGGTCTTGGGGATGTTCTTCCAATCCTCATATGAGCCGTAATATGCGCTGATACGCTCGGGGACTCTGTTCTTGATCCAGTTCATTGTACCGAATACTTCCTTGTTTGCAAGGCCCTCCATAAGGAACTTCTTAACAAGTCCGCCGGGAGCAAGCTTAGAAAGCTTGTAGAACTTCGGCAAGGTCTTTGACATATCGTCAAAATACTTCTTGATGGGAACATTGTGTCTGAAGTGGAGGTAATTCTCAAGCTTGTCGGAGTCGGCATAATACTGACCGTGGAAGTTTTTGAGAATGAACCAGTTCGGTGCAAAGAGCTTCTTCGGGGAACCCATGCCGATTGCGCCGAGAAGATACTCCTCAAACTCAAAGTTTGTGATGCGGTACTGCTCGCCCGAACCGATGTTATAGAACTTTCTCCAGAAATCCTCGGGAACGGAATCCTCGCAGACATTTGCAAGAAGAAGTCCCGAATCCTCGATAGTTGCCCACTCAAGAACGCCGTTGATGGGAACGTGGAACATTATCGGGTCAATGTTCTTGAGGATACCCGGATAAAGGATACCCGACTGACGAAGCGATACCCAATACTTAAGTCCCGACTCTGCGATAATATGCTCGGCTCTAACCTTGCTTACGGCATAGTGATCGTAGATGCTGATTTTAATCGGGTCACCCGTTCTGCCCCAATGGATGGGCGGATTACGGTCGCCGGTCTCTGCAACCGTGCCTATGTAAACGACCTTGATTGCGTCCGGATCGGGCTGAGCCTTAACGGCGTCAACGATGTACTGCATAGCAGTCGTATTGGTCTTGATTGTTCTCTTCGGGAAATAGTCGGCAGCCGGAGAAACCATTCCGCCGACGTGAAGAACGATGTCCGAACCTGTTACGCACTTGCGAACATCATCGTAATTTGTAAGGTCGCCCCAAACAATTTTAACGGCAGGATCGTTCTCGTAGTCCTTGAACTTAATGCGATTCTTTTCGCTTCCTCTGAGGAGAAGAACAAGGTTGTACTTATCCTTTCTCTTATAAATCTCCTTAAAACCGGCATATCCCATATTACCTGATGCACCGGTCAAAAATACGGTTTTTTTGCTCATCATAATCCTCCCAATTTATAAATAAATAACTCTTTAAGCAACCGTCGATTAAAGCACAGCACGCAGCGCTTCAATCCAAGCTTCGGTCACTCAATGTCTATTTTATTATAGGTCATTTCACGCTTCGTTGTCAAGCATTTAAACGTCAATTTCGACAAAATATTAACATGCCGTGAAATTAAACAGGATATAATTACTGTTTGAAATTCTTTACACGTCCTATAACAAAAGCCGCCTGCAAAAAGCAAGCGACCTTTTATGTTTTATTAAGCAAATGTGTGCGATAATTGCATTAAACTATTTTTGCGATAATCTGACTTTCGTATTCGCTGTCGTGAAGCTCGCCGAGATCCGAACTGTACGCTTCATGCACCATTTTGTTCCTGACGGGAACCTTTTTCTTCGCTTTCATGCGATACCACTCATATTCAACATCAACATGACCGATATCTACCGCCTGATAGCCGAGCTTATGCAAATCATAGGCAAGGCAGGTTGCCGCAGGGCCGAGAGCCAAAAGAATGAGTACGTCTTTATCGAGTTTTTTTGCCTCATCAAGAATTTCGTCATACTTTGAAAATGCCTGCCTTGACGGGCCGAGAATACGCTTTATAGATTTTGCGTTGTCGAGCAGATCGTTACCGACGCCGAGACGGCTCATTTCGCCCTCGATTATCACAACGTCTCTGCCGTCCCATATCTTCTTGATATGCTCAAAGATCTCGCTGCTTTCCTCCTTGTGCCGCAAGCCGATATACTGACGTGTCATGGAAGCATTATAATATTTCTTGCCCTTGATAAGGTACTTATACCAAACGCCTCTGAATCGGGCAAGATGCTTTTTCCAATGACCGTTTGTCACATCGTCGTATCTTTCTTTGTTCTCAAAGATATCGGCAATTCCTATCATAAGACCGTCAACGTCGCTCGACAGAACCTCTCGCATTTTGTCTCTTATTTTTTTTGAATTATCCTGAAACGAGATATCCTTTCCGGCCGCAAGCTTGATTTCGCCGTCGCCGAAACGGGCAATTGACCTTTTATTATTTACAATTTCATCAATTGTGTCATCAACCGAAGCAACATGCGGAACTTTTGTAAATTTTCGGTAAAAAAAGTCCTTTATACGCCAAAACGTATCTTTGATTTTCAGCCACGTCTTAACAAGAATATCTATTATTTTTATGATAAGCTGTTTCAAGCCGTTCACTCTCCGATAGCTTACTTTTCTTCCTCGTCACGGTATTCGTGATTTGTTGCGTCGGTATCAATCATTCCGTTATCCTCGGGAATGATGATTGCAAGCATGATGTAAACTATAACTCCCGGGAAGCCGCCCGTGAAGAACGACACAAGAGCATAAATAACTCTTACGATCGTCGGGTCGATTCCGATAAAATCGGCAAATCCGGCACATACGCCGCTGAGCATTTTGTTGTTTGTGCTTCTGTAAAGCTTCTTATTTTTCATATCTATCATCCTTTCTGAATTTTAGCCGCAGTTATTGTGTTTTGCATGAGCGTCGCGATCGTCATAGGGCCGACTCCGCCCGGAACAGGCGTAATATAGCTCGCCTTTTCTTTGCATGCTTCAAAGTCAACATCGCCGCAGAGCTTGCCGTCCTCGCCGCGGTTTATTCCGACATCAATTACAACAGCGCCGTCCTTAATCATATCCGCAGTAACAAATCCTGCTCTGCCGACTGCGGCAACGACAACGTCAGCCTGAGCGACAATTTCTTTAAGATTTTTCGTGTGCGAATGGCAGACCGTTACGGTTGCATTCTCTTTAAGCATGAGCATCGCCATAGGCTTGCCGACAATATTGCTTCTTCCGATTATGACGCAGTGCTTGCCGTCAAGGCTTATATTTTCATACTTTAACATTTCCATAATTCCGGCAGGTGTGCACGGAAGGAAACTGTAGTCACCTATCATGATATGTCCTACATTTTCGGGATGAAAGGCATCGACGTCCTTTTCAGGCTTGATTAGATTGAGTACCTCTTTTTCATTGAGGTGCTTTGGCAGCGGAAGCTGGCAGAGTATGCCGTTCACGCTGTTGTCATTATTGAGCTTTTCAACGAGCGAATTAAGCTCCTCCTGCGTTGCATCGGTGGGAAGAAGATATTCAAGCGAACGGATTCCGCAGAATTCGCAAGCTTTTTTCTTGTTGTTTACATATACTCTCGAAGCCGGATCGTCGCCGACGAGTATAACTGCGAGGCAGGGCTCAATGCCGTCCTTTTTCATTTCACTCACCTGTGCGGCAACTCTTTCTTTGACCGCAAGTGAAATTTCTTTACCGCTGATTATCTTGTACATCACTGACCTCCGCTTCTTTCTCTTCCTCTTTGCTTTCCTTTTCCTCCGCCTGCTTTTTCAGCTCGTCCTCAAGGAAATAATCTACGCCGTCAATCGGCTTTGGATGTTTCTTGTACTTGACAAGCAGACAGATAAGAATAACAAGGCAGACAACCGCAAGCACGGCCGAAAGCACCTGTGAAACTCTGATCGTTGTACCTGTGATATAAAGGCTGTCCGTTCTGAAACCTTCAACCACCGCTCTTTCGGCACCGTACCATACGCCGTAGGTAAGGAAAATCTGACCGCTGAATTTTCTTGCCTTTCTCGTGATGATATAGAGCACGACAAATCCGAGCAAGCACCAAACCGATTCATATAGGAATGTCGGGTGAACAGCCCTTTCCGGATCCATTGTGATTCCGTTTGCGCTGAGCTTGTATGAATTCTCCGTTATGTAACGGGCAATTTTTTCGCTCCACATGCCCCATGGCATATCCGTGTTTGTGCCGAATGCCTCTTGGTTGGCGAAATTGCCCCAACGACCTATTCCCTGACCTATCAAAAGGCTCATGGACGCAATATCCATAAGATTCCAGAAATTCATCTTGCGCACTCGGCAAACAATGAACGCTGCGATTATACCGCCGATTATACCGCCGTAAATCGCAAGTCCGCCGTTCCAAATGTAAAGGATCTCAATAGGATTATCCTTGTACCTGTCCCATTCAAAGATGCAATAATAAAGCCTTGCACCGAGAATTCCGAAAATTGTCGAATAAATAAGCACATCGAGCATCTTATCAATGCTCATTTTCCATTTGTAAGCCATTCTGCCGCCGAAAAGCACTGCAAGCAAAAATCCGAAGGCAATTATCGCTCCGTACCAGCGGATTGTGATATCGTGGCCGAAAAGGGAGAATTGAGCAAGGATCGAGGAGACCTCAAATCCATGCTCTATGCCGTTAAAATACACTGTTGTAGTGTCCATAGTATCAACTCCGATCAGTTGGGATTTATTACGGAAAGAACGCTGCGGTTTTCGTCAAGCGTCTTTTTAAAGATATCATTAACGTCATCAAGCGTAACGGTTTTAAAGATTTCAAAATCGGTGAAAACATCTTCGCCGGCAAAGTATGAAACAGCCATGTTATTCGCAAGACCCTCAATGTCGTTCATGCCCATTATCATTCTGCCGTAAAGCTTCTTCTTTGTTCTTTCAAAGGCCGTTTTGTCAAAGCCGGTCTCTCTGAATCTTCCGATTTCCCCGACTATCTCCTCGGCAACCTTTTTCGGATCATTACTTTCACCTGCGAAAAGCACGCACGAATAACCGAAGCCGGTAAAATATTCAAAGCCGAAGCTGTTATTTATAAGCTTGCCGTCAAAAAGTCTCTTATAAAGCTCCGAGGACTGACCGGAAATCATATCGAGGAGAATTTCCATAGAAATTTCCTCCTTAGTCGTGCGCTCGGGAGTATCCCAGCTCTCCTTGAAGCCGAACATGAACTGGGGCGTTGCAACCGAGAGCTTTTCTTCAATATAGCTGTCAATGACTTCTTCCGGTTCGTCGATGACCTTACGCTGAGCCATTTTGCCCTCAACAGGCTTGAGCACCTTGTCGGCAACCTCGACTATCTCATCAACATCGGCATTGCCTGCAACGGCAAGAACCATGTTATGAAGATTGTAGAAGTTGTCATAGCAGCCATAAAGCGTTTTCGCCGTGATCTGAGCAATCGATTCCTGCGTGCCCGCAATATCAATTCTTACGGGCAGATTGTGATACATCGTTCTAAGACAGTTGAACATGACCTCCCAGTCGGGAGCGTCCTTGTACATGTCGATCTCCTGACCGATAATTCCCTGCTCCTTTTCAACAGTAGCCTGTGTAAAATACGGATTTTGGACAAAATCGAGAAGAATTTCAAGATTCTTTTTGAAATTCGCCGAGCAGGAAAAAAGATATCCCGTTCTTTCAAAGCTTGTATATGCGTTCGCCGAAGCACCCGTTTTGGCAAAGCGCTCAAATGCGTCAAGATCCTCGCTTTCAAAAAGCTTGTGTTCAAGGAAATGAGCCGTTCCCTCGGGAATTTCCTTAAATGATCCGTCGCTCATCTGAATCATCGTGTCAATCGAACCGTACTTCGTTGCAAAAATCGCATATGTGCTTGAATAATTCTCCTTGGGCATGACGAGAATTTTCAAGCCCGACGGATGGTCTATATCGTAGTATTTTTCATTGAGGAGCTCGTTCCTGACTTCTTTAATATTCATCATTCTGCCGCCTCCCCGCTTGATTTAAGCATAAATATTGTGTCAAGCATAATTGTCTTTGCCGCTCCGACGACCTCAGACCTATTAACATTTCTGATCTCCTCGGCATAAGCCTCGGGAGTTTTCAGCTCCCCGCGGAGTATCTGTGATGCGTACCACGCCGTTATCTCCTCCGGTGTGTCGGAATTGCCGAGAATAGTATCCGTAAGGCTCTTGATTGAAGAAGAGTAATCCTCGTCGGAAAATTCGCCCTCTGCGGTCAGTCTGAGCTGATTGATTATCTCATTCTTTGCCTTTTCCTCGTTTGCGTCCTCAATTCCGCTTTGAACCATTACGATTCCCTTTGAATTAAAGAGCGCCGCCGAGCAATAATAGCAAAGGCTCATCTTTTCCCGAACCACTGAGAAAAGCTTTGAATAGGTTCCGCCGCCGAAGATATCAACGGCAACCCTCATCGCCGGCATCATGTCGTCCTCGCTTCTCATTCCGGTTCTGAAGCCCATAACAAGCTTGCCCTGCTTGAGGGGCATTGTCTCGCAAACGTATTCGGGCTTCGGAAGTCCCGAAACAAATTGAGTTTTTATCTCAACGGGATTTCTTTCAATTTCAGAAAATTTATTCTTAATAAGTTCAGCCACGGGCTGAGGATCCATGCTCGAAACCATAGTTATCTGAACGGTTGCTTTTTCGAGCACGTCACGCCATGCGGAATAAACATCAGCCGGTGTGAGTGCTTTAACCTCGTCTACCGAGCCGAGACGGTTGATTCCGTAGGCTTCATCGGCAAACATGAGCTGTTCGCATCTGAGCATGGCATAGCGGCGCTTGTCATTCTGCTCGTTCTCGATTGTCTCAACAAGCAGACGCTTCTCCTGCTCGATTATATCCTCAGGAAAGCTTTTGCCCTCGGTTAGAGGATCAAAAATCATTTCGGCAAGAAGCTGAGCACACTCAAAAGCGACCTTATCGCCGTCGAGAGCAAAGCGGTCGTCAATGGCAGTCATACTGAAGGAAAGAATTTGAGCCTCTCCCCTTTTGAGAATGCCTGCCGAAACAGAAGCCCCGTAAAGCCCGTCAAGCACACGGTTGAGAGAAGTAAAATCAGGATATTTTGCACATCTGCGTGAAAACATGAACGGCAAAATCGCCCTTGCCGAAGCGCTCTTATCAAGCGGCATCGCCAAGCTTATGTTCACACGGCAGGTCTTGAATTTATCGGTTTTGACCGAGCAAAAGCGGACACCGTCCGCAATATTTTGCGTTGTCATAAGTTCACTACCCTTTTCAATATAAAAATTCAGTATTTAGTATAACACATTATTGACGAAAATAAAAGTATTTTTATTATAATTAAATTGCCGGATTTTTTCCGATTATTTTTTATTGTCTTTTCAGACACGATGCACACCGTAAAAAACGATTCGATTTTATGTTCCTTACATAAAATTCATCGCAGTGCATGATGCCCGCATTAACTCAAAGCTATTATAAAAGGGTGCCCTTAACCGGACACCCGAAATTATTTTATGATATTTACCGTTGAATTCGGATCGAAAAGATGAAGTCTGTCGGTAAGTATTCCGAGCTCGACGGTTTCGTTTGTTGTTGAGTCTGCATCTACTCTTGCCGTCAGCTTTTGACCCGAATAATCAAGATAGAGATAGCTTTCGCTTCCCATAAGCTCGCTGACCTCCAGCTTTGCCGTCAACACTTTATCCGGATTATTTTTGATAAATTTGCTGTCAACCGTGACATCCTCGGGACGGATTCCTAACTTGACGGGTTTATCGAGATACCCCGTTATCTCCTTTCGGCTTTCGAATGGGTCTGTAATGTCAAGCTCGTTGTCTGCGAGCGAAAGAACAAGCTTTCCGTCACGCTTTAATACGGTTGCGTCAAGGAAATTCATCTGCGGCGATCCGATAAAGCCTGCGACAAACATATTCTGCGGATGCTTATATAGATTTTGCGGCGAATCGACCTGCTGAATTACTCCGTCCTTCATTACTACGATTCTATCGCCCATTGTCATTGCCTCGGTCTGGTCATGGGTGACGTAAATAAACGTTGTCCCCAAGCGCCGGTGAAGCTTTTTTATCTCTGTTCTCATATTCGTTCGCAGCTTTGCGTCAAGGTTAGAGAGCGGCTCATCGAGCAGAAATACAGACGGAGAGCGCACCATTGCTCTGCCGAGCGCAACGCGCTGACGCTGGCCTCCCGAAAGTGCTCTCGGCTTTCTTTTTAAAAGATGCTCAATGTCGAGAACCTTTGCCGCCTCACGAACTCGGCGATCAATTTCGTCCTTAGGAATTTTTCTCAATTCAAGGCCGAATGCCATGTTTTTATAAACCGTCATGTGTGGATAAAGAGCGTAGCTTTGGAATACCATTGCTATATCCCTGTCCTTGGGCGCAACATCATTCACTACACGGTCGCCGATTTTCAGTTCACCCTTTGTTATGCCCTCCAGTCCGGCTATCATTCTCAGCGTTGTTGACTTGCCGCAGCCCGACGGACCTACAAGAATAATGAACTCCTTATCGGCGATTTCAAGGGAAAAATCATTGACTGCCGTTGTGCCGTCATCGAATATTTTATATACATTTTTCAAACTGATACTTGACATAATTTATCCTTTCACGGCTCCTGCAACGATGCCCTTGATAATATATTTCTGACACAAGAGATAGAAAACGACGATAGGTATAATCGAAAGCACAAGCATTGCCATCATTGCACCCATATCAATTGAACCGTATCCGCCTCTGAGATACTGAACGGCGATGGGAATGGTTTTGTATTCGCTGCCGATGAGAAGATACGGGAGCAGATAGTCGTTCCAGATCCACATTGCGTCAAGAATTGCGACTGTTATCGCCGTCGGTTTCATTATCGGAAACACGACGTAAAAAAACGTTTGCAGCGGACTGCACCCGTCTATCATTGCCGCTTCTTCAATCTCAAGCGGAACGGATTTCACAAAGCCGCAGAACATGAAAACCGCCAGTCCCGCACCGAAGCCGAGGTAGACGATTATGAGTCCCCACGGCTTATCAAGCCCGAGGTCGGCAACTGTTTTCGTCATGGTGAACATTACCATCTGGAACGGAACTATCATTGAAAAAACAAAGATATAATAAAGCGCCTTTGTAAATTTATTCTTTACTCTGACAATGTACCATGCCGTCATGGACGTAAAAAGAACGATTGCCGCAACGGAGAACACCGTTATGAAAAGCGACCAGCCGAAGGCGGCAAGAAAGCCCGTTTTCTCTATTCCTCCGATGTAGTTTTCAATCCCCGAAAAGGTCTCGGCATTCGGAAGCGCAAACGGGTCGTCGCTGATAAAAAACTTGCCTTTGAACGAATTATAAAGAACGATTATTATCGGTGCAAGGAACGCCGCACTTATTGCGATAAGGAATATATACAGCAGAACTCTGCCTGCTTTTTTTGCCGTTATCCCGTTCATTGCTCCACCTCTTTGTTCCTTGTGTAAATAAGCTGTGCAAACGAAATTGCCGCAACGATGATGAAAAATATAACCGCCTTAGCCTGACCGATGCCTTCCCGTCCGATTTTTCCGTAGAAGGTGTTGTAGATATCCAAGGCGAGCATCGCCGTTTGCTTTGAGGGCGCACCCGCCGTGAGTGCTAAATTCTGATCGAACAGCTTGAAGGAATTCGTAATCGTCAGAAAGAGACAAATCGTAATTGACGGCATGACAAGCGGCAAGGTAACATGTCTGAGCGTCTGAATTCTGTTGGCGCCGTCAACCTTTGATGCGTCCTGCAAATCCGAGGGAATATTTTGAATTCCGGCGATATAAATTATCATCATGTAGCCGATAAGCTGCCAGTTCATCATAAAAACGAGTCCCCAAAAGCCGTATTTTGCATCATAAGTTATTGTTACCCCGAAATTTTGAAGAACTCCGTTTATTATCATCTGCCATATATATCCGAGCACGATTCCGCCGATAAGATTCGGCATAAAAAAGACCGTTCTGAAAATGTTCGTACCCTTGAAGCCCTTTGTCAAAAGCGTCGCAAGCCCAAATGAAATTAGATTTATCGTGATGACCGACACGACCGTAAACTTGACGGTGAACCATAGAGCATTGAGAAAATCACTATTTGAAAAAGCCTTGACGTAGTTCGCAAAAGCAACCCATTTTGCATCAAGTACGGTCGTGAATTCCGTAAACGAAAGGCCGAGACCGAGGATAAACGGCACGGCAAAAACAATTGTGAATGCCGCAAGAGTCGGTAAAACGAATACCGGGAACCATTTTTTCAGTGCCATATTATCCTCCCCTCATTTATGATTTTGCCGATTTCCAGCCGTCGACCGTAACTTTTTTAACATCATCGAAGCTTTTGGTGCCCTGCACATATTCAAGCAACGCATTTCCGAAATCGTCTTTAAACTCCTGGCTCGGGAAAGAGTTGAAAACCCATTCCACCGTTGTTTTGTCTTTTTCCATCCACTTGATAACCTCTCTTGCAAGCGGATCGTCCGGTCTTTCGTTTTCCTTAAAGGTGTTGAACGGAGAAATAAAATCAAGTTTGTTTACCGCATAATCCTTGCCGGTTTCACTTGAAAACAGCCACTCAAGAAATTCAACGGAAGCCTTTTGCTTTTGTTCTGATACATTCTTGTTAATTGCAAGATAATTTTCCGTACCGATACAAAGCCCCTGTTTTTCTTCGCCGTCGATTCCGATATAAATCGGAAGATACTTAATATCGTCCGCCTTGACCGTATTTCCTTTGACCTTTGAAATCTGCTCCCACGCCCAGTTGCCGTTCTGAACCATTGCCGCCTTGCCGAGCGCAAATTCGGACATTGAATCTTCAACCGATTTGCCCGAAAGAAGTCCCTTCTCTGTTGTGGAATTGTTAATATAAAGGTCAAAAACGTTCCTGAAATTATCCGCATATTTAAAATCAATCGTTTTTGCATTATAAGCTGTCGATATTGCCGATTCGTCACTTATGTCTTTCATTTCATAATAAATCGGCATATTCAAAAGATGAGTAGTCCAGCGCCATTGCTCTCCGCCCGACATCGAGGTTGAAGCAAAAACTCCGTCAATGCCAAGCTCCTGCTTATGCTTTGTCATGTCCTCAACAACCTCTTTGAGAAGCTTAAAGCTTGTGATTTCCTCCGCCTTTGAAATGCTCACGGCTTTATCTTTAAGAGCAAAGTATTTTTCCATGATAGCGTTGTTATAGATGATTCCGTATCCCTCGACAACATAAGGAATTCCGAAAACTCCGCCGCTGTTTTTGATGGCAAGGTCTTTATCCGAGAGATAGTCATATAGCTTTGTGTCACTCAAATCCTTACAGTATTTTGCCCAGGACTGATATCCGACCGGGCCGTTTATCTGGAAAATTGTCGGAGCGTCCGACTTTGCGATCTCCGATTTAAGCGTTGTCTCATAGGTGTTGCTGGCGGCGGTGACAACCTTGACCTTGACGCCCTTTTCAGCCTCATATTTTTGAGCTATTTCCTTGTAGATATCCGCAATTTCCGGCTTGAAATTGAGAAAATAAACCGTGTTGTCCGCCTTTGCGCTGTTCATGTCCGTTTCATTCTTTTTGCCGCACGCCGAAACGGTAAACAGAAGCACGGCGGCAGTTAAACAGGCAATGATTTTCTTCATCGTATTTTCCTCCTTTTTCTTTGGTAATCATTGATTACTCTTTTATAATTTTTAACACAAAGACGCGCCTTTATTCAAAAATAACACGGTAGATTGTTGACTATTTTTAAATGTTTGATATAATTAAAATAAAAATAACGGGAGGTTTTACCTATGGTTAAGCATATTGTTTTTTGGAATGTCAGAAATGACGATCAGAAGAAGCACAACATGGAAGAGATGAAGAAACGTCTGACTGCGCTTGTGGGCAAGGTTGACGGGCTTATCAGTGCCGAAGTCGGTTTCAATTTCAACGAAAAGGGTTATGATCTTGCTCTTTATTCGATCTTCAAGGACAAATCTGCTCTTGACGGCTATCAGGTACATCCCGACCATCTCAAGGTCAAGGAATTTGTTCATTCTGTAATCACCGACAGAGCGGTCGTTGATTTTGAATTTTAAGAGGCGACGGCTACAGATAGACATAGACCTATATGTGCGGAAACATTACCGCAAAGTCGGCAATTGCTGAAATGGACAAAAGAAAGTGGATAAAATGAAAACTTCAAAAAAGATTATTTCCGTAATTTTGTCGGTTATCGTTGCGATTTGCATTTTGGGCGGAACATTTTATTCCGTTGATAAGAAACGGATCGGCAGCAACAAAGAACCGATTTTTGCCGTTAGGGTTTTCACCCTCAAGGACGGCGGAACCAAGGAATATTACGGCTTGGGCTACAAAATAATAATTTACAACAAAATGGGCGAAAACGGCGAGATTGAAAAGGATACCCGAGAAATCGGCTCGTTTATGCTCAAATATGAATAAAAAACGACCTGAACGAAAGCTTTATCTGACGCTAAGGTTTAAAAAATATTTTTAGCTGTCGTATAAGGCTTACGAATAAATGCAAAATTGAACAATCTGTTTTGATGTTTCAGACTCGTTAACTCACTAAATCAGCCTCCCCTTATTGAGTAAGGGGAGGGGGACCGCTTGCGGTGGAAGGGATAAGACTTTAAAGTCTTTCTTTATCCCCTCCGTCGCTCATGCGACACCTCCCCTTAAATCATTTAAGGGGAGGCTTGACACTAAAAAGTTAACGTTAAGTTCTACGTGTTCACATTGTCAATTGTTGCTTTATTTATGCCATATGCGGCAGCTTTCTATGAGGTGATATATTATGGGACTTAATGACACTGTTTCGGCGGAGAGGGTGCACATCAGCTTCTTCGGCATGAGAAACGCAGGTAAATCAAGCCTTGTCAATGCGGTTACGGGGCAGGAGCTCGCCGTCGTTTCCGATGTAAAGGGCACAACGACCGACCCCGTTCGCAAGGCGATGGAAATTCTTCCGCTCGGACCCGTTGTGATAATCGACACACCGGGCATCGACGATGAGGGTGAGCTGGGCGAAAAGCGAGTTCAAAAGGCAAGGCAGGTGCTTACAAAGACAGATGTTGCCGTTTTGGTTGTCGATTCAACTAAGGGTCTCGGCAAATTCGACAACATGATGATAGACTTCTTCAAGGACAAGAAAATTCCGTTTGTTATCGCTTACAATAAATCGGATTTACTTGAAAATGTGCCGAATGCGGCAAAAAATGAGATTTATGTCAGCGCAAAGAACGAAAAAAACGTTTATGAATTAAAAGAGAAAATCGCTTCATTCTGCAAGATGAAGCAGGTCGGCAAGGACATTGTTGCCGACGTTCTCGAAAAGGGCGACACGGTCATTCTCGTTATCCCGATTGACGAGTCCGCGCCCAAGGGCAGAGTCATTCTTCCTCAGCAGCAGGTGCTCAGAGAGCTTCTTGACAACAACTGTACGGCAGTCTGCTGTCAGGTGACGGAGCTTGACGCTACTATTAAAAATCTCGTCAAAAGACCGAAGCTCGTTATCACAGATTCGCAGGCTTTTGAACAGGTTTCCGCAATCGTTCCGGAGGATATCGGACTTACCTCATTCTCGATTCTTTTCGCACGCTATAAAGGCGATTTGAAGCAGCTCATTGACGGTGCAAGACAGCTCAAGAAGCTGGAGGACGGAGACACGGTTCTTATTTCCGAAGGATGTACGCACCACAGGCAGTGCAACGATATCGGCACGGTCAAGCTTCCGAACTGGATTCGGAAATACTCCGGCAAAAAGCCCAATTTCGAATTCACCTCCGGCACCGAATTCCCCGACGATCTGAGCAAATATGCCCTCGTCGTTCACTGCGGCGGCTGTATGCTCAACGAAACGGAGATGAAATACAGAATCGCTCATGCCGTTCAAGAGGGCGTCAAGATAGTCAATTACGGCGTCGCAATCGCCCAGATGAACGGAATCCTTGACAGAAGCATTGCTCCTCTGAATTTTTAATTATCTTCATACCATCAAAAAAATCCCGGCTCCTTAGAGTCGGGATTTTTGAGTTAAAGCTTAAATTCGATTAGAATTTCTCTTCTTTATTCTTTTTCTTCGGGGTCTTGCCCTTAGCTTCCATACGGGCTGCCTTTTCCTTCTCGGCTGCCTCCTTGGCTGCTGCACGCTCTGCCGCAAGCTTCTCGTTAGCCGTGTTGTTCTGGCTGATAGCCCAGCGTGTGATCTTCATACGGTTTCTGTCTGCGCCTGTCTCAATGATGAGAGAATCGTCCTTAACGGTAACGATCTTGCCTACGATACCGCCGATCGTAGTAATCTCGTCGCCGATCTGAAGGTTGTCACGCATTGCCTGCTCTTCCTTCTGCTTTTTCTTCTGAGGTCTGATCATAAGAAAATACATAACGGCGAAAACAGCTACCATCATGAGAATCATTGTCCAGCTGCTGCCTTTTCCGGTTGCCTGAGCTGCTAATAAAGTTAAATAGTTCATTGGTTATCCTCCTAATCTATACATAACGCTTGTATTATACATTAGAATGTAAGTTTTTGCAAGCGTTATTTGTGTATATTCTGTTAATTTTAAAAATTAAATTCTCGTATCGAGCAAATCAACGTACTTTTCCTTGAATTCCTCAAATGTTCCGTTCTCCAAAGCGTCACGGATTTTCTCCGTCAGCGTATTATAGAAATAAAGATTGTGAGTAACGCAAAGGCGCATCGCAAGCATTTCCTTAGCCTTGAAAAGATGTCTGATATAAGCCTTGGAATGTCTGCGGCAGGTCGGACAGTCACACTCGGGGTCAATCGGTGTATCGTCCTTCATATACTTGGCATTGTTGATATTGATTATTCCGTTCATTGTGAAAAGATGTCCGTGGCGTGCGTTTCTCGACGGCATAACGCAGTCGAAAAGGTCAACTCCCCTGCTGACAGCCTCAATGATGTTGCCGGGAGTGCCTACACCCATAAGATAACGTATCTTGTTTTTCGGCGCATACGGCTCAACGGCGGAAATGATCCTGTACATATCCTCCTTCGGCTCGCCGACGGCAAGTCCGCCGATTGCATAGCCGTCAAGATCAAGCTCGGCAATTCTCTGCATATGCTCGATTCTCAGCTCGTCGTAAACGCAGCCCTGGTTGATGCCGAAAAGAAGCTGATTTTTATTTATAGTGTCGTGCAGGGAATTAAGTCTTTCCATCTCCTCCTTGCATCTTACAAGCCATCTTGTAGTCCTTTCGCAGGACTTTTTGGCATATTCGTAGGTCGAGGGATTTTCAACGCACTCGTCAAAAGCCATTGCAATTGTTGAAGCGAGATTCGACTGAATCCTCATGCTTTCTTCGGGTCCCATAAAAATACGTCTGCCGTCGATGTGGGAGGCAAAGGTTACGCCCTCCTCCTTGATCTGACGGAGCTTTGCAAGCGAGAAAACCTGAAATCCGCCGCTGTCGGTCAGGATAGGGCCGTCCCAGCCCGTGAACCGGTGAAGTCCGCCAAGCTCCTTAATAAGCTCATCACCCGGGCGAACATGGAGATGATAGGTGTTGCAAAGCTGAACCTGGGCATGAATGTCCTTGAGGTCATATGCGTCAAGCGCACCCTTTATCGCTCCGCAGGTTGCGACATTCTGAAAGGCAGGCGTTTTGACCGTTCCGTGAACCGTTTTAAATTCACCGAGACGCGCCGCTCCGCACTGCTTTATAATTTTGAATTCTGCCATTTTCCGTCTCCTTAAAGAATAGCCATTGCATCGCCGAACGAGAAAAATCTGTATTTTTCTTCAACGGCAATTTTATATGCGTTCATCGTGTGTTCATAGCCGCAGAATGCGCTGACGAGCATGATTAGCGTGCTTTCGGGCAGGTGAAAGTTCGTGATAAGACCGTCAATGCACTTAAATTCATAGCCGGGGTAAATAAAAATGCTTGTCCAATCGTCATATTCGCAAACCTTGCCCTTCGCCTGACATACGGATTCAAGCGTGCGGCAGCAGGTCGTGCCGACTGCGATGACCCTGCCTCCGTTCTTCTTCGTCTCGTTTATAATATCCGCCGTTTCGGCAGGAATCATATAGTGCTCGGAGTGCATTTTGTGCTCCTCGATATTTTCCGTCTTAACCGGACGGAAAGTGCCTATGCCGACATGGAGAGTTACAAAGCCTATCTTTACGCCCTTGTCCTTGATTTTTTGCAGAAGCTCGGGAGTGAAATGCAAGCCTGCCGTCGGTGCGGCTGCCGAGCCAAGCTCCTTTGAATAGACCGTCTGATATCGTTCCTTGTTTTCAAGCTTTTCTTTTATATAATGCGGAAGCGGCATTTCACCGATTTTGTCGAGGACGTTATAGAAATTGCCCTCATACGAGAACTCGGCAATTCTGTTTCCGTTTTCAAGCACTTCCTTTATCTCGGCTTTGAGTATGCCTTCTCCGAAAGTGAATTTTGCTCCCTCTTTCGCCTTCTTGCCGGGTCCTGCCATGACCTCCCATGTGTGAGCGTCATGCTGATTGAGCAGGAGAAATTCAACAACTGCACCTGTTTCCTCCTTAACTCCGTAAAGACGTGCCGGAAGAACCCTTGTGTTATTGAGTATAAGGCAGTCGCCCTCATGAAGAAGATCGACTATATCGTAAAAATGAAGATGCTCGACCTCGCCCGTTTTTTTATCGAGATGCATAAGCCTTGAGCTGTCTCTCGGCTCAATCGGGTGCTGAGCTATCAGCTCCTCGGGAAGATCGTAATAAAAATCACTTTTTTTCATCGTAAAACCTCTGTTTCGGCCATTTGGCTCTTGACTTGAATAATAAAAAATGGTATCATCACTTCTAACGATAACCGCAGATCAAACCGGCGGTTACAAAGTGTTGACAACTAATTATTATATTGCATAATCGGTCGAATGGCAACACATTTTTAAAAATTTATTTAAGAGGTGAATTTGTAATGAAAAAGTACAAGGTAGGTATTATCGGAGCTACCGGCATGGTTGGACAGAGATTTGCGACCCTGCTTGAAAATCACCCTTGGTTCGAGGTTGTTCTTGTTGCTGCAAGTCCCCGTTCGGCGGGCAAAACATACAAAGAGGCTCTCGGCAGCCGCTGGTGCATGGACACTCCGTTGCCTGAAAGCATGGCTGACCTTGTCGTTTACGACGCAACGGCTGATGTTGAGAAAATCGCTTCGCTCGTTGATTTCGTTTTCTGCGCAGTTGACATGAAAAAGGACGAGATCAAGGCTCTTGAGGAGAGATACGCAAAGGCAGAGTGCCCCGTTGTTTCAAACAACAGCGCTCACAGATTTACTCCCGATGTTCCGATGGTTGTTCCCGAGCTCAATGCCGATCACATAGAGGTTATTGCGGATCAGAGAAAGCGTCTCGGCACAAAGAGAGGCTTCATCGCCGTTAAGTCAAACTGCTCGCTTCAGAGCTATGTTCCGGCGATTTATCCGCTTGACAAGGCCGGCTACAAGGTTGAGGATGTTCTCGTTTGCACATATCAGGCAATTTCCGGCGCCGGCAAGACCTTTGAGAGATGGCCCGAGATGGTAGATAACGTTATCCCGTTCATCGGCGGCGAGGAAGAAAAGAGCGAGCAGGAGCCGCTTAAAATCTGGGGTAAGGTCGAGGACGGCAAAATCGTCAACGCAGCAGAGCCGCATTTCACTGCTCAGTGCATTCGTGTTCCCGTTTCAAACGGTCATATGGGTGCAGTATTCATGAGATTCGCAGACAAGGCTCCGTCAAAGGAAGAAATTCTCAAGGTGTGGGAAAACTTCTCGGGCGAGCCGCAGAAGCTTGCACTTCCCAGCGCACCGAAGCAGTTCCTCCACTATTTCACAGAGGACAATATGCCGCAGACAAAGTTTCAGCGTGACCTCGAGGGCGGCATGGCAGTCAGCATCGGCAGACTCCGTGAGGACACTCAGTACGACTATAAGTTCGTGTGCCTTTCACACAACACCCTCCGCGGTGCCGCCGGCGGCGCAGTTCTCCTTGCAGAGCTTCTCTGTGCAAAGGGATATATGGACTGATAAACACATCATATCGTTAAAAAGACAGGAATTCATTTTCCTGTCTTTATTTTTATATAAGGAGCGTTTTAATGAAACAAACAGTTTTTACGGGTGCGGCATGTGCCATAGTCACGCCGTTCGACGGAAACAGGAAGGTTGATTACAAGGCTCTAAAAAAACAAATTGATTTTCAAATTGAAAACGGCACGGACGCAATCGTCGTCTGCGGTACAACGGGTGAAAGCGCCACCCTTGACTCAAGGGAACGACGTCAGGTAATCAAAACAGCGGTCAAGCAGGTAAACGGCAAGGTTCCCGTTATCGCAGGCACGGGCGGCAACAACACACAGGACGTTATAAAGAAAAGTCAATCGGCGGAATCGCTCGGCGTTGATGCACTGCTGATAGTTACGCCTTACTATAACAAGTGCTCACAGGAGGGATTGGTAGAGCACTATTCACGCATAAGCGACAGCGTAACAAAGCCGATAATCGTTTATAATGTGCCGTCACGAACGGGAGTGAACATAAAACCCGAAACCTACAAACGGCTCAGCCAAATTGAAAATGTTGTGGCAACAAAAGAAGCTAACGGAGACCTTTCCGCACTGATGAAAACACTTATGCTTTGCGGTGACGAATTGGATATATACTGCGGCAACGACGACCAGAGCGCTGCCTTTACCCTGCTCGGAGGAAAAGGAACAATTTCCGTTCTCTCTAACATAATGCCGCAGGCATCCCATGATATAGTGTCGGCGGCACTCGACGGAGATGCAGATTATGCAACAGCTCTCCAGCTTCGGTATCTCGGCTTGTGTAACGTGCTTTTCTGCGACGTAAACCCGATGCCGATCAAATATGCAATGGCACAAATGGGCACAGACAGCGGAGTTTGCCGCCTTCCTCTCACCCGTCCGAGCGACTCGGCAAAGGAAAGGATTGATTACACGCTGAGATATCACGGATTGATTGAGTAAAAATAACATCATTTTAAATGATACAGACTCCTCTTTATCCCTATTGAAGCTTTGAGCGCTTCCCTGCATTTGAGGCAAAATCCGCTCCTGCCGGCTTCCATGCAAAAATCCCCTCTTGACATATCCCGAAAATGAGTTATAATATACATGAACATTTGTTCGGATAATAAATCGGGAGGTCAGATTATGTATGTCAAATACAACCGAGAATATGTGACAATGTATATAGAAGTGCTTCCCGAAGGGCAGGTCGTGCCGCTGAGCATACTCTGGAAGGACGGCAGAAAATTCACTGTTGAGCAGATTATAAACATCAAGAACAATTCCCCTGTCCGTTCGGGCGGCAGAGCTACAAAATATACCCTGATTATTCAGGGTCAGACCCGTGACTTTTTTGTTGATGACGGTAAATGGTTTGTTGAGACACGGGCATTTATATAATTGCAAACGGGCTGACAAAACATGTCAACCCGTTCGCATATAAACATTTTTATTTTATTGTAGCTTTTGTCCGCAGTTTGAGCAGAACATACTCCCTTGAACGACTTCGGCACCGCAGCTCGGGCATACATTGCCGAGCTTCTCTCCGCATTGGTTGCAGAACTTTGAACCGACAGGCAGTTGTGCGCCGCATTTCGGGCACGTCATTGTTTCGGCTGCAGTGTGTGCCGAATGTTCCGCTCCGCCGTAAACGGCAGAACGTCCGCCTGAAATAATGCAGTTTTCAACCGTTCTGAAAATCTCATCGGGAAGTTTTTTCTGCTTAAATGCACCCATTCCGGCGGTAATTGCCAAGGGCCATGCGATGAACAAGCCCAAAGCACCCGCTCCGATCTTATCCGCCCACTGTCCTTCGCCGACGGTTACATTCAACTGACTGTCAAAAACCGTCAACTGGATTGTAACGGCGAGTCTCATTCCCGTCAGGGTTTTCCAGCCGTCCTTCGGCTGACTTGCCTGCATCACGTATCCGTCTGCCGTCTGTGAGCTTTGAACCTCCATTCCCTTTTCGGTATGCAAAAAGGTCTCAAGTCTGTCAACAACAGCCTGCACCTCCGTGCCGTTCAGCATAAATACTCTTGATTCCGACATTTACAAAACCTCCGTTTTTAAAATTATTTTAAAATCATAACTCTTCTGCTATACCCTTGCGATGATTATAGCATGTTCACAGGTTATAATTAAGCTGCATTTCCGAATAGTCAAATGCCAATTCTGAAATTATCCGGTTAACAAGGCTTTTAATTCCGAATAAAATGTTGTATAATGTCGATAAATCATCTTTTATGAGGTATTTCAAATGAAATTCTGTGAAAAACTAAACGAATATATTGCCTCGATATCCTGCACGGCTAAGGAGCTTTGCGCCCTTTCGGGAATTTCCGAAGCAACGCTCAGCCGTTACAGAAGCGGAGAGCGTGTTCCCGAGCTTGGAACCAAAGGCTTTGACGGACTTTGCACCGGAATAGCCCAAATCGCCGAAAGCAAAGCCCCTAATCTTACATATGAGAAAATCAAGGAGGAATTCTGTTCATGCTCCGACTTTGATTCGATCGACAAAGAGCTTCTCCGCAAAAACTTCAATACTCTTATTTCTGCGCTTAGTATTAACATAAACCGTATGTGCAGATACATAAACTATGATGTTTCGACCGTTTTCCGCATCAGAAACGGAACAAGAAACCCGGCCGATTTTGAAGGCTTTTCATCTGCCGTGGCTTCCTTTATTGCCGAAGAAATGAAATCGCCTTCCGAGCTGACTGTCCTTGCAGAGCTGCTCGGCTGCAGTACAAATGAAATAACCGACCAGTCTGCGGTATATACAACGGTAAAGAAATGGCTTGTCAAAGAAAAGCAGCAGAAACCCGACACCATCGGAGTCTTTTTGAACAGGCTCGATGAATTTAACCTTAACGAATACATCAAGGTCATCAAGTTTGACGAGCTGAAGGTGCCGACGGTTCCGTTTCAGCTCCCGTCATCAAGAACATACTTCGGCATAGAAGAAATGAAAGAAAGTGAGCTTGATTTTCTTAAAGCGACAGTTCTCTCAAAATCAATGTCGCCGGTAACAATGTACAGCGATATGCCCTTAAAAGAAATGGCGAAGGACGCGGATTTCTCTAAGAAATGGATGTTCGGCATGGCAATGATGCTGAAAAAGGGTCTTCACCTCAATCAAATTCACAACATAGACCGCTCTTTTGATGAGATGATGCTCGGCTTGGAAAGCTGGATTCCGATGTATATGACCGGTCAGATCTCACCCTATTATTTAAAGGGCATACAGAACGGTGTTTTCCACCATTTTCTTAAAGTATCAGGCTCTGCCGCGCTCACGGGCGAAGCTATTGCAGGATACCACAGTGACGGAAAATATTATCTGACAAAATCAAGAAAAGAAATCGCATACTATGAAAAGCGTGCACAGGAGCTTGTCGCAAACGCTTATCCGCTCATGGAAATATACCGAAGCGATAAAGAAAATGAGCTTAACGCATTTCTGCTCTCCGACTCGGACAAACCCGGCAAGCGCAGAAGCATATTATCAACACTTCCGCTGTACACCGCCGACCGTGAGCTGCTGAAACAAATACTTAAACGAAATAAAATTTCCGAAGAGCGGCAAAAGGATATACTTGAATATGCCGAAGCACAGAAGCTGCGAGTGATCAAAATGCTCGAAACAAAAATTCTTGAGGATGAAATTCCGATTGTCACAAAGGACGAGTTTGCCGCTCATCCGCAGGTTCTGGAGCTCTCCGGCATATTCTGCGAAACGGACATCACCTATAGCTATGAGGAATACATGTCTCACCTTGCTATGACCGAAGAATTTGCCGCAAGCCATTCAAACTATAAGCTGCTCAAAGCCTCTATCCCTGCTTTCAGAAATTTGCAGATTCTAATTCACGAGGATCAGTGGGTCATGGTTTCAAAAAGCAAGGCACCTGCCATTCATTTTGTAATTCGCCATCCGAAGCTCAGAAAGGCAATTGAGAATTTCATTCCGCCCGTGATAGATAAATAATGATCCGAATATAAATTACCCCTCCCACGGTTTATCGCCGCAGAAGGGGTAATTATACTTTATTCTTATTATTAAAAGATGCCGCTATTTTATATTTCTATAAAGCCTCTTAATCTTTAATAAAGCTTATCAAGAATTTCAATTGCATGTGCGATACAGCCGTCGTTATTCGTTCTCGTTACATAATCGGCTACCGCCAATGCTTCCTGTGAACCGTTCTCCGGTACAAAGCCCTTTGCTGCAGCTCTAAGCATATCTACATCATTATAGCCGTCACCTGCGGCATAAATATCGCAAGGTTCACAGCCAAGCATTTCTCCGAGCTTTAAAAGGCCTGTACCTTTGTCAACACCCCTTTTGAGGATTTCTATGTATTCGCCCGTCGTTTTCAGATAGTTAACCTCTGCGTGTCTGTCAAGGAGCCTCTGCACCTCTAAGGAGCAGCCGTGAGCGTAAATCATGACCTTGGTCCACGGAATTTGAGCCTTTTCGGGAGATTCAACCTCTGTGAAATCAATTCCCATGCTTGTGAAATGATGTATGCTGTTCTCGCCTGCATTTATGCTGCAAACCTTGTTGAAGCTATAAGTTTCGACCGCCACGGAAGGAAAATGAAAAATAATATCCTCTAACGAAGCTATTCCCTCGTCTCCTATAGCATCATTGAAAACAATCTCTTTATTTTTATAATCATATGCCATAGCTCCGTTGCCGAGAAGCACGGGAGCGTTGATATACTCCTCGCTGTAAAGATGGAAGCCTTGAAAAATCCTGCCCGTGCAAACGGTAAATCTGCCTCCCTCGGACATAAAAAACTTTATCGCCGAAATCACACTTTCCGGAATTTTGCCGTTGCAGTCGGCAAGTGTCCCGTCAAAGTCACTTGCAAGCAGAACATTTTTGAATTTCACAATACCACCTCTTTTATCATTTGGGCTATTATATCATTTATACGTTATTTTATCAATACTCATTTCAGAATGTCTCCGGTCTGACCAGACGATTTTGATAATAAAAAAGACTGCCGCAAAAGCGACAGTCCGATAACTGTTAAATCAGTCTGAAGTGTAGGGCATAAGAGCTACGTGACGGGCACGTTTAATAGCTGTTGTAAGCTCTCTCTGATGCTTTGCACAAGTACCTGTTACACGACGGGGAAGAATCTTCGCTCTGTCGGAAGTGTACTTATTGAGCTTGTTTACATCCTTGTAATCAATGCACTCAACTTTATCAACACAGAAGGAACAAACCTTCTTGCGGCCTTTTCTGTTAGGACGGCCGTTGTTCTTATCATAAGCCATTACAAAATACCTCCTTATAAAATTCGGGTGACATCTGCTCAGAACGGCAGATCGTCATCTCCTGAAATCTCCTCAAAGTCACCGTCGGAACCGGTTGAGAATGAAGGAGCGGCAGGCTGCGCAGGAGCCGAATAGCTCTGGTTGTAATTGTTGTTGCCTGTGCCTGTTTCTGCCTTTGAGCCGCAGAAGCTTGCCTGGTCAACAAGAACCTCAACTGCTGTGCGCTTATTACCGTTTTTGTCCTCATAGTTACGGGTCTGAATCGAACCCGTTACAGCGATCATAGAGCCCTTCTGGAAATATCTTGAGATAAATTCAGCGGTATTTCTCCATGCGACACAATTGATGAAATCTGTCTGACGCTGTTCGCCCTGACGAGCATATGAACGCTCAACAGCAAGCGAAAAAGACGTTACGGCAAGACCTGTCTGGGTATTGCGCAACTCGGGAGTTGCAACAAGTCTACCCATCAATACTACATTGTTAATCATGTTGCGTCCCCCTTATTTCTTGATTATAAGTGAACGAAGCACGCCGTCCGTGATGTTAAGGACACGGTCAAGCTCTGCCGGGAATTCCGGCTCAGCCGAGAAATTGTAAAGAGCATAGTAGCCTTCTGTCTCGTAGTTGATAGCATAAGCAAGCTTGCGCTTACCCCACTCATCTACGCTTTCAACAGTACCATGTTTCTCCATAAGAGCCTTGAACTTTTCAACCAAAGCCTTAGCTGCATCCTCGCTCTCCTTAACGGAGTAAACGATCATTGCCTCATAGTTCTCTACTGCCATTTAAAAGCACCTCCTTTTGGTCATTCCGGCCGCCTATTCAGCGGCAAGGATAGCTGTAATCAATATTTTACAGCCTTAATATTTTATCAGCTAATGCCGATAATGTCAAGGATTTCTGATGAATTTTTTCATACGAGAGCGTTTTATATTTAATATAACTAATCACAGCTCAAAATACTCTCTCACCTGTTCGTAATTTTCGGCATAGAAATCGACGATTTTCTTTATCTCGTCCCTGTCGTCCTCATTGGAATAATCCTCAATGCCGATCACCTTATAGCCTGCCGATTTGGCGGTTTCTATTGCGTAGAGAGCGTCCTCAAATACATAGCCGACACCCTCGGCATGAATGGCATTTTTGACATATTCAAATGCAGCAGGGTCATTCTTATGAATACCTATCTCGTGCATTGAGATAACATCCTCAAAATAGCCGAGTATGCCGTTGCGCTCAAGCGCCTTTTTTGCCATTCTGCTCTCAGTCGCAGTTGCAACGACCATTTTGACGCCGTTATCCTTGAGCGACTGCAAAAAATCCTTTACTCCGTCCTTGATAGGAGCAATGTTTGAATAGTAGAACCACAGAATCTCCTGCAAGCTTTCGAGCACTTCGTCAAAGCTCATATCGAGGTTGTACTCCTTAATCATATAGCTTATTCCCGTTTTATAGCCCTGCTTGCGGAAAAGGTCAAATTCCCTCGGGATAATGCCCCTCATCATGAGGAAAGCGCCCGAGGCTGTGTCCCATATGTGCATGGAATCAAGCAGTGTGCCATCCATGTCAAAAATCGCGTAATCAATGTTTTTCATATCTTTTATTTTTTGCATATAAATTATCCGATGCCTAAAATTAAATTTGCCTCCCCTTAAAAATCAAGGAGAGGCTTAAATCGTTGATATTAAAGTGAATCAAACCACTTGAGAAGATCAATTATCGGCTTTATGATATCTGCATACTTCCAGCCCGAAAGCCATCTGATAAACTTCTGCATCGTAGTTGTCGGACGGTCACCGTTCAGCTTTTCGAGAATGAGATTTCCCGTTGTCGTGAACGAATAATTCGAGCTTATCTTTCCGTCAGCCGTCTTGAATGAGCCCTCTGCAAAAGTGATCTTGTACTCCGCCTCATGAGTCATTCCCGACTCATATGAAACGGTAATAACCGCACCCTTGCCCTTCATTTCAATATTCTTTGCATTTGAAGCATTGTATGTTTTATTCTGTCCGTCTGTTCCGCTCACATTTACCGAAAAGCCGTCCGCAAGCACAAACTCACTGTTCGACTTAACCGTAATTTTGAGATCACTGACATATTTGTCTTTAAAGTTTCCCGATGCGGCAACCGCTTCTCCGGATTTCAGATTAAACTTTCCCTCCTCGGCAAAGCCGATAACGGAAAAGCTGAAAATCATTGCAATCGCAAGAAAAACGGCTAAAAATTTGTTTGCTGTTTTTGTCATGATAATCACCTCAAACTTATTTTCTTCATTGAGATTATATCATCAGTCACAGAATAAATCAATACTTCAAATCTTAAGTTTTGATTAAATTTTATTATTTTGTAAGCTTAGCAAAATTTGCCATGAGCTTCTTTGTGCCCGATTTTTCAAAGGCAATTTCCAAAAGTGTATCATTGCCCATGCTCTTGGCCGAAAGTATAACACCCTGTCCAAACACCTTGTGTGTGACTGTATCGCCGATTTTGTAGGTTTCCCTGCTTGCGGCGGCAGGCTGTGGTTTTCTCGCCGTTGTCTGAGCCGTGAAGCCTCGTTTGATCGGTCTGCCGCTTGTGAAATCCTCGCCGAAATCTCTGTAAGGCTCGTCCTCAGCACTTCTTCTGTATGAAGAATACGATGTTACACCCGTCTTTTCCGTCAAATCGTCCGGAATCTCACCGAGAAAGCGCGACGGTGCATTGTGGGTCGTTGAACCGAACATAAGGCGTGTTCTTGTATTTGTCAGGTAGAGTTCCTGCTTTGCTCTTGTTATACCGACATATGCAAGGCGGCGTTCCTCCTCCATATCGTCGGGATTATAGATCGACTGATTTCCCGGGAAAACTCCGTCCTCCATGCCGATTATAAAAACAATGGGGAATTCAAGTCCCTTTGCCGAGTGAAGCGTCATCATAACTACCGTATCGGAATCGGCATTGTAGTTGTCAATATCGGTCATGAGGGCAATTTCCTCAAGAAAGCCGTTGAGCGTAGGCTCGTCGCTCTCCTCCTCATAACGCATGAGGTTAGCTTTAAGCTCGTTGAGGTTCTCTTTTCTGTCCTGCGCCGTGTCCTTATCGAGGTCAAGGAACTGATAATAGCCCGTCATGCTTAATGTTTTTTCAAGCAGCTCGTGAGGCTTCAGCTCCTGTGCCGCTTCTATAAGCTCCTTAATCATTGCACTGAACTGCAAAAGTTTCGAAGCTGCGCGGCTGAGAGACGGATAGGAGTCGGCATTTGAAATGACCTCAAACATACTGACGCCCAGTCCTGCGGCGATTTCCGACGCATTGTTAAGCGTTGTATCGCCTATTCCCCTCTTGGGTTCATTTATTATACGGCGAAGCCGGACATTGTCCGCCGTGTTGTTGATAAGTGTAAGGTATGCCAAAGCGTCTTTGATTTCCTTACGCTCATAGAAGCGCAGACCGCCGATGATCCTGTACGGAATACCTGCACGGACAAACGCATTTTCAATCGTGCTCGACTGTGCATTCATTCTGTAAAGTACGGCATGGTCGGACATTTTTCTGCCTGACGCAACATCCTTCATTATCGTGTCGGCAACAAAGCGTGCTTCCTCTCTCTCGTCATATGAGGTATTGACGGTAATCTTGTTGCCCTTGCCGTTAGCCGTCCAAAGGTTTTTGCCCTTGCGCTGACTGTTGTTGGCAATAACGGCGTTTGCCGCGTCAAGGATAGTCTGAGTCGAACGGTAGTTTTGTTCAAGTCTTATCGTCTTTGCGTCGGGATAGCGCTCCTCAAAGCTCAGAATGTTCTGAATCGTAGCTCCGCGGAATTTATATATACTCTGGTCATCATCGCCGACAACGCAAATATTTCTGTATTTTTCAGCAAGCAGGCTTGTCAGCACATACTGTGCATGGTTGGTATCCTGATACTCGTCAACCAGTATGTATTTGAATTTATTCTGATAATAATTTCTGACTTCTTCGTTCTTTTGCAAAAGCTCGACGGTTCTGAAAATCATATCGTCGAAATCCATTGCGTCGGCATTTTTAAGAAGCTTTTGATAGCACTTGTACGCCTCACCTATCGCTTTTAGGCGAACATCTCCGCCCGCTCGGGCAATGTACTCGTCCGGCGTTATGAGCTGATCCTTGGCACGGCTTATCTCTTTGAGAATAGTCTTGTGCGGAAGCATCTTGTCGTTGATATCAAGGAGTCTTTGTGCCTCCTTCATAACTCGCTTTGAATCGTCCGTGTCATAAATCGTGAAGCGATTCGTGTAGCCGATTAAATCGCCGTAACGTCTGAGAATTCTTGCACAGCAGGAATGAAAAGTGCTCGCCCATATATCGTTTGCGGCGTCGCCGAGCTTTGCGGCAAGTCTGCCCTTGAGCTCCGAGGCCGCCTTATTTGTGAAAGTAATGGCAAGTATCTCCCAAGGAGCAGGAGCATTAACCGTCAAAAGGTCATAGACCTTGAACAGATCCGTTGTCGGATCGTCAAGGTAATGCTTCATGATTGCAATGTCGCTCTCGGCCGGCTCAAACTCGGAATAATCCGAATTATAAGCGTTGCCGTACTTGATAAGGTTGGCAATCCTGTTAACAAGAACCGTGGTTTTTCCGCTGCCTGCACCTGCAAGAAGCAGCAAGGGGCCATTTACTGCATAGATAGCCTCTTGCTGCCTGTCATTCATTCTTTCAAAATCTTTTGCAATTATACGGCGGCGAAGTTCTAAAAATTCGTCTTTAAGCATAATTTGATTTCCTTTAGATTGAAATTATGTTTGCCATCTTGTAAAGATTCATGTCAATATGCTTCTTCATGTTGAGAGCCTCGAAGATGTCATAATCAACGATCTGATCCTTCTGCATTGCAACAACACGGTTACCGATGCCGTCCATGAGAAGTTCAACCGCTCTGTAGCCCATCTGGCTTGCAACAACACGGTCTCTTACTGTCGGTGAGCCGCCACGCTGAACATGAGCGAGAACCATTGCTCTGGACTCAACGCCTGTTTCCTCTTCGATTGCCTTTGCAAGCTCATCAACGGTGATGTTTCCGTCAGCCGTTACGCCCTCTGCAACGATAACAAGGAAATGCTTCTTACCTGTCTTCTGAGTACGTCGGATTCTGTCGAACACGTCCCTCTTGAGGTCAAACTCAACCTCGGGGATAAGGATAGCCGTTGCGCCGACTGCAATACCTGCATTAAGAGCAAGATATCCTGCACGTCTGCCCATAACCTCGATAACGGAGCAGCGGTCATGGGAAGCCGATGTGTCACGGATTCTGTCAACCATCTCCATGATTGTGTTAAGACATGTGTCATAGCCTATTGTATAATCGCAGCAAGCGATATCATTGTCGATCGTGCCGGGAATACCTACGCAGGGAATTCCACGCTCGGAAAGGTCTCTTGCACCTCTGAATGAGCCGTCGCCGCCGATAACAACAATGCCTTCAATGCCGTATGCGTGGCAGATTTCAATAGCCTTCTGCATACCTTCCTCGGTTGCAAACTCCTTGCTTCTTGCGGAATGAAGCATTGTGCCGCCTCTGTGGATAATATCGCAAACAGTGCGGATCTCCATCGGGATAAGCGAGCCCTCCATAAGGCCCTTATAGCCACGGTCGATGCCGTAAACCTTAATATGGTTCTCACACGCTGTACGAACAACTGCACGAACAGCAGCATTCATTCCCGGGGCGTCTCCGCCGCTTGTCAAAACTCCGATTGTCTTCATTATAACTTCCTCCTAAGGATTCTCTAAAAATACTATATGATGATACACCTAAATAAAAAAAATGTCAAATAAAACAGAAAAATATTTGCCGAAAACTACTGAAAAACCACATTTTCTTCGCCGAGAAGCCGTTTAAGCTCGTTTATCAAAGGTTCATTGACGTCAACACTGCGTTCATACGGTTGATGAACGTATTTTCCGGTATCGGCAAAATAATAATAAAGCGGAACTCTGCCGTCGAAAATTGCAAGGAGTTTTTCCGCCTGAACCTGTTCCGGAGTGCCCTCCGTCGGGAATTTCAGGAACAGTCCGCTGCGCCTTTTCCTGACAGGTCCGGCAATTGAATCCGAGCCCTGAACACTTTTTTGCGAAAAATAATCCTTTGCCGCTTCAAGCGTATAAATATGCTCGCAAATAAGCTTTGACGGTTCTTCGTCCCTGACATCGAGCCGTCCGTAAAAGACGAGAACCCTGCCCGTCTCAAGCATCATTGCATTTTCTGTTAAAACTTTCGGGAATACAATAATCTCAATTGATCCAGAGGTATCCTCAACGTCGACAAATGCCATCGTTGTGTCGCTCTTTGTGATTTTTTTCTTCACCTCGGTTATTATACCCATTATCTTGGTTCTTTCTCCGTCCTTATGCGAAGAATGTATATTTTCGCCGCTGTTTGCAAGCTCGGCAATTCTCACACAACCCATTGAAGCCGCAAGCTCGGCATGAGATGCCATCGGATGACCCGATAGATATAAGCCAGTTGTCGATTTTTCCATTGCTAAAAGCTCACTCTGCGGAAATTCGTCAAAGAATTTCAATGCCGATTCCGAGTGAGATTCGCCGCCGACCGAATCAAACAGACCGATCTGACCCTCAACATTTCTGCGTTTCTTTGAGTCAAGCTCGTCGATTATCTCATTCATCGCCATGAGCATCTGACGGCGGTTTGCTCCCAAGCCGTCAAGTGCGCCGCTTTTAATGAGACTTTCAACCGCTCTTTTATTAAAATCCGAGCCGTGCATTCTCGAGCAAAAATTATAAAAGGATGTAAATTTGCCTGCGTTTCTTTCAGAAATTATATTTCTGATAAAGCTCCTGCCGAGATTTTTAATTGCAAGCATACCGAAACGGATATTTCCGTTTGAAACGGTGAAATTGTCATTGCTCTCATTGACGTTCGGCGGCAGGATTTTAATGCCTATCCTGTTACATTCATCAGTATATTCCGTTACCTTGTCCGTATTGTCAAGAACGCTTGAAAGAAGCGCCGCCATAAACTCGCAAGGATAATGGCATTTAAGATAGGCTGTCTGGTATGCGACATAGGCATATGCCGTTGCGTGTGATTTGTTGAATGCATATGAGGCAAACGATGACATATCGTCGAATATATCGTTGGCAACCTCGGCGGGAATTCCCCTTTTAACGCAACCGTCACATTCAACCGTTCCGTCCTCACGCACAATACCGTAGATGAAGTTTTTACGCTCCTTTTCCATGACATCGTGTTTTTTCTTGGACATTGCACGGCGGACAATATCGGCTCTGCCGTAGGAATATCCGGCAAGAGAGCGGAATATCTGCATAACCTGTTCCTGATAGATCATACAGCCGTAGGTGACTTCAAGAATCTCACGGAGCTTTTCCGTCTTGTAAACTGTCTTTTCCGGATGATGCCTGTTTTCGATATAAGTATTTATCGAATCCATCGGACCCGGACGGTAGAGCGAGATAACAGCTATCAAATCCTCAATATCGACAGGTTTCAGCCCTATGAGCACGCTTTTCATGCCTGCCGATTCAAACTGGAACACGCCCTCGGTCTGACCCGAAGCCATCATCTCATAGGTCGCCTTGTCTGCTATGTCTATCCTGTTGATATCAAAACTATTGTCTTTAAGTCTTATCATCTTGACCGCATCGTTTATAACGGTCAGCGTCCTCAGCCCGAGGAAGTCCATCTTGAGAAGTCCCAGCTCCTCAAGCGTCGTCATCGTATACTGAGTGACGGGCGAATTATCGTTGAGCGCAAGCGGCACATAGCTCGCAACGGGGTCTCTTGTTATAACAACACCCGCCGCATGGGTCGAGGTATGTCTCGGCATACCCTCAACCTTCATAGATGTATCAATCAGACTCTTTATCTCGTCGCTGCTTTCATACAGTGAACGGAATTCGGGCGACTTTTTAAGCGCCTTTTGAATTGTAATATTCAGCTCTCTGGGAACCTGCTTAGAAACGTTATCGACGATGTTATAAGGTATTCCCATAGCTCTGCCGACATCACGAATGGCCGCCCTCGCCGCAAGCGTTCCGAAGGTAACGATCTGTGCAACATGGTCTGCGCCGTACTTTTCGATAACGTAGTCTATTACCTCTCCCCTGCGCTCGTAACAGAAGTCAACGTCAAAATCCGGCATACTTACACGCTCGGGATTGAGAAAACGTTCAAACAGAAGATTATATTTCATCGGGTCGATTCCCGTTATACCGATGCAATATGCGGCAATGCTGCCTGCGCCCGAACCTCTGCCAGGACCGACGGGAATTCCCTTGGATTTTGCATATCTTATAAAATCATGGACTATCAGGAAATAATCAACATAGCCCATTTTGTTAATAACATCAAGCTCGTAATTCAGCCTGTCAAAATACTCTTTCGGAGGATTATCGCCGTAGTTCCTGTACATTCCGGCGTAGCACTGCTCCCTGAACCATTCAAAATGATCTCTGCCGTCGGGCACTTCAAAATGAGGAAGCTTGGTATTGCCGAATTCAAAGTCGTAATTGCACCGATCGGCGATAATCTGCGTATTTTCTATCGCCTCGGGAACGTGTGAGAAAAGCTCGTGCATTTCCTCCTCACTCTTTAAATAGAACTCATCGCTGTCAAATTCAAGACCGTTGCCCTGACCCAGGGTCGTATTGGTTGCAATGCAGATGAGAACCTGCTGAATCTTGCTGTCCTCCTTGCGGACATAGTGCGTATCATTCGTCGCAACGAGCGGAATACCGGTCTCCTTTGAAAGTCTTATGAGCATCGGCTCAATCTGCTTCTGCTCGCGGATTCCGTGATTCTGAAGCTCAAGATAGAAATTACCCTGACCGAAAACTTTGTTGTACCAAAGAGCCTTTTCCTTCGCTCTCTCATAATCATCAGCTATCAGCGCTCTCGGAATTTCACCCGCAAGGCAAGCCGAAAGAGCGATTATACCCTCGTGATACTGCTCCAAAAGCTCACGGTCGATTCTCGGCTTTGTGTAAAAGCCCTCCGTCCACGCCTTTGAAACCATTGAAATAAGATTCTGATAACCCGTTGCATTCTCACAGAGAAGAACAAGATGGTATCTCTCATTGTCGAGAGCGTGAACCTTATCCTTGCGGCCTCTTGAGGCAAGGTAACACTCGCAGCCGATGATCGGCTTGATACCCCTCGCTTTCGCCTTTTTGTAAAAATCCACAGCGCCGTACATAACGCCGTGGTCGGTAATTGCAATGGAATCCATGCCCAGCTCAACCGCACGGTCAAGCAGGTCATCAAGACGGCATGCTCCGTCAAGCAAGCTGTATTCCGTATGTAAATGAAGATGTGTGAAGCTCAACGCGCCGCCTCCTTTATTATAAAAGTTATATTTGCTTCTTACCTGTACTTATCCGCAATTTCCATGATTTTCATAAGCCTGTGATTAACGCCCGAACGTGAAATCGGCACCGTAAGGTTCTCTCCGAGCTGTTTGAGCGACATATCGGGGTTTTCTCTGCGTAAAATCGCAACCTCCTTCAGCTCGTCCGACAGCGAGTCAAGCCCCTGCTTTTTCTCAATAATCTCTATCGCTTCAACCTGTGCCAATCCGGCTTCGATTGAGCGGCTCATGTTGGCAGACTCAAAGTTCATCTGTCTGTTTATCTTGTTTCTTACGTCCTTTTGAATTTTAATTCCCATAAGCTCAAGGCTTGAATTGACCGCACCCATAAGGGTCAGCAGATCCTCAATGCTCTCGCTGTCCTTTAGGTAAACAACGTATGAATACTTTCTGAGTATAAGCTTCGCTTTAAGCCCGAAATCGGTAAGTATTTTCAAAAGGTCAAGACTGAGATTATGGAAAGGGATAACAAATTCAAGGTGATAATTCTTATCGGGGTTGGCAATTGAACCGCACGAGAGAAAAACCCCGCGCAGGAATGACCCGTAGCACTCGTCATCCTCAAAAACTCCTCTGTTGATCCTGAGTGAGATTGAATTGACGGCATGGTCGAAATACTCGATAATGCGCTTTCTGTCCTCAACTGCCGGAATTTTCAAAACATATTTTCCGCTTCTGAGCCGAGTAACCGTCGTTTTGACTCCGGAAGTTTCGGCAATTGTTCTTTCAAAAGCCTGCATAACCTCGGCGTAATCCGTCGCACAGCTTACCGAACGTGTCGTAAAGCTCTTTCCGTACAGTAAAAAACCGTACGCAAAGGAACGCTTGCAGCATTCGGACTCGAACGCAAGCGATGCTAATTCATTTTTCACTCCTGCGGTGAATGACATCTGCTTATACCCCTGTTATTTTTCTATATCTCTGTGTTTAACGCTGACGCTGTAGCCGAGCTTCAGCAGATTTTCTCTTATTTTCTCGGCGAAGCAGACAGAACGGTGCCGTCCGCCCGTGCAGCCGATTGCGATAACAAGCTGACTCTTGCCCTCCTCGATATAAAGAGGAACAGTGTAATCAATAAGATCGTTGAGCTTGTTAAGCACGTTAACCGAATGATCGGAATTCATGACATACTCACTGACGTCTGGTTCAAGACCTGTCCTGTATTTCATCGACGGCACATAGAACGGATTAGGCAGACAGCGAACGTCAAAAACCAAGTCGGCGTCGTTCGGAATTCCATATTTGAAGCCAAAGGACATACAGCGAATTTTCAATGCACTGTCCGGATCGTCAAGAAAAAGCTCGTTTACCCTCTGCTTGCACTCGGCAACGCTCGACTTTGATGTATCAATAATATAATCGGCTTTCATTCTGATATTGAGAAGCTTTTCATGCTCCATTGCTATAGCAGCATGAAGCGAGCCGTCACATTTGTCAAGCAAGGGATGCTTTCTTCTTGTTTCCTTATATCTTCTGACAAGAACCTCCTCGGAAGCATCAACAAAAAGCACCTTGTACTTATAGCCCTGTTCCTCAAGATTTTTAAGAACACTCGGGAACTCGTTAAACATTTTTTCGCCGACACGGATATCCGTAACCGTTGCGATCTTCTGCGCGTTATCCGTCTTGCTTACAAACTGAGCAATGGTCGGAATAATTGCAGGCGGAAGATTATCGGCGCAGAAATAGCCGAGATCCTCCAAAGCGTCAACAACGGCAGATTTACCTGCGCCTGACATTCCCGTAACAATCAATAATTCCATAAAACCATTCCTTTCAAGGTGTAAACAGTGGTGGTTGTGCTTTTGCTTAAAGCAATTTCTACAAAACAAAAAGCAAATTTTGCAGTCATTCATCAGCCTTCCCCTTGAGGGGAAGGTGGGCGGCGGATTGCGCCGCTCGGATGAGGTGGCAAATTTTCATCTCATTATATAATAACATAAAGCCCGAACTTTTCCACCTCATCACCGTCTTACGACGGAGCTTCTCGCTGCGGCTCGGTCACGCTCCGGCTCTGAACGTCCACCGGACGTTCATTCACTACCGTCGCGCCGCTTCGCTACCCTCAAGGGGAAGCCTTGAAAAATTTCTTCTGCATTTTAAAATTTACCGTGAGCATTGTGCCAACCAATACTCAGTCTGAGGTTGTGATAAAATTGTTCACAGTGCATTTTGCAGATTGGGAGCTATTTGAACGCTATAAAATCAAGGCTTGAGATTTTTTCGTTAGACGGAGCAAATTCCTCGAAGGCTATATTCTTATATGCCGAGAGGGATTTGGTTCGTATCACGGAAAAAGATCAGCCAACCGTAATGAGTCTGACTTCGGGTTCGAGATGTACACCCTTCTCTTCATAAACCCTGTCCTGTACATATTTAATGAGGTCAAGAACGTCTTGAGCGGTCGCTCCGCCCTTGTTTATGATAAAGCCTGCGTGCTTCTCGCTGACCTGAGCTCCGCCGACAGAAAAGCCCTTGAGACCGCATTCCTCGATCAAACCGCCTGCAAAATAGCCTACAGGTCGCTTGAATGTACTGCCTGCGCTCGGAAATTCAAGAGGCTGTTTATCCTTACGGCGCTGCAAAAGCTCCTGCATTTTGGATTTGATTTCCGATTTGTCACCCTTTTTCAGCTTCATAACAAGCGTTGTTATAATAAAGCCGTTATGCTCATATGCGCTCGTTCTGTAGGCAAGTCCAAGCTCATCACCCTTGAGCGAGCCGAGATTTCCGTCGGGGTCAATGTGGCGGCACTCAACGAGCACGTCCTTCATTTCTCCGCCGTAAGCGCCTGCGTTCATATATGCCGCGCCGCCTGCACTGCCGGGGATTCCGAATGCGAATTCCAAGCCTGTAAGACCGTTTTCAAGCGCAAAATTGCAGACCTTGCTCATAGTCATGCCTGCGTCGCAAACTATTGTATCACCGTTCACAAGCTTGATTTCCGGCTCGGGGCGGCACATATTTACAACAACCGTTTTCAGACCGGCATCGCAGATAAGCATATTACTTCCGTTACCGAGAATGAACGGCTTGATATTCTCTTTTTTACATTCCTTGATAATCAAAGCGAGCTGCCCGTCGTTCAGCGGAGTGAGCATAACCGACGCATTTCCGCCGATGCGGAATGTCGTGTACTTGCTCATCGGAACTTCACGCTCGGCTTTACAGCCGATGCTCACAGCGTATTCAAAAATCTTATCGAAGCTCATAATGTCACCCAAGATAGACCTTAGATTTTAGATGTTAGACTTTAGACTCACAATAAATCTCAAATCTTCTTTGCTTTTATCCCAACAACGCTGCGCCGATGATTCCGGCATCATTGCCGAGAACCGCCTTGCAGATTTCAGTCTGCTTCTTGGCATGCTTGCTGTATCTTTCTTTTTTAACATATTCTCTGATCGGGTCAAGAAGGTTATCGCCCTCGTTGCTGATTCCGCCGCCGACGCAAAGTACCTCGGGCTGGAAAATATTGATTATATTGATAATGCCGACAGCAACATAATATTGGTATCTTTCAACAACCTCCCTGCCTGCTTCGTCACCTGCATACATAGCGTTGAATGAGGTTCTGCCGCTGACCTTGTTAATATCTCCGCCGCAAAGCTCCCACATCTTACTGTCCGGACACTCCTTCATCTTTGCCTTTGTCTGAGCAATGAGAGCGGTTGCCGAAGCATAGCTCTCCCAACAGCCGTTACGTCCGCAGTTGCAGGGAATTCCGTCAACAACGATAACTGTGTGACCCATCTCGCCGCCGGCAAAGTTCATGCCGCTGACAATCTTGCCGTCCACAATAATTCCGCTGCCGACGCCTGTTCCGAGCGTTACGGCAACAAAGTTTTTTGCGCCGTTACCGGCACCTGCGTATGCCTCGCCGAGAGCAGCGGCATTGGCGTCGTTCTCAAAATAGCACGGCTTGCCCGTGAGCTCCTCCAGCATTTTCTTGGCAGGAACATTGTTAAAAGCAAGATTGTTCGAGAACTCAATCATGCCCGTGTCCTGATTAACCGAACCCGGCGTTCCGACGCCTACGCTTTCAATATCAGCCATAGTAAGTCCTGCGTCGGCTACAGCCATATCAATAGCCTTTTTTATGTCGGCAAAAATTTCCTCTGCCGGACGGGGCGCATTTGTTTTAACCTTGCCCTTGCCTATAATACTGTATTTTTCATCAACGACTCCGACGGCAATATTTGTTCCGCCGAGGTCAACTCCAACCTTGTACATTGTAAATTCCTCCGTTATTTAAGCAATTTGCGCTTTAAAAGTTATGCCAAATTTCAAGCTCATTTTCCTCAACCTTGATGTCGTCTGTCATACCGAGGTTGTGAAGGAGCTGCTTTGCTGCATTGTAACCCATTTTCTTCTGCCTGTTGTTCATAGCCGCCGCTTCAATGATGATTGAGATGTTACGACCCGGGGTGACGGGAACAACGCATATCGGAATATCAATTCCGAGTATATCAATCGTTTCGTTATCAAGTCCGAGACGCTCGTAATTTTTCTCGGCGTTCCACGGTTCAAGCTGAATGACCATGTTTATTTTCTCGGAAACCTTAACCGAACCGATGCCGAAAAGCCGCCTTGCGTTGACGACGCCGACTCCCCTCAGCTCAATAAAATGCCGTATATTTTCCGGTGCCGATCCGACTAATGTTTTATGCGACACCTTTCGAATTTCAACAGCGTCGTCGGCAACCAGTCTGTGTCCTCGCTTGATAAGCTCAAGCGCCGTTTCACTCTTACCCATGCCGCTCTCGCCCATTATCAGAACGCCCTCGCCGTAGACCTCGACAAAAACGCCGTGACGTGTGATTCTCGGCGCAAGCTCAACGCTCAGATAGGATATCAAAGTTGACATGCAGCTTGACGTTCCGTCGGTTGTTTTGAGCAACGCAACGCCGTATTTCTTAGCCAGCTCGATAGTGTCATCGTGATAATTCTGGTCACGAGTCAGAATGATTGCAACGGGCTTTTTTGAAAGAAGTCTTTTAACCTTTCTAAACCTGTCCTCAGGCTTGAATGAATTAAGATATTCAATCTCGGAAACACCCATAATTTGAATACGCTCCGGGTCAAAATATTTTGTAAATCCGGAAAGCATAAGACCCGGTCGGTTAATTTCCAACGAAGAAACAAGAATCTCTGCCGGATCAACGGGTGTGTATTCAATATCAAATCCGATGACCTCTATTATCTTTTTAAGTGATATGGTATATTTAGCCGCCATAAGACCACTCCATAAAGCATATTTGTTCCATATATGGTTTATTATACAATATTTATTGCAATCTTCCAATAGTTTTTTCAAAAAATTTAAAGAAAAACGCCGGAAATCTCCGACGTTGCAATTCTTTTTCAATTATCTCATATGCATATTATAGAAAATGTAATCAATAATTCCGTTCAGCCAGTTGTTCAGCGTAATCCATACATTGCCGAAATCGAAGATTACAAGAACGATAACCGCCAATGCCAAGATAAAATACAGAACAGCCGTCCATCTGTATTTCCTCAGAAGCATCATGTTGTGCCATACAAAGAACAAATATACGGCAAGAACAACGGCAAGTGTGCCTATCTTTACAGGCAACGGAATTAAGTGCGGGTAAAGCTCAACGGCAAAGACAATATCAACAAGCAAAAGCGCGATACTCAAAACAAAAATACTGACTATACCTATAAGATATAACAGCCGCTTATTGTTCTTATATTTAAGCCGACCCGTTTCGGGTGCGTTTTTTGTATAATCCGCCTCATTCGGCGAGTCTTTCCGTTTTTCCTCTTTTTGCTCGAACCTGCTGCAAATTCTTTCCGGCTCGGTTAGGTTGTGATGATAAAGCTTACAATAGCCTTTTTCACTCAATCCGTCGGAAAAATATTTACAGTTTTCGCAAGAATTTTTGTTCTCATCTGCCATTGCTTCACATCCGTTATTTCTGTTGCGTTCATGGTATCATAACTCGCAGACTTTGTCAAATTTTTAAAGTAATTTCATCACAATATATATGTTATTCAGACACAATTAGATGCATTTTGTCGTATTTTACCCCAATTCCATATTGTGATTTTGACAAGACCATGTTTTTTTATACTTCTGTTTAAAATTTATAAATTACCCTTTTCGCCGTCACAATCGTCTTTTTCTGTGCTGTTTTCGATATTATCGGATTTCTTTCCCTGACATTCACGGTACATTTTCAGGCAATAGTTTTTTTCGCAGTATGTATCAAAAAAAGCTCTGACAATATAGGTACAAAAAATTGCTTTCGTAAGGTCAATGACCGCCCCGCCGAGCGTTTCTGCGATCTCATTTCTTCCGAAAACGGCAAGAATATAGCTTGCGGAAATCCATATCAGACAAAATATAAGAATTACCGAAGTCCACTTCTTCGTGTAATTGAACATACTGAATTTTTTCTTCAGCTTTCCCATTGAAACACTCCCTCAGTCACGGACAAGCCGTGAAAGCTCCTCTGTAGACAGAACCACGCTCAATAATGATTTATTCAAACCTTGGGTCGAGTGGGCATCGACCCCTACGGATTATACGTTTTCTGAACCTCATTACAGTGAAAAATCTGATAAAATTTGATTTAGGTGTAAAAAACATTCCGGCTTCCCCTACAAAATAACCGAACATATTTTCATCTAACCTTTGTCTCATATAACTCCCTATATAATATATGGAAAACGGCAATAAAAAATGACGGAAACCGATAAACGATTTCCGCCGTTATTATATCAAAAATCAGTCAAGCTGTACCTTGTATGTCCAGCCCATGTCGTCCTTAACGTGACCTGTCTGCATACCGTAAAGAGTGTCGTAAAGCTTCTGAGCGATAGGACCTACATTGCCGTCGGCAACCTTGTAATCCGATCCCATGTAGTAAAGAGTTCCTATCGGTGAGATAACTGCAGCCGTACCGCTTGCGAATACCTCTTTAAGAGTACCTGCTTTTGAAGCGGCGCATACATCGTCGATTGAAAGACGTCTCTCCGAAACCTTTACTCCCCACTTCTTGAGAAGCTCAATAACGGATTTTCTTGTGATACCGGGAAGAATCGTACCCATAAGCGGAGCGGTGATAACCTCGTCGCCGATTACAAAGAATGCGTTTGAAGTGCCGATTTCCTCAACATATTTATGCTCTGCGGCATCGAGCCAAAGAACGTCCTTGCAGTCATGCTCCATAGCCTTTGCCGAAGCCTTCATGCCGCCGGCATAGTTGCCGCCGCACTTTGCGAAGCCTGTGCCTCCGACAGCCGCACGGATAAATTCGTCCTCAACATAAATCCTCGTTGTATGAAGTCCGCCGTCGTTTGCGGCATAGTAAGAACCAACCGGACAAAGAATGATGATAAAACGATAATGCTTTGCCGGAAGAACGCTGAACGAAACCTCGTCGCCGAAGATGAACGGTCTGATATAAAGAGCTGTGCCCGGCTCAGAAGGAACCCAGTCCTTATCAACGGAGATAAGCTGATTGATAGCGTCAAAGAAGATGTCCTTTTCCATATGAGGGATACACATACGGTCATTGGTTCTGTTCATACGCTCAAAGTTCTGATCCGGTCTGAAAAGCTGAATGTCGCCCGACGGAGTTTTATATGCCTTCATGCCCTCGAACATCATCTGGGCATAGTGGAGCACGCATGATGCAGGCTCAATGGCGATCGGCTCATGCGGAACAATTCTTCCGTCGTGCCAGCCCTGACCCTCATCATAGTCGATCATAAACATATGGTCTGTGAAATACTTACCGAAGCCGAGCTTCTTCTGATCCGGCTTCTCCTTTGGGTGCGTAGTTCTTGTTACTGGAAATTTATACATTTCTGTCGCTCCTTTCAAAGCATTATTATAATTCATAGAGATCGGGTTTTCTGTCATTGAAAACGTTTATCGAATTTCTGATATCCTTAATTATTCCGAAATCACAGTCGGCTGTTATAACCTCCTGTTGCTCGCCTGCCGCACCGAGCACCTCGCCCCACGGGTCGATTATCTGCGAATGGCCTCCGAATACAGTGTCCGGAGTTTTGCCGCAGGAATTGCAGCAGACAACAAACATCTGATTTTCAATCGCTCTCGCCCTTGTGAGCGTAACAATATGAGAGGTTCTGACCAGTGGCCATTGGGACACCATAAAGAGCATGTCGATGCCCTTGAGCGCAAGGCTTCTGATAAGCTCGCAGAATCGGATATCGTAGCAGATAACAATTCCGCACTTATGTCCGTCAAGCTCAAATGTCACAAGATTTTTGCCGAAGCTGAAAAACCTGTGCTCGTCCATCGGAGTAAAAAGGTGCGTCTTGTCATATTCGGCAACGACTTCACCCTCACGGTTGAAAACAAAAGCCGTGTTGTAAATTCCGCCGTTCTTCTCATTGGCAATACTGCCCGCAACGATGTTTACGTTAAGCTCCTTTGCCAAAGCCGAGAAAGTCTTTTTTACCCTCTCGCCGTCTCTGTCGCAATAATCCGCAAGGTTTTCCTTGGGATAGAAACCCGTTGTCCATGTTTCGGGAAGAACAACAACGTCGGATTTTTCTTTTTCAACAGTCTCTCTTATCAGCCTGAGAGCCTCGGCGTAGTTATACTCAACATCGCCGAGCTTCATATCAAGCTGAATACAGGAAATTCTCATCTTATTATTCATAGTCATAGCCTGCCTTGACAGCACCCTTGTTTACATCAAGGAGATCAAGGTGACGGGCGGAAACGACCTTTTTGAGTGCGTCATCGGTATAGTCAATTGAAAACTGCGGCACTTCTTTGAGAATCTTGCCCGTGATAATCATATTAGCAAGCGTCGGCGTTCCGTTATCGTTCGCCATCTTTGTTGCAGGTATATAATATACATCCACATCCGTTCTGTCAACCTTTTTGTCAATCATTGTAGAATCAACAAAAATCTTTCCACCGCTGACCACTTCGTTTTCATATTTTTCAAGTGACGGAAGATTCATTGCAACAAGTACGTCCGGCTTGTCAACGATCGGAGAGCCTATCGGCTCGTCGCTGATGATTACCGAACAGTTAGCAGTACCGCCTCTCATTTCGGGGCCGTAGGACGGAAGCCAGCTTACCTGTTTGCCCTCGATAAGTCCTTTATATGCAAGGAATTTGCCTGCGAACAGAATACCCTGTCCGCCGAAGCCCGCGAATAACATTCTGCAAGTGTTGCTCATTTTTCTTCCTCCTTTGCATAGATATCCTTGTAGACGCCGAGAGGATAGTAAGGAATCATGTTCTCCTCTGCCCAGTCAAGAGCCTTCTGCGGAGTCATACCCCAGTTTGTCGGACAGGTTGAAATAACCTCAACGAGTGAGAAGCCCTTGCCTTCAATCTGATTTTTGAAAGCCTTTTTGATTGCCTTCTTTGCGTTCTTGACGTTCTTAACATTGTTAACGGCAACTCTCTCAAGGTATGCTGCACCGTCAACGTTTGAAAGAAGCTCGCAAACCTTAACGGGATAGCCGACCGTGTTTACGTCTCTGCCGTAAGGAGAGGTCTGAGTGACCTGGCCGGGAAGAGTTGTCGGAGCCATTTGACCGCCGGTCATACCGTAGATGGCGTTGTTGACGAAAATTACGGTGATATTTTCACGTCTTGCGGCGGCATGAACCGTCTCGGCAGTACCGATAGCGGCAAGATCGCCGTCGCCCTGATATGTAAATACAACCTTTGACGGGTCGCTTCTTTTTACGCCTGTTGCAACAGCGGGAGCACGGCCGTGAGCCGCCTGAACAAAGTCACATGTGAAATAGTTATATGCCATAACAGAGCAGCCGACCGATGCGACACCGATAGTATCTCCCTCGATTCCAAGCTCATCAATTACCTCGGCAACAAGACGGTGAATAATACCGTGAGTACAGCCCGGGCAATAGTGAAGCGTTGCGTCTGTCAATGATTTCGGTTTTTCAAATACAACTGACATTATTCTGCACCTCCGTTTGACATGATAGCCGAAAGAACATCCTCGGGAGTCGGAATCATACCGCCGACGCGGTTGCAAAGGTCAACCGGTCTCTTGCAGTCGATTGCAAGCTTTACATCGTCGATCATCTGACCCATGTTCATTTCAACAGTTATAAATCTCTCGCACTTCTCGGCGGCGGCACTGAGCGGCTTTGTCGGGAACGGCCAGAGTGTGATCGGTCTTATCATGCCGACCTTGACGCCTCTCTTGCGAGCCTCGTTGACTGCATTCTTTGCAACTCGGGCAGTAATGCCGAACGCAACAACGCAAATCTCGGCGTCCTCCATGAGATATTCCTCATACATTGTTTCGTTTTCTTCAATCGTCTTGTACTTCTGATATCTCTCAAAGTTCTTTATTTCAAGCTCCTCGGGTTTGAGGTAAAGCGAATTGACTATGTTGTGCTCTCTCTCGCACTTTGTGCCTGTGAGTGCCCACGGCTTTTCAACCGGAGTAACCTCGGCAACATCGAGAGAAACAGGTTCCATCATCTGACCCATTGTACCGTCGGCAAGGATCATTGCAACCATTCTGTATTTGTCTGCAAGCTCAAATCCTTTGACCGTAAGGCTTGCCATTTCCTGAACAGAAGCCGGAGCAAGTACGATATTGTGGTAATCGCCGTGTCCGCCGCCCTTTGTTGACTGCCAGTAATCAGACTGTGAAGGCTGAATTCCGCCGAGTCCCGGACCGCCACGCTGAACGTTGACAACGAGCGCGGGAAGGTCACAGCCTGCGAGGTATGATATACCCTCACTTTTAAGCGAAACTCCCGGGCTGGAAGAGGAGGTCATGACTCTCTTGCCTGTTGACGAAACGCCGATAACCATATTGATAGCGGCAATTTCGCTCTCCGCCTGAAGGAAGGTTCCGCCGATCTTCGGCATACGCTTTGACATATAGGCCGCAACCTCTGTCTGCGGAGTGATAGGATAACCGAAGTAATGGCGGCAGCCTGCCCTGATAGCAGCCTCGGCAATTGCTTCGTTACCTTTCATAAGTACTTTATCTGACATTTTTTTCACCTCTCTACCGTAATAACACAATCGGGACACATCGTTGCGCAGAATGCGCAGCCTATACATTTTTCCTGCTCTGTCACAACTGCGGGATGATGTCCCTTGTTGTTCAGCGTTGTCTCTGACAAGTGAACTATTCCCTTGGGACAAGCGTTCACGCAAAGTCCGCAGCCCTTGCAAAGGTCTGTTTTGAATGTTACTTTAGCCATTTGACATTCCTCCTAATTTATTTTCTCCTGCAGGGTAAGCGGAAGCATATTGTCCACTTTTCCGTACAGTTCTTTATAGAGTGTTTTCTTAACGGTCGTCATCGCAACGGGAAGTCCCGTAAGCTTTGAAACCTCGTCGGCATATTTGAGTGAATCGAGAACATCCTGTGCGGTCGTCTCCTCGCCGAGATTTGAATTGTTTATTATAGCGGTAAATTTCATTGAAGCGGCTTTCTCGATTTCGTTCATGACCTCAAGAGTGCTGTAAGCGTCCCTTGTCAACGGTCTGTACATGTTTATTACAAGGTACATTTCATAGTCATTTTCACGGACTATGCTTTCCGAATAGCGACCGAGCGCATAAGCTCCCCTGTCGTCTCCGCCGATATCCATGACGGCAAATTCGGAACGGTCGTCAATAACCGAATATATATCCTGCGGCAGCGACGGCAAATCAACGTTGGAACTTGCAAACTCGGAACAAATAAGCCTGATTCCGGCCTCTTTAAGCTCCTTTTCGCTGTCTTTCGTTCTGAAATAGGGATTAACGATATCAAGGTCGGCAACCGCAACCTCAAGGCCCTGCTGTCTCAGCTTAAAAGCATAATTGACGGCAATATTCGTTTTTCCGCTGCCGTAATGACCGGCAAAAAGCGTTATACGCTTCATATTTTCACCTCGGAAAGTTTGATGATTAAATGATAAATTTTAGCAACCCCCCTCATATGGGAGCGCCGAAAAAATTTTTCTCCTGTCATTGGGTCGATGTGGGCATCGACCCCTACGAATTGTTCCTTTATCGCACCACGCAGCAATGGGAAAGTTTGATAAAAAATTATTATAGTTACAGGAACTAATCAGCCTTCCCTCAAGGGGAAGCCGGTATATTTCTTCTAAAATCGGCATGCCATACCTTAGAACCAAGCGTTCAGGGTGCATCGATTTCAAGGCGGTGAGCCGATGGAATACTATGTGTATTTCGAGGCTCACCAACGAAGAAAGCAATGTGCCATACCTTAAATCAAATTGTTCAGGGTGCGTCGAGTTCAAGGCGACAGGCTGACGCAATACTATGTGTATTGCTAAGCCTGTCAACGCCGAAATCGGCGTGCCATGGGCAATTTTACAGTTGATTACGGATAATCTTGCCGCTTATAGTCTTCGGTAATTCATCTTTGAATACAACGATTCTCGGGTACTTGTAAGGAGCGGTGTGCTTCTTGACGTAGTTCTGAATCTCTTTCTTGAGCTCCTCGGTAGGTTCTGTGCCCTTGGTAAGAACAATGGATGCCTTAACAACCTGTCCTCTTACATCGTCTGGAGCAGCGGAAACGCCGCACTCAAGAACATAAGGAAGCTCCATGATAACATTTTCGATCTCGAACGGTCCGATACGGTAGCCGGAAGACTTGATAACGTCATCAATACGGCCGACATACCAGAAGTAACCGTCCTCATCTCGCCATGCGATATCACCTGTGTGATAAACGCCGTCGTGCCAAACCTCGTCTGTTTTTTCCTGATTTCTATAGTAGCCGAGGAATATTCCGCACGGTACCTTTTCGGAGGTATTGACGCAGATTTCGCCGGTTTCACCGAGGTCGGCTTCCGTTCCGTCGGGACGGAGAATTTTGATATCGTAGAGCGGTGTCGGCTTGCCCATTGAGCCCGGCTTCGGAGTCATACCCGTGAGGGTTGCGATTCCGAGGGTCATTTCCGTCTGACCGAAGCCCTCCATAAGCTCAAGTCCCGTAGCATTGTAGAACTGACGGAATACCTCTGGGTTGAGAGCCTCACCTGCTGTTGTTGCGTGACGGATAGAAGAAAGATCGTACTTGCCGAGATCCTCTTTTATCATCATTCTGTACATCGTCGGAGGTGCACAGAACGTTGTAATATGATACTTAGCGAACATCGGAAGGATATCCGATGCATCGAAGCGATCGAAGTTATATACAAATACGGCGCCCTCGCAGAGCCACTGTCCGTAGAGCTTGCCCCAAAGAGCCTTGCCCCAGCCTGTGTCGGAGATAGTAAGATGAAGTCCGTCCTTGCTTACGCAGTGCCAATATTTAGCTGTGATATAGTGACCGAGCGGATATTTGTAGGAATGGGTTGCGATTTTCGGATAACCCGTTGTGCCCGAAGTGAAGAACATGAGCATCGGATCATTTCCGCACGGTGCGTCCTCCTCACGTCTGTAGCGTCTTGAGAACAGGCAATATTCGCTGTCGAAGTTGTGCCAGCCTTCACGCTCGCCGCCGACGATGATCTTGTTTACGAGAGTATGTGTCTTTGAATCGGCGATATCAACCTGATGGGCTGTGTCTCCGTCGGCCGTACAAAGAATTGAAGTAACGCCTGCCGCCTCAAATCTGTACTCAAAGTCATGATCAACAAGAAGGTTCGTAGCAGGAATTGCAATTGCGCCTATCTTATGCAGACCGAGGATCGCAAACCAGAACTGATAGTGACGCTTGAGAACAAGCATGACTCTGTCACCCTTCTTGATACCGAGCGACTTGAAGTAGTTAGCCGCCTGAGCCGAATGTTCTTTAACATCCTTGAATGTGAAGATTCTCTCTGTCTTGTCACGGTCAACATGAACAAGAGCACGCTTATCGGGTGATTTCTTAGCAATCTTATCAACGATATCAAAGGCAAAGTTAAATTCGTCCTCGTGATTGAAGTCGATTGAAACAAGGTTGCCGTTCTCGTCCTCGGTTGCGTCGATAAACTTCTCGCAAACGTAGCTGCCCTTAGCCTTAACGCCCATAACAGCTCTTTCATGCAAAATATTCTGAACAGGCTCGTCACTTGCCATAACCATTGCAAGGAAAAGACAGTCTCTGCCGTCAATGGCTATCATTCCGTGAGGAGTTGACGAGTTATAGTAGATGCTGTCGCCCTCGTGAAGGATCTCTTCATGATTGCCGACTCTTACCTTAAGAGTACCGCTGATAACGAGGTCAAATTCCTGACCGCTGTGAGTTGTAGTGTGAATCGGTTTATTTTCAAGCTCCGCATCATACTCATATCTAACCCAGTATGGTTCGGAGAGCTTTTTTCTGAATTTCGGCGCAAGGTTCTGAATCTCAATTCCGTTTTCACTGGCGGTAACCTGACCCTTGCCCTTTCTTGTGACGGTATAAGATGAAAGCACGGCGCTGTGACCTTCAAGAAGATCCGTAATACCGATGTCAAACGCAAGCGCACATTTGTGAATAAATGTAAACGGGAGATCTACCGTTCCGCTCTCATAAAGTCTGTAGGTTTCAACAGAGACCTCGGTCTTTTCCGCCATCTGTTCAACGGTAAAGGCACATATGTCTCTCATTTCGTGGATACGTTCCGCCACTTCATAAAGCTGGTTTGTTTCTGTTTGATTTGACATAATTTTTACCTCCGTAATGTACCGGCACCGATTTCGGATAAAACAAAAAATCCGTCCCAAAGTCCTTAGAACTTTGAGACGGATTTGATAATCCGCGGTACCACTCAAATTGCGATCTGCTATTGCTTCTCGCCTCTCTGCAGGATCTGACAATCCCTCAACACTGACGCAGTTGTCACGGGAGAAACTACTGTTGTTTCATCTCTCCGGCTCGGAAGTGATGGGTTTTACATTCATCTCGCTATCGGCTCACACCAAACGCCGACTCTCTGAAAGGACATAAACGCAACCGTCTTCGTCACAGCCTTTGTTTCAACAGGTTATTTGTACCTGTTGCGGTACATTATAAGATAGTTTTCTTGATTTTTCAAGAGATTATTTGTAATATCAACATTACATTTTGTAATGTTACGCCGTTACAACGGAATTTGCCTTTTGCAGGCCATATTTCTTGATAGCGTCCTCACGCATCTTGTATTTCAAAATCTTACCGGCAACATTCATCGGGAACTCGGTCACAAAGTCGATATACTTCGGCACCTTGTGCTTTGCCATGTGCGAAAGGACGTAGTCCTTCATCTCCTGCTCGGTCATGGTCTCGCCCTCCTTGAGGATAATGCAAGCCATGATTTCTTCGCCGAGTCCCTCATCGGGAACGCCGATAACCTGAACGTCCTTGACCTTCGGGTGAGTATAGATAAACTCCTCGATTTCCTTGGGGTAGATATTCTCGCCGCCGCGAATAATCATATCCTTAAGTCTGCCCGTGATTCTGAAGTTACCCTCCGGAGTGCGGCATGCAAGGTCGCCTGTATGAAGCCAGCCTTCCTTATCAATTGCGCTTGCCGTAGCCTTCGGCATTTTGTAATAGCCCTTCATGATATTGTAGCCGCGGGCAACGAACTCGCCCGTTACATTGTCGGGGCACTCAAGACCCGTATCGGGATCGACGATTTTACATTCAATTTTTGGAAGCGGATGTCCGACCGTCGCAACACGGTCCTCCAAGGGATCATCCGTGCTGCTCATTGTACAGCCGGGAGAGGATTCCGTCTGACCGTAAACAATTGTGATTTCGGTCATGTGCATCTTATCGACAACCTCACGCATCTTTGAAATCGGGCACGGCGAGCCTGCCATGATACCGGTTCTCATGTATGAAAAATCCGTCTTTTCAAAGTCGGGGTGCTGGAGCATTGCAATAAACATTGTCGGAACGCCGTGGAAAGCCGTTATGCGCTCGGAATTGATACATGCAAGCGAAGATTTCGGTGAGAAATAAGGCAACGGAAGTGCCGTTCCGCCGTGGGTCATAATTGCCGTCATGGCAAGAACCATGCCGAAGCAATGGAACATCGGAACATGAATCATCATTCTGTCCGCCGTTGAAAGATCCATTCTGTCGCCGATGCACTTGCCGTTGTTTACAACATTATAGTGCGTCAGCATAACGCCCTTGGGGAAGCCCGTTGTGCCCGAGGTGTACTGCATGTTGCAGACATCGTCCTTTCTGACGAGAGAAGCCATTCTGTAGACCTCCTCGACAGGAATCTCTCCGGACTTGTCAACTGCCTGCTCCCATGTCATACAGCCCTGCTGTTCATAGCCGACAGTTACAATATTTCTCAAAAACGGCAGTCTCTTTGCGTGGAGCTTTTCGCCGCTCTTTGTGTGCTCCAGCTCGGGGCAAAGCTCAGCCATGATCTCATCATAGTGCGAATCTCTGTAGCCTTTTATCATAATAAGCGTATGAGTGTCTGACTGCCTGAGCAGGTACTCGGCCTCATGGATTTTATAGGCTGTGTTCATCGTAACGAGAACTGCACCGATTTTGGTCGTTGCCCAGAATGAAATATACCACTGCGGAACATTGGTTGCCCAAACGGCAACATGAGAGCCTGCCTTGACGCCCATTGCGATAAGCGCTCTTGCAAAGGTATCAACGTCGTCACGGAACTGTGCATAAGTTCTTGTGTAGTCAAGCGTTGTGTATTTGAATGCAAGCTGATCGGGAAATTCCTCAACCATTCTGTCAAGAACCTGCGGAAAAGTCTCCTCAATAAGCTCCTCTTTTTTCCATACAAATTTGCCTGTATGGGTCTTGTTATAGTAATATTTTTTCTTGTTTGTTTCGTCTTTAACGGTCTCCATATAGCTCTCATAGTGGGTCAAAATGATTTCGAGATCGTCAATCGACTTGAACCATTCGGGATTCCATTCAACCGAAACAAAGCCGTTATAATTGATTGAACCGAGAGCGTTCATCATATCCTTAATAGGCATTGTGCCCTCGCCGATGAGGGTATGCTCCCCTGCTTTTTCTGCATCGGTCAGGTGAACAAGCTTAACATATGCACCGAGGTTGGTAATCGTCTTTTCCGAATCCTCGCCTCCGACGAAGTAGGTTTCGTACATGTTCCAGTCCGCGCCGATAAAGTCGCTTGCGAAGTAGTTCATCAAGTCGCAAAGTCTTGTTGTGTCGGCAAAAATTCCCGTCGTTTCAACAAGCACGATTACGTTATGCTTTTCGCCCTCTGCTATTGCCTTGCCGATGAACTCTATCGCCTTGTCGTAAGCGTCCTCGCCGCCCTCGACATAAAGCTTTATATAGGGGACGTTGATATTGCTTGCCACGGTAATTGCCGAATTCATTTTTTCAACATTTTCGTCCGAGGTGTCGGCGGCATTGCAGTTTGAGTTTATGCAAACGATGCTCTTTTTTGAGTTAATGAGCTTTCTTTTGGTTGAAAAAGCCATGTCGGGGTTGAACGGTGAGGTTCTGCCCGAGAACATCGGGTCTCGGAAATCGTGAATCTCGATTCCGCCGTATTTCAGCTCGTCCGCCATATTGAGAAACTCATCAAGACTTTTATTCTTGTGGAATTTTGTAGAAAAAGCTAATTTCACAATTAACCCTCCTCATATGCTATCTTGTTCAGTGCGCTGACGTATGCACGGATACTTGCGCCGATGATATCTGTTGAAATGCCTGTTCCGGAATAGAGCTTGCCGGTCGAGCTTCTGAGCTTAACGAGAGCATGACCCATAGCCTCACGTCCCTCCGTGACCGCCTTGATCTGGAAATCGTCCAGCTCATAGTGATGGCCGATGATCTGCTCGATTGCGAGGAAAGCGGCATCAATCGGGCCGTCGCCGACGCTCACGCCGCTGATCTCGGTGCCGTTCTTGACGAGCTTGATGTTAGCGGTTGCGGTGATAATGTTGCCGCTGTTGATAACGTAGCTGCCGATCGAATAGATTGACGGAACCTGCAAAGCCGAGGAAGCGATAATAGCCTCAAGCTCCTTTGTTCCGACGAAATCCTTCTTTACCGCAACACGCTTGAAGGCTTCGTAAACGTTTGCGTTATCCTCCGGAGAAAGGTCGTAGCCTATCTTCTTGACCGCCTTGATAACGGTTGCGATCGTATCGTTCTTATCGAGAGTGAGGGTCTCGCTGTCCTCATTCACACCTGTTTCAAACGGTGTATTCTCGCTCTTGGAGGTGTTGAGCATTCTCTTTATCTGACCCGTTACTCGACGTATCTCGGTCGTCCTTATCTTGCTCGAAACCTTTATCGAATCACCTCTGAGGGTGAATATCTTCGCGATTTTTTCAACCGTCGGGAAATTGAAGTTATCTGCCGTGACCTTGACCTGCGTTGCGCCCGCTTCGATTGCGGCGAATGCGGAAGCCGAAGCCATGTTCATTGAGTCAACGACCTCAACGCCGAGAGTGACATCCTTAGCCGACGGAACGTTCTCGAAAATGTCGGAGATAAATCCGCCGAACTCCGACGGAAACATTGTGCCCTCGGAATCACAAACGGTAACTCTCGTTGCGCCTGCCTTTATCGCGTCGCCGATTGCCTGATAAAGGAACGGTTTTTCGGCTCTTACCGCGTCCTCGGCAGAGAATTCAATATTGTCGGTGTACTTCTTGCATTCGGCGATGAGCTCAGTAACCATGCCCATGACAACCGGCGGCTTCTTGCCGCACTTGAACTCCATCTGAACCGCGGACATCGGGAGAGAAACCTTAAGAGAAAATTTCTTTGCACCCTTTGCACAGTTATAAGCCGTTTCAACGCCTGCCGCATCGTAGCCTGCATCAACGGCTATTTCCGAATGTTTCATAAGCGAAGCGATTGTTTTTATAAGAAGAACATCTGTTGAAGTGTTCTTAATTTTCGGCATCTCGATAATATCGCAGTGCAGCTTGTCCATCTGCTTTGCAATTTCGATCTTCTCCTTAAAGCTTAAGGAATGGCTGGCTGACGACTCGCTTTCTCTGAGCGTCACATCGGATAAAATAACCTTTCTCATAACGATTCTCCTTTTTGTTATGTATTGCAATACCGTAATATATGCGGTATCGCCATATATAAAAAAACAAAGTCCCGGAAGTATTAAAACTTCCGGGACGATAAAACATGTTTACCGCGGTACCACCCGCATTGCCTAAATAAGGCCTCTTCGGATTCTGACAAATCCTAAGCTGTGATAACGGTGCTTGCCGTAGCTCCTTATACAGTGAAAACGGTTGGGGAGCTCTGCTCGGATACGAGACAGCAATTAAATTTCCATATCGGCTCACACCTACCGCCGACTCTCTGAAATCAGAAATATAATGCTTAATATCTTCAACGCATTTCAAATATTGCAGTTATTATAGTTGACTTTTGTCGATTTGTAAACAGACAACTTGTAATGTTGACATTACAAAACGTAATTACTTCAAAAGCTCCGCATTGAGCTTCTTACCGTAAGCGGTTGCAGCGTTGATAAGTCCCTCATCGGGAATTGTCTGAGCGATCGGCTTGCCGGTGCTGAGAACCTTGCAATAGATTTCTGCCGACTTCTCAATCGTGTGCATAAGTCCGAAGGCGGCATCAAATGTATTGCCCGATACAAAAAGTCCGTGATGCGCCCAAACAATAGCGTCGTACTTTTTCTGAAGCTCGCAGGTTTTGTGAGCGATCTCGGCTCCGCCCGGGATCATCCATTCAACAACACCGACGCCGTTCGGGAAAATGATTGGGCACTCGGTCATGCTCTCCCAGAGGACTCTTGAAAAAGCCTCGGAAGTGAGCGGAAGAACAAAAGTAAGCGCAATAATATTGACCGGATGAGCATGATAGATAACTCTGCAGGCTCCGTCCGTTGCCTCAACACGAACACTGTGGTTCATGAAATGGGTCGGAAATTCGCTTGTCGGGCCGCCGCCGTTAACTAGACCCCATACAATTCTGTAACCGTCGCCTGCGTCGTTGATTTCAAGAATACACATATTTGCGGCAGGATCTCTTTTAACGTTCTGGAAAAATTTTCCCGTGCCCGTTACCATGAAATACTCATTTTTGAGATTATCCGCCTGAACACCGAGGTCAACCCACGGTCTGTCATATGTAAAGTAAGGCTTGCAAGCCTCAACCTCTTCGGCTGTCATACGGTAGGAAAGGTTACCGCCGTTGCCCTCGTGCCAGCCCTGCTCGTAGCCGTCATTGCAGGTAAGTGCAAATTTTTTAATTACTTCAAGATCTAAGATGCTCATTTAAAAGACTCCTATATTTAAAATTCAAATTATATTACCACTATATAAAAATGCTGTCAATCAGGAATTTTTAAGCTCCTTGAGGCGCTTCATAACGTTGTTCTCTCCCCTGCCGAAATAATCGTGGAGGATTTTATACTCGCCGAAAAGCTTGTTGTAAAGCTCAACGTTCTCCGGAATCGGATAGTAAACCTTATCCTTGACCTTGCCGAGAGCAGCAGCACCGTCATAAAGGCTGTCGTAGCCGCCCTTCTGAGCACCTGCGGCACATGCGCCGTAGATCGCGCTGCCGAGCGCACCGCCCTGCTCACAGTCGGCAATCTTTATCGGCATATTGATAACATCGGCATAGATCTGCATAGTCATCGGATCCTTCTGGCTGATACCGCCTGCGGCATAGAAGGAATTAACGTCAACCCCGTTCTCACGGAAAACATCGATAATCATTCTTGTGCCGTAAGCCGTTGCTTCAATCAAGGCTCTGTAGATATCCTCAGGCTTTGTTCTTAGCGTCATTCCGAGCATCATGCCCGAAAGATCGGCGTCAACAAGCACTGAACGAACGCCGTTCCACCAGTCAAGCGCAACAAGTCCGCTCTCGCCCGGCTTCTTCTGCTCGCACTTTTGGCGGAGGAATTTATGTATATTAACTCCCTGCTTCTCAGCCTCGTCATAGTAGCTCTTGGGCAGGCAGTTGTCAATTAACCACTGGAAATGGTCGCCTACACAGCACTGACCGGCCTCATAAGCATAAAGACCGGGAAGAATACCGTCGGCAACAACGCCGCTGATACCCGGAACCGGAATTTCCTCCTCGCTGAGAAGCATATGACAGGTTGAAGTACCCATGATAGCGAGCATTTCGCCCGGCTTCGTGATACCTACGGCAGGAACGAAAACGTGAGCGTCAATAATAGGAACCGCGACAGCCGTACCCTCCTTGAGTCCCGTCATTGCGGCAAACTCGGCTGTGACCTCGCCTGCCTTTGAGCCGAGCGGAAGAATATCTCTCGAGAATTTCTCGTCGATAACATGCTCCATTCTCGGGTCGAGAGCCTTGAAGAACTCGTCGGACGGATATCCGTTCTTCTTGTTCCACATACCCTTGTAGCCTGCACAGCAGGAATTGCGGATCTCATGGCCGCACATCTGCCAAACAACCCAGTCGGAGGCTTCGATAAAGCGATCTGCCTCGTCGTAAATCTCGGGAGCCTCGTCAAGAATCTGCCAAAGCTTCGGGATAGCCCACTCCGAGGAAATCTTTCCGCCGTAGAGCTTGAGCCAGTCCTGATTCATCTTTTCGGCAATCTCATTGAGCTTCGTTGCCTGAGCCTGCGCCGCATGATGCTTCCAAAGCTTAACATAAGCGTGTGGTTCGTCCTTGAATTTATCAATGAAACAAAGCGGCGTGCCGTCCTTCTTGACCGGCATGACTGTGCAGGCGGTGAAATCCAGTCCGAGACCGATGATGTCCTCCGCATTAACTCCGCTTTGCTTTATAACGTCGGGAATAGTTGTTTTAAGCACGTCGAGATAGTCCTGAGGGTCCTGAAGCGCCCAGTCCGCTCCGAGCTTTTTGCCGCTCGGAAGCTCTTCGTCCATAACGGAATGAGGATAGTCGAGGACCGAGGTTGCAAGCTCCTCACCTGTTTTGACGTCAACGAGCAGTGCTCTGCCCGAGAGAGTACCGAAATCAACACCGATTGCATATTTTGCCATATTAAACCTCCGTTTTACGTTACGCCAAAAGTAAGGCGACGATATTTGAATAAACCCTGACAGGGTCTTCAAGAAATCTTTCCTTGACGGCAAGAGCCTGGTCATAGTCGGCGACAAAGAGCTTCACGCTCATTATTTCATCGTCCGCATCAACCACGGAAATGGTCACGTTGCAGCCCTTCTCCACCCTGTCTATCCGGATTTTATTTTCACGCTCGCGTCTTAGTCTCGTCTGAAGTCTGACGGCGGCGTTGAAAGCCTGTTCTCTCACCGTAAAGGGAATATCATGCTCCAAAGTCTCGGAGTTTTTCTTGCCCTTATCGGTAATAATAAGTTCGTTTTCTTTTATAATAACGTTACCGTTATCGGCAAGCTCACTGAGAGCCTGACTCATTTCAAAATAATTAGCAAGCTCCTCACCGCATATTATCTCATCAAGCTGTTCTCTTGTGAGCGGTGTATCGAGACGGCTGAGAAGATACCCGATAAGAATTTTTATCTCGTTTTTCGTCCTCAGTCCGCCAAGCTCAATGCCTTCGCTGAAGGAATCGTATCCCATAGGAGTACCTCCTTATTCTATCGGAATTTCGACAGGCTGTCTTTGTCTGAAAATAAGCACGCTGTCAAAACCGCAGTTTTTTGCAAGTTGCATGCCCTGTTCGATTCCCGCGCCCATATGCTCAACAAAATGAGAATCAGAGCCGACCGTCACATGCTTTCCGCCGAGCTCCTTGAAGCGGCGCACATAGCTCTCGTCGGGCAAAGTTCTGCCGATAGGCTGTCTGAGACCCGAAGTATTGATTTCAAGCGGCTTGTCCTTCTCAATAAGCAGCGAGAAAATCTCGTCGATGTCCTTTTGATATCTCGCCATGTCAACGTCGATATGATGTTCACCGACAATGTAGCGAAACGGATAAGTAAGGTGAGCATATGTGTCAAACTTGCCCCACTCGGCAAGCATCTTCATCTCAAGAAAATAATCGTCAAGAAGCGGATAAACATTATCCTTGTTATAATCCAGCTCGCAGAAATCTGGAGTTTTTCTTAGGTTATGGATCGAACCGATTACAATATCGTAATCCTTGGAGGCAATGAGAGCCTCACTCTCGGCAAGGTCATATGTCGGCTCGCCCATCTCAACGCCCACGCAAACCTCAATTCTGTCCTTGTACTGCTCCTTGGCCCTCAAAACATCGGCAAAGGATTCGTCGGCGGTCTTGTCAAAATGATTCTGACGGAACAGATCCATCTCAACGTGATCCGTGAACGCAACGATTTTTATGCCCTTTTCAATCGAGCTTTCAATCATCTCGTCAACGGAATAGTGACCGTCAAAGGAATGAATCGTGTGCGCATGCATATCAACAATATTATTAAAACTCACCTGTAACCATAACCTTTCAAATGAATACAATAAAAAACTTTATCTAATAAATTTTATCACACCGAGCTATAAGCTGTCAACCGTAATTGCCCATTCTTTCACAAGTTCGTCAACGCTTTTAGCGGCATTGGCAGGGCTGGTGGACGGCAAGCGCATGGCTTCTATTCCAGTTGCGGGCAAAATATACTTTTTATACAGCTTGTCGGCGGTTGCACCGTTTGTAAAAATACGTTCGATCTTGCTGTTTTTTATAATAAAGCCGATATCGTTCGGCACAGCGTTTTTTATCGAGCTGTCCGCCGAGCCGTATATATCGCACGAAGCGATAACATCCCAAAGCGCAATACGATTATTCAAAAGCATGGCTCTCTTTTCTTCTGTCGTTACAGGCGTTTCAATGCCGAGAAGCGTTGAGACTACCGTCCAAAATCTGTTCCTCGGGTGACCGTAAAAGAACATCTGCTCCCTGCTTTTGACCGACGGAAAGCTGCCTAAAATCAATATTTTGCTCTCACGGTCCCATACAGGGTCAAACGGGTGCTCAACATGTATAAGCGCTTTACCCATCGTATCACCTCGGTGTAATTATATTCCTTTAATACCCGTATGTCAAAGAATCTTTTTGTTCTTTTCTATTCTCTTTTATCTAAAATAAATAACCCCTCCGCTTTGCTACCCTACAGGGGCGCCGAGATTAAGCCTCTTTTGACATTGTGTTGATATGGCATCGACACATATGAATTTTACATTTACTGAATCTCGTTTCATCAAGACATATTAAAATAAAAAAACACCCCGAAAGGCATTAAGCTTTTCGGAGTGTCGATTACGATTGAATTATTCCTCAACAGGAGCTTCTTCTGCTGTTTCCTCTGCCGGAGCTTCCTCCGCCGAATCCTCAGCGGCCTCATCAGCCTTCGGAAGAAGGGCACGGATTGAAAGGCTTACACGGCTCTTATCGAAGTCGATAGCTGTGATCTTGCACTTAACCTTCTCACCGATCTTGAGAACATCAGAAGGCTTGCCGATTCTCTGGTCTGCAATCTGAGAAATATGGATAAGTCCGTCGATGCCCGGGATAACGGTTGCGAATGCACCGAATGTCGTAAGACCGACGATCTCGGAATCAATAACAGTATCAACCGGATAGTCACGGCGAAGGATTTCCCAAGGATTGTCCTCAGCCTTCTTGTAGCCGAGAGAAATCTTCTTGTTCTCCTTATCAAGGCTCTTGATATAAACCTCAATCTCCTGACCGACGGAAAGAACCTCTGAAGGATGCTTAATTCTCTTCCAAGACATCTCGGAGATATGTACCATTCCGTCTACGCCGCCGATATCAACGAATGCGCCGTAGTTTGTGAGTGACTTAACCACACCGTGGTAAACCTGTCCCTCTTCAGCCTGTGCCCAGAAAGCATCCTCAGCAGCCTTGCGAGCCTCTCTGATAACAGCCTTGATCGAACCGATGGCCTTCTTGCGGCCGCGCTCGGACTTAACCTCGATGATCTTGAGATCAACCTTGGTCTTGAGAAGATCGTCAAGAGAATCTCCTCTTGAAGCTGTTGCAAGAGATGCGGGAACGAATACTCTTACGCCGTTTACAATTACGATAACGCCGCCCTTGACAACGTCTGTAACAGTACCTGAAACGACCTCATCGTTCTCCTTGGCAGCTTCGATCTTATCCCAAGCGCCCTGAGCATCGTATCTCTTCTTGGAAAGCATAACTGTGCCTTCCTGATCGTTTGTCTTCATGATAATGAGCTTGATCTCGTCGCCGATCTTCAGTTCCTTCATCGGATCTGCTGTCGGATCTGCGCTGTACTCGTCGGCAGGAACATATCCTGTCTGCTTTCTGCCGATATCGACCTGGATCTCACTCGGTGAAATACCTGTGACTACACCGACAACCTTTTGCTCGGTGCTCATATTGTTAAGAGACTCTTCGAGCGCCTCCATAAAATCAAGATCTTCAGCGGAAGTTTTTGCCACCTCCTCTGCATTTTCAATCGGGTTTGTGTTTACATTTTCTGACATTGTTGAAAGTACCTCCTTTATGATTGCCGCGGGAGTTGATGCTCCTGCGGTGACACCCACCTTTCGACATCCTTGGAAGCTGATATTTTTCAGCTCGTCCGCTGTTTCGATAAGATAGGTCGGGCAGCAGTTTTCACACACAGCCTTCAACTTCACTGTATTGGAACTTTGCCGTCCTCCTACTATGATCATTGCGTCACATTCCTCCGCCAAATTGATGGCTTCGTCCTGCCGCTCATTAGTAGCATTACATATTGTATCAAAAATTAAAGCTTTTGTATAGTCTTTTTTTAATTTTTTTAAACATTTTTCCCATTCTACCGTATTAAAAGTGGTTTGAGCAACCGCTATTATTCTTTTTTCGCAGTTTATCTCAGCTTTTTCGAGCTCCTCAAGGTTTTTGAAAACAACAACCTCGCCCTTACAGTAGCTTTTTATTCCCTGAACCTCGGGGTGATTTGCGTCGCCTGCAATGAGAACGATTGAATTATCGTCCGAATTGTCCGTAACGATTTTATGTATTTTCTTTACAAAAGGGCACGCGGCATCCCAGTATTCATATCCCCTCGCCTTTAATTCGTCAATGACCTGCTTTTCAACGCCGTGGGTTCTTAGAACCAGCTTTGTATCTTTAGGGATTTCATCAATTGAATTTGCAATAATAACGCCCTTGCTTCTCAGGTCGTCAATAACCTGCGGATTATGTATTATCGGTCCGAGAGTGCATACCTTTTCACCGCTTCTTACCATCTGATACAGCCGGTCAACGGCGCGATTCACGCCGAAGCAGAAGCCGGCGGTTTTTGCAAGCTTAATCTGCATGGCCTAACCCCCAAAGCTCTTTTATTCTGTCCATTATGAGAGCCGAACCGTAACGGAGATCCTTCATCTTGTCAACATCGTCGTGGAAATCAAGCTCCTCATATTTTATCGGCTTGCCGTAGCGGACTGTCAGTCTTGTTCCCTTTTTGGCCTCGTCGCTTGTATAGATTGAAACCGGGACAACGTCGCATTTGCATTTTTTCGCAACATAGCAGACTCCGCCCTTGGCTTCATGCGGCTTAAAATCATGCGAGCGTGTGCCTTCGGGGAAAATGCCGAGCGCTCCGCCGTCCTCAACAACCTTGACGGCATGATTCATCGCATGAAAATCGAACTTGCTTCTGTCAACGGGAAAAGCATTGAGATTGGCAAGAAACCAGCCGACAATATTCTTTTCAAAAAGCTCCTCCTTGGCGACAAAATGAAACTTCACCTTACAGCCGACGCCGATAATAATGGGATCGATTGCCGTAATGTGATTGGACGCAAGAATAATACCCCTGTCGGTAGGAACGTTCTCCACGCCGACATAGGTTATTTTATATCTTGAGTTTACAACTATCTTTGCAAGAGGCCTTATGATCTTATAAAGGAAGTGGCTCTTGTCAGATTCATAATTGTATTTGTATGCCATAATGACCCTTCCTTTTTAGTGGTGTGTGAAATATTCTTGTCGCCCCTTTAGGGGAGTGACGGAGTGGTTAAAGTTTGATAAAGCTTTACTCCCTCAGTCACAGACAAGCTGTGTCCAGTTCCCCCGAAGGAGGAGCACACGCTCAAAGCAAATTGTATCTGACTTTTTATCAGCCTTCCCCTTGAGGGGAAGGTGGGCGGCGGATTGCGCCGCTCGGATGAGGTGGTGGATTTTTCAGTTTATTATTTAGTGAAATCAGACTTGAACCTTTCCACCTCATCACCGTCTTACGACGGAGCTTACCCTCAAGGGGAAGCCTTGGTCAATTTCCGCTGACTTTTTCTTGCCGCCATACAATGAGCACCGAGATACAATGCATCACTTCAAATGCTCTTTGATAATTCTGAGAAGATCTTCTGCGCCGTCTTCAAGGTTATAGCCGCCGTTATCGACATAAATCGCATCATCCGCCTGCTTGAGCGGTGCAATCTCTCTGTGGCTGTCCTGATAGTCGCGTTTTTTGATGTCCTCTAAAATATCGTTATAATCAGCTTCTTCGCCTTTTTCGAGCATTTCCTTATAGCGTCTGTTCGCTCTCTCCTCAACCGAGGTCGTGAGAAAAATTTTAACGTCGGCATTCGGTAAAACAACCGTTCCGATATCTCTGCCGTCCATTATGCAGTCGTTCTCGGCGGCAATTTTTCTCTGCAAATCAAAGAGAAATTCCCTGACCTTCGGGATTGCCGAAACATTCGAAGCACCCATTGAAGCCTCGGGAGTTCTGATAGCCTCCGAAACGTCCTCGCCGTTGAGAAAAACATGCTGGGCTCCGTCAACGAATTTAAGCTCCACCTTGACGTCGGGCAGAGTTGCGATAACCTTTTCGGCATTCTTTGTGTCAATACCCTTTCTTATAGAATAAAGACCAACCGTTCTGTAAAGCGCACCCGTGTCAACATAGATGTAGCCGAGCTTCTTTGCGACAAGCTTTGCCGTACTGCTCTTTCCTGCGCCTGCAGGACCGTCAATTGCAATATTTACAGCCATAAAATAAACCTCCGTTATACATTTTCACCGGCTAATCGTCCGGTTGAGAAAGCAATTTGTAAATTAAATCCGCCCGTGTATGCGTCAATGTCAATAACCTCGCCCGCAAAGTAAAGCCCCGGGAGAAGCTTTGACTGCATGGTTTTCGGGTCGATCTCCGAGACTTTCACGCCGCCCGAGGTAACGATCGCCTCATCAATCGGACGGAAGCTCTTGATCTTAACCTTAAAATTCTTGAGAAGCGTAACCAGCTTATGCCTTTGCTCCTTGGTTATCTGATTGACCTTTTCGTTCGCCCTTATTCCGCTTAGCTTGACCGTAACCGGAATCAGCTTTCTCGGCAGAAGCGCACCGAGCGAATTGATGAAATCCTTATTAGTATTCTCCGAAAAATCCCTGAGAATTCGTGCATCGAGCTGTTCTTCGGTGAGTGCCGGCTTGAGGTCGATCGAAATAATATATCTGCCAGGCTCCATGTCACGGATTCTCGAGCTTGCCGAAAGAACCATCGGGCCCGAAACTCCGAAATGAGTGAAAAGCATCTCGCCGAAATCATCATATATGATTTTATTTTTCTTCTTCGTGTCAATGACCTTCATCGTGACATTTCTCAGCGAAAGACCCATAAGATCTGTGCAGAAGCCCTCGTGAGCATTGAGCGGCACAAGCGACGGCTTCGGTTCGATTATCGTATGACCTGCCTGCCTTGCAAGCTCGTAGCCGTCTCCCGTTGAGCCTGTCAGCGGATATGACTTGCCGCCCGTCGCAATAATGACTTTATCTGCGGCAATCTCCTCGCCGTCAAAGGTGCGTACTCCCTTGAGCACGCCGTCCTTAATAATAAGCTCCTTGGCTCTGCCGTGAATTATCTGTGCTCCGTCGTCCGTTCCGTAATGAACAAGCGCATCAACAATATCCGTCGCCTTATCCGAGCACGGAAAAACTCTGTTTCCTCTCTCGCATTTAAGCGGAACGCCCATGTCCTCGATAAGGTCTATTGTGTCCTGCGGCATAAAATTTGAAAACGCACTGTAAAGGAATCTGCCGTTGGTCGGAACATTGGCAATAAGCTCCGAAAGCTCCTTGCAGTTATTCGTGACATTGCATCTGCCCTTACCCGTTATTGCGACCTTCCTTGCCGGCTTATCGTTGCGTTCAAGAATGGCAACATCCTTGCCCCTGCCCGATATTGTACCTGCCGCCATAAGTCCTGCCGCACCGGCACCGATAATTAAAATCTTTTCTGACATTGTCTTCTCCCAAAAACACTTTTTAATTCCAATCATAGCTATTTTATAATAAATTTATGAAAAATGCAAGATAATTGATTGACTTTAATGTGAACAATCAGTTATACTTTTACCGTAAAGGCAATGCCATACAATCAAGGTGTTGCTTAAATATTATTTTGGAGGTTATTTCCTTGAAAAAAGGGTCGCAATATTTATGGTACAGCCACCCTGCAACCGCATGGGTCGAAGCTTTGCCTATAGGAAACGGCAGCCTCGGCGCAATGGTGTTCGGCGGTGTTGAGACTGAAACACTCGGTCTCAATCTTGATACGCTTTGGTCGGGTTCATGCCACGGCTACAAGGTAGAAAACAGGGTTGAGCATTTCAAGAAAGCTCGTCAGCTCATCCTTGAGGATAAGAAGATTGAAGCAAGGGATTATATCGAAGAGAACTTCTACGGCGATCCGTCGGAGTGGTATCTTCAGCTCGGAAAACTCATAATCACTTCAATGAAGAATATGTGTCCGAGAGATTATATCCGTGACCTTGACCTTGAAACCGGAATTGCAACGGTCGGTTACAATTCAAGCGATACGAACTATACCCGTGAGAGCTTCATCAGCTTTCCAGACAAGGTACTTGTCTACAGAATGACCGCGGAGGGCAAAAACAAGCTTGATTTCAAGGCTATGGTTGACTGTGAGCTTCGCTATGAGGTTACAACGGACGGCAATACATATTTCCTTGACGGTATCGCTCCGACACATATTGAAGAAAATGGCGGCAACCCCATCTGCACATACGAGGACGGCGAAAGACAGGGCATCAGCTTCCGCTGCGCATTCAAGATAGACACCGACGGCAAGGTCAAGGCGAATAAAAATCACCTTCACGTCACCGACGCAACATATGCGACGATTTACCTGACTGCGGAAGATAATTTTGAGAGCTGGAACAAACCCGTTACTCAGTCACAAAAGGACTATAAGAGCATCTGCGTTTCACGTCTTAACAATGCCGTAAGCAAGGGCTTTGAAGCGGTCAAGGCTGATCATATAAATGATTTCAGCTCATATTTCAACCGTGTTTCTATCGACCTCGGTGAGAGCAAAAAGGACAATGTCCCAACAGACCGCAGAATTCACGACTTTCTCCACAGCAGGAAGAATGACAATAATCTTTACTGCCTGCTGTTCAATTACGGACGTTATCTCACTATTTCCGCCTCCCGTGAAGGCTCACAGGCCATGACATTGCAGGGAATCTGGACATTTACAATGTGCTCTCCGTGGCGTTCAAACTATACGGTAAATATTAACACCGAGATGAACTACTGGCCGACTATGATGTGCTCAATGCCCGAGATGAATATGCCGCTCATTAAATTCATCGAAGAAATTGCGGAGTCGGGCAAGGAGACCGCAAAGCTGTTCTACGGCGTCGACGGCACATGCTGTCATCACAACGTTGACCTTTGGAGGATCACTACACCCTCGGGAGGAAATCCCGTTTGGTCATTCTGGCCGATGGCAGGAGCATGGTTCTGCCGTCACCTTTATGAATATTATGAGTACACGCTCGATAAGAATTATCTTGAGAAAACAGCAGCTCCGATAATGGAAGAAAACGCACGCTTCTGCCTTGATATGCTCATCGACGACGGCAACGGATATCTTATTCTCTGTCCCTCGACCTCGCCCGAGAACGAGTACATGGTAAACGGTAAGGAAACCTCCGTCAGCAAGACTACATACATGACCATGGAAATTGTCAAAGATCTTTTTACAAATCTTCTCTCTGCATACGATGTCCTCGGCATAAAAAATGAGATAAGCAGCAGAATTGAAGCTGCGCTCCCCCGTCTGCTTCCCTTTAAGCAGGGCAAGGACGGCGGACTTATGGAATGGTACTATGACGAAAAGGGCTTTGATAAGCATCACCGCCACGTTTCCCACCTCTACGCTCTCCATCCTGCAAATCTTATTGACGTTGAGCGCACACCCGATCTGGCTTCCTACGCTAAAAAGACGCTCGAAAACAGAGGCGACGGCGGCACGGGATGGAGCTTGGGCTGGAAAATCAACTTCTGGGCAAGACTGCGAGACAAGAACAAGGTCATCAAGCTAATCAACAATCAGCTTCGCTATATCCCGGTCAAGTACAAGAGAGGTCGAGGCGGCACATTCCCGAATATGTTCGACGCTCATCCGCCGTTCCAGATCGACGGCAACTTCGGTGCTACGGCAGGTATCGCGCAGGCACTTATGCAGAGCTTCGGCAACCGTATCATCATTCTCCCGGCTCTCCCGGACGAATGGGCAAACGGTCATATTTACGGCTTGACGGCAAAGGGCGGAGTTAAGGTCGATATCGAATGGGCAAACGGCAATCTTACAAAGCTCACGCTTGACGGCAGCGGCGAATTTGAAATTGTTTACAACGGTCAGTCAAGGCTCGTCAGCCTTGACGGCAAAAAGGATGTTGATTTCTGATGCTCGCTGATCTCTATGATTTTGACAAGACGGTTTTTGACGGCGAATCGGGCAGCGAATTCTGGCTTTTCTGCCTGAAGCGTCACCCGTCGATTATAAGATTTCTTCCGAAGCAGGCCGCCGGACTTTTCGGTCATTATGTCTTTCGTAAAATAAGCAAGAAGCGCTCAAAGGAACTGTTCTATTCTTATCTTAAAGCGATTGACGCCGAAAAAGAAGCCGAGCTTTTCTGGCAGGAAAAGGCTGACAAAATGAACGATTGGTTCAATCCTCGTGAGCACGATGTCAAGACGGTTGTGTGCTCCGCCTCACCCGTTTTTCAAATCAAGCCCGTTTGCGACAGACTCGGAGTTGATCTTCTTATTGCCACAAGAATGAACCCTTCTACAGGACTCATTGAGGGCGAAAACTGCAAAAGCACGGAGAAAGTCTCCCGCCTTAAAAAGGAAGCTGCCGATTACGAATTCCGTGACGTTTATACGGATAATCTCGTTTCCGACGGGCCGATTCTGGAGCTTGCGACAAGAAAGAAAATCCATGTTCAGGGCGGAAAGCGTTCTGAAATTTAGACATTTCTTGACAAAAATATAAAAAATTTATCACAGTTTTGTTTTTTCCTTGAAAAATCTTTTTTAAAATGATAGAATTAACTTGAAATTTAATTCAAACGAGGTGTAGCAATGGTAAAAAAAGAAAACAAAGCTTTAAAATATGCTTCTTTGATTTTCGGCATAGTTACGATTGTTTATATGTGGCTGTATGACCGGCTCCTTGAACCTAACCCTCTTTACGGAAACCGTGCTTCAACGGCAAGCAACGTCGGCAGAGACCACTGGATCGCTTTTATATTTTGGGGAATGCTCATCGCAGCCTCTATCGTATTAAACCTAAACTATTCGCTCGAAAAATTCAATGTTGAGCGCAAGTTTCCGAAAGCTCTTTCGATTATTGCTCTTTTTGCAATGTTCAGTGTGGTAATGTGCAAAAACGAGAAGCTGAAAAGATTTACGCTTATACTTAATTACGAAACATATACCGCCCCGTCATACACAAGCGATTATGCGGATCAAACTCTGGACACGCAGACGAATCTGATAAATTTCTTCTTATCCAAAAAGAGCTTACATTCCGCTTTCGCCGTACTGTTCGGTATATGTATCGCAACGGCGGTAATCTACTTACTTGTTTACAAGGCAAGAACAAACAAAAAATTCTTCAACCTCACAATCGTGTTTTTCCTTTGGATATGCTTTGCCGCAATTTATCTCAAGGTAAGGCTCGGCGGAACGGCTGAAATCGTCGTTCTGACGCTTACAATGATTCCTATGCTTATTGTCAATCATTCGAATATCATGGAAACTCCCGAGGAACACGTAGAATGTATTGAAACCGAAGAAATAAAAAATTAACTTAACAGAAGAAAGGCATGTAATCTAAGTTAAATTTAGATTCTGCCTTTTTCTTTTTGGAGGTTTATTCATAATGAAATACAGCACCGAATTTATATCCGCTGCAAAGGAATACTGCGAATTTCTGCATTTTGTTCCTGCACCGTATCTCAGAAAAACATTTGAACTCGATTTTGTTCCCGAAAAGGCAGAAATGCTTGTAACCGGTCTCGGCTTCTATGAGTTCTGGCTCAACGGAGAGCATCTTACAAAAGGCTGCCTTGCACCCTACATTTCTAACCCAAACGACCTGATCTATTACGACCGTTACTTCCTCACGGGTAAGCTCAGAAAGGGCAAAAACGTCATTGCTTTTGCTCTCGGCAACGGCTTGCAGAATCCGATCGGCGGCGAGGTTTGGGATTTTCAGCTTGCCCGTTGGAGAAGTGCACCGAAGCTCGCCTTATGCTTTGAGTGTTCCGGAGAGGGCAAGAAAATAAGCTTTGAGGCCGACGAGAGCTTTAAGGTTCATGCTTCGCCGATTTATTTTGACGATATGCGCTGCGGCGAACGCTACGACGCAAGAAATGAGATCGACGGCTGGAATCTTCCCGATTTTGACGACAGTGAGTGGAACAATGCTATATCCGTTGAGGCTCCGTCCGGCGAATGTCTTGAGGGCGGTCATACGCTAATTAAGAAGATCCGTGAGATCAAGCCCGTTAAATTCTATAAGGGACATATTTCGGCAATCGCTCACCCGAGAGAGAATCTCCCCGAGCACATTCTACCCGAGGAGGAATACTGCAACGACGGCTACATATATGATTTCGGCGAAAATATTACGGGTATTGTGCGACTGAAAATCAGAGGCAGAAAGGGTCAGAAAATCGTCATGTCCTGCGGCGAAAGTCTCTTTGACGGCGGACTTGATATGCACAATATCTGCGAATTTCAGCCAATCGGCATGACGCAGGTTCAGGTTTATATCTGCAAAGGCGAGGGCGAGGAAATCTGGGAGCCGATGTTCTGCTACCACGGCTTCCAATACTGCTTTGTTACAGGTATTGACGACAAGCAGGCAACAGAAGATCTGCTCACTTACGTTGTCATGCACGCCGACGTTCCGCAGATCGGCGGCTTCGACTGCTCCGATGAGCTTGTCAACAGGCTTCAGGACGCAACGCTCAGGAGCGACCTTGCAAATATGTTTTATTTCCCTACCGACTGTCCCCACCGTGAGAAAAACGGCTGGACGGGCGACGCTCACCTCTCCGCCGAGCAGTTCATGATGAATCTCGGTGCAGAGAATACGCTTCGCGAATGGCTTCACAGCGTCAGAAAATCGCAGGACGAGAGAGGCGCACTCCCCGGAATTGTGCCGACCGGCGGCTGGGGCTTTGAATGGGGCAACGGTCCTGCGTGGGATGCTGTTCTTACCGAGCTGCCGTACAGAATATGGCAGTACAGAGGCGACAAGAGGGTTCTTGAGGAAAACGCAACGGCTATTTTCCGCTATGTTTCGTACCTGTCGACAAGGCTTGACGAAAAAGGCCTTGTTCATATCGGTCTCGGCGACTGGCTTCCCGTTGACAATGTTAAACCATGCCCTCTTGAGGTTACCGATACACTTGTTTCAATGGGCATATGTGAAAAAGCGGCGGAAATTTTCAGAGTATGCGATATGCCGCTTCGTGCCGAATTTGCTCAGAAGCTTCATGACGAACTACGTGCAAGCTTCCGGAAGCATCTCATTGATGATAATCTTGTTGTTTACGGCAACCATCAGACAACTCAGGCGGCGGCAATTTACTACGGCGCATTTGACGAAAGCGAAAAAGAAAACGCATTCGCTCACCTGCTCGAGCTTATTCATAATGCAAACGACAACATGACTGTCGGAATTATCGGCGCAAGAACGATGTTCCATGTTCTCGCCGAGTTCGGCTACGAAGATCTGGCGCTTCACATGATAGCGAAGCCCGATTACCCGTCATTTGCAAGCTGGATAACGGAATACAACGCAAACACTCTCTTTGAATGTATCACACATGATCCGCCGAACGGTTTTTCACACAATCACCACTTCTTCGGTGATATTTCGGCGTGGTTCATCAAGAATCTTGCAGGCATCATTCCGAACGCCGACGTATGCGACCCGAATTATATTGTCATATCTCCTGCCTTCGTCGGCTCGCTGAGCTATGCCGAGGGTTGGTACACCGCACCGGCAGGGAAAATTTCCGTCCGCTGGGAGCGCACAGGCGATGAAATCAAGCTGAATGTCACCGTTCCCGACGGCATAACAGGAAAAATAAAGCTCCGCCACGGTGCGAAATTCGCAGGCGGTGAAAATGAAATTGATATTAGGAGCGGAGAGTTTATTATTAAGTAATTGCTCAGAATTATAAAAGATGTTTTCTTTATCCCCACCGTTCGTAGGGGTCGATGTCCACTCGCCCCAAAATCGGAACAAAACATTCACTGCTTTTATAATAAAATGCTCATACTCAAAGACAGCCTCATAAAGCACAAACCCCCGAAAGCGTATTGCAACACTTTCGGGGATTATATTATTTATCAATCTTTTTCACAAAAAAGTTTATTATTCTCGGAGAATATTTCAAATGCGTCGTGGACAACCTCAAGCTCACAGTCACGGTGAAGTCCGCCGAACTCGCCGTCCAGTGTCCAGGGAACATCCTGATTACAGGTGATCTTAACCTTTTTGGTTTTAACGATCATCATCTGAACTCCGTCATAGTCCTGAGCTATTGCTTTTTTCAGCATTTTCAAGGCGTCTATGTTTCGCTTCAAGCCCTTAACCATAAACAGCTCCAGATATCCGTCGTTGAGCTTGACGTCCTGGTGGTCAAACTTAAAAAGTCCTGCGACAGAAGTTGAATTGGAAATTGAGCCGAAATAAAAATCGTCCTCGACAACTCCTTCATCATACTCGATTTTCATATGTATCGGTTTAAATCCGAAAAGCATCGGAATAAACCGAACGACAAATCCGTTTATCATATATGCAGCATGACCGAATATATTTTTAAGCTTCTGCGGCGTACTGTACGAAAGATCTGTTGCAATTCCGAACGAAGCAATATATGTAAAATACCTGCCGTTCAATGTACCGAGGTCATAGCTGTTTTTCTTTCCGCTCTGTATCAGATCGGCGGAAGCACCAAGCTCGGTCGGAATTCCAAGCGTGTTTGCCAAATCATTGGTTGAACCCGACGGAATGTAGCCGACAGGAATTTTTTTGTCAAGCTTCATAAGTCCGTTAATGACTTCGTTAAGTGTTCCGTCGCCTCCGCAGCAAAGAATAACATCGTATTTTGCACCCTCGTCCTTAACAATGGTGGTTGCGTCGCCCTGGCAGCGTGTTGTTCTTATCTCCGTCTCCCATTCGGGCGGTGAAAACTTCTTGACAATCTCCAAAGCACCGAGACGCTTGTTGTTTCGCCCTGCGCACGGATTGACTATCAAAAGTGCTTTCTTACTGTCCATAAATGCAACCCACCCTTTCTTCGAACATTATAATTATACCAAATACGTCCCGATTTCGTCAATGCCTTTTGCGACGAAAAAGCGAAATTGACCTAAATTAAAATTTTATTCTTACAATAAAAATAATAAGTAAAAATTTATGTTAATTCTGCTTAATTTTATTGACATAATTGTCGAATTTTGGTAATATATATAATAAAAATTTAAGGAGATGGTTTTATGGATTTGGGAAAAATTATTGAAAAAAAGCGTGATTCGGCAAAATATATGGTTGAGGAAATTACATATATCTGTAAAAACATCGAAAAGCGCAGCCCGGGCTCTACAGGTGAGAAAAAAGCATGTGAATACATGGCAGAGGTGCTCAAAAAGGACTGCGGTTGCGAAAGAGCCGATGTTGAGTCTTTTAAGGAAAATCCCGGCTCATTTTACGGCTGGTTGTTTTTTACTCTCACCTTTGTGCTTGCGGCAATAGTTCTCTATTTCTTTGCGCCTGTTGCCTCGATAATTCTCATTGCAGCAGGTCTTGTATTGGTGTTGCTCCAGTTCGGACTTTATATCAAAGCCATTGACAGGCTTTTTCCCGAAAAAACCGGACACAATGTAACCGCAATCAAAAAATGCAAAGGCGAAACTAAAAGAAGAATCATCTTCAACGGTCACCCGGATGCGGCATGGGAATGGCCCGTTAACTATGCTCTGGGCGGTGTAGGCTTTGAGGCACATGCTATTATAGGCTTTGCGGGCGCATTTTATTATCTTATTCTTGCAATCATTCAGCTCGTACAGAACGGTTCTGCCGGCGCAGATATATCGACTCCGCTCGGCAAGGCAGGCCTCATCGGTCTCATATTTGTTCCGTTCCTTGTAGGTCTTTATTTCATGGTCAACTACAGACGTGTTGTAGACGGTGCAAACGATAACCTCAGCGGCTGCTATATGGGAATCGCTCTTCTCAAGGCTCTAAAGGATGAAGGCATTGAGCTTGAAAATACGGAAATCGGCGTTGTTCTCACCGGCTCCGAGGAAGCCGGTCTCAGAGGTGCAAAGGCATGGTGTGAGGCTCACAAGGGTGAATTTGACGATGTTCCGACATTCATCTTCTCTTATGATACAATTCATGACCCGAAATATCTCATGGTTAACTACCGTGACCTCAACGGCACGGTCAAGGCAGATGCCGATGTTTCCGACCTCTTTATGGAAGCGGCAGACGAGCTGGGAATACCGTGCAAAAAAGGCATGGTTCCTCCTCTCGGCGGTGCAACCGACAGCGCTGCCTTTGCTCAGGGCGGTTTCAGAGCCGCAGGTATCACCGGACTTAACCACAAGCTCGAATCATACTATCACACAAGACGTGACAGCTATGACAACATGAACCTTGACGGGCTCTCAGATTGCTTTGCCGCAACGGTAAAGGTACTTGAGAAATTCGACGAGGGTGCAAAGCAGTAAAAAGAATATTAAAAGGTCTGCTGCCGTTTCCCGGCGGCAGATTTTTTATGTCCGATGCGGTTTTACTGTTGTTTTTTCGCTTTGATTGTTATATAATACTTACATATACAATCTGGAGTGATAACTTGAATAAGAAGAAAAAGAAAATCATTATACCCCTGCTTGTTATATCGCTTCTCGTTCCGACATGGTATGTCAACAACTACTCTCTGAAGCTGACAGAACAGACAATATATTCTGCGAAGGTCAAAAGAGATATAAAAATTGCCGTAGTCTCGGATCTGCACGGCGAACATTTCGGTAAAGATAACAGCAAGATAACAAATCTTATCAGCGGTCAAAAGCCCGACCTGATATTTGTTCTCGGCGATATGTATACTCAAAATCGCTATGAGCAAATAGATACCGCCGTTGAGCTTGTCAGGAATCTTTCCGAGATTGCCGAAACCTATGTTGTCACGGGAGACCACGATACGGACCTGAAATACAAGGACGAATTGAATTCACTCAAAAAAGTTCATCTGATGAACTATAAAAAAGCAGATCTAAGCATAAAAGACACGGATATCACCGTCTACGGCATTGATAATGTGTATTTCTCGCCAACGTTTGATTTACACAACGAATTTGACAAACCGGATTCAAAAACGCTGAATATACTGCTCGCTCATATTCCCGAAACGGAGCATTTTGAGGATTTTGAAGCAGATATCATATTCAGCGGCGACACCCACGGCGGAATGATTCGCTTGCCTCTCATAGGGCCGCTCTACTATAACGGATATATTCTGCCGAAGCTGACATATTCCGAAAAAATAACAGATAAGGGTCTTTATTCCCTTGAGAACAAGCAGATTTTTGTAACCTCGGGCATAGGCAACTATCCAGTTCCGCTGAGATTTCTCAACCGTCCCGAGGTATGTATGATAACCTTAAAAAACCGTTCATAACAGAAGAAAAGCATCAATACGTTAAAAAGGAGACTGCAAAATGAGCTACGCCGACAAACTTTTCATTGACATGTGTAACAACATTCTTGAAAACGGAACCGACACCAAGGGTGAAAAGGTTCGTCCCCACTGGGCGGACGGCACACCCGCCTACACGCAGAAGCTTTTCTGCGTTGTAAACCGATACGACCTCAAAAAAGAATTTCCCGCTCTCACACTTCGCCGAACAGCGCTAAAATCATGCGTTGACGAAATTCTGTGGATATGGCAGAAAAAGTCAAACAATATTCATGATCTTCACTCCCATATCTGGGATTCATGGGCTGATGAGAACGGCTCTATCGGCAAGGCATACGGCTATCAGCTCGGCGTCAAGCATAAATACAGGGAGGGCATGTTTGACCAGGTTGACCGAGTTATTTATGACCTTAAAAACAATCCCTTCAGCCGTAGAATCATGACCAACATCTATAATCACCACGACCTCAGTGAGATGGGGCTTTATCCCTGCGCATACTCAATGACATTCAACGTCACGGAGGGCGAAAACGGAAAGCTTGTTCTCAACGGAATTCTCAATCAGCGCAGTCAAGACGTTTTGACCGCCAACAACTGGAATGTCGTTCAGTACAGCGTGCTGATGCATATGCTCGCACAGGTGTGTGATATGGAAGTCGGTGAATTTGTTCATGTTATAGCCGATGCTCACATCTATGACAGACATATTCCGCTCGTCAAGGAGCTTATCTCCCGTGAGCCGCTCCCCGCTCCGACATTTTGGCTCAACCCGGAAATCAAGGATTTCTACGAATTTACGACCGACGATGTTCGCCTTGACAATTACGAAACACATGAGCAGATAAAGAACATCCCCGTTGCGATATGAGGTGGCAAAATGAAGCTAATTGCGGCAGTTGACAATGAATGGAATATCGGAAACAAAGGAGGCTTGCTTTTCTCCCTGCCCGACGATATGAAGTTTTTTCGCACAACCACATCGGGAAAGATTGTTGTCATGGGCAGAAAAACGCTTGAATCCTTCCCCGGCTCAAAACCGCTGAAGAACAGGTTAAACATTGTACTGTCAAGGTGCAATCGCCATGTTGACGGTGCGGAATTTGCAACAAGTGTTGATGAATTGCTTGATAAGCTCAAGGCATACAACTCTGACGATATATATGTTATCGGAGGAGCACAGATTTATTCACTGCTTCTCCCCTATTGCGATACGGCGCTGATAACCCATGTTGACGCCGTTGCAAGCGAAGCCGATTCCAAGTTTCCCGAGCTGAAAACCGACGAATGGAAAATCACGAAGCAATCGGATATTTATGAAAACAATGGACTCAAGTTCCGCTTTACGACCTACAAGAGGATATAATAATGTTCAGCGGCAAAATGAAAGCTGTCACATTCAGCTATGACGACGGTGTTACGCAGGATATTCGACTGGTTGAAATCCTCAACCGATATAATTTAAAAGCAACGTTTAATCTCAATTCCGAGCTGCTCGGCAAGGACGGAAGCCTTGATATTCTCGGCAAAAGGATATTGCACAATAAAGTTCAGCCCCATGAAATCACCGAGGTTTACAAGGGCCATGAAATTGCGGCGCACACCCTCACCCACCCCGATATGACGGAGATGCCGGCAGATGAGGTCATACGTCAGGTTGAGCAGGATAGACTAAATCTCAGCGAGCTTTCGGGCACCGAGGTCATCGGAATGGCATATCCCGGCAGACAGCCGAATTATAATTCAAGAATTGCTCGAATTATCAAGAACGGCACGGGCGTTAAATACGCACGAACAACGATATGCAACAAAGATTTTTCGTATCAAAACGATCTTTACGAATTCCATCCATCTGTTTTTCACCGAGATTGGGATCAGCTATATAAGCTTGCGGAAAAATTTGTTGAGCTTGACCCCAAAAGCGAAAAGATTTTTTATATCTGGGGTCATTCCTATGAGTTTGACATAAACGACGAATGGGACAAATTTGAGGAATTTTGTAAATACATTGCAAACAGAAGCGACATATTCTACGGAACGAACAAAGAAATATTATTATAAAAAATCAACCGGACGACCCAATCGGATCGCCCGGATATTTTTATGCTGTTTTTACCACATCTTTGAGCTTATGAAATCGAACACCCAACTGATGATGGATTTAATGAGAGGAAGAACAACTGCAATTACCTGCGAGAAAATCTTCATCCAGTCAATCGACGGGTTAACTCCCGTACCCTTCTTAACCGAAAGGTCTTTCTTGATTGCGAAGGAATCAATGTTTTCTGTTTTGCCGTTCTCCGTGTCAACTGTGTAAGCGTCAAAATAGAGTGTATCACCGACAATGCTTATGCCTGAGAACATTGAAGCCGTAACGTTTTTGATAACCTCGGCTCTCGGGAAATACTTATCGGTCAAGCTCTCGTCCTTCTGATTGTAAATCTTAACGCCCGAGCATCCGCTGATTTCATAAACCGTTCCTACAGGATTCACCTTAACGGTGTACTCCTTACCGTTGAACTCGGCGGTTGATGTTGTTACGCTCTCAACCTTGTTGTCGATCATGGCGTCCGTTCTGAGGTAAACATGGTCATGTCCCTGGAATACCATATCTATACCGAGCTGCGGCATAAGCTTGCAAAGCTCGTCTCTTATCTTGCAAACGTCCTTGTCCTTGTAGTGGGAGCCGTTTGAATAGATAGCCTTGTGGAATGCAACAAACTTCCAGTCTGCATCGCTCGACTGCATATCGTCAATGAGCCAGTCAACCTGATCGTCGCTGAGACTCTTATCGTCATTGAGATTTTCCGTATTAAGAATAGCAACATGAATGTTGTTGTAGTCAAACGAGAAGTAGATGCCCGATTCTGTGTCTTGCTCGGGAACATTTGAATAATAATAGTTCTTCTCAATTGCGTAAGAGCCCATGCCCTCATGGTTGCCCGAAGCCGACATCATCGTTGTGTTCATAAGTGTTTCGGATGCCGTGTTGAAGAGCCACTGCCACTGTCTGAAGTTATCACCGTGGTCAACATTATCACCCGTGTTGATGATGAAGTCGCTGTCATACATTTTATAGGCTGTTTCAATTACCTTAGAGAACGTCTCATACTGCTGCTCCGACTGCGACTGCGGATCACAGATATGAATAAATGAAGTTTCATCCGAACCGTCAGCCATCTTGAATGTGCCTATATCGCTCCACCAGTTTCTTGAAGCATCACCGACACGGTAAAGATATTTCTTGCCTGCTTCAAGTCCCGAAACCTCGGCAATGTGTCTGTTCATCGGGAACTTATAGTTCATGATTCCGATAACGCCGAGATCAACTCCCGGGAACTGTCTCTCGGTTCTCTCCGTTTTAACATTAACCTTTACGCCGTAGGGAACCATTGATTTGCCTGTAAATACAGGGTTCTCCGAATAAGGAACGATTTCAATATCCGTGCCCTTGACGCTCGTCTTTGTGTACCAGCTTACGTTTCTTGAGCTCTGATCTGCGCCGAGGGTAGTTGAAACGATCGTCGGAAGTCTGTAGTTTTCTCTTGTAGCAACCGGTGTAACCTTGCCGTCGTAAATAACGGTTGTGTTAACATCCTCGATATAATTATCGTCATATGCAAATTCGCACGCAATGTTTGCGAGCGTCTGTCCGACACCCTCGAGCTGAGTATCGGTAAGATATTCGCCCATGTAATATTCGGCAATGCCCCAAAGCGACTTGAAGTCAACTACACCGAGCTTATTTGCAGCCTCAAGAATCTTATTTGAAACGTTGAGGTAGCTTGTGTCACCGAGGAAAATGACCATCATTGTTACAGCAAGAATCTTGCCGACACATTCAAGCGTCGTTCCCTTGGGGAAGAATGCACCGAGGTTAAGATCAAGATCCTTGAGAAGCTTATCCTGAAGAAGATCGTTTGAAACAATGTCAATGAGTGCGTCGAAAATATCAAATACGGTATCGCCGTTATTGAGCTGATCTATAGCGTCCATCATGAACGGATCGTCCTTCATATGGAGCTTACCCTCATATTTATAAACAATTATACATTCAAGAAGATCCTCGAATGTGCCAGGCTTGGATCTGTCGCCAAAGCCGTATTCATCAATGAATCTCGTGTTCGGAAGCTCCGAAACCTGAACATTGAGAAGCTTATTGATTGAGTTAACAAGATACTTAGCCGTTGCGTCGGGATCGGTCAGATAATTTTCATAAATCTGATTGAGAAGATCCTCAATAAAGCCCATAAGATTTTTGGTTGTGAAAAGTTCTGTATCCCCGATTTTGAGACCGTCGCCGAAGAAGCCGCTTATCTTTCCTTCAATATCAAGACCCATGCCCTTAAGCGTCGCAACCATACCGTCCTTGGCAAACTTCTCGGAATATTCGCCGAGCAAGCCCTCAAGCATATTGAGAGCTGTTGCAGAAAGTCCGCCCTCGCCGAAGAACGAATCGCCGAGCGACTTGATTCTGTAAGGCGTTGCGTATGTCTCGCCGTTAACAGTAACGGGAAGAACGCAGTCAACGTCCTTACTCTCGACCTTCATTGTTGTCTTGCCGTTAACATCGGTGGTTGCGCTTACTTCACGGAAATAGTTCGGGAAAGCAGTCAGTGAATCCGTACAGATTTCCGTCAGTGTTTCGCCGTCATCGGTAACAGTCTGAGCGATGTCGCTGTCATGAATATGACCCGTAAACGAGAAGTGCATACCTGCATCAACGAGCTTGTCCGTAAGCTCCTCCCAGCCGTCGATAACGAAGCCTCTGATGATTGTGTATTCGCCTGTGAAATGCGGAACAAAGTTATGGTGACTGACGCCTATAACCGTCTCGCCCTTTGCCTTTGCATCGGCAATTTCACCGAGAACCCAGTTGGTAGCCTCGGTTGTAAGGCAGCCTGCCGTTTCGGCAAGGTCCTTGCCCTTTTCCGTTACGTCGGAGCTATATTTGCCCGTGTCCATAACGATAAATCTGTAGCCGTCGGCACGGACGGAATATGAAAGCATATTTGCCTTGCCCTTTGACGGAGTGTATCTGTGATAAGCAAGGTCATAGCCGAGATTTTTGTATATTTCAAGGAAATCCTCGGGCGTTGTGCGCTTTGTCGGTTCAGCCTTGCCGTTTTCGTATGTAGTTCCGTTTGCCTTGTTGATATCATGGTTGCCGTTGATAGCAATAACCTGAATACCCGTATCCTTCTCGAACTTTTCAAGCCTTGCGGCAAGCTGTCGGTGAGCCTCATACTCACCGTTGGATGTGAGATCGCCCGAAAGGACAAGATACTTCATGCCGTTCTTCTTGGCATGCTCCGCAATTCCTGCGAGAGCCGATTCAAGAATGCCGACCGACTGATACGGCTCCCTTGCAAGAGCAGTCTTGGTACTCTTCATGAAAGCCTCGTTGTAATTACCTGTCAGTGACGCCGGATAATAGTGCATATCCGACATAACAGCAAAGTTAACTTCCTTGTCCGCGGTAAGGCCTTTCTTTATCGCATCTGCCGCCGATGAGCTCATCGGAACGATTGATAAAATCATTATCAACGTCAGAACAAAAGCGATAATTTTTCTGCTTACTTTCTTTGTCTTATTCATTTTCCAAATAATCCCCCTTCATTTTTTTTGGTAGCACCGCACAATTAAAATGCGCGAAATGCTTTTATATGGATTTCAACAAAGACTTAAGATTAACAAGTGCGTTCGGCACGCCCTTGGCGATTTTGCCGACACCCTTTGCAACGTCCTTACCCTCAAACACCTTGAGAAGTCCGTCCGCCATATCTTCGGTGAACAGTCCGTTGCTCATTGAAACATAGTTTCTTATCGGAGTTTGCATGATTGTATTTGTAATCATTGAGCTGCCGACTCCACCCTTGGGCTTCATGGCAAGGTCAACCGTGTTATAAATAAACTTTGCAAGACCCTTATCCTTACTTCTCTCGATTGAGTTATTTAAGCTGTCACTCGTAATTTCCGGAGCAAGCTTAAATTCACCGCCGTAGATTACCTTAAAGTCGTCCTCTCTTGCTCTTGCCGGGTCGCCGTCGAAGTAAACGCCTGCCGACTCTCTCAAATCAACAATTGTCTCATCGTCCTCCGACTTCATCTTGGCAGCGGCTTCAAGTCTTATATCCCTCGACGATGCGCCGACGAGAATTTTATATTCTCCGCTTTCAACGCACCAATCTTCTGTCGCCGTATTCCAGAAAGCAAATGCCCTGTCGTCAAGATCGACGGAAACCTTTTTCTCCTCGCCGGGCTCAAGGTGTATCTTTACGAAGCCTTTCAGCTCCTTCGGTGCTCTGAATATTTTGCTTTCGGGCTTCGCAACATAGACCTGTGCAATCTCGCTGCCTGCAACATCGCCCGTATTCTTTATTGTGAAAGTAACCTTTGCTCCCTCGCCTTTTGTAAGATTTTTCTTTTTGAGCTTAATATCCGAATATTCAAAGCTCGTATATGAAAGGCCGAAGCCGAACGGGAATCGAACATTTCTTTCAACCTTGTCGTAATATCTGTAGCCGATGAAAATGCTTTCACGGTATTGAACATCCTCTTTTGAATCGGGATATCTGAACGATGTCGGAGTATCCTTAAGACAAACGGGATATGTTTCGGCAAGCTTACCGCAAGGATTTGCCTTGCCCGTGAGCACATCAACGATTGCCGGAGCAACCGACTGTCCGCCGAGGTATGCGTTGAGAATGGCCTTAACGTCGTCCGCCCAAGGCATTTCAACAGGTGATCCGCCCTCAAGAACAACAATAACGTTGTCGTTCACACGGCTGACCGCTTCAACCAGTCTGTTGTGTCCGTCGGGGAGCTTCATAGTGCTTCTGTCAAAGCCCTCTGACTCGTAATCGTCCGTAAGACCTATAAAAACAACCGCCTTCGAGGCGTTCTTTGCAAGGTTGCAAGCCTCTGTTATATAAGCATCCTCATTCTTTCTCTTGCCGCTTCTGTCATAGCCATCGGCAAACTTAACGCTGATAGGTGAATTATTGAATGCGCGTCTGCCGCTGTCGATCATAGTCGGATTGATTATAGAACTGCCTGCGCCCTGATATCTCGGGTTGTCGGCAAATGCACCGATAACCGCAACATACTCGCCCTCAACACGCTTGAGCGGAAGAATATTACCGTCATTTTTAAGAAGAACCATTGACTGCTCGGCAATTTGCCTTGAAAGAAGGTTGTGAGCCTTAACATCAAATTTATAACCCGGCTTTTTATTAGCTGCGCCCTTGAGAATGATATCAATAAGCTTATCTACTCTTTCGTCAAGCGTCGTTTCGTCGATAACTCCGCACTTGACGGCTTCAACGATTTTTGCGTCGTTAACTCCGCCCGATGACGGCATTTCAAGGTCGTTACCTGCATTGAGTCCGGCAACGCGGTCATTGACTGCGCCCCAGTCGCTGACAACAGCTCCCTTGAAGCCCCATTCATCACGAAGAACCTTATTTTGAAGCCAGTCGTTCTCTGAGCAATATGTGCCGTTGAGGAGATTGTATGCGTTCATTACCGTCCACGGCTGACTCTTTTTAACCGTTTTTTCAAAAGCTCTGAGATATATCTCTCTGAGTGCACGCTCGTCAATGATGCTGTTTGAGGTCATTCGCTTCATTTCCTGACTGTTGCCTGCGAAATGCTTGAGAGAAGTGCCGATGCCTTTGGACTGGACGCCTGCGATGAAAGCAGCGCCCATCTCGCCCGCAAGCTCGGGATCCTCCGAGAAATACTCAAAATTTCTGCCGCAGAGAGGTGAACGCTTCATGTTCACACCGGGTCCGAGCAGAACGCTTACGCCGTGCTGCAAGCATTCCTCTGCGAGTGCCTGACCCATCTTGTAAATAAGGTCTCTGTCCCACGAGCAGGCAGTAGTAACCGCAGTCGGGAAACAGGTCGCCGGATAGCTGTTGCCGATTCCGACCTTCTTGTTCTCTGCGTTCTGTTTTCTCAGACCGTGAGGTCCGTCACAGACCATGATTTCCGGAAGTCCGAGTCTCTCGATGCTTTTGAGATGCCAGAAATCCTTGCCCGAGCAAAGCGACGCTTTTTCCTTAAGCGTCATTTGTGAAATCAAATCCTTGTGCTTTAACATTTAATTCACTCCTCATCGTTTATTACGGTTTCATTTATTTCCAATAATGCGTCAGCCTGAGCCGACTCAATTTCTTCAACATTTTTAAGCTTTTTCTGAATAATCCTGTTTCTGTCCTGAGCCTCGGAAAGCGATTTTCCGGCTTCGTCAATCTTTTTCTTGGCTTTATCAAGGACAATTCCGAATTTATCGTACTGCACCTTTGCCGCCGCCAGAAGCTTTCTGACCTCGTTCGCCTTTTCGTTTATCGCAACCGCCTTGAAGCCCATTGAGAGCGAATTGAGCAGTGCGATTATCGTCGTCGGTCCCGCAACCATGATGTTCTCACGCTGAATTCTGTCGATTATGCCCGAGTTTGACGAGGTTATCTCAGCGTACAAGCCCTCCGTCGCAAGATAGAGAATTGCAAACGGCGTTGTATCGGGAACATGAATATATTTCGTAATTGTCTTTGCCTCCTGAAGCACTCTGTCCTCAAGAGCCTTTCTCGCCGCCGCTAAAGCCTGAGCATCGGCATTGTCCGCCGCCTCGCAAACCCTGCGATAATCCTCCATCGGGAATTTTGAATCTATCGGCAGATAGGTATATTTCGACGGATCGTCTCCCGACGGGATTTTAACTGCAAACTCAACAACATCTCTTGAATTTGCCTTTGGAGAATAGTTCTTGACGTACATATTCGGGATAGTCTGATCAAGTATGCCCTCAAGCTGAATTTCAGCCCATGTTCCCCTCGTTTTAACGTTTGTAAGCACCCTGTTGAGTGCAGTAACGTTTGTAGTAACTCCGGTTGAAAGCTCCTTCATCTCACCGAGAGATTTATAAACATTTTCAAGCTGTTCGGAAACTGTCTTGAACGATGAATCGAGCCTTGTTGCAAGCGTTGATGTAAGCTTTTCGTCAACAGTCGCCCTCATCTGGTCGAGCTTCTTTTCATTGCTCTCCTGCATCTTCGCTATGGCAGCGTCAACCACTCGCGTCTGTTTCTCATTCTGCTCCATGCTGTTGGTTCTTATAAGGTTGAGCGACTCCGTCATGTCCTTGTTGAGCTTAATAAGCGTTTCATAGTTCTGACGTGTCATTGTGTCGAGCTTTTCGGTCATCTGATTCAATGAATTTGCCGTCTCGCGTCTGTTGCGTTCAAATTCCTCCGCATTGCTTCCGGAATTCTGCTTCATAAGCATGAGAACGGCACCGAGCTGTTTATCAATTTGCGACGTCTCGTCATTATTTTTCAGTTTTTTTATCTGAGATAAAGTGTATATCATTATGCCGATTACGGCAATCAGCAAAATGCAAATTATGTATATTAAACCGTCTGACATATTATCACTCCGTGATATAGTTTATGATTATATAATTATACCAAAAAATCAAAGTATTTACAATTCATTTTCTTTTCAAAAATAACTGGCTTTTTTTGTATGTATTTGCTATAATGTTAAGTATCATAATTGACTGAAATTCAATTCCCTTTTCGGAGGTCTTTATAATGCCAAAAAAAATACTGTCACTTTTTCTTGCTCTTGTCGCAGCGATAAGCCTTTGCGCCTGCGGCGGCAGCAGCGAAGACATTCTCATACTCCCCATTGAGTCGGACCCGATTTGCCTTGATCCGCAGGTTGCGGACTCCAAGGAAGCTAAACTGATGATAGCGAACTGCTTTGAAGGTCTCGTCAGGCTCGATAAGGATTATAAAATAATTCCCGGCGTTGCTGAAAGCTGGGAGATCTCAAAGGACGGTTTGACCTACACTTTCAAGCTTCGAAAGGATACCCACTGGAAGCTTCTAAATTCATTTGAGGACGTACTTCCCGAGGGTTATAAGGATACATACCGAACTCAGGTAATTGCCGCCGACTTTGTTTACGGAATAAGCCGTGCACTTGATCCTGCAACCCAAGCAGGCGATGCCGAAAAGCTGTTCAGCATCAAGAACGCTTCCGCCGTCAACAGCGGCAAGCAGCCGACATCTGCACTCGGGATATCGGCGCAGGACGATTCGACCCTTGTCATTACCCTTGAACGTGCGGATCCCGACTTTTTGCGGATCCTCACACTTCCCGTCGCAATGCCCTGCCACGAGGAATTTTTCAAGGCAACTCATGCAAAATATTGCCTTGACCTCAAATATACATTCTGCAACGGACCTTTCTATCTTTCAAGATGGGCTGAGGACAATACCCTTTCCATGTACAAGAATGACGAATACAAGGGTAACGTAAAAGTCAACCCCGATGAGCTTTACTTCTACGTCAACACGGATGAAGCGTCGGTTGTCAAGAAAATCAGACAGCGCACATACGACTGTGCGTTTCTGTCCGAAGCGGCAAAAAATGAACTGAGCGACAACGACAAACTGTCAAATTACTCAACCGAAAACATGATATACGGCCTTTGCTTCAACTGCTCTGATTCCGTTCTCTCCGACGAGGATATGCGCCGTGCGCTTGCAATGGTTACAAAAACAAGTGAGCTGACGGCGAATTCCGATAACGCTTTCACCAAGGGTATCGTCCCGGACTGCGTTCGCTACGGCGAAAACTCCTACCGTGAAGCGGCAGGCAATGTAAGCGGAATAGCCTACAATGAGCAGCAGGCACTGACCCTTTGGAAAAAAGGACTCAAAAAGTTCGATATAACCACAGCCGAGGTCGTCATAACCTGCGCCGAGGAGAATGCACCTCTTATGCAGCAAACGATTCAAAACTGGCAGAGAGTTTTCTCAACCTCAATTCTTGCCAAGGTTGAGGTTAAAACAGCCGAGCAAATAAGCACGATGATTTATAACACAAGCTATCAGGTGCTTTATCACAAAATCACGACCGACTCCTCAACCGTTACGGATACCTTGAAGAAATTCACGTCCGACAGCTCGTCAAATATCTTCGGCTTTGCAGATAAGAATTACGATAAAACCGTCAATTCGATAATTACGACCTATTCGGGTGCCGCAAAGCTCAACGGCTGCGTGAATGCGGAAAAATATATTCTCGATAAAGCCGTATTTCTTCCGATGCTCGGCGGCTCGTCCTACGCAGTTGTCAACAAGGGTGTTGACGGACTCTACTTCGCCCCTGCCTTTGAGAGCGTGTGCATGATCTCGGGAGGTCACAGTTAATGAAGCGGTCTAAGATAATCGGTTCGATTATTTTCTGGCTTCTTACCGCCGCCGTCATGTATATCATTTTCAGCTTTTCAAGCGAAAACGGTGAGCAATCCAAGGAAGTCAGCGAGGGTGTTTTGAGCATAATAATCGAGTATCTCGGCAACATCGTTTCACACAACGTGCTGAGAAAAATCGCCCATTTCACGGAATATGCCGCACTCGGTTTTTGCATGAGCGGAGCAATTTGTTTTACTTTTTCAAAAAACAAGTTCTATATTCCGCTTATCCCCTGCGTACTTTACGCAGCAAGCGATGAAATCCACCAGTGTTTTGTGCCGGAAAGAGCCTGCCGAATTTTCGACGTGTTCGTTGATTCCTGCGGCAGCTCCGTCGGAATACTTATTTTTCTGTTGATAGTTTTTCTGATTCGTAAACATAAAAAGCAAAAAGTGAGCTGTCATTAAATTGACAACTCGCTTTTTTTGACTGTTTTATATTTTGCCTTTCCCGGCAAAGAGCGTTACAGATAAACCCTTATCAGAGCTAACCCTTTCGACTGTCAAAGACAGTCCGCCGTCCTTTTTTTCTGCCGTATAATCAACCGCTTCTCCGTTTGAAACAACCGATATTTTCTCCGCCGCCGCAACATCACGGAAGCTGAAAATATATTTTCTGCCGCTCGGTATCAATGACAGGTCACCGTCGGCAGGACTGACGGTAAATTTAAGCTCCGACCCGTTTTCTTCAAGCTTAAACTCGGTCTCGACACAGTGTCCGTCTTTGTAAGCGAGGGTTTCTCCGTCATCCTCGTAGAGCTTGAACGAGCCATTGCCCTTGTAAATAAGAATTTCAAGAAACTCGGGATTGCCGCAGTCATTTCCGCTTGTTTTGCCGTCAAGAGGAATAATCGCTCCGGCAGGCGCAATCACCGGAATTGTCGTAATATCTCTTTGAACAACCGTTTTTCCGCCACGGTAAACCTCGCCCGTGAAAATGTCGGTGTATCTTCCATCGGGAAGCCAAATCTCAACAGACGCCATGTGAGTCTCTTTGTTTACCTTGTGCGTTATCGGTGCAACTATAAGTTGTGTTCCGAAAAAGTATTGATTGCCGACCGAGTATGCCTCATCACGGTTCGGATAAGCATAGTACATAGGCATGATCAACGGCCTGCCTTCTTTTTCAACCAGCCTGTTCATTGTATATGTATAGGGTATCATGCGATGCCTTAAACGCAAAAATTTCTTTGTGATTCTTTCCGCTTCACCGCCGAATTTCCACGGTTCCTTGCTCTTGCGAGCGACATTGGCCGAATGGAAGCGCATTATCGGACTGAAAACCCCGAATTGAACCCACCGGAGATATAGCTCATCACTGAGCTTACCGAAATTGTGTCCGCCGATATCGTGACTCCACCAGCAGTAGCCTGCATTAGCGGCAGTCGCCGTAAAATACGGCTGAAAATCAAGCACAGACCATTTGATGGCCGTATCGCCCGAAAATCCGAGCGGATAGCGATGCGAGCCGAAGCCTGCGAAACGCGAAAGTGTCAGCGGACGAAGACCCTTTGACTGCCTGTCAAGGCAATAATAGTGATTGAGAAGCCAAAGAGGATCAAGCCCTTCAATTTTCGACCTGCTTCCCTGCTGCCAGTCTATCCACCAGAAATCGACTCCCTCTTTTTCCATAGGAGAATTGATATATTTGAAATATCCCTCTATGAAGCTTTTATCGGTAAAATCAAAATCAATCGGCTCTTTGTTTTTTTCATCAATACCCATGTGCTTTGCAAATTCAACGTAGCTGTCCTCAAAAAAACGGACTCCCTGCGCCGGATGAATATTGAGATTTGTTTTAAGTCCCTTTTCGTGAAGCATTTTAAGAAACCTGACATGATCGGGGAAAAGCTCCGTATTCCAACTGTAACCCGTCCAGCCGGGATTCCAAAAGCAGCCGGTAATATATGCAATCGGATTTTTTGGCTTTGGGTAGTCCTTGGCTTTATCGCCGAAGCGCTTTTCAACATCAACCCAGTGCCAGTCCATATCAATACATGCCACCGTCAGCGGAATATCCTTTTTCTCAAATTTATTCATTAAATCGAGATATTCGTCCTGAGTGTAGCGCCAGAATCTGCTCCACCAGTTACCGAGACAAAAACGCGGAATCAGCGGCGTTTCACCTGTAATGCGGTAAAAATCCCTCAGCGCCGAGGTGTAATTAAAGCCGTAGGCAAAAACATAAATATCCTTCTCTGCCTGAGGGCGACGTTCAACCGTTCCGTCCGAAAGCAAGGTAAGTGAAGCCGAATCATCAACCAAGGCAACTCCGTTACGGGAAATTATTCCGTCGCCGAGCTTCACTCCGCCGAACGTAACATCGAGAGTACGGCGTGTTCCTTTTAAATTCCCGCTCTTGAAATCTGTCACAACACGTCCGTCGCTTAGTTTAACGTTCTGCATTTTTCCGCTTTTTAAAATGCAAAATTCGCATTTATCCGTCCGAACGGTTATTCTGTCCGATTCTTTCGCAAAAGAATAATCAACCTTGCCGAGATTTCTGAAAAGAACGGTTTGCGTCGGCAGGTCGCAGAAACCGCCTTTTTCAATTCTGACAAGCTCCGGCGTGATAACCGTTATTCGTAAATCGCTGTCTACAACAATATTCTCGGAACAGGCAAATCCATCGGATTTAATCACATATTTTTCGGCAAAACCGTCCATTTTCTCACCTCGTAATAATCATATACTAAATAAATTTGCATGTCAATCGCCTTTTTTCAATCAACCAAGCGCATTAAAATATCAATAGCGAACAAACGGCAAATATTTTTAAAAAATCAGGACTTTTTTTAAAAAACACTTGATTTTTTAAAACTCTGTGCTATAATATATGAGCGTTAAGAAATGCGCTGCTAGCTCAGCTGGATAGAGTGTTTGGCTACGAACCAAAAGGTCAGGGGTTCGAATCCCTTGCAGCGCGCCAAAAGAGAAGTGATACTTCGGTATTGCTTCTCTTTTTTTATGAATTTTTGAGGGATTCGAACCCTGAGAGGGTGAGCGACGTTAAGAAAACAGTCCCGTGGACTGTTTTTAGTCGCGAAGTGTGAGGCGGGTACTGTCGCCTCGCGACGGTCGCCGAGCACGCAAGGCGGCTTGCCGCCTGTATCCCTTGCAGCGCGCCAAAACAGAAGCAATGCGATTTTGTGTTGCTTCTGTTTTTTTATTCAGGGATTCGAACCCTGAGAGGGTGAGCGACGTTAAGAAAACAGTCCCGTGGACTGTTTTTAGTCGCGAAGTGTGAGGAGGGTACTGTCGCCATGCGACGGTCGCCGAGCACGCAAGGCGGTTTGCCGCCTGTATCCCTTGCAGCGCGCCAAAAGAGAAGTGATACTTCGGTATTGCTTCTCTTTTTTTTATGAATTTTTGAGGGATTCGAACCCTGAGAGGGTGAGCGACGTTAAGAAAACAGTCCTGTGGACTGTTTTTAGTCGCGAAGTGTGAGGCGGGTACTGTCGCTTTGCGACGGTCGCCGAGCACGCAAGGCGGCTTGCCGTCTGTATCCCTTGCAGCGCGCCAAAAGAGAAGTGATACTTCGGTATTACTTCTCTTTTTATTTTTTATGAATTTTTGAGGGATTCGAACCCTGAGAGGGTGAGCGAATTTAAAAGCCGTGTCTTGCACGTTCACTTCACAGTTGCAAAACACGGTTTTGTTTTATTTGTTTTTATCAATCAGCTCATCAAGCAACGCAGTGCAGCCGTCAAGGACATCTTTGTATGTCACTTCAAAATTTCTCGAATACCACGGGTCGGCAACATCTCCGCCACGGGAGGTATAATCCATGAGTTTATGTATCTTTCGGTCGGGGTCATTGCCAAAGATATAAAGCATATTTCTTATGTTTGCACTGTCCATGCCAATGAACAAATCGTACTTGCCGTAGTCGTTTTTCTGAAGCTGAATCGCCCTCTTGCCGTCACATTTAAGTCCGTGCTTTGCAAGCTCGGCTCTCGCCGGCGGATAAACCGGATTGCCGATTCCGTTCCAAATCTCCTCCGTGCTTGTTGCAGATGAAGCAATCTCAAATTTATACTCAATCCCCTGCTTTTTCACAAGGTCTTTCATTATAAATTCCGCCATCGGACTGCGGCAGATATTGCCGTGGCAGACGAACATTATTCTAATTTTCGGTAACATTTTTTCACCGCCGTTTGTTTAAAATTTCATTTGCTCCGAATAAATTTTACATAAAAGCTCTCGGCAATTTCAAGCAGGTACGAATCCAAATACGAAAACGCCGTCGTCCTCATTTCATCCTCTATACCGTAGTACGCTTCGGCAATCGAGCCTGTTATAGCGGCAATGGTGTCGCTGTCGCCGCCGATCGAAATTGCGTTTCTTATCGCATCCTCAAAGCTCACCGACTCAAAAAATGCCTCCAACGCCTGAGGAACGGATTCCTGACAGGTCTCATAGAAGCCGTAAGTATCACGAATTTCATCAAGTGTGAAATCTATTTTATAGAAGCTGTTTATGTAATCCTGAATCTCAGCCATGCTGTGTCTCGTCCTTGCAAGATAAATTGCTCCCGCAACGGCAACGGCGCCCTTTATTCCCTCGGGATGACTGTGCGTAACCTCTGCGGTCGCCGCCGCCAATGCTTCACATTCATCGAGAGAATTCGCATACCATGCAACCGGAGAAACTCTCATTGCTGAGCCGTTTCCGTAGCTGTTGTACGGTTCGGTATGGTTTTCCCTTATCCACACGCCAAAATGTCCGACGTAGCCGCAATTCGGGTATTTGATTCCAACCTCATGCATTACCGCCACAAGCTCTTTTTTGAATTCTTTGATATCTGTCACGGCGTCAAACTTCAAAAGCGTCTTTGCAACCGCCAATGTCATAACCGTATCGTCCGTAAAAAAACACCTTTTGTCAAAAAAATTAAAATTCTTTGACTTGTGATTATAAAACTCAAATCTTGAGCCGACAATATCACCTATCATTGCACCTATCATAATAAATTCCTCCGAAAATAAATTTACAAGCTTTTCACCTTGCAGCATTATTATACATAAGACATGCGCCGTCAAGGTCGCCTGATAGGTGACATTTTATTTAATTTCTGTCCCATTCTTTACGAGACTGTCAATATCAATTTTTGTATTGTGGAAATCGGCTTCAAAAGCCTGCTTTAAATTTTGCGCCTCAAATGAGGAAAGCATGCTGCAATTATAAAATGTTGAGCCATGCAGTTGATTAACATTTGCCGATAATTTAACGCTTTTAAGCTCGGAGCAACCGAAAAAAGCATAGCTGCCTAGATATTCGACGCTGTCGGGAATCGTAATTTGTTTTAATTCGCCGCACTCAAAGAATGCACTGTCATCAATGCAGTTAAGCCTTTGAGGAAGTGCTATTTCCGATAACGTTTTGCAGCCGTGGAACGCGCCGTTGTCAATGCACAAAAGCGACTGTGGAAGGCTGACCTTTTCAAGCATCATGCAATTCTCGAAACACGCTTCGCCGATATACTGTATACCATCATCAACCGTAACTTCCTTTAAGCTAATATTCGGCAGGAACTCACTTTTATCGAATCGGCAGGTTACGCCGATGACCTCATGACCGTCAATAACGCTCGGAATCGTTACCGTGGAAGAGTCACCGCTGTACTCGGTTATGAAAACCTTTTTGTTTTCAAAGAGCCGGTATTTAAAGTCGCCGTTCTCCCCTTCGGATACAAGGAAATTTTGATTATCCTCCGTGCCGAAATAATAGGTCGAAAAATAATCGCAAAGCGTTATATCCGGATGACTGTACTTTTCGGCAATATATAAATAATCGTTCCATGTAAATTTATCGGAAATTTTTACGTTTTCCTTTTGAAAATTCACCGTTGTGATGTCGGTTGTTGTAGGTTCCGTAGTTGTTTTATCATAAACATTCGGCGCACACGACGTCAGGAAAATTATTAAAAGCATGGACAGAAATACAATAATTCTTTTCATTTTATTACTCCTACCTATCCAATGCAATATCCTTATCGTTCATCCAAATCATACCGTCGCCGAAATTTATTCCTGCGTTTTTAAAATCGGCAACGTTAATTCTCGTTCCGCTCAACGCCGTTGTATCTATCTCTGTCAGCGCTCTCGGAATATTGATATCCGCCAAACTTTTATCACGAAAAAAAGCCTCTTTTTCAATTCTGCAAACGGTTTCGGGGAGAATAACTTTTTCCGTATCGGCACACTCGGCAAAGCAGCCTGCCGAGATTTTTCTCAGCTTCGTCTTTGAAAGATCAAGAGTCTTGAGTTTTTTGCAGTCATAAAACGCACTGTCGCCGATTTCTTCCAGCGTCGAAGGAAAATTTATTTCCGTCAGGCTCTCCGCAAATCCGAACGCACCGCGAAAAATAACCGTCAAGCCCTCGTTCAAAACGACCTTTTTTATGCCGTAGCAATAGTCAAAAGAACTGCCGCTGATAAACAAAGTATTTGAACCTGTTTTTACAGTAATCTTCCTAGATTTAAAGCGGCTGCGAAAATCAACTTTACCTATTCCGACAACAGGATAACCGTCAACCGTGTCGGGAAAAACAATGTCTTTGTCATTGCCCGTATATCCTGAAATAACCGCCGTGTTGTTCTCATACACGTCGTATTTGAAGTCTCCGCTTTCCGCCGATTTCAGCTTGAATTTTTCAATTACAAAGAAATAAGCATTGAAATAGTTCTCTAAATCCATGATTACCGCTCCTTCGCCTTGAGCATACTTCAAATAATCGTCCCATGTAAATTTATCGGAAATTTTTACGTTTTCCTTTTGAAAATTCACCGTTGTGATGTCGGTTGTTGTAGGTTCCGTAGTTGTTTTATCATAAACATTCGGCGCACATGAAGTGAGAAAAATCATTGTTAAAAGCAGGGATAGAATGATGTGTAATTTTTTCATTTTTATTGCCCCTTTTACTTGTGTTGACCGGTTAAGTCAAATAAATTTGCTTTCGAGAAAGAATCTAATCAGCCTTGGGTCGATGTGGGCATCGACCCCTACGAATTGTGCCGCTTATATTCTACAACTTATTAACATTTCGGAAATCAAAAGTATTTATACAATCGCTCCGTCTTTTCCCATACACCAGATTCCGCCTTTATCGGGATATTTAGGTTGACTTTGAGAATCGAAATTATCAAAATAATAATCCATAATCTCTTTCTTTGTTACAATAATACATTCAATTCCAACATTATCCTTTTTATCCTCATCCTTTAAAACGAAATTGATATTAACATAATATTCTGATTTATCCGTTTTAGCCAAAACAGTGATGCTATAAGATTGCTTTAATATATTACCATAAGACACATATTTATCTTCACCGGGCAAGTCTTCTTCATAGTCAATAAAGCTTCCATCCAAATATTCAAACAGGATATCCATTTGCTTTTCAATATCACTTTCTGCCTGCGAAGATTTTGAAATTATTTCTTTAAGAACCTTTTTATCTCTTTGATTGATATAATTCAATACTTTTTCAGCATTTGTATTTGAATACCAATATGCATATCCGTTTAGCAATCTTGAAATATGATGTTTTTTTACGGTAATACTTTCTTTAATTGGATAATCATTATTTTGCGATGATGTTGTTGTAACATCTTTTGCGCACCCGGAAAACAACAAAACAATTATGCCGAGAATTATAAAAAATCTTTTCATCCCGTATCCTCCTATTTTCAAAGCATATACCGATGTCGGGTTTCTGATTGCATCATAAGTTATTATCTTGTCCGTCATATGAATTCGGTTCATCAAACCGGTTAATTCCGCCCACATTGAAGAATATCCGAGATTGGTTTCTGCTGACCTTGGGTCGATGTGGTCATCGACCCCTACGAATTGTTCGGTTTTTGCACATCATCGTAGGGTGCGATGCCCACATCGCACCAAAAAGATTTCAGATTAATCGGTCATTTTTCTTTATCCCCTCCGTCGTCAAGGAGTTTAAGTCTGATGAAACCTCACTCCCTCAGTCAGCTCCGCTGACAGCTCCCCCGGAGGAGGAGCCCACGCTCCATGAAAATTTTTGCAGACATTTTAACAGCCTTCCCCTTGAGGGGAAGGTGGGCGGCGGATTGCGCCGCTCGGATGAGGTGGCAATTTTTCATCTCATTACTTAACAAAATCTGACTCGACTTTTTCCACCTCATCACCGCCTTACGACGGAGCTTCCCCTCAAGGGGAAGCCTTAGTCAGTTTTTCCTGACCTTGGGTCAATGTGGTCATCGACCCCTACGAATTGCGTCGCTGTCTAAAAATACTCATTTTATTTATCTGAATCAAGTCCAATCTGCCAAAAAGCCATATCAAGTATCTTCATCTGCGGATAAGCCATTCCGTTTACCTTCATATCTTTTCTGATGTTTTCTAACTCAACAATGTTTTTTTCATAAAAATCAACAAGCTGACCAATAGATTTCATGTTATAATTTCCGCTTGCTACTTTTTGCTTTTTTATACCTGAAATAAAATATCTATCATATGCCGGAACGCAGCCTAATGTTCCCATAAGAATTTTCGTTATAAGCGTAGAAGATAATTGATTTCTCACTTTTATATTTTTTACTTCATCTCGAATATTGCTATAATATTCATCTAAAAAGGCATTTATATTTTCGAGTAATCTTTGATTTTCTTCTCTTTTTAATTCTACGCAATCAATTCCTGCCAAAGGGTCATATTCCTCTTTTAACAATTCTTTTACAACCGGTATATGTATTTTATAATCTTTTTGCAAAAGAAATGACGAACCACGATACATCCCCCAACTTGCTAAATAAAAAGCTAATTGCAAGCTTAAATAATCCAATTCTGCATTTTTGTTATCTCGAGCATTGATAAAATTGGAATAGCAATGCTCCCATGATCGGTATCTGCCATTTTCGTCTTTTTTCAATGTATCATAAAATTTTACTGATGATTCTAAAATTAAATCAACTGTGTTCATCATTATTACTCCATATTTTGTGCCACTTGAGAGCCTTATAATTACAATATCATCTCAAACTCGCCCATTGTGCCCTTTTTAAAATAGCTTTCGAGGTCATAGGGTGTGTAAATTCCCGTGTCGGTGACAACTCCGCTGACAAGCTCGGGCGGCGTTATGTCAAACGCCGGATAATATCCCTTGAGTCCGTCTGCGGCGGTCTTTACTCCCATAGCCTGAAGCACAAAATCGGGATCACGCATCTCAATTTTAACCGTATCGATCGTCGTGTGTCCTCTGTCGGGCGCACCCGTTACGAAATACGGTATTCCCGTGTATTTCGCCGCAATAGCGATTTGATATGTGCCGACCTTGTTGACAACGTGGCCATCCATGCAGATAACGTCGGCCGCCGATGTGAAGACATCAACATTTTCTTTCTTCATTACAAACGCAGGCATATTGTCCGTAATAACGGTCGTGTCAAAGCCCATCTCATGGCAAACCGTCGCCGTCAGTCTTGCGCCCTGGAAATAAGGCCTTGTTTCGGGGCAGAAGATTCTGACGTTGTTGCCCCTCTCTCTTGCTACCTTGAGCATCATGCCGACTATCGTTTCACCGAAGCACTGGGTCATAACCGTTCCGTTCTGAGGGAACATATCGACGAGATGTTCGGCAATGAGATTGATTTTTTTGTAGCGGAGATTGTTCGCTTCAATAGTGTGCTCAACGATTTTTTCGCTGACGTCCTCCTCTGCCGCAATCGCTTTCTTTGCCGCATCGAGGCATCCGCCCGTGATGAGCGTCATACGCTGAACGGTGGTCGGGCGTGCGTGCGAAATCGTATATGCCGCCTCGGTGAGGTAGCCGATCTGCTCCGCTTCTGTCTTGTCCCTACATTCGTAAGCGGCAAGTGCCATACCCATTGCCGCCGCAGTGTACGGTCCTGCACTCTGTGTCACCATGTCCTTAATTGCCTGAGTGACCTCGTGATGATTCCTGCAGGTCACGAACTCGACCTTTCTCGGGTAAATTCGACGGTCAAGAATTCTCACCTCGCCGTTCTCGTACCATGCAACGTTTTCATATCTCAGCATAAAAGCCAAGCCCTTGTCCATTCTTTCCATTGTGCTACCTCTTATTTATAAAGCTTCTCAACAGCCTTGTTGAACTCAAAATAAATCTTTTCTTTATCGAGTGTTTTATACTCGCCGTTTTCATAAAGAATCTTGCCGTCAACCATTGTCATTGAAACATCACTGCTCTGTGCGGAATATGTCAGCAGCGCCTTTTTGTCGAGTGCAGGCACCATGTGAGGTGCGTCGAGAGAAACAGCGATAATATCCGCCTTATTGCCGACCTTCAGCTCGCCGCAGTTCTCTCTGCGCTGAACCTTTGCACCGTTGACTGTTGCCATTTTGAGAACAGTATCTGCGTTCATAACCGTTGCGTCAAGCGTGTAGCCGTTATGTATTATCGAAGCGATGTGCATTTCCTCGAACATATCAAGATTGTTGTTGCTTGAGGGGCCGTCAGTACCGAGTGCAACATTTATACCCATATCAATCATCTTGGGAACAGGGGCAAAGCCGCTTGCAAGCTTCATGTTGCTGGTCGGGTTATGAACAACGCTAACTCCCTTGCGGCGGAACAGCTCCATGTCGCTTTCACTCAGCCATACACAGTGAGCGGCAAAAGCCGAGGACTCAAATGCGCCGAGGCTGTCGAACCACTCGGCAGGCGTTTTGCCGTGTCTCAGAATACACTCATCATGCTCCTTTTTCGTCTCCGAAAGGTGAATATGCAGGTTTCCGTTGTGTGCATTCATCTCGTCTATCAAGACCCTTGCGGTTCTCTCGTCACAGGTATATTCTGCATGAATACAATAATCAATCAAAACTCTTCCGTTAAAGGTGTTATTGTATTTTTCGTAATGCTCGATCGCTTCTCTCATTCTGTATGATTGCTCGGGTGTTTCATTCGGTTCGGCAGACAGGATGGGACGGGTGACGTTTGCCTTCATACCCGACTCTCCGACAGCCTCAACATTCATTTGCGGTCCGTACATATCCGAAAAGCTGACCGTTCCTCCGGCAATCATCTCCAAAAGCGCAAGGTAGCTTCCTGCTTTGATTTCATCGTCCGTGAGTCTGTCCTCAATCGGAAATATCGTATCAAACAGCCACTGCTGAAGCGGCAGATCACTGCCAATTCCGCGAAGAAGTACCATCGGACAATGGTTGTGACAGTTGATGAGTCCGGGCATGAGCAATTTACCGCTCATGTCCTTTATTTCGTCAAATTCGCCTGTCGGCTCTTCCGCGCCGATGTAGCTTATCTTATCGCCGTCAACGGCAAGAAAAGCGTTTGAAAGCACATTGAATTTTTCATCTCTTACAAGTATATCTGCATTTTTAAAAAGAATTTTCATTTGTTCGCCTCATTAAAAAATATAATACTTCTTATCTCTCGGCTGAGAGTCGATCATCTTAAAAAGTGTGTCGTAGAAGCTGTGCGTTTCCTCTGCACTGACATTCATACCGATAACCGTTCCGTGGTCGCCGGGCAGGGTCGGCATAACGTTCCACTTGCCTTTTACGATATTCTCTGCGTCATATTCCTGATATTCGTCACCGATCGGATATCTTGCCGAAACAACGTTGACAAGTCCGTCATTCGGAAGCCATGTTTCGTCAATCTTGAAATCCGTTTTGGTGTTTGTCGAATATCTACCCATGAGCGTTGCCGGAATAATCAGGACAGGAAGCGTTGAGCTTTTCGGGATTTGTTTGCCGGTCAAAGCGCTCGTCTCGGTTGTGAGATATGAATATGAAAAATAATAAACGCCGTCAACAAGCTTGATTTTCTTGTTCAATTCCTGTGCTCCGTCCGGTGAAAGATCGTATGCGGCATTATCGGTTCCCTCGCTGAAAACCGTATTTATAATCGATTCCGCCTGACTTTCGCTCGAAGCTCCGTTCAAGCCGAACTGTTCAAGGCGAAAATCATAAAAATCGCCTACCTGAGCCGTTTTTGCAACTCCGCTTGCGGCATAAACAAGGCCGAGAACAGTGTTGACAAGCTTGCCCTGATCTACAACATAGAAAAGTGTTGAACCGTTATGGGGAGAGCAAAGAGTTGTAACGCTGTTTATCCAATCAGCCTTACCGCCCGTGAAAAGCTCGGAGGTATCCTTACCTGTAGCCGCCTTTTCCGTCTCATCGCCGTACGCCATGAGTGAGGCAAGGAGTCTTACGGTCTCACCGCCGAAGCTGTGGCCTATGACGTTAATTTTAATACGCTGACCTCTTTTTGTCTTGCCGCCCCAGTTCTGTACAATGGCATTTTCGGCAGTGTATTCCCTGCCGTACCTTTCATGCCCGTGTTCCTTGCTGTGCGCCTCACCGTAGTCAACCTTAGTTCCCGTCAGCTCGGCATAAAGCTCACAGGTTCTGTCCCATGTGCTTGAAAAAGGACCGACCGAAGCAACGCTTACGCTGTAGCCCTCTGAATTAAGGTACTCGGCAAGATTACCGGTCGAGCTGCCCCAATAGGGCGAGGTTTGGTCAATCTGAGATTCGGGACCCCAGCCGCCGAGTCCGTGCACGAGTACATACGGGTATTGTACGGGATCTTCGCTTATCTTTGAGAGAAATGCCGAGTATCCGCCGAAGAAAAGCGGAGTAATTGCAGCAATAACAATACATGCGGCAACAACGATTGCGACAATCTTTTTTCCTGAAAACTTATGCTTTTTCTTTTCTGTGTTCTCTGTCAAAGCGCCGTCTGTTTTATCTTTCGTCTGTTCCTTCTCATCATCGACAAAAACCGGCTCCTGTTCATCCTTCAAAAGAAAATCCGTTGAAACATCAAAGAGATTCGCCATTGCAAGAATTTTTTCCGAATCGGGCAAAGCTTTTCCTGATTCCCATTTTGAAACAGACTGGCGTGAAACATTAAGCTTCTCCGCCAGCTCGTCCTGTGACCATTCCTTGTCACGGCGCAAGATCTGTATTTTTTCGGATATATTCATTGTATTACCCCTTTCGACCTATTAAAAAAAGTTGTTTTACACTGAGCATTATATCAATTTTTTTATGCTCTGTCTATCAACTTAGGTTGTCTTTTCTGAAAAAAAGCGTGTAAACCCGAGTTTACACGCCTGAAAATTGCTTAAAACAGTTTGATTCCGCCGAAAGGTCTAACGGAAAGAACATAGCATGAGCCTTTCGAGAAAACAGCTTCCATCTTCTCACAAAAATCATCAAGCATATCAAGCGGAACGAACGCCTGTATTGTTCCCGCAAATCCGCCGCCGTGAACGCGCCATGCGCCCTTGTTCTTGAGAAGATATTCGCACATTGCAAGTGCAACGGAAACGCTCTGATGCTCAACGTCCTTTGACGTAAAGACATTCTGATTATACATATATGACGAGCGACCGCTCTCTGTTACAAGCTCCTTGAACTTTTCAAAATCTCCGTCCTCAAGAGCCTTGACCTCAGCTTCGGCACGTCTGTTTTCACCGTAGAAGTGCATTGCGCGAAGCACGGCACGGTCATTGACCTTTTCACGGACAAGCGAAATATTATCCATGAACTCATCCTCGTCAACCTCACGGAGAACGCTCTTGCCAAACACTGCCGCAGCCTTTTCCATCTCGCCTCTTACCGCCGCATAATCGTCGGTGAGGTCGGAATGATTTCCACCCGTGTCGATAATACAAAGCGCATGGCCGCAGGAAGCAAAGTCAAAATCGACCTTGTTAATAATCGGCCGGGACGGATCCTTGAAATCAATAGTGATGAAGCTGCCGACAGAGCTTGCAGTCTGATCAAGAAGTCCGCACGGCTTGCCGAAATATTTATTCTCGGCATACTGGGCAATCTTCGCAACCTCGACGGGCGAAACCTTGCCGTCATTATAAAGATGATTAAGAATCGTTCCGATAAGCACCTCATAAGCCGCAGATGACGATAGACCCGAGCCCGAGAGAACACGGCTCATGCTTGCTGCATTGAAGCCGCCGATATTGTATCCGCGTTCCTTAAAGCCGGCACACATTCCCCTGATAAGACCCGAGGATTTTCCGAACTCCTCAGTATGTACCTCAAGGTCGGATATATCAACCTCAAGAGCATCAAACTTAAAAGACTTCTCAACAACGATTCCGTCGTCTCTCTTTGCCGCAGCGGCAACCGTATCGAGGTCAACGCTTGCCGCAAGCACCTTGCCGTGGTTATGATCGGTATGATTTCCGCCGACCTCGGTTCTGCCGGGTGCACTGAAAAGCTCAATTGAATCGTTATCGCCGAAAAGACGAACGAACTCATCAATTATAACCGCATCTCTTTTTTTCTGATCTTCAACAGCTTTATCGCTGAGATAGACCTCTTTTAATCTTGCGTCGAATTCGCCCGAAGCAAGCCTTGATTTCAATGTTTTTGCATCAGCCATTGTTTTTCCTCCTCCTTGACTGGATCTGAACTATTTTGCTTATGGCAAGCATTGATATTCCCATTAACAGGAACAGTAAAATAAACGGCAACAGGAACGCCGTTGATAACGGGTTGAACACGTTACGACCGATGAACGTGTAGGAAGCCAGCAGCGGCGAATAACCGACAAGAGAGAGCAAAAGGAAATATTCATATTTAAAACCCATTGCGCCGTAAAGCTTGCTGACCTGATTTACCGGAATCCCGGGAACGAGCCGAAAGAGAGCCAGAAGCCAAGGGTTTCCCCTGCCGTCACGTTCAACGAGATAACGCACTGTTTCGCTTTTTTGGAGAATGTTCTGAACTCCGTTTGCACCGACCTTTGTGCCCCAAAAATATTTGACAGAATAAAGAACCGAAAGTCCCAAAAGATTTATCGGAATTGAAAAATACGACGGAAACACGGCACTTGTTACGGCGCAGAGAGCCGAAACCGGATAAAGGTAAATCGGGAAAACCGCCTTGAACGCATAAAGAAAAATTACGATCAAAAAGACAGAAAATTTTTCACTCATATGCTCAACCTTATATTCTGCCGAAGCAAGATATTCAAGATACCTCGAATACCAAAGCTGTATATCGCTGTTTCTTGAAAGAATCAACAAAATGATGAAAACGACGCAAAGAATAAAGCTGATCGCCGAAGCAATTTGCAAAAGCTTTATAACGCTGTGGTCTCGCTTATATTTATCCATCATCCTGCCCCCTTTCAAAACAGATATTAAATTTAGGACTTTAGCTCTCGGATTGAATTATCTGTGATATAATTCAGTTTTTAAATAATACATACGTTTACTTCTATTTAACTTTATTATTATACTTTTTTTCTGTGCCAAGGTCAATATTTTTCTTTGATATTATTTTGTTATTTACGGAAGCTTTCTGTAATAGGTTAGATTTGTTGTCTTACAGTATTATATCCGTATCAATCAAAGAGACTCCCTGCCGACTCTTTTCACTTTTCTTGCAGAAAATGTACCCTTGTTTCGTTTCGCTGCGGGATGCCGCATTTTAATTATTTATCGGCTAAACAAAAGGAACCGCACACGGCAGTTCCCTGTTAACTGTTATTTTTTCTTTTTCGGCGGGATTTTGTAAATCTGCTTGAGCGTACCGTCCTTATCGAGCATAACGGAATCTCCCGCCTCGATATTTCTTTCATAGCAGAGCTTATCTGCCATCCTGATGCGCTGTTCTTTGCCCTCAGCGTCGGTTACAACAACCGTCACCGTAGCCTCGGCATCTTCGGGAACTCCTTCACAGCCGAAATCATCCTCAATGATTTCAACAACATTCAATGCCTTTTTGTCAAGTGATGCACCGTAAGCGCAGCCGAGTGAAAGTCCCACGCCAACACCAAAGCTCATTCCGATAGCTAAGTTGTCAAAAATTGCATTTCCCAAACACATTCCTATGCCTATGCCTATGCACATTCCGATCGACATATACATTGATGCATATTTGCCCGTCGCTTTTTTATACTCGGGTTTCTTTCTCATTAGAAATCATTCCTTATTTAAGAAAAATAACATTAAGCTTTGCAAGATATGACAAAACAAGCTGAATATAGAATACCATCCTCTCGGAAAGACTTCCGAGATTTTTAAAGATATTTGTAACATTGCTCTTAAGATTTACCGTGCCGTAGCCCTCAATAGTGCCGTTATTGTCATCAACTCCGTCATTGTCGTATGCGAACTTGTAAAGCACAGGCGAAGCGATACCGACAAGAAAAATCTCAGCCTTTGTATAAACTCCGAATTTTGAAATACAAAATTTAATAAGGCTGTCGGCTATCGGACCGTAACCCATATCACCGAGAATGTTATTGACCGCCTTGAGAAGGACGTCGTCGGCAACGCCGGCAAAATCACTTCTGAGAATTGCGGCAAAGGCTCTGAGAAGAGTTGTGACCTCAACGCTGCTCATATCGAAGTGTTCACCGCCGGAATAGTGCCATGCAACCAAATCGGTTGCTAAATCCCAGCCTGTTTCGTAGTCGGAATCGGGAATTTCAATGCCGTATTCCTTTGCAATTGATTGCAAGCTGTTTTCGCCGCAGAGGGGCATTCTCAGTAATTCTATCAGCTTATCAACAGCATAAATAATCGGTTTTGAATAAACTGCATTTTCGTCAATACCCATTTTCTCCGGAGAGAGTGAAAGCTCCAGTCTGTACTGAACTCCTGCCTTAAGATAACCCTTTGAAAAGGCTCTGAGATCCTTTTTCATTGCGGATATCTGCTCATCTGTGTATCCCTTGGTAGCTGCCGTGAGAGCGTCATAATCAATCTTATCGACCGACCTCGTCTCATACCTGATTTCATTATCGTTATACTTTATGACCCTGTATTCGAGCGGATACATAGCCAATGAGGTTGTTGCAAAATCATAAAGCCTGTTGCCCAAAGCGCTTGTGTAAACCGTTGCGTCCGAGCAATGCTCGTGACCCGTAAACACCGTCTTAATTCCCCAGTCGGCAAAAAGTTCGGCGGTCGTGAAATGGAACTTAACAATAAAGTTTCTGCTAAGTACACGTTGAATCGGAAGATGGTCAAGCAAATTATGATGCATCATAACTATAGGATACCTTCCGTCTTTTTTTGCAAGCTTTGCCTGCTCTTTTACCCATTTAAGTTTTTCTGCGGTCATACCGTCCTCGGTTGACTTAGTCGCATGATTTGTATCAAGTGCAATAAGGCGGTATTTTTTACCGAGGTTTGCCGTATATGAACAATCGTCGTCTCTCGTTGTCAAGGCATGGTCATAGCCGAATTCAGCATAAATCTCCTTAAAACGTTCAAACGTAGTAGCCTGATCGTTGCTTGCATCATGATTGCCGTTGATCACATAGACCTCCTTGCCCGATTTCTTTTCAAAATCGCGGAGCTTCTGTGCAACAGCAAGATGATCTTCAGGCCGTGAGCGACCTCTGTTTGCAAGGTCACCGGAAATGAGAACATATTCCACATCGTCGCTTTCGGCACACTGATTAAGGAACTCATCAATGATAAGTCCTGTTTCGTTTTCCATTTCGCAGCGTCTTGTAGCGTGCCAGTAAAGCTCGGAATCGTTTGTCTTTTCAAGCTCCGCCTCGGGTGCACTGTAATGAATATCGGAAGCAACGGCAAAGCTGAGATCGTCGTTTTCCTTTGCGTTTGCCGCAATGCCGACAACCGAGAAAGTCATAACTGCAGAAAGAATAATTGATAAAATCTTTTTCATAATATATCCCTTAATTTTTACTGTTAAAAAGGGAGCAGTGAACAATCCTCACTGCCCCCTTCTTAAATGATTTATTCAGTTATTAAAGATACCAAATCCAACCGAAAAGAATATAAATGATTATCCACTGAAGGAAGGTATATTCAACCGTAACTTTTCTTGTTGCGGTAACGGAGCCGTCTGCCGTTGAGGCGGTAACCGTTGCCGTTCCTCTGAGCTTTGCGGTGATTGTACCGTCCTCACTTACATCAAGAACATTCGGATTTGAAGATGTCCAAACGATCTCCGCCGAATATGCAGCCTCTTCCGGATACACATTTGCCTGGAGCCTGTCGCTCTTCTTACAATAAATTTTGAAATCCTCTTCAGGGGAAATAACTATCTTTTTAACGGGAACAATAATCATCGGGATTTCTTCGTCAATGTGTTCTCCGCAGTTTGTGCAGGTAGATCTGCGTAAGCCTACAGAACGGTATGTCGGCTCCTTGACAACTCTCCACTTGCCCCATGCATGACCCGTAGCCTTAAGCACTCTGCTGATACCGCTGTAGGTCTTGCACACCGTACACTGCTGACGAACATAGCCGTCCTCGGTGCAGGTCGCTTTTTTAATGTCATTGACAAACTTATGTCCGTTTGCCTTGAGAATTGTTTCTTTAACTACGTTTCCGCAGTCGAGACAGGTTTCCCTGATGTATCCGTCCTCGGTGCAGGTAGCCGCAAGAGTATCGGTCTTTTTATGCTGATGTCCCGTAGCCGGCTTTATTTCGTTTTTTAATATCTCCTTACAAACGGAGCATACCTCTCTGCTGTATCCGTCCTCTGTACATGTTGCATCTTTTTCTTCTGCAACAGTCTTGTGACCCTGTGCCTTGAGTACAGTCTCACTGATAATTTGATTACAGTCTTTACAGAAAATACGGTCGTATCCGTCCTCTGTGCAGGTTGCGTCCTTGTGCTGTACTTCTGTGTTTGCATGATTTGTTGCCGGAAGAATCTTATCGACAAGAACCTCTTTACATACGGAGCAGGTCTCCTTATAGTAACCGTTCTCGGTACATGTTGCAGGCTTTTCGTCGACAACGATCTTGTGTCCCGGAGCCTTTAAAACGTCATTTATGATAACCTCATTGCAAACAGTACATTTTTCTATATAGTAACCGTCCTCTGTACAGGTTGCAGGCTTTTCATCAACAACCGTCTTGTGTCCGGGAGACTTGATTACGGTTTCACTGATTATTTTGTTACAGTCATTACATACAACGCGGTCATATCCGTCCTCGGTGCAGGTCGCGTCCTTATGCTGAGCAACGGTATTTTTGTGACCTGTTTTCGGCAAAACCGTTCTGCTTATCTCCTGACCGCAAGAGGTACAGACCTCTGAAATATAGCCGTCTTTTTCGCAGGTAGGCTCAACCCTTACGGTTTTTGTTGTATGATCCGTCTGTGTGGTGTACTCCACTGTACAGATTTCATTGCATTCGGCACAGTACATTACCCTTTGACCGCCGTGTTGGCATGTTGCAGGCTCTGTTTCGACCCAAACACCCGACTCAACGTGAGTATGAGTTGCAGGTATTGTATTGATAACGGTCGTACCGAGCTGAATATCCTGTCCCTCGCCGTTTTTATAATAGCACGAATCAACGCTTAACGTAAAATCGGAAAGCACAACACCGCGCTTATCTTCCTTTAAATATGTAAATTCCGCAATATCGAAAGGAGCCGAAAGCTCAACCGAATTTGCAAATGAAAGCTTACCTGTTTCTTTATTTGAAGCCAAAGCACCTTCGGTATTCTCGGCAACAAAAGCGTTGAGCTCGCTCGAATATTTAATCGACCAACGCTTTAATGCTTCGGATGTTTTAACAACAGCGTCAAAGCAAAGCGTTTTACCTTCCGCCAAAACAAGCTTAACGGTAACATGATCCTTGTCTTCCGACACCTTTTCAAGCTTGAACGTCACCGTGTCTGCGGCGCTTGCCGTTGAAACACTGCCGGCAAATGCCCAAATCGGTACAATCGGAAAGATCATACACACGACAAGCATTACGGCAATTAACTTAGAAGTTATTCTTTTCAATTTATTATCCTCCGTTTCTAAATAAGATTTCTACGAATATATGATAGTATATTTTCCTCTCAAGGTCAATAGTGCAATTTGACGAAATATAATAATTTTATGAATTTTTAGTCCGGTAAGGCAAAAACTTTTTAAGTCAACACCTTAATACCGCAACGACGCATTTAAAAAAAGTTAAGAAAAGATGTGTGAAAATGGAGAAAAGAATTATATCGTTATTCACTGTGTTTTGCATGGCTGTCGGCTGTCTTTGCCTGAGAATGTATGTCGTTTGCTCCTCGGGTACGGAGCTTGTTTCCTCCGGCTCTCACTATTCCTCCTTCACTTTATATAATATCAGAGGACAAATAACCGACTGCAGCGGGCAAAAAATCACAAGCTCCGATTATGAAAACTGTATAATTGCAAAGCCGTCGCTTAGTTCGCTCGACACGCTTCGTGAGCTGCTTGACAGTCGCACCTATTCCGCTCTGAAGCAACGAATGGAAAAGGGATCACCCGTTACAGCGAATATCGGCAAAAAAACTGTTAACCCCGACGGCAATATTATTTGTTTACCTGTATATAAGAGGTATGCATCTTCGCAATCCGCTATTCATATTATCGGATATCTTGACGAGCAAAATCACGGCGTGACCGGCATAGAAAAAGCTTTTGACAGGATTTTATTCTCCGACGAAGCCGTTGTCGTGAGAGTTCCGGTTGACGCTTACGGAAGGTCGCTCGGCGGTGCGGATATCGAGCTTATTTCACCTGCTCCAAGTCTCGGAAAAGTACAGCTTACAATTGATAATAAAATCCAGTCGGCTGTTGAAAGAGCACTTGACGATTGCAACGTTCAACAGGGCTGTGCACTTGTGCTTGACGCAAAGAGCGGAGCGATAAGAGCCGTGGCGTCACGCCCGAGCTATGACCCGTACAGGGTTTCCGATTATCTCGATTCCGAAAGCTCACCGCTTTTGAACCGTGCGCTTGAAAGCTTTGCCGTCGGCTCTATCTTCAAGGTCGCCGTCGCCGCAAGCGCCGTTGAAAACGGATTTTCTGATTTTCAATACACCTGCACAGGCTCCTGCAATATCGGCAATGTCAAATTCGGTTGCAGCAGCAACACCGCCCACGGAAAGATGAATCTGCAAAAAGCGCTTGAGGTTTCCTGCAACACATATTTCATAAACCTCGGTCAAAAGCTCGGCGCAAAAAGAATCGGAGAAACGGCATCACTTTTCGGTTTCGGACAAGGCTGCAAGCTTGCCGAAGGAATTTACTCCGAAAACGGAATTCTTCCGACCTCGAGAGACTTGCAAAATCCCGCCGCACTGGCAAATTTTTCATTCGGTCAGGGCAGCTTCACCGCAACTCCGTTGCAGATCGCCCAAATGCTCAGTGCCGTTGCGAACGGCGGCAAATACAGAGAACCTTATCTTATCGAAGCCGTGACCGACCGTAACGGGCTCGAAACAAAGCATAAAAAGAAATATCCGATCGTTGCTATAAGTGAGGATTCAAGTTGTATCCTGCTGAAAATGCTAACCTCGGTCGTTGAAAACGGTAATGCCTCCCCTGCCCGTCCCGAACGTTTTTCCGCCGCAGGCAAAACAGCAACGGCACAAACAGGCATTTTTGACAAAGACGGTAATGAAATATGCAACACGTGGTTCGGCGGATGTTTTCCTGCCGACGAGCCTCAATATATTGCAGTAATCATGAAGCAGGGCGGTGCTTCGGGTTCCTATGACTGCGCTCCCGTATTCAAAAAAATAGCCGACAGCATAAATTTTTCCGAATAAATCAAAAAAATCATAAAAAACTCTTGAAATAGCCGATTCTATGTGATATACTTTTACGGCAAAACGCATGTAAGGTGTTTTATTCGGAGTGCATTTCGCATGAAATGTTCGGATATCAAGCCTTGCAGAGGCAAAACTAAGGAGGATTTATTTATGCCAGTAGTATCAATGAAACAGTTACTCGAAGCAGGTGTTCACTTCGGACACCAGACAAGAAGATGGAATCCGAAAATGGCTCAGTACATTTTCACAGAGCGTAACGGAATTTACATCATCGACCTTCAGAAGACAGTCAAGAAGCTTGAGGAAGCTTACCTCTTCGTTCGTGACGTTGCATCTGACGGAAGCGATGTTCTTTTCGTAGGCACAAAGAAGCAGGCTCAGGATTCCGTTAAGGAAGAAGCTATCCGTTGCGGTATGCCGTACGTTAATGCACGTTGGCTCGGCGGTATGCTCACAAACTTCAACACAATCAAGAGAAGAATCAAGAGACTTGAGCAGCTCAAGAAGATGGAAGCCGACGGAACATTCGATCTTCTCCCGAAGAAGGAAGTTATCAAGCTCAAGCTTGAAATCGAAAAGCTCGAGAAGTTCATGGGCGGTATCGTTAACATGAAGAAGCAGCCGGCTGCTATGTTCATCGTTGACCCGCGCAAGGAGAGAATCGCAGTTCAGGAAGCTCACAAGCTCGGTATTCCAATCGTTGCTATTGTAGATACAAACTGTGATCCGGACGAGATCGACTATGTTATTCCCGGAAACGACGACGCTATCCGTGCCGTTCGCCTTATCGCAGGCGCTATGGCCGACGCTGTTATTGAGGGTCGTCAGGGTGAGCAGGAAGCTCCGGCAGAAGAAGCTGCCGAGGAAGCTGCTGCCGAATAATCAGAAGAAATTTAACGGCGGAATACTATATTCCGCCGAAATTTTAAATCAGGAGGAATTATCATGAATTTTACAGCTAAAGACGTTCAGGCTCTCCGTGAGAAGACCGGAGCAGGCATGATGGACTGTAAGAAGGCTCTTACAGAGACAGACGGCGACATGGACAAGGCAGTAGACGTGCTTCGCGAGAAGGGTCTTGCTTCCGCAGCCAAGAAGGCAGGCCGTATCGCAGCCGAGGGCGTTGTTGTTGCATATTATGACGAGGCAGCCAAGGTTGCTTCAATGGTAGAAGTTAACTGCGAGACAGACTTCGTTGCAAAGAACGAGAAGTTTGTTGAGCTTGCAAATAAGATTGCCGTTACAGTTGCCGAGAAGAATCCGGCAGACGTTGACGCTCTCCTTGCTATGACCCTTTCGGGCAGCGACGAGACAGTTGCCGACGCTGTTCAGGAGCTTTTCCTTACAATCCGTGAGAACATGAAGGTTCGCCGTTTTGTAAGAGTTGAGGGTGACGTTGCATCCTACATCCACGGCGCAGGCGCAGTAGGCGTACTTGTAAAATTTGACACAGACGTTGCCGGCAATGCAGAGTTCAAGGATATGGGCAAGAACGTTGCAATGCAGATCGCAGCTATGAATCCCGAGTATCTCAGCAAGGACTGCATCTCCGACGATGAGCTTGCTAAGATGAAGTCGATCACAATCGACAGCTCACTCAACAAGCCCGACACACTTCCGAAGCCGATTCTTAACAGCCTCTTTGCTAAGGCAGTTGACGGCAAGCTTTTCTCAGATGAGGATCTTGCAGCCTATGAGGAGCAGAAGAACAACAAGTTCCTTTTCAACTTCCTTTCAGACAAGGCTGTTGCAACACTCGTTGAGCTCGCTATGGCAAGCAAGGACGAGATCGTTGCCAACAAGATTTTTGCCGGCGCTGTTGACGGACGTATGAAGAAGCAGCTCAAGGAAGTTTGCCTTCTCGAGCAGGCATTTGTTCGCACAGACCTCTTCGACGGTAACGTTGCAGGCTACATCGCAGACGTAGCCAAGAAGCTTGGCGGTTCCATCAAGGCTGTAAGCTTTGTTCGCTTTGAGAAGGGCGAAGGAATCGAAAAGAGAAGCGATGATTTTGCAGCAGAAGTTGCAAGCATGATGTAATTTCATCAATATAAAATGTATCCCCTGCTTCGGCAGGGGATTTTTTTGTTTTCGCTGACACCTTGTCAGGCTTCCTCTTCGAAACCGTTCGCTTGCCCTTTAGTGTGAGCTTTCACGGCTCATCCGTTACTGAAGGGTTGATTCAAGATAAAAGTGAAGAGTGAAAATAGTATGTAGCTTTGTGTATTGCATGTCCGCAAAGTCAGCTGAAATTAACGCGAATGACAAATGGTTGCCCTTACAAAAAGCTGAATTTTCAAAAATAATTTAAGTTAGATTTAATTTCAAGATACAATATGGGCATTGCACTATATGGTAAGTGCAAAAGAATGTTTTTACACAGAAATTCGGTTAGAGCACAATTCGTATGAATTGATTCTAACTTCGGCTCAAGGAAATCTGCAAATAAAAAACCGACACGAACGTGCCGGTCTTTTTAATATTATTCAGCCTATAACAGTGACCTTATATGCTTTGATCGTTTTAGGATTGTTCTTTGCGAGCTTTCCGTCGTAGGAGATTTCAAGCGTTGCTCCTATGGTGAGATCCTCACGGGTCAGCTCATTTCCGTTGGCATCATATATTTTATCCTTACCGCCGATGAACTTGATATACAAGCCGTCCTTATCGTAAAGCTCTTTATATACGCCGCCGAGATCCTGAACCTCAACAATAAAATTCTTATCGTCACCGTTCTTGATGCTGTAGTTTGCAATTATCGTGCTTGCGTTTGCTTCATCGTTCGCCGTCATTCCGCATGACGAGAGCATGAACAAGCCAATTAAAACAACAAATGTCAAAGAAACAAATCTTTTCATTGCTCAGCCTCTTATCTCCAAGACATATAAACAGTCTTACCGTTCTCGCCTACCGCATATTTTGCGCTTCTTGAAGACTTCTCGTACTCTGCAACCGAAAGTCCCACAAATTTAATGCTTCTTGATCTCTTCGGGGAGTTGTGTTCTATCGTTGTTGTTTTCTCAAGTCCGCCGATAAATGCCTGAGCCTGCTCAGCGGTCTGGAAATTGATTACATACTCAGCCCTTAACTTTGCCGTCTGATCCGGATTTACAACATAGCTGCCTGCGCTGAGTGTTCCGGGGGTGAAGCCCGTGAGCCACCATGTTGTTGTCGGCGATCTCTGGAATAAAAGATTGTATTTATTCTGATCGTCCGCATCCTGCCTGTAAACCTTAACGCTCATGTTGAGCTTCTCAGCATCCGTTACACAGTTGTAATATGTGCTGTTTGTAGAGCCGGGGTCACGGTTGTAAAGGCCAAGCTCCGCACCGATGAGCACAAGACCGTATTGACCCTTCCAGTACTGCATCATCCATTCCTTGTTGTTGTAGTTAAACTTAACACGAATGGTATCATAGGAAATTGCGCCTGCACCGGAAACATTATCGTATGTCTCCTCAAAGCCGAAGTTTCTCTGCCATGCGTCCTCAGCGGTATAGAAAACCTGATCCTTATTGCTGTACTTGAATCCGAAAAGACCGGTATCCTTTCCGTCCGGACCTACAACCGTCCAGCTGTCGGTTTCCGGGTCATATTTGAATTTGACCGACTGTGAAAAACGCTTAAGGCTTGCGTTGAGATCCTTTGCAAACTGCTTATAATCAAACTTTGTTTTGTCCGTCTTATTGTTTGACGAATTTCCGCCGTTCGAGCCGCCGTTTGAGCCGCTGTTCGAGCCTCCGTTTGAGCTGCCGCCGTTGCTCGGAGTGTAGCTGCCGCCGCTGTTGCCGCTGCCGCCTGTTCCTCCGCCGACATAGCCTGCGTTTGTATCAAGCGTACCTATTGTGTTACCGTTTTGGTCGATAACATCGATCTGATTGACGGTCTGATCATATTTCCACTGCTTTCCGCAGTCGTTACAGGTATATGTACCGTCGCCGTTGTCCTTAATATTCGTTGACTGACATACAGGGCAGCAAAGCTGATTGCCCATCTGGTCGATCACAGGCTCTGCGGCTCCGTCATTTTTCTTAGTCTGACCGATAAAGTTACAGCCGGGTAATATAGTAAGAATAATGAGCGTGAGAACACAGATGATTGAGATCAGCCTGGTCTTTCTTCCTTTGTTTTCCATCTCTTCTTCTGAACCTCCGTAAATTTTTTATCATTATATCATATTACTTCAAAAAAAGCAACTGAATATTTTGCCTGCAAAAATCATTGACTAAAATGATAAAAAAGTATATAATAAATCAAATAATGGTTAGTGTGCCATATTGTAATAATTGTTAGGAGTTTTTTTATGAAGGAGATCGAGGCATCGTCCTTGAAAAATATAATTGACACTTTTCCGTTCAGCGGCGAGCCGATAAGCATCAAGTCAACCGATACCGGTCTTATTAACTCGACCTATATGCTCACCTTTTCAGACGGAAATCAGGACTTTCAATATGTTCTGCAAAAAATAAATACGAATGTATTCAAAAAACCTGACGAGCTTATGTCAAATATTATGAATGTAACGGGCTTTCTCCGCAATAAGATAAATCTTTCGGGCGGAAATGCGGCACGGGAAACTCTGACGTTTCTTTATACCAAAGAAAATACGCCCTATTACCGCGATAAAAACGGCGGCTGCTGGAGAAGCTATAAATATATCGGAAAATGCTATACATGCGACAAAATCGATTCCGAGATCAAGGCTTTCCGTTCCGGCAAGGCTTTCGGTAAATTTCAAAATATGCTCTCGGACTACCCTGCCGCGAATCTTTTTGAGACTATCCCCCATTTTCATGACACTCCTTCAAGATATGAGGCACTGAAAAAGGCTGTTAAAGATAACCTTTCCGGCAGACTTCAAAGCGTTAAAAACGAGCTTTCATTTGCTCTTGACCGTGAAATGGACGCTTCAAAGCTTGTTGACCTTGCCGCTGAGGACAGAATCCCGATGAGAGTAACTCATAACGACACAAAAATAAACAACGTCCTTTTTGACAGCATCACAAACGAGGCTATTTGCGTTATCGACCTCGACACAATCATGCCCGGTCTTTCTCTCTATGACTTTGGCGACAGTATCCGCTCCGGCGCCGTAACATCGGACGAGAACGAGCAGGATCTCGATAAATACGGTCTTGATATTGCTCTTTTCAAGAGCTATACAGAGGGTTTCCTTTCAGAAGCCGGACATGCTCTCAACGATGAGGAGATTGCAAACCTTGCCTTCTCTGCCAAGCTTATGACCCTTGAATGCGGAGTGAGATTTCTAACCGATTATCTCAACGGAGATACATATTTCAAAACCGATTATCCCGAGCATAATCTTGTCAGATGCAGGACACAGTTCAAGCTCGTTGAGGACATAGAGAAGCATTTGGACGAAATGAACGCTTGCGTTGATGAGATATACAGGAGGAGTTTGATTGAAGGCTGAGAAAAAAGGAATTGTCATTATTTCGGCGCTCATAGCGATAGCCGTTGTCACGACAATAATCCTTATTCCTCTTTTAAGGCACAATTCCGTATCGGGATATATGAAAGAGGATATAAAAAATGTTGATAACATTTCCCTCATCTCCCGATGCAGTGAGATCGGCGGTAAGAAAAACTCCGTTGCCGGCGTTAAGGAAAGCGTAAGACTCGGCGCAAATGCGGTTATTGTTGACCTTTGTTTTCGCAAGGACGGAACGCCCGTAATCACCGATAACTATTCAAATGCCGACAGTGCAGAAACCGTTGAGGAGCTTTTCAAGGCGATGAGCGAGGATAAATTCAGGAAAATCGGGATTTATCTCAACATTGTTCAGCTTTCGGACATTTCAAAGCTTAACACCCTTGCCGTGAGCTATAATATGCTTGACAGGCTGTTTCTCATCGGTATTGATTCCGACCGATATGATCTCATAAGCTCGGACGATACAATAATTCCCATTTTGCTTGACTACACATTCGGCTCCGATGAGCTTGCGTCAGTTAAAAGCGGCAAATTCAAAAGACCCGATATTCTTGAAGAAAAGGGTGCGTCGGGACTTGTTCTGGACAATTCGCAAATTACACCCGAGCTGGTTGAGACTCTGAACGATTACGGCATTATTTTCCTCGTCGACGGAGTTGACGGTACTGCGGAAATGTGCAAAACCATACTTAACGGAACGGGAAACATCATTGTTACCGATATCAAAGAAGCGAGAGAAACGCTTGACAAATGGACTGAAAAAATACAGGAACGCTACAAAAAGTCCGTGGATAAATCAATAAAAGAGCTTTCAAAAGAAGCAGAATAATATTAAACTGAAACAGGAGTGGTAAACATGGCAAAAATTCTTATTGCAGACGACGAAAGCAAGCTTCGCAGACTGGTCTGTGATTTTCTCAGACGTTCGGGTCACACCCCCGTTGAGGCAAGCACCGGTCGTGAGGTCCTCGATATTTTCAATTCTGATGAAAAAATCGATCTTTATCTTCTTGACATCATGATTCCTGAGGTTGACGGATGGGAAATCTGCCGTCAGATTCGCAAGACCTCTTCTGTTCCCATTATCCTCCTCACGGCAAGAAGTGCCGAATACGATCAGATTATGGGCTTTGACGCAGGCGCCGACGACTATGTTACAAAGCCGTTCAGTCTTGCGGTTCTCATGAAAAGAATTGACGTTCTTCTCAAGCGTTCGGCTTCGGGTAAGGTAAGAACGGATAAGGACATAATCTCCCTTGACGGCTTGCTCATCAACAATGACGCTCATCAGGTTACAATTGACGGTAAGCCTGTCGAGCTTACGCTGAAGGAATACAATATTCTTGAGAAGCTTATTTCAAGCCGAGGAAGAGTATATACAAGAGAACAGCTCCTCGATGATATCTGGGGCTATGATTATGTCGGCGACACAAGAAACGTTGATTCCCATGTTGCACGTTTGCGCGGCAAGCTCGGCGTATGGGGCTCAAATCATCTTAAAACAATTTACGGCATAGGTTATAAAATTGAGGTGAACTGATTTGAGTCCTCCGAAGAATGCAGAGGACAAGCCGCTTGTCCGCAACATGAAAGCACAGGTATTTCTTCAATTTGTGCTCATATTCATGGTTATTCTCTGCGTTATCCTGCTGACTTCAACCTCGCTTTATACCAACATCATCACAGGAATGACGCTTTCAAATCTCCGTGATGCGGTCGATGAGGTTAAGCTTATTGATGTTACAAGGACCGACAATGTCACCCACAGCGTTGAGGAAATCGAGCGAAAGCTTTCTGTTTTCATTGAGGTATACAGCAAAGACCCGGGTGACAAGGATGACGAATACTCTCGGATTATTTACGCTAAATTCGCCTATGACAGTTTCTATGACCGTGAAGGAAAAAGATCCTACAGTCAAAGCACCACTTCATTTGTCGGTTTCAGAGACGGAATTTTTGAAATCGACAGAAAATACGGGGACGGAAGCTATGTCGGAAAGCTGAAAAATCTCAACAACACATATGAGTTCTATGTCCTTGCGGCTCCCGGCAGAAAAACGTCAACGCAGATTGTTGCAGCCGTTCCATTTTCTACGATTGAACAGCAGGCAAGAACCGTCAGCATAACAATGGGACTTATCATACTCGTTGTGTTTATTGCCGTAAGCATCGTTGTTTATTTCTATGTAACACAGATTACAAGACCGATCAAGAAAATCACCGAGATCACTCAGCGAATGGCAGTTGAGGACGATCCTAATCTCCGAATTCCTTCAGGCGGAAAAAGTGTTAATACCGAGGTTGACGCTTCCATCGAAAGCATCAACGCCATGTATTCATCATGGATGATAACCAAGGAAAAGCTTGCCGAAAGATCGGAATTTCTGCTCGAACAGCTTCACGAAAAAGAGCTTGAGAAAAAATACCGCGAGGATTTTATTGCCGGCACATCCCATGAGCTGAAAACACCGATAGCTATTATCCAGGGCTATGCAGAGGGAGCAAAATATGCGCTTGACGATAAGGAAACGATCAACGAATACTGCGATACCATAATCGACGAATGTACAAGAATGAACGACCTTGTTGTTAGCATGATGAGTCTTTCGAATATCCAGCAAAACTCGGATTCTCTCAACTATGAGAACTTCTCAATCACCGATTTTATCGCGGACGACCTTGCTTCCCATTCAATTGTGTTCAAAAAGCACGGGATTAAAGTTGAAAACCTCATTCACAAGCAAATAATAGGAAAGGCGGATTTGAAGAAGCTTCCGTTTGTTTTAAACAATCTTATTTCAAACGCAATTTCCTATATTGGAGGCGACCCGAAAATTATCCGCATCCGCTTTGAGGATGTCGGACTTTCCTACAGGATTTTTGTTTTCAATTCGGGCGACAATATCCCCGATGATGTTCTTGAAAAACTTTGGTTCAGCTTCTACCGCCACGATGCGGCAAGAATGAGAAACGAGGGACATTTCGGGCTCGGACTTTCAATAGTAAAAGGAATTCAGGACGCTCACTCCGAGCAGTGCGGTGTCAACAATGCTGAAGGCGGCGTCGAATTCTGGTTTGATATCGGAAAAGGCTCGTTTGACAGCGACGAAGAATAACAAAGCAACAGACTGTATCGGCATTGATCTGCTGATACAGCCTGTTTTGTTGTTTTACGGGTTTACTCTCCTCCCATGCAGCGGAGATGGCGTCGGCGGTTTGCGCCGAAGTCGGATGGTTTTATTGAAATTTCAGCAAACTCTTTACAAAACCCCTCAGTCGGCTACGCCGACAGCTTCCCTAAAAGGGAGTCCCTTATTATTTCTTCCGACCTTGGGTCGATGTGGGCATCGACCCCTACGAATTGTGCCTTTGCCATAACTACCTATATAAAGTTGCTTTTTCGCTCATTACTCCATGCTTGACGATGAAACAAAAACAAGCTGTATTAGATTTGTCAATACAGCCTGTTATATTTTAGTCTATCTTTTTCTGAATAATTACTTCGCAAAATGCTCGACGATTCTCTTTGCCGCTTCTTTTGTATCGTCGGGGTCACCGAAAGCGGAAAGTCTGAGGAAGCCCTCACCGCATGAGCCGAAGCCGACGCCGGGTGTTCCGACAATTTGAAGCTCGTTAAGAAGATAATCAAAAAATTCCCAGCTACCCATATTGTTCGGACACTTCATCCAAACATAAGGGGAATTCTTACCGCCGACGTACCAAAATCCGCACTTGTCAAGAGCATCCATGATAACCTTTGCGTTCTTTTTGTAGACCGAAATACTCTCGTAGATCTGCTTCTGTCCTTCTGGGGTAAACACAGCCGAAGCACCCTTTTGCAGAATATAAGAAATACCGTTTGTTCTTGTCTCACGGTTTCTCGACCAAAGTGCATTGAGGTTCACGCCCATACGCTCAAGCTTTGACGGAACGATCGTATAGCCTACTCTCGTGCCCGTGAAGCCTGCCGTTTTGGAGAATGAGCAAACCTCGACGGCACAGGTATCCGCACCCTCAATCTCGTAAATACTATGGGGAACGTCATCCTCCTCGATAAATATTTCATAAGCAGCGTCGTAGAGAATTACGGCGTCTTTTTCGTTTGCATAATCGACCCATTTTTTGAGCTTTTCACGTGTATAAGCCGAACCCGTCGGGTTGTTCGGGGAGCAGATGTAAATTATATCTGCGTCGATACTCTCGTCGGGAAGCGGTAAAAATCCGTCCCCCTCGCCTGCCGGTAAATGAATGACCTTTCTGCCGTAAAGCAGGTTTGTGTCAACGTATTCGGGGTAGGCAGGTTCAATTACAAGAACCGTGTTGTCACGGTCAAACATCTCAAGCAAATCGCCTAAATCATCGCATGCGCCGCTTGAAACAAAAACCTCGTCGGCCGTCATGTCAACATTCCAACTCGAATAATACTTCGCAATCGCTTCACGGAGAAACATTGCGCCGTGCTCGGGCATATAGCCGTGGAAGGTTTCTATCCTTGACTGGTCGTCAACAGCCTCATGCAAGGCTTCTATGACCTTTTTACAAAGCGGATATGAAACATCGCCGACACCTAGCTTCAAAACGTGTTCGCCCGGGTGAGCGGCAAGATATTCGTCAGTCTTTCTGTAAATAGTGTTGAAAAGATATGTGTCCTTAAGCTCCGTATAATGCATATTCGGCTTCATTATATATTTACCTCGCCTTCAAAAGATATTCTTGCCGGGCCTGTCATCGTGACTGTATTATCCTCGGCAATATTTATTATGAGCGTTCCGCCGTCAAGCTCAACGGCAACATCGGCATTGTTGCGGCAAAGACCGATTGAAATAGCCGCCATAACCGTTGCACATGAGCCTGTGCCGCACGCCATTGTTATTCCGCTTCCTCTCTCCCAAACTCTCATTCTCAGCTTATTTTCGGAAATTGCCTGAACAAATTCAACATTTACGCCGTCAGGAAATCTGTCGCTGTGCTCCATAGCGGGGCCGACAGTTGTTATTTCCGCCTTCCTGATATCGTCAACAAATACTACGGCGTGAGGATTACCGACCGAAACCGGTATATATTCAACGTCCTTACCGCAGACCTCAATTCTGTTTACAAGACCCGCATCTGCTTTACCCATGTTGACCGAAACGGAATCGACCTTGCCTTTTTCGATTTTTAAATCAAGGGTTTTGATTCCCGAAAGAGTCTCAACGGTTATTTTTGTTTTTTTAGTCAAGCCCTTATCGTAGACATATTTTCCGACGCATCTGATTCCGTTGCCGCACATCATCGCTTCACTGCCGTCGGCATTGAAAATTCTCATCTTAAAATCGGCAATATTCGACGGTAAAATCCAAATCATACCGTCTGAGCCGATGCCGAAATGGCGATCTGAGAGCTTAATAGAAAGATCCTCCGGATTTTCGGGTTCTCTTTTTGAATAAACATAAACATAGTCGTTGCCGAGTCCCTGCATTTTTGTAAATTTCATTGCTGACGCCCCCTGAAAACAAAAAAGTCTTTAAGGGCGCAAAATACCCTTAAAGACGTCATTGCCTTTTATTTTATAATATGAGTCGTAAACCTTTTTCGCAAATATTTTAACCTTGCTTTACCGATTTGTCAAGTACTTTATTCGTCTTACATAACAGACGAAATAAAGGAAAACATATTGACGGATAATTCCAATTCTGTTATAATTTTTATGTACAAAACAAACAGTACAAAAGCTAAATACGGAGGTACATTATGAAAACACGTGTCGCAGTTATGGCAATCATACTTGAATCAAAAGAAAACGCCGAGCAGCTCAATACCGTTCTTCACGATTATCGTGAATATATCCTTGGCAGAATGGGGTTGCCCTACACAAAGCATGATATCAACATCATCAGCGTTGCGCTTGACGCTCCGCAGGATATAATCAACTCCCTCGCAGGCAAAATCGGCAGAATCGAAGGAGTAAATGTAAAAACAGCCTATTCAAACAACGAATACAACGTTTAAGAGCTTTCAAAAAGGGGCCGTCGCTAAATGCGACAGCCCCTCATTTTTTTGTTCACTGTTACTCTGTATAAGCAACGGAATTGTCATAGAGCTTTTCGATATCCTCACTCGGCTTCTTTGTGATAAGCGTTACGACAACAGCCGCAATCATGCTTGCAACAAAACCGGGAATGATTTCATAAATACCGATATCCGAAAGGAACACAAGCCAGCAGATATCAACAACTGCACCGACAACGATTCCGGCAACAGCACCGCCGAAATTGAAGCGCTTCCAGAAAAGGCTGAGCATAATAGCCGGTCCGAATGCCGCACCGAAAACGCCCCATGCGTTTGAAACGAGCGACATAATTGAGCCGGAGCTCGGGTTTGATGCAATAAGGAGAGCGCAAACTGCGATTACAAGAACAACAATTCTGCCGGACCAAAGCATCTCTTTGTCGCTTGCCTTGTTCTTCCTGATAACGGGCTGATAAACGTCGGCAGAGAATGAGGACGCGGCAGCAAGAAGCTGACTGTCCGCCGTGCTCATCGAAGCGGCAAGAACCGCTGAAAGAAGAATGCCCGAAATAACGCCCGGGAAAATCTTACGAACCATTGTAATAAATACAAGTGAGCCTTCATTGATTTCCTCATTAAAGCCGAATGCAAGACGGCCGATGATGCCGATAAGAGCGGCAAATATAACGATAAGAACCGTCCATGAAATACCGATCTTCGCTGATTTTTTAAGGTCTTTCTGAGACTTAAGCGACATAAATCTGATTATGATATGCGGCATGCCGAAGTAACCGAGACCCCATCCGAGACCGGATGCTATGTCTTTCCAGTTGGCAAAAGCGTTCCAGAAGCCCGGACTCTGCTGAGCGACAACCGCTGTGTCGGAAAGAGTGAGAACCGATGCGGCGGCAATCGGAGCGATAAGCATAGCCGCAAGAATAAGCATACCCTGGAAAAAGTCCGTCCAGCAAACGGCGTTAAAGCCGCCAAGGAAGGTATAGCCGACGATAATAACCGTTGCTATATACATAGCCGTGCTTTCCTTAATACCGATAACCGTATGGAAAAGTGTTCCGCAGGCCTTAACGCTTGATGCGGCATAAACCGTGTAAGCGACGAGGAAAACAACAGCACAGATGACCTGCAAAGCCTTTGACTTTGAAAGGAATCTGTTTGTGAGATACTGCGGAATCGTGATTGAATCGTTAGCAACGATAGAGAAGCGGCGCAGTCTCGGAGCTTCGACAATCCAGCTTATAGTATAGCCGATTGCAAGTCCGACTGGAATCCAAACCTGACCGAGACCGAGAGCATAGATTGAGGTCGGGAGACCCATGAGAACCCATGCGCTCATGTCGGATGCGCCTGCCGAAAGAGCCGTTACCCAAGCGCCCATCTGTCTGCCGCCGAGGAAATAGGTCTTTTCGGAGCCATCCTTACTCTTGAAGAAGAAATAGAAGCCTATTCCGAGCATAAACAAGAGATAGATGACAAAAACTACAATTTCTGAAATCTTCATATAAATACCCCTTTATGTACAATATCTTTATGATTATATCACAACGAGGTTAAATTGTAAACAAAATTTTACTGTTTTTGTCATTATTCCGTGAAACGTAAATACAGAAAAGCGAAAGATATTGACTTTTACCGTAAAAGTGCTATAATAGCACCGATATTTGCGGATATGGCGGAATTGGCAGACGCGTTGGATTTAGGATCCAATATCTTCTGATGTGCAGGTTCAAGTCCTGTTATCCGCACCAGATATCAGGTGCAGTTTTCTGTACCTGATTTTTTATGGATTTATATATTTTTGGCATTATTAGATAAATTAACCCTGCTGTATTTGTAAAAAAAATCTATTGACAATATCATTACGCAAAGTATAAAATTACATTGAATTCAGCCTTTTAGCTGAAAGGAGGTTGTGAAACAGTCAATGTCTTGTTTCACTCAGACTTAAAATGTTTCATAATATTCGTTTCAAAAAGCATCTAACAACATTTCAAAGTATTTTTTTAGGATTCTTTTTGATAATTATTATCGGTTCTTTGTTGCTGATGCTCCCGATATCCTCGGTTTCCGGAAAAGTGACTCCTTTTAACGAATCTCTTTTTACTGCGACTTCCGCGGTATGCGTCACGGGACTTGTTGTTCAAGATACGGGAAGCTATTGGTCAACATTCGGTCAGGCAATTATACTGATTCTTATTCAAATAGGCGGTCTCGGCGTTATTACCGTCGCCGCATCTTTTGCCCTTCTTTCAGGGCGCAAGATTTCCCTTATGCAACGCAGCACGATGCAGGAAGCTATTGCGGCGCCCAAGATCGGCGGTATCGTTCGTCTTACAGGCTTCGTTTTAAAAGCTACGCTTATTTTCGAATTAAGCGGCGCTGTAATAATGATGCCTGTTCTTTGCAAGGATTATGGGGTCAAAGGAGTTTGGCTTGCTGTTTTTCATTCGATCTCGGCTTTTTGCAATGCCGGATTTGATATTTTGGGAACAGACGCTTCGAAATATGTTTCTCTGACGCAGTACGTAAAATGCACTTCTATTAACCTTGCCGTTATATTTCTTATTGTAATCGGCGGTATCGGATTTTTGACATGGGAGGATATTTATACAAATAAGCTTCACTTCCGGCGATACCGTATGCAAAGCAAGGTTATCCTTATTACTTCGGCGATACTTATAATTGTTCCGGCTTTATATTTTTTCTTTTTTGATTTAAATAACCTTCCGATAAAACAAAGAATTCTTTCTTCTCTTTTTCAGTCGGTTACAACAAGAACAGCCGGATTTAATACTGTAGATTTAACCGCGCTGCAAGAACCTTCCATTGCAACAATGATAGTTCTTATGATTATCGGAGGTTCTCCGGGCTCAACAGCCGGCGGTATTAAAACGACAACCGTCGCAGTTCTCATTGCCAATTCTTTGGCAACGTTCGGTCGCAAAGATTCCTCCCATTTTTTTAAACGAAGAATTGATAATCAGGTTGTAAAAAACGCATCAACAATACTGATCATGTATTTGGTTCTTTCATTTACAGGTGCCGTAGCCATAAGCACGGCAGAGAAAATACCTTTTTTAAAATGTCTGTTTGAAACGTCATCTGCAATAGGAACAGTCGGATTAACACTTGGAATAACGCCGGAATTAGGTTTATTCTCTCAACTGATTTTAATACTCTTAATGTTCTGCGGAAGAGTCGGAGGCTTGACTCTGATATATGCCGCAATATCCAATACAAAGAAAAATATTTCAAAATACCCCTTAGAGCATATCACCGTAGGATAAAGGAGGATCATACATGAAGAACGTTTTACTTATCGGTCTCGGCCGTTTCGGAAGACATATGGCTATGGATCTCAACCGTCTTGATCATCAGGTTATGGCTGTTGACTTAAATGAGGAAAGAATCAACGATATTCTTCCGTACGTCACAAATGCCCAGATCGGCGACAGCACAAACGAACAATTTATCAGATCGCTCGGTGTGAATAATTATGACCTCTGCATCGTGGCTATAGGCAACAATTTTCAAAGCTCACTTGAAACTACATCGTTGCTCAAAGAGCTCGGTGCTCAAAAAGTCATATCCCGTGCCGAACGGGATGTTCAGGCGAAATTTCTTCTCAGAAACGGAGCCGACAACGTAGTTTATCCCGAAAAACAGGTTGCGGAATGGGCTGCTATACGATTTACGGCAGATCACATTTTGGACTTCATTGAAGTTGACGATTTGCACGCAATTTGTGAGGTTGAAGTGCCAAAATCGTGGTACGGAAAAACCGTTGGTCAAGTTGATGTTCGACGCAAATACAATCTTAATATTATCGGCATCAAAAAGAATAATAATATCGACATGGCTATCTCATCTGAGACTTTACTCAATAATGATGTAACTCTTCTTGTTCTCGGCGACTATAAATCTTTACAAAAATGCTTCCAAATCTAAGGTCATATTATTTGTCTTACGGCTCTCCTCTTTTCCGAATCTATTTAAGTCATATATATCAAAAGGATCTGTACTTAATTTACATATCTCAATTGTGAGATACAACCAATAAGTAACTATACAATTCTATGAAAGGCAGAAATTGAGTGAAAATTATTGTTGTCGGAATCGGCAAGGTCGGTTTTACTGTTGCAGATCAGCTTTCAAACGAGCATCACGATGTAACCATTGTCGACACCAATGAAAAAGTTCTTAATGCGGTTCTAAATATTCTTGACGTAATCGCCGTGCACGGTAACGGAGCTTCTCGCAAGGTTCTCTCCGAGGCAGGCGTTGAGGAAAGCGATCTTGTTATCGCCCTCACAGGAAGCGATGAAATCAACCTGCTTTGCTGTCTGCTCGCAACAAAACTCGGAGCAAACGGTACAATTGCACGTGTCAGAAATCACGTATATTATGAGGACGTTCGTCTTATAAAAGACAGTCTCGGTCTTTCAATGGTAATCAATCCCGAAAAAGAAGCGGCGGAGGAAATTCTCCGTATTCTCAAATACCCGTCGGCAAAGAATATTGATACCTTTGCAAAGGGTAAAATCAATATTGTAAGCTTTACAGCTACTAAAAACTGCACTCTCTGCGGTCAGGCGGTCAAAGATTCATTCTCGGGACTTAAAGCGAGAGCTCTTGCCTGTGCCGTTGAACGCGAAAACAAGATTTTTATCCCGTTCGGCGATTCCGTAATTGAAGAAAATGACGTTGTTGCCGTGCTCGTTTCGCCCAACGAAACCCCGATATTTTTTAAGGAGATCGGCTTGCCCGTTAACTCTGTGAAAAAGACAATGATTATCGGCGGCGGCAAAATCGGTCATTATCTTGCAACGGAAATGTGCCGCCTTAATATGGATACGACGATTGTTGAAAGCAATCCAAAAACCGCTGAAGAGCTCAGCTACCTTCTTCCGAAAGCAAACATCATATGCGGAGACGGAACAAACCGCGCTCTGTTGATGGAGGAGGGCTTGCGTGACGCAAACGCAATATGCTGCCTGACAGGTTTTGATGAGGAAAATCTTATTCTTTCTCTTTTTGCCAAAAAGGTTGTTCCCAATATAAAAACAATTGCAAAAATCAACAGAACGTCTTTCAATGAGGTTGTGCGCTCACTTGACATCGGCAGTGTTATATATCCCAAATTCATAACAGCCAGTCAGATTCTTCAGCACGTCCGTGCAAAGAAGAACAACATCGGCAGTAATGTCGAGACGCTCTACAAAATAATCGACAATAAGGTTGAGGCATTGGAATTTCATGTCAGCGAGGAAAGTGACATTGTTAACACTTCTCTTGAGGATCTGCTTCTTCACAAAAATGTTATTATCGGTTCAATTAACCGTAAGGGCAATGTTTTCATCCCCCGAGGTAAGGATATGCTTCAGGTCGGCGATTCCGTTGTTGTCGTAACTACGATCCAAGGTCTTTCCGATCTTGACGATATCATTAAGGACTGACGCCATGAACAAAAAAATGATAACCTATGTTTTAGGTATTCTTCTTATCACGGAGGGAGCACTCCTCCTTTTGCCGACATTGATTGCTCTTTATTATAAGGAAAATGTTGTTCCTTTTCTCATAACGATAGCGGCGACCGTTGCTTCGGGCTTTGTTATGACCAGATTTAAACCGCATGACAAAACGATCGTTTCAATGGACGGCTTTGCAATCGTTTCGCTCGGCTGGATCCTTATCAGTCTTTTTGGAGCTCTGCCCTTTTTCATCAGCAAGGAGATTCCGAATTACCTCGATGCCGTTTTTGAGGTCGTTTCAGGCTTCACTACAACAGGCTCAAGCATACTGACGGACGTTGAAGCATTGAGCAAGGGAATGCTTTTCTGGCGCAGCTTCACTCACTGGATAGGCGGTATGGGCGCACTTGCGTTCATCATGGCGATTCTTCCGCTTGCAAAAGGCGGCGGTAATCTTCAGCTTATGAAGGCGGAAAGCCCCGGTCCGGACGTTGAAAAACTTGTGCCGAAATCAAAAAGCACGGCGAGAATTCTTTACGGAATCTACGTTATAATGACGATCGTGCAGATTCTTCTGCTTCGCTGCGGCGGACTTTCGTTCTTTGAAAGCACAACGCTGAGCTTCGGCACGGCAGGTACCGGCGGATTTGCTATCGTCAATTCAAGCATTGCCGATTACAGCCTATACACACAGATAATAATCGGCGTTTTCATGATGCTTTTCGGTATCAATTTTAACTTCTATTTTCTTCTGTTCTGCGGAAAACTGAAAGCAGCGTTCAGAAACGTTGAGGTCAAGTCCTACATAGGAATAATGGCAACGTCAATAATTCTGATTGCATTGAATATCCGACATACGTTCGGCTCGTTCTTTGAGGCGCTTCATCAGTCGGCATTTCAGGTCAGTTCGGTAATGACTACTACGGGTTATGCAACAACCGATTTTGATAAATGGCCTGTTTTCAGCAGGACGGTAATGCTCATCGTTATGTGCGTGGGTGCATGCGCAGGCAGTACCGGCGGCGGATTCAAGGTTTCGAGAATTGTCATTCTTGCCAAATCGGCAAAGCGAGAGCTAAAGCGCCTTGCTCACCCAAGAAGCGTGAGCGTTATCACAATGGACGGCAAGCGTATCAGTGATGAGGTAGTAACGGGAACAAATGTATTTTTCTTCATTTATGTTGTAATTTTTATTGTTTCCCTGCTGATTGTCTCAACCGACGGTAAGGACATGGTTACAAATATTTCCGGAGTTATCGCAACGCTCAACAACATCGGTCCCGGACTCGGAGAAGTCGGACCGACGGGCAATTTTTCCGATTTCAGTTGGTATTCAAAGGTCGTATTTATTCTCGATATGCTTCTTGGCAGGCTGGAGATATTCCCCTTCCTTATGCTTTTCACTCCCAAGCTTAAAAGAAGTAAGATAATTAAATAATGCTAATTCAAAACGGTTATGTATACAATTTTTTTGTGTGGCAGGAAAAGGCGTGGCTTTGGTCACGTCCTTTTTCTTTTTTAATCTTGTAAAAGATTTTATAAAAACCACTCAGCCGGCTTCCATACAGGGGCGCCGAGATTAAACTTTTTCTGACCTTGGGTCGATGTGGCATCGACCCCTACGAATTGTACTCTAATCATAAATCTGCGTAACATTTATTCTCCGCACTTATCGTAATGTGCGATGCCCACATCGCACCAAAAAAGTTTAATGAAATCGCTTTCGGTGTAGAAAAGCATCTTGCCTCCTCTGCAGGGGAGGTGGCTTCGACGGTTTGCGCCGAAGTCGGAGGGGTTTATTCAAATTTCAGCAAACTCTTTACAAAACCCTTCAGTCACAGACAAACCGCGACACCGTCTCGCGGCTCGATCACGCTCTGGTTCTGAAGGTCTACCTGACGTTCATTCACTACCCTAAAGGAGTGACCACGTTCAAAGATAAATTCTTTACAAAACAGGAAACCCGCCGCACCGCATAGCACGGCACAACGGGCTGGTGATTACCTGAATTAAAGCCTAAACACTGAGGATGAATTACACGCTTAAAGAATAAGAGCGGCTTTAAGCGACATAGCGATAAATCTTCGCACGTCTCTGTGTCTCAAGCTCACGCTCACGCTGACGGCGAGCCTGCTGAGCAGCACGCTTTCTTGCAATTGCCTTCTTGCGCTTGCGAAGATAAATTCTCTTTGCGATAAAGCGAATAACCTTATCCTCAAAATCAATGAACTTCTGCTCGTGTAAAACTCCGAATATAACAAATAAAACTGCTGCTATCTCGATTAAAGTCCTTATTGCAAATGCTGTTGTCATAATTAAAACCTCCTGAATATAGCCGAACATTTTCCGAACGTTTGTTCTTTACAAGTCATATTATAACAGATTTTTTGCATTTGTCAACACATTTGTTCGATTATTTTCGCTTTTACAGTCCTACTTTGCGGACTTTAGACAAGTTTTTTTGAATTTTCAAGTAAAATTTGATTGTCAAGCGACCCGTCGGCGAAAAATTCGCTGATATTTTCAAGCGTTGTCGCCGCAATATTCGTCAGTGCCTCCCCTGTCAGAAAGCCCTGATGCGAGGTCACTATCACATTCGGCAGACAGATGAGCCTTGTCAGGATATCATCCTTTACTATCACTGTTGAATTATCCTTGTAAAACAGCTCCGACTCCTCCTCGTAAACGTCAAGGCAGGCGCCGCCGATTTTTTCATTGAGCAAGCCGTACAGCAACGCTTCGCTGTCAATAAGCGCTCCCCTCGACGTATTCACGATGAACACGCCTTTTTTCATTTTGTCAATGCTCCTTGCGTTTATCATATGCCTTGTCGACGGATTGAGCGGACAGTGTAACGAAATCATGTCCGACTCTTTAAACAGAGTGTCAAGGTCCACGTATTCAACCCATTCGTTGTTTTGAAACACATCATATGCAAGAATTCTCATTCCGAATCCGCGGGCGATATCAATAAAAGCCGCTCCGATTTTGCCCGTCCCGATAACGCCGACCGTTTTTCCGTACATATTAAAACCGGTCAGTCCGTTCAGGCTGAAATTGAAATCCCTTGTTCTGAGAAATGCTTTGTGGATTCGCCTGTTTAATGTCAAAAGCAAGGCCATGGCATGCTCGGCAACCGCATGGGGTGAATAAGAAGGAACCCTGACAATAGGAATTTTTCCGTCGGCATAAAGAATATCGACATTGTTATAACCGGCACAGCGCATTGCAATTAACCGAACTCCGATCTTATCAAGAGCGTCAATTGCAGGCGCGGAAACATCGTCATTGACAAAAGCGCAGACGGCATCAGAGCCCTCGGCAAGCTTTGCCGTGCGTGCGCTGAGCTTCGTCTCAAAATAGTTTATCGTGAAGCCGTACTGCTCGTTTATTAAATTAAAATACTCCCTGTCGTACGGCTTGGTATCATAAAAGCTGATCGTTATCATACAATCCCCTCCGGAATTAGCATAAACGGTCAGCTTTTATTTATTCATTTAATTATTCTATATATAAGCTTTTGTGCAGGCGGCTTTTTATTGCCGAAGGTGAAAGCCTCAAAAAATTCTCGCTTCGCTTCTTCGATTTTACTTTCATCGTCGGTGTAAAATATCGCCAGCGTATCTCCCTTTTCAACACGGTCCCCTGTTTTCTTTTTGAGGACTATTCCTGCGCTCGAATCGATCGGGTCGCCTTTTTTCTCACGTCCTGCACCGAGGATTACCGACGCAAGCCCGATTTTTTCTGCATCTGTGTGCTCAATATAACCCTCTCGCTCGGAAGATATTTCAACAGTATGCTTCGGTTGTTTAAAAAGTGAAAAATCATCAACAACACCTGCATTTCCGCCCTGAGCGGAAATCATTTCGCAAAGCTTATTGAGCGCCGAGCCGTCATCTATTGCGTCCTTTGCCATTGCATAGCAAGCCTTTTCGTCCTCACCCGTCACCATGCAAAGCATCTGCGCCGCAAGTGTGAGACAGACATCCGTCAGGTCGCTTTCGCCCTCACCTTTGAGCGTTTTTATCGCTTCGATGACCTCAAGCGAATTACCGACGGAATTACCGAGCGGAATATCCATATTCGTAATCACTGCTGTTACGCTTCTGCCTGCCGATTTACCTATAGAGACCATTTCCTTTGCCAGGTTTTCGGACTCCTCGAAGGTTTTCATAAATGCACCGCTGCCGGTTTTGACGTCGAGAACAATTCCCTTTGAGCCTGCGGCAAGCTTTTTACTCATTATGCTTGAGGCAATCAGGGGTATGCTCTCAACGGTCGCCGTAACGTCACGCAAAGCGTACAGCTTCTTGTCCGCCGGGGCAAGCTCGCCCGTCTGGCCTACGATGCAAAGTCCTATATTGTTGACCTGCTTTATAAACTCGTCGGGGGTTAATTCTGTTCTGAAGTTCGGAATTGCTTCGAGCTTATCGACCGTTCCTCCCGTGTGTCCGAGTCCCCTGCCGCTCATCTTTGCAACCTTGCCGCCGCACGAGGCAACTATCGGGGCAACAATCAATGAGGTTTTATCCCCCACGCCGCCCGTGCTGTGCTTATCAACAGTGAAGCCGTCAATACCGCTGAGGTCGATTTGATCGCCCGATTCCGCCATTGCGAGCGTTAATTCAGACGTTTCTTTTTCCGTCATGCCTTGAAAATAAACAGCCATGCAAAAAGCCGCCGCCTGATAATCGGGAACACTTCCGTTCGTGTAGCCCTCGACGAAGAAGCGTATTTCATCGCCGCTCAGCTCACCGCCGTTGCGCTTTTTATGAATAATATCGTACATTCGCATAACTATTCTCCTGAAAATCAATTGGTCTGTATTGTTGAAATATACTTATCAATTCTTTGATTTTGTTTATTTGTAAAATCTTTTTCACTCAAAAACTCGACAAAGTAAAATTTTTCTCCGTTCATTTTAATGAAAAATACGCCGTATTCCGTTTGATCGTCAACATAATATTTCATTTTAAATACCTTGGCTCCATTTTGCAAAGACGATAGCCATTCTCCGTTTCTTTCAAGCCTTTCTCCGTCATATGTTTCCTGTATATTCTGAGCAAATTCCTCAACAATCTGATACGGAGAACTCAATTTGCAGCACTCATATACATCGGAGAATTCTTCGGATTTATAATTATAAATATTCACGACCATATTGTCATAAGATGAATAGGCAGTGTATTGATCAATGTCATCGTTTGTTTGTATATAGCCTTTACAAAGTTCAACTGTACAGCCGCCATAGCTTATGAATGACGGGGTTGAATAAAAGACCGCTTGAGCTGAGATAATTGCTACCGTCAATACTGATGCAACAATTTTCATTGCAACAGAATTATTATACCCACCGTTTTTCTCTTCAACATTCAATCCTGTTTTACTCTTTAAAAACTCTAAAAAATCATTGACAGATATCGCATTGTCAAATTCACAATTCTTTAAGTAACAAGTTATTTTCTTCTTTAAAACAACAAATACTCCGTTTTCTGACCTCGCAATACAGCTCACCATAGGATATTTTAGCTCCGAACGAACCATACCGCTGTCCACAACAATATGTTCATCCTCAAAGGAAATTGAAATAATTTTGTTGTGCTTTTTTATTCTTCTGTATGCTATATAAGCTATTAAATCGTCATAAAAAATTGTAAAAATCATTATAAAAACAGCGAAAACAATACTCTTGAATGAATAATATATAAAATTCATTGCAAGCATTATAAAAGAAATTAAAACGGTTACAACACACGAAACAACATATAATTTGTTTTTTCTGTGACCGAAGCAATAGCTTTCTTTTAAATCGCCTAATGTTGTATTATCCTTTGAACTGATAAAACGGATTACTCTTTCTTTTCCGATATTGTCTTCCATTTTCTTTTCCTCCTTTTTTATCAGCATACCATATATAGATTGTTTTTTCAACAAATAATTATGCCAATTGTTTATATTGATTTTTAGTACTTTTATCTAACAATGCAAACAGACCCACACAGTAGTAAAGCTGCGTGGGTCCATGCATATTTTTTATATACCTAAGGCTTATGCTCAGTATCAGAAATTTCCGCCGCCACCGCCGTAGGTATTACCCGACGACGATTCATGCGTACTGCTGCCTGAACCGCCGTTGCTGTCGTTATCCTGCGGTTTAGCGGTTTTTGTCACATTGCTGTAAAGGAATATATCGTTGCTCTCGGTTATATTGAGGCTGCCGTTTTTGAGATAGTTATTTGCCGCCGCCTGCATATTTACCGTATGAAGCTTCCTCTTCATGCTGCCGACAACGATAAATGCAATAACAACGCCTACAGCTATTGAAATGAGAATCCATACCGGCGGAGGCAAAACAGAGCCGTCGTCTTCGTCATCTACAGCACCCATCGGTTCGTCATATACATTGCCGTTCTTGGCATCGGTTATGAACTCGTCGCAAAGACGTCCGAAGTATTCCGCCGCAGCATAGTAATTTTCCTCACCGAGGTCGCCCTTGATCTGATTGCCTATGTACTGAATTCCTGCATCGGTGAACGCCTGAATAGCATATCCTCTCGTTGCGATATACCAGTCACGGTTCTCGAAGCTGACAAGAAGCATTATACCGTCCTTGTTTTCGCCGTAGCCGTAATTATGTTTCTCGTAAAGAGCTTCGGCATAATCCGAGGTTCTCTTTCCGTCAAGGCTGTTTGCAAAGCAAATTACGATATCCACCTTTTGCCTGTTTGCAATTTCGTCAAACTGTTCAACAAGCTTATCTTCCTCTTGCTGCGGAATTACACCTGCATAGTCAATCACCCGGCTGTATTCATCGGCAAATCCGTTGATTTCCGTAGAATCAGTAACCGCAAATGCCGGTAAAACCATACAGAAACAGAGAACAAAAGCGAAAAGAATTGAAACTATTTTTTTATTCATGACTCAATCCTCCTCATATAATTCCCAAAAGGTTTAAAAGTATTGTTATTCCGTATGTTACAATGCTTGCGCCGACTGCCAGACCTGCGAACCACTTGAGCGCCGCAGCTGTATCAATCGGAAGATTTCCGACGAATTTACCTGTCTGTCCGTTCATGGCAAAGGTGTATTTCTCGTTTTTCCACGTCGTGTTGAGAATCCACACAGGATACAGGGCATATTTGGCTTTTCCGTTATGCAGATTTACGGTCGAAGATTCCGCCTCAACGGAAGTGTATCCCTTTACCGTAGAGGCAAATGTTTCCTCGGTTGAGCGCTTGATTCGCTCGTTGGCTCTGTCAACACTTTCGTCCGCCGTAACATCGTATTTGTCGGCAAGATATCCGGCAAGATACGCTGTCTGGAAATCGACGGCATCGCCGATATTGAACGGTTCAACCGATTCCATAAGGTCATCCGGCATCTTTGATGAACCGTCGACCGGAACATTTTCAAAGCCGACCGTGCCTGCTCTGAAAACATTGTAATAGCTCGTTTCGGTATAATCGTACTTACTGTCGCTCCATGTCCTTACACTTGTTGCCCGGTAACGCACGCTTGCATCGGCATCTGCGTCAAACAGCCAGAAAGGAACATAAATTCCCTTAATTTCATCCAGATGATTTTGACTTTTGAATACCTTTGGCAAAAGGCGCTTGCCGGTCAAATGCTTTTGCAAGCCGTCTTTTGCGGCTTTTTTATCCAGCTTAAACGGAATAATGATATCGGGCTTCAATGCTCCGGAAAACTGACCCATCATAACAATGGGATTGCCGCAGAACGGGCATGAGGTTGCAGCCGTGGTCTCGTCGCCGACGATTTCTCCGCCGCAAGACTTGCAGACATAGGTTTTCAAGCCGTCCGTCTCGCCGCTCTGCCATTCGCCGCCGGCCGAGGTTTCCCACTGCATACTGTCCTCAGAGTCTTTTTTCAGACTTTCGTCGTAGTTTTTGAGTGTTTCAACGTCAAATTCCGTGTCGCAATACGGACACTTCATCTTCTGACTTTGACTGTCAAATTCAATTGCTCCGCCGCAACAAGGACATTTATATTCCTGCAATACGCTCAAAGCTCATTCCTCCTTTATGATGCTTATCACTGCTTGTCGTTATCGTCAAACGGGTCGCCGCACTCAGGGCAGAACTTCGGAGGATTATGAGGATCCTCAGGCTCCCAGCCGCACTTGTCGCAGCGATAAAGCGGTGCTCCCTCAGGCTTCTTTGCGCCGCAGTTCTGACAGAACTTACCCTTGTTTACTGCGCCGCACGCACATGTCCAGCCGTTATCTGCCGCCGGCTTCGGTGAACCGCATTCCGGGCAGAATTTGCCTGTTACGTTCGCTCCGCATGAGCATTTCCAAGCGTCTGCCTGTACCGGCTCGGGCTTCTTTGCGCCGCATTCGGGGCAGAATTTGCCCGTTACCGTTGCTCCGCACGAGCATTTCCATGAGTCTGCCGCAGGTGCTGCGGGTGCAGATGCTGCCTGCTGCTGTGCGCCCATATTGTAAAGGTTCTGAGCAGCTCCGAATCCGCCTTGTCCGCCCATTCCGACCATGCCCATTCCCATGAAGCCTGTCATTGCGCCTGCCGAGTTGCCTGCGGCTGTCTGCATTGCGTCTGCCGTTGCGTTCGTCATTCTGCCTGCCATCATAAACGGATTGGAACCGATGCTTGCCGCATCCTCCATCTCGTTTATCTTCTTCATGTCCTCATCTGTGAGCGTAATCGGGTTAAGTGCAATCTTCTCAACAGAAATACCTCTGTTCTCTACCCACTCATCCTTGAGGGCATTGTTCATTGCAGCTTTGAGCTCGCTCGCTTTTGACGGAATCTGTGCCGGTCTCAGTTCCTGCTCGGCAAGTGCGCCGAATGCAGGCTGAAGCGCATCTATGAATTCAACCTTGAGCTGATCGTCAATCGCATCTCTTGTAAATTCGCTTTCAACATTACCGCAAAGTCTTGTATAAAACTTGAGCGGGTCGGAGATTATGTAAGTATAAACGCCGTTACAGCGAACCTGAACGGTTCTGCTCATACCGATTCTGTTGTTAACTACCTCGAACATGATGGGGTTTGCCGTGCCGAACTTGTTGCCGATTATTTCCTTTGTGTTGAAATAGTAAACACGCTGATCCTTGCCTGTGTCACCGCCGTAGGTGAAGCGCTTGCCGATCGTCTTAAATGTTTCTTTAACGCTGTCACCGAACTTGCCCGAGAAAATGCTCGGCTCGGTCGAGGTATCATAGGTATACTCGCCCGGCTCGGCGCAGACATCGACAATCTTGCCCTGCTCAACGATAATCATACACTGACCGTCGGCAACGGCTATTCCCGAACCGTTGGAAATGATGTTGTCATTGCCCTTTGTGTTGGAAGAACGACCGCTTGTGCGCTTCTCTCCCTTTCTCATAAGCACTTCGTTCGGAAGTGCGTCGCAGTAGAAAAATTCTTTCCACTGATCTGCAAGTGTTCCTCCGAGTGCACCTGCTCCTGCCTTAATAAGTCCCATTGTGTTTGCTCCTTTCAGAATATATATATTATTTTTTTATAAACAATACTATCAAAAACAGGGTAATTCTATTCCTGTTATATCAGCACACCGTTACAATGATCTATTTCGTGCTGAATTATCTGCGCTGTGAATCCGGTATAGGTTTTCAGTCTTATTTCAAATTTTTCTGTTTGATATTTTATTTTGATTTTCTTGTACCTTTTGCATTTTCTCGGTCCGCCGATCAGAGAAAGACAGCCTTCCTCCGTTTCAAAAGGCTCGGTTTTCTTTATGATTTCGGGATTGAACATCGTCACATATTCTTTTCCGTCGGTAAAGCAAATTATCCTTTTCCGCTCGCCTATCATGTTTGCTGCCATTCCGACGCAGGTTTCGCTGTGTGCTCTCAGCGTATCAAGCAGATCCGACGCAATGCCTGTATCCTCGGCGGTGGCTTCCGCAGATTTTGCGGCGAGCCGTATCGGGTCATGTATAAGCTCCCTAACCATTTCTTTTGCTCCTGTATTCTTTTTCTATCCACGCCATAAGAAGATTGACTATTCTCCGTTGTTCGGATTCTGTGAGTGCTCGACCCTGCGGTACTCTGTACCATTTGTTAAGACATCCTCGGCAGCAACACGCACAAGCATGCTGTGCGACAAAGACGGGGTGTCCCCTCATCGGCGTCTGCTTTCCGTCATTGGGAATTTCGGCAGGCGCGAGCCTTTTCGCAACAAAATCGGCGGCATGCGAACGAATCACATCAAGCCCTTTTTCGTCGATATACCTGACATTCTTCTCGTCAAGATGAAATCCCGAACGGAATTTTGATTTCTGAAGCTTTGCCAGAGCCTCATCAACAGTCTGCATTCTTATTCTTCCTTATCGCTGTTATTCTTCTCATCACGAATAAGCTTTTCGAGTATAACCTGCTTTGCGATTATTTTGTTCATTTTATCGTGAAGATCTTCAATCATTATCTCCGTTTTGAGATTGACCTTATAATCGTTCTCTGCACGGCGGCGATCCTTCTCCTCCTGACGGTTCTGACTCATCATAATGAGCGGAGCCTGAATTGCCGCAACACAGGAAAGAACAAGATTAAGCAAGATAAACGGATACGGGTCAAATGCACGTTTAGCAAGAAGAACATTGCCCACCATCCAAAGTATCAGCACTGCCGTAAACGAAAATATGAAGGCCCAACTGCCTGCAAATTTGGCAATTCTGTCGGCGGCACGCTGACCGACTGTATATTTTTCCTTTTGAGGATTTGCAGAAACGCGGCTGTTCGCAAGCATGTTAAGTATTTCCTCATCGGACATATCATGCTTTACATCGGAGATTATTTCTCTGATAAGCTTTTTATTTGATTTCACAAAGAAGACTCCTTTGTTCTTTTATAACACGATTATAGCATATTATTATTCATTTTACCAGTACTATTGACAAGAACTTTTATATTGTGATAGAATTTTTACAAATATTTATAGAGGTAATGTAAAATGAATACAAATAAAATTGCAGTTATCACCGGTGCAGGTTCCGGAATCGGTCTTGCAACAGCTCGGATGCTGCAGGAAAAGGGTTATACGGTCTATAATCTCAGCCGACACCCTGCCGAAAATGAGAAAAACAAATTCATCTTTGCCGATGTTTCCGACTCTTTGACTATAAAAGCTGCAATTGATAAAGTCATTGCCGAAAGCGGTAGGATTGACCTGCTTGTAACCTCGGCCGGAATGGGAGTTTCGGGAGCAATTGAATTCATTGAGGAAGAAGAGATGAAGCGTCAGTTTGAGGTCAACCTCTTCGGCACGATAAATACAGTCAAGGCTGTTTTGCCTCAAATGAGGAAGCAAAAGCGTGGCAGAATCATTTGCATAAGCTCCGTAGCCGCCGTTTATTCAATTCCGTTTCAGGCTTATTATTCGGCATCAAAGGCAGCCATAAATTCCTTCGTCGATGCCCTGACCAATGAGGTCAAGTTCTTCGGAATAGAGGTAACCTCAGTTATGCCCGGCGACATTTCAACCGGATTCACCGCCGCAAGGATAAAGTCAAATGCGGGTGACGACGTGTACTCGGGGGTTATCGGTTCGGCTGTTTCGGCGATGGAAAAAGACGAGAAAAACGGTATGACACCGGATTCTGTCGCAAGACTTGTTGTCAAGCTCGCCGAAAAGAAACACGTCGCTCCCCTTTACACCGCAGGATTGCAGTATAAAACGCTCGTATTTCTTTCGAGGCTTTTACCGCACAAGCTTGCAGTGAAAGTCGTCGGCGGAATGTATAAATAAAATACTGCTGCACTTAGCGTAACAACTAAATGCAGCAGTTGTTTTTTTATTCGGCTTTTTTCGGCAAACAAATGTAATGGTGAAGAATGTTGATATCCTCAGGCATATAAAGTCCGTGAGAACCGCAGCCTGCATCAATCTCATGGCATCCGTGATCCATCGCAAAGCCCAAGAGAGTGTTGTGATTTTTCCAATTATTGCGAATCAACTCGCAAAAGATTGAAAACACCTGCGAATTTTCGGTAAGCTGAGCGAGCGTGTTCGGATCTTCGGGACCCTTGTGATGCATTATTGCATCAAAGTTTTCGTTATAAACAACTATCAAATCATATTTATCCTCAAGAATAAGCTCACAAGCCTTTGCGTTGATTTCAGGAACGGTTTCATAGATAAAATAATCCATGTCGCGCTCAAGGAATATCTTGCCGATCGAGCAGGTCGTATCCGCAATAATTGCCGCCTTTTTTCCTGCCCGGATAAATGCGTCAAAAATCGTGTCTATTGTCAGAACGGGCTTTTTATATACCGTAATACCGTGAACCTCAGGCTGTGCACCTGTGTACATTGTCGCAAAACACACGGGAGTGACCGACGGCATAACCGTTGCAAACGGCACATGAAGCTCCGTGCGGTCAAGCGTATCGTCCATAAATTCGGGATATTTTTCCTGCACCCATTGCGCTACCGCATCGGGATTATACATAAAGAGCCTGTCGGCTTTTTCTCCGTTGAATTTTTTTCCGGCATAGTCAACGATGACCTGAGCCGCCTCTGCCGCCTCTTTCGGCGGTTCGACACCCATAACCTTGCACAGCGCCGCACACAAGGTGTCGAGTGAAAGACTGTTAAATTCGTCCATTTTATACACCCCTTAATTGATATGGGCTTATGATATCATATCAAACGGTAAAAAGCAATAAAAACTGCCGCAGAAAACTCTGCGACAGCATTTTTTATAAAATTTTATTTAATCACTCTTACTCTGATAACGCCGTCGATTGCTTCGAGGGCGGCAGCGTCTGACTCGGAGTCAACAACCGAGTAACCGTATGCTCCTCTTACTGCGCTCTTTGCGTCTGCACCGAGTACAGCCTTAACTGCGTCTGCGGCGTCAGCCTTGTGAATAACGCAGGTTCTTGCACCGTCAACCTTGTCAAGCGGCATTCTCGGCATATTTACCGAGTTTACGATCTCGCCTTTTTCGATGTAAGCGATAAGCTCATCGGCAGCCATAACCGCACAGTTGTCCTCGCTCTCGGGAGTTGATGCGCCGAGGTGCGGAATAGCGATAACGCCGTCAACGCCGATAACCTCATCCGATGGGAAGTCCGTAACATAAGCGGCAGCCTTACCGCTTTCAAGTGCGGCAATCATGTCTGCGCTGTTTACAAGTCCTCCGCGGGCAAAGTTGAGAATTCTTACTCTGTCCTTGCAAAGTGCAAGCGTGTCCTTATTGACTGTATCTTTTGTTCCGTCATTGAGCGGAACGTGAATTGTGATGTAATCACTCTTTTTGAAGATGTCGTTGATGTCCTCAACGATCTCTGTATCTGCCGAAAGAGCTGCCTTAACACCCTCGGAAAGAAACGGGTCATAGCCAACGATTTTCATGCCGAGTGCTTCTGCAGCCTGAGCAACCTTGAAGCCTATTGCGCCGAGACCGATAACACCGAGCGTCTTGCCCATGATCTCCGGACCTGCAAACTGCGACTTGCCTTTTTCAACGAGCTTGCCGACATTGTCGCCCTCGCCCTTGAGGCCCTTGCACCAGTCATAAGCAGCCGTAACCTTTCTCGAAGCGAGAAGAAGTCCGCAAATTACAAGCTCCTTAACGGCATTTGCATTTGCACCGGGTGTGTTGAAAACAACTATTCCCTGCTCTGCGCACTTATCAACCGGGATATTGTTTGTACCTGCACCGGCACGGGCGATTGCGAGAGTTTCGGGAGCGAATGTCGTCTCGTGCATCGAAGCCGAACGAACCATAACGGCTGTCGGATTCTCACAGCTGTCCGAGCAAGAGTACTTTCCGTCGAAACGGTCGGTGCCGCAGGCGGCAATTTTGTTGAGAGTAAGAATATTATACATAAAATTATCTCCTTTTATAAAATAAGGCTGTTCCGTTAAAGGTAAAGGCAACACAAGCCTTCCCCTTGAGGGGAAGGTGGGCGGCGGATTGCGCCGCTCGGATGAGGTGGCAAGTTTTAATCACAGCAATTTAATGAAATCAAAACTTGGCTTTTCCACCTCATCAGTCGCTTATGCGACAGCTTCCCCTCAAGGGGAAGCCTGCTTTGTGCCATCTGACTTTAAGATAACAGCCTGTGTGTTTTTATTTATGAATTAGCTTCCTCGAACTTCTTCATGAACTCAACGAGCTTTTCAACGCCCTCAATCGGCATTGCGTTGTAGATAGAAGCTCTCATACCGCCAACGGTCTTATGACCCTTGAGGTTGATGAAGCCTGCCTCTGTTGCCTCGGCAATGAACTTTGCTTCCATGTCCTTGTCGCCGATAACGAACGGAACGTTCATAAGAGAACGGTCCTCCTTAACAACAGTGCCCTTGAAGAGCTTGCTTGAATCAAGGTAATCGTAAAGGATCTTAGCTTTAGCTTCGTTTCTTGCCTTCATAGCGTCAAGACCGCCGATGCTCTTGATCCACTCAAGAACAAGCTTGCACATATAAATTGTGTAGCACGGCGGAGTGTTGTACATTGAACCGTTATCTGCGTGAATCTTATAGTCAAGCATTGTCGGTGTGTAATCACGGGCATGACCGAGCATATCTTCACGAATGATAGCGATTACAAGACCTGCCGGAGCAACGTTCTTCTGAGCGCCGCCGTAAACCATCGCAAACTTGGAGATATCAAGCGGCTCCGAGAAGAAGCAGGATGAAACGTCTGCAATAAGAGGAATATCGCCTGTGTCCGGGATATACTTGAATGTTGTACCGTAAATCGTATTATTCATACAATAGTAAACATAGTCAATATCGTCACGGAAGCTCTCACGGGTCGTCTTGGGGATATAAGTATAAGTCTTATCCTCCGATGAAGCTGCGGCAACAACATCGCCGTACTTCTTAGCCTCTTTGAAAGCCTGATTTGCCCAACGGCCTGTGATGATGTAGTCAGCCTTGCCTGTGCCGTTCATAAAGTTGAGCGGAATGGCTGCGAACTGAGTTGAAGCACCGCCCTGAAGGAAAAGAACCTTGTAGTTATCCGGAACCTTGTAGATCTCACGGACAAGAGCCTCTGCGGAATCAATGATTCCCTGGAAAGCCTTTGAACGGTGCGACATCTCCATAACGGATGTGCCTGTGCCCTCATAGTCCAGCATCTCTGCGGCTGCCTTGTTCAGAACCGACTCGGGAAGCATGGACGGACCTGCTGAAAAGTTATATACTCTACCCATAATAAAACCTCCGATAAAATTTTTGCAATACCGCATGATTACGACATACGTTATCGCCTTAAATATTTTACTGAAATATTATACCTTTATGTTAATTCTTTGTCAACTATGTTTTGTTTGTATTATTTTAAATTGTTTTATTCCTTCTTTGAACAAAATGGTGAATAAACGAAAAAAATATGCTAATTTTATGTATATACTGATATATTGTTAAATTTTTGGCTATTGGTACTTGAAAAATTTCCCGTAATGTTGTAAAATAAATCGGATTGAAAATAAACAGGCAATGCCGCACAACTATGGCTTGCGAATTGTCTGAAACTATTTCTGAAAGGAAGATCAATAATGGAAGCTCTTAACAAAAAGACTGTTGAGGATATTGACGTAAACGGCAAGAAGGTTCTTGTACGCTGCGACTTCAACGTTCCTCTCAAGGACGGCGTTATTACAAGCGACAAGCGTATTGTTGCTTCGCTCCCGACAATCAAATATCTTATCGACCATAATGCAAAGGTTATCCTTTGCTCACATCTCGGCAGACCCAAGGGTGAATTCAAGCCTGAGTTTTCTCTTGCTCCCGTTGCCGCTCGCCTTTCCGAGCTCCTCGGCAAGGAAGTTAAGATGGCAAAGGACGTTGTAGGCGAAAGTGCACAGTCACTCGCCGCTTCGCTTCAGGACGGCGACGTAATGCTTCTCGAAAACGTTCGTTTCCACAAGGAGGAGACAAAGAACGATCCCGAATTCTCAAAGAAGCTTGCTTCTCTTGCAGATATCTTTGTAAACGATGCCTTCGGTTCTGCTCACAGAGCCCACAGCTCAACAACAGGTGTTGCCGACTATCTTCCCGCAGTCTGCGGATTCCTCATTCAGAAGGAAATCGAATTCATCGGCGGTGCCCTTGCTAACCCGAAGCGTCCGCTTGTTGCTATTCTCGGCGGTGCCAAGGTATCTGACAAGATCGGCGTTATTACAAATCTCCTCGACAAGTGTGATACAATCATCGTCGGCGGCGGTATGGCTTACACATTCATGAAAGCCCTCGGCTACAGCATCGGTAATTCTCTTCTTGAGGAAGACAGAATCGAAGATGCTTTGAACATGATGAATACAGCTAAGGAGAAGGGCGTTAAGTTCCTTATTCCGGTTGACAATAAGGTAGGTAAAGAGTACAAGCCCGACACAGAGGCTATGATTATCGACAGTGATATCATTCCCGACGGCTGGATGGGTCTTGACATCGGTCCTAAGACACAGGCTCTTTTCGCTGACGCTATCAAGGGCAGCGGAACGGTAATCTGGAACGGACCTATGGGTGTTTCAGAGTGGGATAACTTCGCAGCAGGTACAATCGCTGTTGCAACTGCCGTTGCAGATTCCGGCGCTATCTCAATCATCGGCGGCGGCGACTCGGCTGCTGCTGTTCAGAAGCTCGGTTTTGCCGACAAGATGTCTCACATCTCAACAGGCGGCGGTGCTTCTCTTGAATTCCTTGAGGGCAAGGAGCTTCCGGGCATCGTAGCTCTTAACGACAAATAATCGGAGGTAGTTAAAATGAACAAATCACTTCGTAAAGCAGTTATCGCAGGTAACTGGAAAATGAATAAAACCCCTGCGGAGACTACAGCTCTCATCAATGAGATCAAGCCTCTCGTTGCAGACGCAGATTGTGACGTAGTTTGCTGCGTCCCCTATGTTGACCTTTTTGCAGCTCTTGAAGCAGCTAAGGGTTCAAACATCAAAATCGGTGCAGAGAACTGCCACTGGGCAAAGAGCGGCGCATTCACAGGTGAGGTTTCCGCAGAAATGCTCAAGGCTTGCGGCGTTGATATCGTTATCACAGGCCACAGCGAGAGAAGGACATACTTCGGCGATACAGACGTTACAGTTCACGACCGCACGAGAGCCGCTCTTGACAACGGCATGACTGTTATCCTCTGCGTAGGTGAATATCTTGAGCAGCGTGAGCAGAACATCACAATGGAGGTCGTTTCCTCTCAGGTTAAGATTGCTCTTGCGGGCGTAAGCAAAGAAGAGCTTGACAGAATCATCATCGCATATGAGCCGGTTTGGGCTATCGGAACAGGCAAGACTGCAACAGCCGATCAGGCTGAGGAGGTCTGCAAGGCTATCCGTGAGCTTATCGCCGAGCTTTATGATAAGGAAGCTGCCGACAAGTTTGTTGTTCAGTACGGCGGATCAATGAACGCCAAGAATGCAGATGAGCTTCTCGGCAAGGAAGATGTTGACGGCGGTCTTATCGGCGGCGCATCTCTCAAGGCTCCCGACTTTGCGGCTATTGTTAAGGCAGCAAGTAAATAATTTATATCGGATATAATTTTCGCGGGGCTGACGCATTATGCGCAGACCAAAGAGACTCGAGCTCTTTGGTCTTCATAAAATGCGGCAGTCCTCTGATTTTGAAAGTGGTGATTTATTATGAAAAGACCGGTTGTATTATGTATCATGGACGGCTTCGGAATCAACCCCGGTGCAAAGGGAAATGCAATTGAAGCTGCAAATACTCCCAATCTTACAAGACTTTTTAAAGAAAATCCGTTCACTACTATCGGCGCTTCGGGACTTGATGTAGGTCTCCCGGACGGTCAGATGGGAAACAGCGAGGTCGGTCATACAAACATCGGCGCAGGCCGCGTTGTTTATCAGATGCTCGTTAAGATTTCAAAGTCCATTCAGGACGGCGATTTCTTCAAGAATGAGGCTCTGCTCAAGGCTTGCGAGAACTGCAAGAAAAACGGCACTGCCCTCCACCTTGTAGGGCTTCTTTCCGACGGCGGCGTTCACAGCCACATTGAGCACCTTTACGGCTTGCTTGAAATGGCAAAGCGCGAGGGTCTCGATAAGGTTTATATCCATTGCATAATGGACGGACGTGATGTTTCCGTAACATCGGGTGTCGGCTTCATCAAGGACGTTTATGCTAAAACAAAGGAGCTTGGAGTCGGCGAAATTGCAACGGTTATGGGTCGTTACTACGCTATGGACCGTGACTTTGCTTGGGACAGAGTTGAGAAGGCTTATGCCGCAATGGTTTACGGCGAAGGAATTCAGGCAGACTGCGCAGTTGACAGCATGAACGAATCCTATGCTAACGGAGTTACGGACGAATTCATCGTTCCGACCGTTATCAATAAGAACGGCATGATCAAGGCAAACGACAGCGTTGTATTCTTCAACTTCCGTCCTGACCGTGCAAGACAGATCACAAGAACCTTCGTTGACGAGAAGTTTGACGGCTTTGAGAGAAAGAACGGTTTCTTCCCGCTCACATACGTTTGCATGACTCAGTACGACGAAACAATGCCGAATGTAAGCGTTGCATTCCCGCCGGAGGAGCTTAAAATGACTATGGGCGAGTACCTTGCTTCACAGGGAAAAACTCAGCTCAGAATCGCCGAGACGCAAAAATATGCTCACGTTACATTCTTCTTCAACGGAGGCGAGGAAAAGACATTTAAGGGTGAAGACAGAATTCTTATCCACTCCCCCGATGTTCCGACTTTCGATCTCAAGCCGGAGATGAGTGCATACGAGGTTTGCGATGCAGTCTGCGAGCAGATTAAATCCGACAAGTATGACGTTGTTATCCTCAACTTTGCTAACTGCGACATGGTCGGTCACACAGGCGTATTTGAGGCGGCTGTCAAGGCTGTTGAGGCCGTTGACGAGTGCGTAGGCAGAGTTTGCGACGCAGCGCTCAGCATGGGCGGCGCAGTCCTCATCACTGCCGACCACGGCAATGCAGACAAGATGATCGGTGACGACGGCAAGCCGTTCACACCGCACTCAACCAATCCGGTTCCGCTCTGCATTGTAGGCTATGACTGCGAGCTCAAGGAAACAGGTAAGCTCTGCGACCTTGCACCGACAATGCTCCAGATCATGGATCTCCCCCAGCCGAAGGAAATGACCGGCGAATCAATGATCAAGTCGGTTAAATAAGATATTATATAATCAACAGCTCCTTACCTCGTGTAAGGAGCTGTCTTTCTTTTCATTTATTTGCATAAACTCAGCTGTAAAAAAAGACAGGCCTTTCGACCTGTCTCTTATATTGAATAATTTAATTATTCGTTGATAGCGGTAACAACGCCTGAACCAACTGTACGTCCGCCCTCACGGATAGCGAAACGAAGACCTTCTTCGATAGCGATCGGAGTGATGAGCTCAACGTTCATTGTAACGTTATCGCCGGGCATGCACATCTCTGTTCCCTCAGGAAGAGTGATAACACCTGTAACGTCTGTTGTTCTGAAATAGAACTGAGGACGGTAGTTGTTGAAGAACGGAGTATGACGGCCACCCTCGTCCTTAGTCAGAACGTAAACCTGACCTGAGAACTTTGTGTGAGGATGAATTGAACCGGGCTTAGAAAGAACCTGGCCACGCTCGATGTCTGTTCTCTGGATACCACGAAGAAGAGCACCGATGTTGTCGCCTGCCTCAGCATAGTCGAGGAGCTTACGGAACATTTCGATACCTGTAACAACAGTCTTCTTCTTCTCGTCGGAAAGGCCAACGATTTCAACTTCGTCAGACATCTTGAGCTGTCCACGCTCAACTCTACCTGTAGCAACTGTACCACGGCCTGTGATTGTGAATACGTCCTCAACAGGCATAAGGAACGGAAGATCAGCCTTACGGTCAGGAGTCGGGATGTAAGTATCAACAGCATCCATGAGCTCCCAGATGCAAGCAAGCTCAGGAGCGTTTACATCGTCACCGTTGTACTCAAGAGCCTTAAGAGCAGAACCCTTGATGATCGGTGTGTCGTCGCCCGGGAAATCGTACTCGTTAAGAGTCTCACGGATTTCCATCTCAACAAGCTCGATAAGCTCAGGATCGTCAACCTGGTCGATCTTGTTCATGAATACGATGATGTAGGGAACGCCAACCTGACGTGCAAGAAGAAGGTGCTCCTTAGTCTGAGCCATAGGACCGTCTGTTGCAGCGATAACAAGGATAGCGCCGTCCATCTGAGCAGCACCTGTGATCATGTTCTTGATATAGTCAGCATGGCCCGGGCAGTCAACGTGAGCATAGTGACGTGAAGCAGTCTCATACTCAACGTGAGCGGTGTTGATTGTGATACCACGCTCTCTCTCTTCAGGAGCCTTATCGATGTTAGCATAGTCAACGAAAGCAGCTTCGCCCTTCATTGCGAGTGTCTTTGTGATAGCAGCTGTCAAAGTAGTCTTACCATGGTCAACGTGGCCGATAGTACCAATGTTGACATGGGGTTTGGTTCGGTTAAATTTTTCCTTTGCCATTTGGAATTTCCTCCCTTTGGTATTAAATAATTTTATTCAATGCATACTGCATAGTTACATTGTAACAATTTCCATTCAAAAAAGCAAGCCTTTTTTGAAAATAATTAGCCCTTAGTTCTTGCGCTGATGATGTCATCTGCGATAGACTTCGGAACAGCCGTGTAGTGGCTGGGTTCCATTACGTACTGACCACGACCCTGAGTCTTGGAACGAAGGTCTGTAGCGTAACCGAACATGTTGGAGAGCGGGATATTAGCGTCAACCTGAACGGCACCCGTTCTCTGCTCCTGACCGAGGATCATACCGCGGCGGGAGTTAACGTCACCCATAACGTCGCCGAGATACTCGGACGGAACGATGATGGCAACCTTCATAATAGGCTCCATGAGAACAGGAGATGCCTTTCTCATAGCGTCCTTGAATGCCATAGAACCGGCAATCTTAAAGGCCATTTCTGAGGAGTCGACCTCATGATAAGATCCATCATAAAGAGTAACCTTAACGTCAACAACAGGATATCCTGCAAGAACACCTGACTGCATTGCGCCCTTGATACCGGCCTCAACAGCAGGAATGTACTCCTTCGGAACAGCACCGCCGACGATAGCGTTAACGAACTCGAAGCCCTTTTCCGGATTCGGCTCAATCTTAATCTTAACGTGACCGTACTGACCCTTACCGCCTGACTGACGTGAATACTTGCAATCAACGTCTGCCGGGGTTGTGATTGTTTCTCTGTAAGCAACCTGGGGCTTACCGATGTTAGCCTCAACCTTGAACTCACGGAGAAGTCTGTCAACGATGATCTCAAGGTGAAGCTCACCCATACCTGCGATGATCGTCTGACCTGTTTCTTCGTCGGTGTAGCAACGGAATGTCGGATCCTCTTCAGCAAGCTTCTGAAGTCCGATACCCATCTTTTCCTGACCTGCCTTGGTCTTAGGCTCGATAGCAACACGGATAACAGGCTCCGGGAATTCCATTGATTCGAGAACAATCGGATTCTTCTCATCGCAGAGAGTATCACCTGTTGTTGTGTTCTTGAGGCCTACGGCAGCGGCGATATCACCGGCGTAAACAACATCAAGATCCTGTCTGTGGTTAGCGTGCATCTGAAGAATACGTCCGAGACGCTCATCCGTGTCCTTAACAGAGTTGTAAACGGTTGTACCTGCCGAAACAGTACCTGAATAAACTCTGAAGAAGCAGAGCTTACCGACAAACGGGTCTGTTGCAATCTTAAATGCAAGAGCTGCAAACGGCTCTGTATCGGAGGAATGACGATCTTCCTCTTCGCCTGTCTCGGGGTTGGTGCCTCTGATAGCCTCAACGTCCGTCGGAGCAGGCATGTAAGCAATGATATTATCAAGGAGCATCTGAACGCCCTTGTTACGGTAAGATGTACCGCAGCATACGGGAACCATTTCGTTTGCGATAGTTGCCTTACGGATGCAGTTCTTGATCTCGTCGACCGTAAGCTCCTCGCCCTCGAAGAATTTCTCCATAAGAGCGTCATCCTGCTCGGCAACAGCCTCGATAAGCTCCTCGTGATACTTCTGAGCAAGCTCTTTCATATCATCGGGGATAGGCTCGATTCTGATATCGAGACCCTTATCGTCATAATAAACCTCAGCTTCCATTGTAACAAGGTCGATGATTCCTCTGAACTCGAGTTCACGACCGATGGGGAGCTGAATCGGAACGGCATTACACTTGAGACGCTCCTTCATCATGTCGATAACATGATAGAAATCTGCGCCCATAATGTCCATTTTGTTAACATATACCATACGAGGTACATGATACTTATCAGCCTGACGCCAAACGGTCTCAGACTGAGGCTCAACGCCACCCTTTGCGCAAAGGACGGTAACGGAACCGTCAAGAACACGAAGAGAACGCTCAACTTCAACAGTAAAGTCAACGTGACCCGGGGTATCAATGATGTTGATACGGTGACCCTTCCAGAAACAGGTGGTAGCAGCAGAAGTGATTGTGATACCACGCTCCTGCTCCTGAGCCATCCAGTCCATTGTTGCTGCACCGTCATGTGTTTCACCCATCTTGTGGTTAACACCGGTGTAGAAAAGGATACGCTCGGTCGTAGTTGTTTTACCGGCATCGATATGAGCCATGATACCGATGTTTCTTGTTAATTCAAGTGGTACTTGTCTTCCCATATAAACCTCCGTAAATTTAAATAAGCAATTAAATCCCTGAAATTTTCGGGAAGATTACCATCTGAAATGTGCAAAAGCCTTATTAGCTTCTGCCATCTTATGAGTATCTTCACGCTTCTTGAATGCCGAACCTGTTTCATTAACAGCATCCATGATCTCGTTAGCAAGACGCTCTTTCATAGTTCTTTCCGAACGAAGACGTGAATAGTTGGTGATCCATCTGAGTCCGAGTGTCTGTCTTCTCTCGGGACGAACCTCCATCGGAACCTGATAAGTAGCACCGCCGACACGGCGAGCTTTAACCTCGAGAACAGGCATTACGTTTTCCATAGCGGCTTCAAAAACCTCTACAGGCTCCTTACCTGTCTTCTCCTTGATGATGTCAAATGCGTCGTAAACAATCTTCTGTGCGACACCCTTTTTACCATCATACATAACATTGTTGATAAGTCTTGTTACCAACTTTGAATTGTAAAGCGGATCTGGCAAAACATCACGTTTTGCAATCTGGCCTCTTCTTGGCACTTCGCTTCCCTCCTTCATAGTAATGATATCATAGGTACTCAAGTGACAAAACCCTGTGGCGCCAATGGAGAAGCACATACATTATATATATACACTCTCACATTGATACGCAGCGTACCTTACCCTGCGCAGCCTGCAAGAAGATTCTGTCTTTCAAACTTTCCTTTTAAAAAGAGGAATTACTTTTTAGCAGCCTTCGGACGCTTAGCACCGTACTTTGAACGGGACTGCATTCTTCCGTTAACACCCTGAGTATCGAGTGTACCGCGGATGATGTGGTAACGAACACCGGGAAGGTCCTTAACACGACCGCCACGAATAAGAACAACGCTGTGCTCCTGAAGGTTATGACCTACACCGGGGATATACGAAGAAACTTCGATACCGTTTGTAAGACGAACTCTGGCGATCTTACGAAGAGCCGAGTTAGGCTTTTTAGGTGTAGCAGTCTTAACTGCTGTGCAAACGCCGCGCTTCTGAGGTGAATTCTGGTCGGTAACAATGTTCTTCTTAGAATTGAGACCCTTGAGAAGAGCAGGAGCCTTTGCTTTCTTTTCGATAGTCTGTCTGCCGTTTCTAACTAACTGATTAAAGGTAGGCAAAAACTACATCTCCTTTCTTAAAAATTTTGAATATTGACAAATCATATGCCCATGGGGACACATAATAAATCACATTATCAATCTTTGGTATTCTATCACTTATGCATATATATTGTCAAGTGTTTTTGTAAAAATATTCTAAATTTTTGAAAATTCGGGGAATAAATCAAAATCAATGCCTATTTTAGCGATTTATGTTGCTTAGATCGCACGAAATGTGCCTTTTCCGAAACTTTCCGTAAGGTGCGATGACCGCTGCACCTTGGAAAATTTTTTCAATCAGCTTTTCTTTATCCCCTCCGTCGCCATAGACGACACCTTCTCGCTGCGGCTCGGTCACGCTCCGGCTCTGAACGTCCGCTGGACGTTCATTCACTACCGTCGCGCCGCTTTGCTACCTTGCAACAAGGGGAGGCATAAAAAATTTCTTCTGACTTCGGAAGTACCGAAATATATTACTTATAATACACCGTTCTGCCGATAAAGATTCTTACGAAGAGATGACCGATCGTTTCACAGGCAAGCTCAATAAAGCCGAGGAAATTGACCTTATCGACAAGCTTTGCGCCGTCCTTATCCCCTGCTTTTCTTAAAGCAGTTGAATCGCAGGCAGAAAAAGCATTGTACCAGCGCTGGGTTCTTGTCTGATATGTCGAAGTATCATTCTCATCAAGGTCGATAATTCTGTAACCGTACTGTGATGAATAGGCATCGCCGTTATAGCGCGTACTCAGTGAATTGGTTATATTTATGCCCTTGTATTTAACGCTGAAGCTGTTGGAGTGGTCGTGACCCGTGAACATTGCGAGTACATCTCCCCTCTCAACCAATGCGTCAAACTGTCCGTGGTTATAATAGCCGCAGGACGGCGATTCGTGGAGCGTGCCGTGATTCTCGACTTCGGGATCGAAAGCGTAGAATTCATCGTCTGTATAGAACTTATTATACACATATGCGCCCTTATGCTTCATCTTTTTGAGTCCGTCATAAACCTCAGGGACAATAATATGCTGAAAGGCAAATGAATTGATCTTACCGCCGTTCTGCTTTTCGATCTCTGCGGAGGTCTGCTTGTACCATTCAACCTGGTCAGCCTGTACGTTTGAGTAATGACCCTCACTATCATAATCGCCCGAATCGAATACCCAAAGGTTAAACTTCATTTTGCCGTCGATGGACGAATAGAGCGGAACGTTGTATGTGCCGCAGCCGGAAAGCATTTCGCCGTCGTCAATCGAAATCGAGCAAGGATATTCATTGTAAAGAGCCATGAGATCCTCTCTTGAAATAACGCCGTTTTCGGAGTCATGATTACCGAAGCAAACCGCGACGGGAATATCTCTCGACTGGAAAACGCTCATGATCTGCTCGATAAACCATTTGGTTTCCTCCACGGTATCGCACTTGCAGATATCGCCCGTGAGCATTATCAAATCAGGCTTTTCACGGTCGCAGGCATTGGCAATAAGCCAGATTGAAGCTTTAACGTTATCCTTGCTGAGGTGCGTATCGGTAACGTGCATTATTCTGAAGCTGCCGTCCTCATTGAAGTAAAGAGGTGCGGTTGTCAATGACTTGTCCGCGGCAAAGCCGGTTGAAGCCATTGCGAATGTCAAAACGAATACCATTATAAATGATACAAGAATGTTTAATTTTTTCATAGTAAATACCTTTCTTTTTTATACGGTGAGTTGTGCTGAAGTCGGAAGGAATTTAAGTCTGATAAGACCTTACTCCCTCAGTCGGCTTCGCCGCCAGCTCCCCTACAGGGAAGCCCACGCTCAAAACAAATTTTATCTGACTTTAAGGAAACCCCTCAGTCAGCTTCGCTGACAGCTCCCCCAAGGGAGGAGCCCACGAATTTTCCTCTCACCTTGAGATTTTTTCAAACTTAATTGTTTGTAAAACCTCAGTTTTATTTGTATGGGCGACCATCGGTCGTCCGCTTTTGTTTTTTAGAAGACTTTGGCGGACGTGCAATGCACGCCCCTACTGAGTCAAAGTTAGTTTTATTTAAACTAAAATTTTGATAAAGGCTAAATGTTGTGTACTAATCCCGCAGCCTCCCTCTTGAGGGAAGCCTTGGTTAAATTCTTCTTAACTGTAATTTCTTACTCCGTACCGATAATCCAACAAATCAATCCGCATTGACGAGCCATTCATGCTCCTTGGAGTAAAGACGTGTGGTCTTGTACCACGGGTCGCCGTCAATATGGCGGATCATCCATACATAATACATTGTGTAGCCCGGAGCCGTAACCTGCTCGTGGTCGTTGCCGTCGGTTATCGTGCAATATGCGCCGTCGGTGCTCTTAAAAACGTCGTCTCCGTTGAAGCATGCGCCGAAGCCCTGCGGCGGATCGAACTGATAGTAATAAACCTCGGGCTGCGGATGATGGTGCGGCGGATAGCTCGACCATCTGCCCGGCTGGTTGAACACCTCGCCCATTACCATGTTGGAATAAGGGGCATTGTCATAGTCGAACATCGTTGAGCAAATACGGTATCCTGTGCCCTCCCACTGACCTTTGCCGAAATGCTGATAAAGGCAATCCTCAGGCTTATAGAAAACAGGCTCAAACTCTCTCTCGTTATCGGTCTGCTGAACAAGGAACTCGCTGTCCTCGCAAGCCTCAATGCTTATCTTTATACCCTTGCATACATGCAGGCAATACGGTGTTTTCTCGAACGGATTCTTTCTTTTCATGTTCTCTGTTCTGTCATTCCAGCTTATATTCATGTTGCCCTTGAGGATGAGCACTGCCGTCTCGTTCTCGGCGCTGAAAATTTCGTACTTCTCCCCTTTTGCAAGCTTCTTTACCCAGATATTCATGTGCATCTCGGGATTTTTGCCGTTCATTTCGCAGAGAATCTTTTCGTTATTCTCGTTGAATGCAGGATTTTCGAGCATATATAATTCCTCCTTGGAAAATGTTAGATTTACGGTTATATTCTATCATTCTGCAATAATAATTTCAATAGCAGTTTGCAAAAATGTTCAAAACATATATCATTGTTGTATACCTTGACATTGCAAAAAAACGGACTTATAATTGTATATCATCAGCAAAAGAAGGTGTTTTTAATGGTCATTGATGCACACTGTCACATCTACCCCGATAAGATTGCCGACAAGGCGGCGCACAGCACGGGACGCTTCTATTCCCTGCCCACAACCTACGACGGAAAGGTTTCTACCCTGCTCGAAAACGGAGCGAAGGCAGGTATTGATAAATTCATCGTACAGTCGGTCGCAACGACGCCGAAGCAGGTCAGCTCTATCAATAAATTCATCGCCGCCGAGGTAACCGCTCACCCCGACAAGCTCTACGGTCTCGGTACGCTTCACCCCGACAGCGAGGATATCAGGGCCGACGTTGAAGAACTTGTTTCGCTCGGTCTCGGCGGAGTTAAGCTTCACCCCGACATTCAGCAGTTCAAGCTTGACGATTACAGATGCCTTAAAATATATGAGCTTTGCGAAGAATTCAAGCTCCCCGTTCTTCTTCACACGGGCGACAGCAGATATGATTACTCAAACCCGAACAGGCTCATTCCGATACTTGATATTTACGACAAAATGGTTGTCGTCGGCGCTCATTTCGGCGGATGGTCGATGTGGGATGAGGCGTCAAAGCTTCTTGCCGACCGTGAGAATTTTTATGTTGACTGCTCATCGTCGTTCTATGCTCTCTCCGACGCTAAAATCCGTGAGATCATCGCACGCTACGGCGTTGACCGTGTCCTTTTCGGAACGGACTATCCGATGTGGAGCGTTGAAACAGACCTGAAGCGTTTCTACTCTCTCGGCTACAACAAAGAGGATTCGGACAAGATTCTTTATCAAAACGCCGTTAAGGTCTACGGCTTGAAGCTGTGATTGGCATTTTCCTATATTTTATTTTCTGCTTATAAATAATGTGGGCATCGTACACTGCTTCATTAAAGTTGACTTTAATCAATAAAATCTCAAAATTCTATTTTATAGAAAAACGGTTTGATATCCGCATAAATGCGGCTATAATTTTCACGTTCAGCGGTTTTTCTGTCAAGAATTTTATAGATGTCGGACATGTATTTTCTGAGTTCCTCGGGCATGGTATTTACTCCTGTCAAAATCACCTCATCTGCGTCACATTCACTGCTTAACAAATCCCAAAAAGCGTCTAAATTAGCACCGTACCATTCAGGAAAATCAAATGCTGTCCTAATTCGTTCATGAAGCTCTCCGAGATACTTACAATCCGTTAAATCCAATGTAATTGTTTTCTTTTCTTCCATTGCCTGCTCCTATATTATAAACGAGCCGTTGCACATTTCGCTTCGGCTCGCTTTATTATTCTGTTTACCTCCAAAGGTCGTCCGCTCTGACGATTTCCCTGTCGTCTCTGCCGCCGTTGAGCTGCGGAAAATACGACGCAAATCTGTATCTCGGGAGCTTGTCGAATTCAAGCTTTATGAGCGGATAATTTATAATCGGATCGGGATTTTTTTCGGGCAAATCATATATAAAAATTCTGTCGCCCTTTTTCTCGAATTTTATCGGAGTGCCGTCCATGAAGGAAATCTTCTTCGGCTCGTCCATAAATCCGGCAAGAGCCATTTTTCCGTTGTAAGGTGCCCAAATCTTGTTCCACATATAAATCGTTGTGCCCTTTGACGTACCCCTTCCGACGCCGTTGAGCTGGAATTTGTTACCCTCGCCCTTGTTGAGAATACCGTAAACCGCTTCGCCGTTGACCTTGAGCCATTCACCTACCTTGTGAAGCGGATCAATAACCTCATAAGGAATCGAGCCGTCCGGCTTAGGACCGACATTGAGCAGAAGATTTCCGCCGTATTCGCAGCAGGTTTGAAGCATATTGACAATTCTCTGCGGCGTGTAGCTGTAAGGGAGTGCCTGATCCGAATCAACATAGCCCCAGCTTATTCCGTTGAAGGTCATGCAAGCCTCCCAGTCACGCTCGGACGGAGTGATGTGCTCCTCCGGAGTGCCGAAATCCTCGGCAAGTCCGCTTCTGTCGTTGATAATAATATCCGGCTGGAGACTTCTGAGATACTGGTTGCGCTCAAGCGAATCCCAACCCTCCCATGACTCCATCGGCAGCGGAACGTCGTACCAAAGAATATCAATCTTGCCGTACTGAGTGAGAAGCTCTGTGTTTATATCTTTAAGGAACTGAGTGTAACGCCTTCTCGCCTCTGTGTCATAGGCACAAATTCCGCTATCGGGGTGATGCCATTCCATGCAGGTCGAATAAAAACCGATTTTCAGGTCAAACTCACGGCATGCTTCAACAAATTCCTTGACTATGTCGCGGTGCGGACCGTAATTGACGGAATTGTACGGATTTGCCTTTGAATTCCACAGGCTGAAGCCCTCGTGATGACGGGTCGTCATGACCATATATTTACAACCGGCTTCCTTGGCAAGCTTTGCCCATTCACGGCAGCAGCCCTCTTTCGGGCAGAAATTATCGGCAAGTGCTTCATACTCCTCGGGCGGAATATTTTCGCACGCCATAGCCCACTCATTTCTTCCGAGCTGTGAAAAAAGTCCGTAGTGAATAAACATGCCGAATCTTGCTTCTCGCCACCACTTCATGCGTTTATCACGGGTTGCGGCGATCTGTTCTTCGTATTGAGGCTTTGAAAGCATAATAAAGCTCCTTTGTTTTATATTAAACTCAGTTTAATGTATTTCCCCTGCTTTGTCAACAATAATGTTGCCGATAAAAGTCAATGCCGTTCGGTATTCCTCTCCTAACAATAAATAACACTCTATCCCCGATAAACAAATCAACAATTTCGTTCAAGAAATGAAGGTTGACACATACATTTTAATATGATATAATCGGCAGAGTTTGAGGGAGTAGATAGCTCGAAACGAGTGACAAGTCAACACACTGACGCAAAGCGTCTGGCTTGTCTTAAATAACGAGACTCAGACGTGGCTTTGCCGTGTCTGGGATTTTTTCAGGCACGACGGTGTCTGATTTTTTTATTCTCGGAGGTAAAATATGGGGTTACTTGAATTATTCATCCTGGCAGTCGGTCTGTCAATGGACGCTTTCGCCGTTTCGGTCTGCAAGGGTCTTTCGACGCAGAAGCTTAAAACAAAGCACTACCTGATAATCGGTGCGTGGTTCGGCGGATTTCAGGCTCTTATGCCCACTATCGGCTATTTTCTCGGCTCAACGTTCGAAAAGTACATCACGTCTTTTGATCATTGGGTAGCATTCGTTCTGCTTGCCATAATAGGAGGAAACATGATCCGTGAGGGCTGCTCAAAGGAAGACGGAAAGGCAAACGATTCGTTCTCGTTCAAGACTATGATCGTCCTTGCAGTCGCAACAAGCATCGACGCCCTCGCAGTCGGCATCACCTTTGCCCTGCTCCCCGACGTCAACATCGTTGCCGCAGTTTCATTCATCGGCGTTATAACGTTTATCATTTCCGCAATCGGACTCAAGGTTGGCAACATCTTCGGTCTTAAATATAAGAGCAAGGCGGAAATCGCCGGCGGCGTTATCCTTATCCTCATCGGCACAAAGATTCTGCTTGAGCATCTCGGTGTAATCAATTTCTGATTAACAATTGAAATATTGCAAATAATTGTTGACAAGATAGAACTTCTTTGGTATAATTCATCAAGTAAACAATATATTGCACGGGGGCGTAGCTCAGCTGGGAGAGCGCTTGAATGGCATTCAAGAGGTCAACGGTTCGATCCCGTCCGTCTCCACCAAAAATCGTTGATAAATAGGCCTTGAGCTTTATGTCAACGGTTTTTCTTTTTGTCTTGAACCGTATTTTTGATTCCTTTTCAATTTTAATTTAAGCCGAAAAATTTAAATTAGAAATATCGTATATTGCTTTTTATCAAAATATCCTGTATAATGCAATTATGGAAACTATCGAAGGGAGATATGATACATATGAAAAAGAGAATTACTGCGCTTTGGCTGGCGGCTTTGATAATTTTTTCGCTTTCCGCCTGCGGCAAAAAGGAAGCCGACGACAAGTCCTTGCCTTCCGGCGATACAACGACCGCAGCAAAGGTCAGCGATGTAAAAATCACCCCGTCAGAGGCGAAGCAAGCAAAGCTTGTCGACTACAAAACAGCCGACTTTTCAATGAAAATTCCGGAGGGTTGGTCTGTTACTGCCGGAGGAATCGGAATGTTCCATGCAATCCGTGTAACCGACCCCAAGAACCCCATAAATCAGGTGTTTTTCCTGCTCAAGGCTCAACCGCTCCTTCACAGTGAGACGGGTAAGGATTATTATCGGCAGTCATATCAAATGTACGGCGGAAACTATAACATGATGGCTGACGCACCGGTTCTCTCCTCTCCGTCGACGGAAAACTTCTTTAAGATTTTTAATTCATACGTCTCTCTTGTCAAGACATATGAACCAACTTATTCAAGCTTCGACTTTCCGAGCTTCGGGTCGTTCAAGAGCGTTGAACGCTTTGCGAGTAACAGCAACATGAAATCGCAGGCAATCAGTCCCGCCCTGCTCCGTGCTACTTTCACCGATGCAGCCGGCACCAAGGGAGAGGGTCTTTTCACGGCGGATATAATAGATTTCGCAGGCAATATGATGAGTGGCTTCGGAATTGACGCCGGCTATTATATGGCTTATAACATTGCGGCAATCACCTGCGAAGAAAATTCACTTATTGAATGGAAGGATATTCTTTGCCAATCACTCAGCTCGATTGATTATTCTCAGAGCTATGTCAACAGCGCAATCCGGCAAAGCAATGAGAGCACGGCAAATGCAATGCAAATCAGGAATGAGCTAAGCAGCATTTCCGACGGAATTATGGACTCGTGGGAAAAGCGAAACACAAGTCAGGATATAATAAGCCAAAAGCAGAGTGATGCTACACTCGGTCTTGAAAGAATTTATGACACCGAGAAGGATGAAATATATATGGCGAAAAACGGCTGGAGTGACACGAACAAGGACGAACGTTTTCAGCTTGTTACCGATGACAGTATGTATCTTAAGGCAACCTCCGGCACAATTGAATAATTAAAGAATTATATTTAAGCCTCAAATTACAAAAAACTCTGTAATTTGAGGCTTTTGTCTTGCGCTCGAAAAGGCGATATGATACAATTAGCTGAACACGATAAATTCGGAGGAAAAATCATGGATTATTTGAAATATGTTAACATAAAACAGGGCACAAATTCCGTCAGACGTTTTTCAAACGGAAATACACTGCCCCTTGTTCAGCTCCCGTTCTCAATGGCAGGCTATTCGGCTCAGACCGAATATGACGGAGGCTGGTTCTACAACCCGACTCACCGCAGTCTTGAGGGCATAAGGCTCACTCATCAGCCGAGCCCGTGGATTTCCGACTACGGAACTTTTCTTTTCACTCCGCAAACGGGTGAAGTCAGGGACTCTGTCGGCAGCGCATGGTCGAGCTACCGTCCGGAGGACGCAGTTATGACACCGACATATATGAAATTCCGTTTTCTTCGTTCGAGGACTGATTTTGAACTTACTCCCGCCGAGCGAAGCTGTAAAATAAGGCTCACCTATCCCGAGGGCAGAACTCCGTACTTCACTGTTTTCCCCGTTTTCGGCAGCTATACTTTTGATTTTGATTTTGAAAACAACCGTCTGCTTTGCACAACCGACGGTGCGAGAGGAGCTTTTCACGAGGGCTTCAAAACCTATCTTATTGTTCAGTTCAAATCAAAGCTCGACCCGGAGAAATCCTACAAAAAGGACGGTGAGTTTATTCATGCCGCACTTTGTGACACATCGGTTGAAGCCGATATTGCCTCGTCATACATAAGCTTTGAGCAGGCACTTGAAAACATGAAGCAGGACTGCGAAGGCAAAAGCTTCAACGAGCTTCGTTCAAAGGGTAATGACATCTGGAACGAATATCTATCGAGAATCGAGATTGACCCTGTTGACGAAAAGCAAATGAAAACATTCTATTCCTGTATGTACAGAACGGGGCTTTTTCCGCACAAGGCATATGAAATTGACAAGGACGGCAACAAGCTTCATTATTGCCCGTTTGACGGCAGCACAAAAAACGGTGTGAGATACACCGATAACGGTTTTTGGGACACATACAGAACGGAATTTCCGCTTTTTGCAATGATTGCTAAGAAAGAATATGCCGAGATGCTCAAAGGCTTTATCGTTGACTATAAAGAGGGCGGCTGGCTTCCGAGATGGCCGTCAATCGGTGAGAGAGGCTGTATGCCCTCCACCCTGCTTGATGCAATTATAGCCGATGCCGCAGTTAAGGGAATCATCGGCGGTGAGCTTCTTGAAACGGCGCTTGAAGGTATGCTCCGTCATGCAAATCACGATTCACACCATCCCGACCTTGGCAGAACAGGAGCAGAAGCATATGTAAAGTACGGCTTCGTTCCGGCAGATATTATTGACAACAACTGCGTCAACCTCACCCTTGATGCGGCATACGGCGACTATTGCATAGCACAGGTTGCGAAGGTGCTCGGCAGGAATGAAATCGTTGACGAATACATGAAGCGTTCAAAAAATTACAAGAATCTTTTCGACCCCGAATCAGGCTTTATGAGAGCAAAAACGACGGACGGAAAATTCAAAGAACCGTTTGACTGCTTCGACTGGGCGGACGAATACACCGAGGGCAGCGCATGGCAGTCATCGTTTTCCGTTCCGCACGATATTGACGGACTTGCCGAGCTTTACGGCGGCAAGGACAAGCTGATTAAAAAGCTTGACGAGCTTTTCGCAACTCCGCCGATTTATTGTACGAGCGGCTACGGCTCTGAAATTCACGAAATGGCGGAGATGGCGGCGGTCGATTTCGGTCAGTGTGCAATTTCCAATCAGCCGAGCTTCCATCTCCCATATTTGTTTGCCGCTCTCGGCGAAAAAGAAAAGAGCGAATATTGGGTCAAGAAGCTCTGCGAGGAGGCGTTCAGCTACACGGACGACGGCTTCCCCGGCGATGAGGACAACGGCGCAACGGCGGCATGGTATGTGCTTTCCACACTCGGAATTTACGACATCTGCCCTGGCAAAAATGAATATATAAAAATCAAAAAGCTTTGCAAGAGTGCAAAAATTCTCGGCAAAGAAATATAAAATCGTACTTTTTCGGAGAGTTGGTTTCCGCTCCACGGTTTTTATAATATTTCTGCATCATGTACAATATCGTATAAACCAACTGCCGCAACATTCAGTTGCGGCAGTGCTTTTATTTATTCACTTATTCACTGTAAAGCGGAAACCTTTCGCAAAGGGACTGAACCTCAGAAAGGACTCTGTCCTTATTTCCGTCAAAGTCATTGATGATATCGCTTATCCAACCTGCGATAAGCTCCATTTCAGGCTCCTTGAAGCCTCTTGTTGTAACGGCAGGCGTTCCTATTCTCAGTCCGCTTGTAACAAACGGACTTTGCGGATCGTTTGGAATCGTGTTCTTGTTTGCGGTGATGCGAACCTCATCAAGTCTGTGCTCAAGCTCCTTGCCCGTGATGCCCTTATTGCGAAGGTCAAGCAGCATAAGATGGTTGTCCGTTCCGCCGGAAACAATATCAATTCCGTGCTTCATAAGCTCATCTGCAAGAACTGCGGCGTTTTTAACAACCTGTTTTTGATAGTTTTTGAACTCCTCTGTCAATGCTTCACCGAGTGCAACCGCCTTTGCGGCGATAATATGCATAAGCGGTCCGCCCTGCGTTCCCGGGAAAACGGCCTTGTCGATCTGCTTTGCAAACTGTTCTTTACAAAGGATCATGCCGCCCCTCGGTCCTCTGAGAGTCTTATGAGTGGTGGTGGTTACGATATCGGCATACGGCACGGGCGAAGGATGAACTCCTGCGGCAACCAGTCCCGCAATATGAGCCATATCAACCATGAGATATGCGCCGACCTTATCGGCAATTTCACGGCAGCGAGGGAAGTCGATTACTCTTGAATATGCGCTTGCTCCGGCAACAATAAGCTTTGGCTTACATTCCAAAGCGATTCGCTCCATCTCGTCATAATCGATTCTTGCAGTTGATTCATCAACGCCGTAAGGTACAACGTTAAAATACTTGCCCGAAATGTTTACGGGAGAACCGTGTGAAAGATGTCCGCCCTGCTGAAGATTCATTCCCATGACGGTATCGCCGGGATTAAGCAATGCAAAAAATACGGCAAGGTTTGCATTTGCTCCGCTGTGCGGCTGAACATTGACATGCTCCGCTTTGAAAAGCTCCTTAGCTCTGTTACGGGCGATTTCTTCAACAACATCAACGCACTGACAGCCGCCGTAATACCTCTTTGACGGATAGCCTTCGGCATATTTATTTGTCAAAACGCTTCCCGCAGCAAGTAAGACCGCCTTTGAGACTATGTTCTCAGAAGCGATAAGCTCAATGTTGCGCTGCTGGCGTTCAAGCTCGCTTTCGCATGCCGAATAAACCTCATTGTCATAAGCGGAAAGTTCATCAAAAAATTTCATATACCGTCCTCCGTTTTCTAAAAATATTCTATTTATAATCCCGGTCGGTTTCTCAACCGGCATTATCACATTCCTCGGCAGGTGTCTGCGGCGTTGCGCTGAAATACTTTTCACCGGGTTCAACATCCACTCCCCTGATTTTCATAAGCTCGGAAAATGTAACAAACTTATATCCCTGCTTTGCAAGCTCGGGGATAAGCCTTGCAACGGCATCTGCCGTCGCAGGATAAAGATCATGCATAAGAACAATGCTTCCGTCAAAAACATTGTCCATGACGGTCTGATAATCCTTGTCGGCGTTTCTGTAATCCCAGTCGCGCGAGTCAACGCTCCACAAAACCATAGGCATACCGACATTCGCTTTGACCGTGTCGTTCGCAGCACCCTCGGGAGGTCTGAGAACCTTGACCTTTTTGCCGGTATACTTTGATATGGCATCGCATGATTTTTTGATTTCCTTTTGCATCTCGGGAATGGAAAGACTGTTGAGATTAACATGAGAATACGTATGAGTGCCTATCTCACAGCCCATTTTTGAGGCTCTTATAATTTCATCGGAATATGTATCCGCTCTGTCGCCGACAACAAAGAAAGTCGCCCTGCCGTTATATTTTTCCAAGGTATCAAGAATTTTATTCGTGACCGGAGCATAAGGACCGTCATCGAAGGTAAAGCACACAAGCTTATCCGTTGCTTTCGGGAGCTTCCATTCACCCTTTTCCTCCGCCTCGGTTGTTTTCTCGGTTGTTATCTCCGTCGTTTTCTCCGTCGTTTTTAAATCATTGTTATCTGTTTGTTTGTCTGATGTCGTTTCGCTCGTTTTGTTCTGTGCATCATGTCTTTCCTGCATCATTTTTCCGCTGAATCCGTACACGGAAACAACAAGAATAGCCACAAATGCTACCAAAAAAACCGTTTTACCTATAAAATCCCTTTTCATTACTGACAATACATCTCCATGACTTACTTCGGCAAAATATTACCGTGTTAAATTATATCATCGATAGCGCTTTTATTCAATCCTCTTTTTTTAAAATTGACACAAATGTTACAAATTACACGTTTTTTTACATATTTATATTACTTACACCTTTCTTCAGGAAATATCTTAAAAAAAGTCAAAAAAGTACTTGACAATTTCCATTCTATGCTATATAATTAGCAAGTCGCTTGGAAATAATAAGAGTGACACACATATGGCGGCATAGCTCAGCTGGCTAGAGTACTCGGTTCATACCCGATTGGTCGTAGGTTCGAATCCCACTGCCGCTACCATATGGCCCGGTGGTCAAGAGGTTAAGACACCGCCCTTTCACGGCGGTAACACGAGTTCAATTCTCGTCCGGGTCACCAAGTCGGGATTTATCCCGACTTTATTTTTTGCCTGAAAATAAACATAATCGGCATTTATAAAAGCTGCGGAAATAAAAGTCGTGGCTTTATATTTTATGTTGAAAATACTTTCGTTATGAGGATGAACCCTTCTCTTACATTCATTCCTGCTTTGACGGGCACACAGTCTGCGTCCTCGTCATACAATTTTCAATGCAATGACCGTTGCTGCATCACTTTTTTATGGCTGCGGAACAGTTAAAATCACCGCCACGGTCGGCAAAGCAGCGGAACACATTGAATTATAAATAACAATAATTTAAACAACAAAACGCAATCAAGTTCATTTGCCTTGACTGCGTTTTGCGTTTTTATTTTCTTTTTTTGCCGAAGAAGCCCTTCTTCTCTTCGCCCGTCGGGGTTGAACCGCCCATCAGCGAATTGAATTTAAGCAAAGCTTCGCGCTGCTCGGAATTGAGCTTGGTCGGAATATCGACAATAATTCTGACAAGCTGGTCTCCCCTCGCCTTGCTGCGAATATTCTGAATACCCTTGCCCTTGAGTCTGAATACAGAGCCGGGCTGTGTACCCTCGGGAATGTCGTATTTAACCTTGCCGTCAAGCGTCGGAACCATGAGCGTATCACCCAAGGTTGCCTGAACGAGGTTTACATGGACCTCGCACCAAACATCAAAGCCGTCACGTTCAAAGAACGGGTGCGGTCTGACATTTACAACAACATGAAGATCACCTGCGGGGCCGCCGTTAAGACCCTTGTTTCCCTCACCGCGTACATTGAGGATCTGACGGTCGTCAATGCCGGCAGGGATATTGACCTCAAGCGTGCTCTGCTTCGTAATGCGTCCTCTGCCGCGGCACTTTGAACACGGAGTTTCGATTATTTTTCCTTTGCCGCCGCACTTTGTACATGCACGCTGAGTCTGAATAACGCCGAAAGGTGTTCTCTGCTGAGCCGTGACCTGACCTGTACCGTGACATTCGGGACAGGTTTTAGGCGAGGTGCCTGCCGCCGCTCCGCTGCCGTTACAATCCGGGCAGACCTCAATACGATTTATGTTTATCTTACGTTTGCAGCCCTTTGCCGCCTCCTCAAACGAGATAGTAACGCTCGACTGAAGATCTTCGCCGCGTCTCGGACCGTTCGGGTTGGCACGTCTTCCGCCACCGCCGAATCCGCCTGCGCCGCCGAAAAAGCTGGAGAATATGTCTCCCAAATCAAAATCGTCGCCGAATCCGCCGTTGAAGCCGCCACCGCCTGCACCGAAGTTCGGGTCAACTCCTGCATGACCGTATTGGTCATAACGAGCTTTTTTCTGCTCATCGCTGAGCACCTCATAAGCTTCGTTAGCCTCCTTGAACTTCGCCTCGGCTTCCTTATCGCCGGGGTTCAGGTCGGGATGGTACTGCTTGGCTTTTTTACGGTAAGCCTTTTTTATATCATCGGCACTTGCGTTTTTGTCAACGCCCAGCACCTCATAGTAATCTCTTTTATCAGCCATAAATTAAAGCCCCTGACTTGAAATAGGGCAACGCCGTGCGAAACGGCGTGCCCGTTATTAGTTTATTGACAATTATTTGTTGTCATCGTCCGTTACGTCTGTGTAGTCGGCATCATAGAAACCGTCGGCTCCCTGTGCGCCTGCACCCGGATTGCCGCCCATGTTCGGATCCGCCTGCTGACCTGCCGCACCCTGTGCGCCCTGAGCAGCCTTGTATATCTTCTCCGATACCTCATAGAACTTCTTCTGGAGAGCCTCCTGCTTGTTCTTGATGAGATTGATATCCTGACCCTTGAGAGCTTCCTTCAAGCCCTCGATCTCGGCATTAAGAGCGTCCTTATCTGCCTGGTCGAACTTGTCGCCTTCCTCGGAGAGAAGCTTCTCGCACTGGTAAACCATCTGATCGGCATTGTTTCTCGTGTCAACCTCCTCACGGCGCTGCTTATCCTCCTGAGCGAACTGTTCGGCTTCGTGAACAGCCTTTTCAATGTCGTCCTTTGACATATTGGTTGAAGAAGTGATGGAAATCGACTGCTCCTTGTTCGTTCCGAGATCCTTAGCGGAAACGTGAACGATACCGTTTGCATCTATATCGAATGTAACCTCGATCTGCGGCACACCGCGACGTGCCGGCATGATTCCGTCAAGGTGGAATACACCGAGAGTCTTGTTATCCTTAGCAAACTCTCTTTCACCCTGGAGAACGTGAACCTCAACAGACGGCTGATTGTCAACTGCGGTTGAGAATATCTGGCTCTTCTTTACAGGGATAGTCGTGTTTCTGTCAATGATCTTTGTGTTGATGCCGCCCATTGTCTCGATGCCGAGTGAAAGCGGAGTAACGTCAAGAAGAAGAAGTCCCTTAACTTCGCCGCCCATAACACCGGCCTGGAGAGCCGCACCGATTGCAACGCACTCATCGGGGTTGATGCCCTTGAAAGGCTCCTTGCCGATGAACTTCTTGATTTCTTCCTGAACTGCGGGGATTCTTGAAGAACCGCCGACCATAAGAACCTTATCAATCTCTGAGGTTGAAAGGCCTGAGTCACTCATTGCCTGACGAACAGGACCCATTGTAGATTCAACAAGGTCTGCCGTAAGCTCGTTGAACTTTGCTCTTGTGAGTGTAAGCTCAAGGTGCTTCGGGCCTGTTGCGTCAACGGTGATGTACGGAAGGTTGATATCGGAAGATGTAACGCCCGAAAGCTCGATCTTAGCCTTCTCTGCAGCTTCCTTAAGTCTCTGCATAGCCATCTTGTCGCCGCGAAGGTCAATGCCGTTTGACTTCTTGAACTCGTCAATGATCCAGTTCATAACTCTCTGATCAAAGTCGTCGCCGCCGAGGTGGTTGTTACCTGCTGTTGCAAGAACCTCCTGAACGCCGTCACCCATCTCAATGATCGAAACATCGAATGTACCGCCGCCGAGATCATAAACCATAACCTTCTGATCGTCTTCCTTATCAATACCGTAAGCAAGAGCTGCGGCTGTCGGCTCGTTAATAATTCTCTTGACCTCAAGGCCTGCAATGTGACCTGCATCCTTTGTTGCCTGACGCTGTGCGTCGGTGAAGTATGCCGGAACTGTGATAACTGCCTCGGAAACCTTCTCGCCGAGATATGCTTCCGCATCGGTCTTGAGCTTCTGAAGAATCATTGCGGAAATTTCCTGCGGAGTGTATTTCTTTCCGTCGATAGTAACCTTATAATCGGAACCCATCTGACGCTTGATTGACGAAACCGTTCTGTCGGGATTTGTGATAGCCTGACGCTTTGCGACCTGGCCTACCATTCTCTCGCCGTTCTTGCCGAAGCCGACAACAGACGGGGTTGTTCTTGCGCCCTCTGCGTTAGCGATAACTACAGGCTCGCCGCCCTCGATAACTGCTACGCATGAATTTGTTGTACCTAAATCAATACCAATAACCTTTGACATAATATATTCCTCCTAAGATGTTTATATACACTTTTATTTAAGTCAATGCCGCACGCCTCATTTTGTGCGGTGTTGCCTTAGTTCGCAACGGCTACCATTGCCGGACGAATTACCTTATCGCCTATCTTGTAGCCCTTTGCAAATACATTTGTGATAACGTTCTCGCCGAGATTCTCTTCCTCCGAGTGCATTACGGCGTTGTGGAAGTTCGGATCAAACTCCTCGCCCTCCTCGCCGAACGACTCGACCTTGAGATCCTTGAAAACATTTTCAAACTGTTTGAATGTCATTTCAACGCCCTTTTTGTAATCCTCAAAAGTAATATCGGGATTAGCGAAAATTCTGTCGAAATTGTCTGCCACGGGAAGCAGCTCCTTGATGACCGAAGCCTTGCAGTCAACGTAAAGCGCATCCTTTTCTCTCTGAGAACGCTTGCGGAAGTTATCGTACTCCGCCGCAATTCTGAGAAGCTGATCGCTCTTTTCGGCAAGCTGCTTTTGAAGCTTTTCCTCGTTGCTTTCTTCCTTGGCTTTTTTCTCTTTCTTTACCTCTGCATCTTCTTTTTTATCTTCTTTCTCTACCTTTTTATCCTCAGCCTTTGCGGCTGTTTCTTCACTGTTTTTCTTTTTTGCCAACAGTAATCATTCCTTTCAGTCTTCGTTGAGAACCTGGGAGAGTATTTTTCCGACCATATCGGTCAGATATCTGACGCTCGGAATCAGCGTTGCATAGTCAATCCTCGTCGGTCCGATAATTCCTATCGAGCCGTGATTTTCTCCGCCGACATCGTACTGCGCCATTATCACGCTTGAATTTTCAAGCGGTTTAAACTTGTTTTCGCTGCCGATTTTGACGTCCAAATCTTTTTTATTGTCCGTCAGGATCTTGCTCAACGGCTCGCCACGCCTCAGAAAATCCATAAGCTCATAAGCCGTTGCACCGTAGTCGCCGTAATGGAAGATATTTGACTGACCGCCGAGCATAAGCGGAATTTCCATCGCCTCGCTCGCAAGCTCCGATACCGTCGAAATGAGCGGTATCATTGTCAGCGCATCCTCACCCATTGAAGCAACCAAGGTTTGAAGCGTCGCAGTGTCAATAGCGTCAAGCTCCGTCCCGACAAATGAAGTTTTGACAATGTTGTAAAACTTCTCGATAACGGAAGCGTTCAAATCCACATCGCTCCGACAAACTCTGCTTTTGATCATACCGTTTGAGGTAAGCAGAACAACCATTCCCGTCCTCGTTCCGACAGGTACGAATTCAACACGCTTAATCGTGACGTTCTCGCCCGACGGAGCAGTTGAAATTGCGGCGCAGTTTGTCATATCCGCAAGGAAATCGTTTGCCCGCTTGAGTATGTTTTCCGGACTGGCGTTTCTTATAGAAATACCGGCTTCGATACGTCTTTTGTCCGCATCGTCAAGCTGCCGCACTCCCATAAGATGATCTACATAGTAACGGTAGCCCTCGTCGGTGGGAATTCGACCCGCCGAGGTGTGGGGCTGTTCGAGAAGTCCCATGCTTGAAAGCTCAGCCATCTCATTTCTGATGGTCGCCGACGAAACCGAAATCTCGGGATCCTTTTGCAAGAGCTTTGAACCTACAGGCTCGCCCGTCTTTATATAGTGTTCGACAACAGCAGCAAGTATTTTTTCTTTTCTCTGACTGAGTTCCATAATCTCACCGCCTTTAGCACCGTTAGCACTCTTTTGCCCTGAGTGCTAACTACATTTAATACTATACAACCGTCCGACCGATTTGTCAACACTTTAATTGTGAATTCTTTGTTAACATTTGCAGTTTTTCCATTAACAATGATTGCAGACGGACTTGATTAACGGAGTGATACATAATTTCTGCCACTTTTCATCTTTATCCCCCTCAGCACACTACACTGCGGGCTCTGTCGGCGGAGAATTCTGTGTTACAATGGATTTTTTCAGACCTTGGGTCGGTGGCATCGATCCTACAAATTGTGCTTTTTCAAATCACAATAAAAATGCAATATCAAAAATAATAAAAAATTCTGCATATCTATACCTTATAATATATTTTGACGCAGCAGGCAGGATTATTCTGCATTTCCGCACATTGCCTGTTGCTTTTACGAAAAAGATATGATACAATCGCCAATGTCAGGAGGTAGTGAAAATGATAAGAAAAATTATTAAAATAGACGAAGAAAAATGCAACGGCTGCGGCGCATGTGTTTCTGCATGTCACGAAGGCGCCATTGGTCTTGTTGACGGCAAGGCGAAGCTTATGCGTGATGATTATTGCGACGGACTCGGAGACTGTCTGCCCTCATGCCCTACCGGTGCCATTTCCTTTGAGCAGAGAGAAGCGGCAGACTACAACGAAAAAGCCGTTATGGAAAACAGGCTCAAGAAGCACGGCATTGCTAATCACGGCGGATGCCCGGGCTCAAAACTCAGCCGTATCATGCACGATCACGGCTCGCATACAGACATAAAAGCCGAAAGCCGTCTTTCGCAGTGGCCCGTTCAGATAAAGCTTGTTCCCGTCAATGCTCCCTATTTTGACGGTGCCGACCTGCTCATCGCCGCCGACTGCACGGCTTTCGCTTACGGCAATTTCCACAATGATTTCATCAAGGATAAAATTACGCTCATCGGATGTCCGAAGCTTGACAGCGTGGACTATTCCGAAAAGCTGACAGCTATTTTGGCAGTTAACGACATCAAGAGCGTTACCGTTGTTCGCATGGAGGTGCCCTGCTGCGGCGGAATTCAAACGGCTGTCCAAAAGGCACTTGACGCAAGCGGCAAAAACGTTCCTCTCAATGTCACGGTTATTTCGACTGACGGCAAAATCAAAAACAAATAAAATTTTTCGGAACTGCGGCAAATAAGCGGTTCCGAAATTTTTCTATAATATCACAATGTATAACACAAGCACCAATAAAGCATTTTTTTATCTTTCTTTTTTGCCTAATCCAATGATATAATATTTAAAAACCGTCTTATTCGGCAACATTTATTCTTTTTTTGCAAAATATTTTGCTTTTTTTCAATATTTCCCTTTGCCTTGTCACTTGACAATACCGTTACAAGGTGTTAAAATAGGTTGCAATAAGATTGATACGGGAGAATATCCCGTCCACCGAACGTCGATCGCATTGCGATTGTGTTCGGCTTTTATTTTTTTCGGAGGTATCATGAAAATGAAAACAGACGTTGTAATCGTCGGAGCAGGCCCTGCCGGTATATTCACAGCTATTGAGATGCTTCGCAAGGGCACTAAGAAAAAGATTGTCATTGTCGAAAAAGGTCAGTCGGTCGAAAACAGACACTGTCCCAAGGCGAAGACTAAAAAATGTATGAATTGCAAACCGTATTGCCACATTACTACCGGCTTTTCCGGCGCAGGCGCATTCTCTGACGGCAAGCTGTCACTGAGCTATGAGGTCGGCGGAGACCTTCCGAATCTTGTCGGAGAAAATCTGGTTCAGGAAACCATCAACTATACCGACGGTATATATCTTGAATTCGGCGCAGATACTAAGGTTGAGGGCGTCGGAAACACCGAAGAGGTCAGAAAGATCCGTACCCGTGCAATTCAGGCGGGACTGAAGCTTGTTGACTGTCCGATCCGTCATATGGGAACGGAAAAGGCACAGGATATCTACCTTGCAATTGAAAAATATCTCATTGCAAGCGGCGTTGAGATCTTCTTCGGCTATGAGTGCTCTAACATCATCCTCAACGGCAAAAAGTGCGAAGGAATCTATGTTTCCAACAACAAGGGCGTTGAAATGGAGATCAGAGCCGACAATACGATCATTGCAACGGGACGCAGAGGCGCAGAATGGCTTGAAAAAATCTGCGGCGAGCATGATATCGCTCATTTACCCGGAACGGTTGACATCGGCGTAAGAGTCGAGGTCAGAAACGAGGTAATCGAGAAGGTCAATGATGTTCTCTACGAGTCAAAGCTCATCGGCTATCCCCGTCCGTTCAAAAACAAGGTCAGAACCTTCTGCCAAAACCCCGGCGGCTTTGTAAGCCAGGAGAATTACGACAACAATCTTGCCGTTGTCAACGGTCATTCATATAAGGAACTCAAGAGTGACAACACAAACCTTGCCATTCTTTGCTCACATAACTTTTCTTACCCGTTCAATCAGCCTATCGCTTACGCTCAGAAGGTCGGAGAGCTGACAAACATGCTCGGTACGGGTCACATCCTCGTTCAGCGCTTCGGCGATATACTTGACGGTAAGCGCACATGGGAAAAGGAGCTTTCGCAGTCCAACCTCAAACCTACGCTTCCGGACGCAGTTGCAGGCGATATCACAGCCGCAATGCCGTACAGAGCCATGACAAATATTATCAACTTTATTCAGGCTGTTGACCATGTTGCTCCCGGCTTCGCTTCCTACGAAACACTTCTCTACTCTCCCGAGCTCAAGTTCTACAGCAACAGAGTCAAAATGGACGAGCACTTCAACACAAACGTTGAGGGTCTTCACTGCCTCGGCGACTCAAGCGGCTGGACAAGAGGTCTTATGATGGCTTCCGTCATGGGCGTTTTGATGGGCAGAGAAATCTATTAAATTATTTCAAGTAATATTTTAATGCCGCAAGAACGGAGATGCTGCCATGAAAGTCACACTCAATCCCGACAAGGAGATAGTCAATATAGTCAAAGAAGGTCTCAAGCGCACGGGCGGCTACTGCCCCTGCCGCAGAGAGCATACACCCGAGAACAAGTGTATGTGTGAGGAATTCAGAAAGCAGATTGAAGATCCGAATTTTGAAGGCTTTTGCCATTGTATGCTTTATTATAAGTCAAAGGACTAAGGAGGTTTTTATCATGGCTGAAGTTAAAATCACAAAAGACAATTTTACAGCCGAGGTACTTAAATGCGATATTCCGGTTCTGCTCGATTTCTGGGCAGAATGGTGCGGTCCGTGCCGTATGCTCGCTCCGATAGTTGAAGAAATAGCGGACGAGTACGACGATGTAGTTAAGGTCGGCAAGGTCAATGTTGACGAAGAGCCCGAGCTTTCCTCGATTTTCAACGTTTCAAGCATTCCGACATTGGTCGTTATCGACCACGGCAAGGCGAATAAATCCGCAGTCGGATATATGTCTAAAGAAAAAGTCCTCGATCTTCTCGGACTGTAAGATAAAACAAAATCGGCAGCCTGCATTTTTCTTGCAGACTGCCTTATTTTATGCCTTTTTCTTTTTTCTCTGCCAATCTATCAGGCAGTATGCCGAAACGCCGATGAAAACGACCGCCGAAACAGCCGCACCTGCTTTCAGTCCGGGCGGAACAAAATCGGCTTCGATATCGGCTCTTCCCGGCGGAACGATAATGCCTATCATTCTGCCGTTTATTTCCACAATATCGGTATCCTTGCCGTTGACCTTAACCTGCCAGCCGGTATCGTTCGGAATGCTGAAATAGACAAATCTTTCCTTATTTCCCTCCGACACAGCTTTGAAGCCCGATGAATTCATCTCGAATGATGTGCATGCTGATGCCTTTCTCTCGGCAGATTCCTTTTTCCAGTCAAACGTTTCGTTTTCATCAAACTTTTGAAGAAGTCCGCTGATTTTTTTCTCATTTTCCTTCGAGACATAGCAAGCCTTTGTCATAAGCTCAATACGTCTGTTATTTTCTTTCTTGTTTTTGGTAAACTCGATCCCGTCATCAATCACATAATAATCATATGTATAGCCAAACGGAGCATAGTATTCAGCCTCATGCTCGGTTTTGTCCTTTTCGATAACCTTTGATGTGTTCAAAACCGTCTGAATCGCCTGTGTATTAAAAAACGGCTTAGTCATAGGCATTGAGCCGACCTCATAACCCGCAATTCGGCAAAACTGCGACGTTGCATGGGATTTGAAGCTGTTAAACGTTGAAATTGTCGGCTCGTTGATTATCATGCCGTAGTTCGCATAGGACATTTTATTCATCGTTCTGGAGGTGTAAGATGTATCTTCGGTTTGTGCCTGAGCCGAAACAAAGTCACGGTTAGCTGCTCTGTAGGTATAAATCTCGTTCTGAAGATAAAGCGAATAGCTGAGGAAACAAACCACCGCCGTTGTAACGGCAACCTTTTTCGGGTCAAAAATGAACTTCTTTTTTATCAGAATCATCAGTACGCCGTAAGAAAGAACAATTAGAGCCCCTAAAGCAAGGAAATATCTCAGATCACGCATAATGTATTCTTTATCGAATGAATTTCCACTGAGATAGCGTCCTATAATTCTGACAACTTCAATCTTATTTTGGTAGCGAAGCACATAAACCCAAATTGCTTTTGCAACACCGAGCAAAACATAGAAAACGAACGTAAGTATCGTAATCAAACGAACGGCAAATTTATATTTCGGTCTTGGATCCTCCTCGCTCTGCTGAAGGTTCTCAATCACATTTATCGAAACAAGCACAAGTATCAGAACAAGGCAATACCACCAACGGGTATAGCGCATATTGGAGAAAAGGTTGAACAAGCCGTTGCCAAATGGAATTACCGTTATCAAAAGGCAAATTTTCATAAGCCTTGTGCTCCAAGTTTTGCTTTTACCCTTTAATTCGGTAATCCAGAAAAAAGCGCCGAACAAAGGCAGAAAAGCTGTGGTTGAGCAATACGGAGCGTAGTTGAATCCAACTGCCGAGCTGAGTATACCCTCGCTCGGAAGTATCAAGCCCTTTATAATTTTAAATATATGCGGAATAGCATAAACTCCCGCTAAAAGCATATTTTTGTGGCTCGATGTAGCCTTATCGGTTTCCAAGAGCGTCAAAGCTGACGGAAGAAGAATTACCGCCGACGCAAGACCTCCCAAACCGTAAAACATGAGACATCTGAAGCCGTCTTTAAATTTATATTTTTCGGAGCCGCACACTCTGACTATAAGATATATAAGGAAAAATATAGATGTTCCGATATAGAAATAATAATTAACCAAAGCGTTAACAAGAGATACAAGGAAAAGAAGATAAGTCTTTCCGTTATCCAACACCTCGTCCGTGAAATAAAGAACCAACGGAAAAAGCGCTATTACATCAAGAAAATGATAATAGAACGTTGAGTCCATGGAGAAGAATGAGAACGCATACATAAATGAGCCTGCCGCCGCATAAAGCTCGGAACGCACATGCTTTTTAAGGTACAGAAACGCTGTCCATGCCGCCACTCCATGCTTCAGCACAAACATTGCCGCCAAGCCTGTACCGAGGAACCTCTCCGGCAGAATAACAAGCGGCCAGAAAAACGGGCTGCCGTAAACATAGAACGAATACGAGCCTAAATAATTTGCACCGAGAAAGGTGTTCCAGCTCCAAAACGGTGTTCCCGAAAGGAACATCCTCCTGCTTTCCTTAATAAACGGAATTTGCTGGGTCATATAGTCGCCGACCATATACAAATTCCAACCGCTCTGTATCAGTATCGGCAGAATCGTACAAAATGAAATCAACAATGCAACAAGAAAGACCTTGTATGATTTTACCGAATCTTCAATTTTTATTTTCACCGTATTATTCTCCTATTTCAATTATATGTGCTTTTATCGAACTGCTTCTTGAAATATTCGTCAACGAGCTTGGAAATGCTCTCAGCGTTTTCGGGAACATTCTCCGTGCTTCTTGAGCGGCGATGTCTTTTGCCGTCGGGCGACTGTTTTTGCTCTGTTTTTGCTCTGTTTTCGCGACGTGGTTCGGAATAAATTTCCGCCACACCCTTTGAAAATGCCTTCGGTTCTCTGTCAAAATCAAGAATTTCATTTTCCTTAATTCCGCCGAATCTTTTCGCTTGCTCGGTCTCGTTCATCATCATAAGATAGTTATTTGACGCCTTTTTTTCGTCAAGCTCTGTTTCGGATTCGTTCAATGCCGAAAGGACATCATGACGTGTTTTCATTTCTTTTTCATATTCTGCATTGACTCTGTCACGTCTGTAATAGAACGGAATAAAGATCACACATGAAATTAACTGGATAACTAATGACTTCACAAGCAGCCACTTATCCGGCAAGCGGTCGGGCGAAAGATAAATGCAGGTCATTATGAACGCATTGACAAAATGATCCGCAATCGCCATCCATACCGAGCCGTTGACCTTATAATAATATCCCCAACGTATTGAGCTGACAAACACAGCAGCCGCAGATGCCGAAATTGTTATAACCACGTCCGCATTCGGCATATTTTTAAATCCGCCCTCGGCAAAAGCTCCGATTGCGGGCAAAAATGACAGTGCGGTGAAGATTATCGACTGGACATAATTTGACTTTTTCTCACCGAGCTTTTTGCAAAGCCGATTGAGCATAAAGCCCCTGTAAAGCTCCTTGAAAACGACGTTGACGATCAAAGCAAAGGCGTAAGCGGCAATCGCCGGAATCAATCCCTTCTCCGTTGAATTCGGCGGAAGAATAAAAATACTTATATCCGAATAGAATCCCTTGATTTTGAAATAAATCAGTTCCGCAGCATAGATAAGCACAATCGGCGCAAGCGAAAAGCCGATGCCGTAAAGCAGCTCGAAAAACCAGCCGAAGCGTCCTAAGCATCTCCTGCCAATATTGAACTTCAGCATCTTTGAAGCTGCAAGAACCGCAAACAGTCCCAAAACTCTTGCGATCACGGTATCGCCGAAGATTGTATTATCGCTTTTTATAAAGAAAACGTCAATCGCTTGAATTATAAAAATAAATGCCGTCAGAAAAAAAGTGATTGTAATTCTTTTTTCTTTCAAATCTTTCATAATCTCTTCTCGTTCCGTTTTATTTTATCTCTTCAATCTCCCTGAGCCAAATCGCATACGAAGCGTCGCTCGGCATTCTCCAATCTCCTCTCGGCGAAAGGCAAACGCTGCCTATCTTCACCCCGTCTGGCAGGCAGCTCCTCTTGAACTGCTGAGTGAAAAATCTCTTGTAGAATACCTTGAGCCATTTAAGTATCGTTTCCCTGTCAAAATCCTCTTTGAATGCTTTCTCGGCGAGGAAGAATATCTTTGAAGGCGAAAATCCGAAGCGAAGAAGATGATAAAGGAAGAAGTCATGCAATGCATAAGGTCCGATTATCTCCTCTGTCTCCTGCAGGATATTGCCCTCCTCATCGGGAGGAAGAAGCTCCGGACTTATCGGCGTATCTATTATATCCTCAAGCACATGAGTGCTGTCGGGGAAAATATTATAATCAATCAGCGCCGCTATCATCCAGCGCACAAGGGTTTTCGGCACACCGCAATTGACGCCGTACATACTCATGTGGTCGGCATTATATGTGCACCAGCCGAGTGCCAGCTCGCTGAGATCGCCCGTTCCGACAACGAAGCCGCCGACCTTGCAGGCATAATCCATAAGGACCTGCGTTCTTTCACGAGCCTGGATATTTTCATATGTTACATCGAATTTATCCGTCGGGTGACCGATATCACGGCAGTGAAGCGTGCAAGCCTCTTTTATGTCAATCTCCATTGCGTGAACGCCGAGAGTCTCCATAAGCTCCCAAGCGTTTGAATGGGTGCGTTCCGTCGTGCCGAAGCAAGGAAGAGTTATCGCAATAACGTCCGATGGATCGCGTCCGAGCTGACGTGCGGTTTCTGCGCAGACAAGCAGCGCAAGAGTGGAATCCAGTCCGCCCGAAACACCGAGAACCATTTTTCCTCCGACCTTTGACGCCCTCTTTTTAAGCCCGGCGACCTGCATACGGAAGATGTCCATACATCGTTCGATTCTGTCCTTCTTATCCGAGGGAACAAACGGGAGCTTCTTCACTTCGTATATCTCTCCGTCGCTTTCAAGCTCCGCTGCTGTCTCGACTTCAACATAATCCTTACCCTCAAGGTAAAGAGCCGCCGAGTCCGCAAACGTCTTGTTCTCTGTCCGGTCTGCCCTTATCTTGCCGAGATCGACATCATGCTTTATAGAATATCCTCCGTCGATCAGGTTGTCATTATGAGAAAGAACGGCACCGTTTTCGCATATAAGAGAATGACCCGAGAAGATAAGATCCGTTGTCGATTCGCTCATACCTGCGCTCGCATAGGCATAGGCGCAAAGGCTCCTTGCCGACTGCTGAGAAACAAGCTCGGTTCTGTATTTTCTTTTCATTATAGTCTCGTTTGAAGCGGAAAGATTGAGAATTATCTCCGCACCTGCAAGCGTCAGAAGCGTTGACGGCGGCAAAGGCGCCCAAAGGTCTTCACAAATCTCGACTCCGATTTTCACTCCCGAGCAATTAAACACAAGGTTGTTTCCGACGGGAATTTCATAATCGCCGTCAAGCATAAGCTCTTTCGAACTGATTGAGGCGCATTTCAAATCAGCCGCAGATAAAAACCAACGCTTTTCGTAGTATTCGTTATAGGTCGGAATAAAGGTTTTTACGGCGATGCCGTTCACCCTTCCGTGTGACATCACAACGGCACAGTTATAAAGCTGACCGGCGATAATAAGGGGCGCACCGACTGCGACAACGGAGTTGCTGTCCTTTGTAGTCCTGACTATTTCGGCAATGCCCTTCTTTGCGCCGTCAATCAGAGTTTTCTGAAAGAAAAGGTCGGCGCAGGTGTAGCCCGTAACGCAAAGCTCGGGGAACACTATCACATCGGCGTCCTTATTGATATCGATATACTTAATTATTTCCTGCGTGTTGAATTCCGTGTTGCCGACCTCGACATCGGGAACCGCACACGCCAATCTGATAAAATCAAACATGTTTATCACCTTACCGTATTTATACATAGTTTATTATAACATAAAATTGAAAAGTGTCAAATATCTTGTTGCAAATGTTGCATGACTTTTATTTTGATAAAATTTATTGAAATTTTCGTCTTAATATGTTAAATTATATGTAATATATACAATTAGATAGAGAGGAACACGGAAATGCAAAAATATTTAAAGACAAAAGAGCTTCATTTCGGCTCGAAGACTTTGCAGCTGCCCTCCGAGGCGCTTTCCTACGGAATAGGACTTTTCGGCATTGCCCTGCTCTCGGGCTGGGTTCCCGAATATGCAAAAACCTACTTTGCCGATTTTGCATTCAAAAATCAAAATTTCGGTTCAACCGCTCTTGCAACGTTGATATCCACCGTTTTTCTCGTTGCAGGATTTGTCGGAGCGGCGATGGAAATTATAATAGGCTTTCTTGTTGACAAGACGAAATCAAAGCGCGGCAAAATTCATCCATGGCTTCTCTACGGCTGCGTTCCGCTCGGTATAATCTCGATGCTCGTTTTCGTTGCGCCTAAAACGTCGAATTTTATCGTTGCAACGATTTGGATGTTTGCAATTTACTGTGCCTATGTAATGCTTCTTGTCTGCGTCGAAAGCCCCGGTAACTGCTTCGGAGCCGTCTGTACGCCGAATCCCGATGAGCGAAGCGACGCAATTTCAATTGCAGGAATTATGCGCTCAATCGGTCAATCTGGCGGAATGGTTGTTCTCATCGTCGTCGGTCTTGTCATGAAAGCTATCATGGGTAATGAGGGCTTCAAAGCCGCCGAGGGCAGAGGGCTTGATCTGCAGATTTCAACAGCCGTCTGCGTTATCGGCTTCATTCTTTTCCTTGTAATCATGCTCAGAAACACAAGGGAGCGTGTTCCCTACACAACGGAGAAAGTCAATCTCGGTCAAAGCCTTAAATTTGTTTTCACCAACAAGAACTTGCTCATGGTTTCTCTTGCCAAGCTTGCAGGCTTCGGCCGCGGTGTTTACGGTGCGGCAAGCCTTTATATCGCAATATATCTTCTCGGCGATAAAGGTCTCAAGCTTGCACTTCTTCTCCCGATGGGAATCGGTACGGCGGTCAGTATGCTCGTCGTTAAAAAGCTCATCAAAACCATAGGCACAAAGAACACTTTTATCGCTTGCAGTGCCTACGGTGCAGCCTCGTTCCTGCTTCTATTCGGCGTTTCAATGATAATCGGATTCAGGAAGGAGCTTATTATCCCCTTCCTTATCATCAATTTCCTTGTCGGACTTCAGAACGGAAACACCAACCTCACGCCGAATGTCATGATTGCCGACTGTGTTGATGAAATCGAGCTGAAAACAGGCAAGCGTCAAGAGGGTCTCTGCTACGCCGGCTACGGACTGTTCTCAAAGATTGCTTCGGCATTCACTACCTCTCTCGGTACATATCTTGTTTTCAAATGGTCCGGTTATCTCCCGTCAACGGATTCGTCGGTCGCTTATGCGGCTCAGAGCGACGGCACACTTACAAGATTTCTTATTATCTACACGATAATTCCTGCTTGCTTCGTTGTTCTCCAGATAATCCCGATGCTTTTCTATGACCTCAACGCAAAGAAGAAGGAGCAGATTTCACTTGAACTTATCAAGCGCAGAGGAGTTGTTGAAACCGATGAATGATACGGCATTTGAATATCCGCTCGACTTAATTATAACGACTGACGCTCACTACTATTCACCGAAGCTCGGCATAGATACTCCGTCATACAAAAAATATGATTCAACCAATCAAAAGGCTGTAAAGAACAGCCCTGCGATAATCTCCGCCGCATTCGCTCAGATTGCCGAAAGCAACTGTGAAAACGTTATTTTCTGCGGCGATGCAACCTGCGACGGCGACTATGACAGCCATGTTGAATTTATAGAGCTGCTATATGCCTTGAAGAAGTGCGGCAAGCGTGTTTTTGCGATAACCTCAACGCATGACTATCAGGACGACGGACTGACAAACTGCTACACGGGCGATGAAAAAACAAAAGTTCCGTCCGCCAAGCGTGAGGAGCTATTAAAAATGTATCACAGCTTCGGACCCGATGAGGCGTTCTCGCAGTTTGAGATGTCCTACGCCGCCGAGCTTGACGAAAACTATATTCTCCTTGCCCTCAATTCGGACAAAAACGGCAAGGGCAAGAGCGGTTATTCCTCAGAGCATAAGGCATGGATAGCCAAAATCGCAAATGCGGCAAAGCAATGCAACAAGCGTGTGATTGCTTTTACTCATCACCCGATTCTTTCACCCTCTCCCGTTTATTCGCTGATAGGCAAGAACGACATGATGGGTGAACACGAAGAGATTAAAGACTTCCTTGCCGACCTCGGCATATGTCTTGTTTTCACGGGTCATTCGCATGTGCATGATATATCATATGATTTTTCACCGAGCGGAAATATTTTTTACGACGTTTCAACCTCCGCCCTTGCCGGCTATCCGGGTCTTTATCGCACGGTAAGAATTTGCGGCAGCAATGTTCATATCGAAAGCGTTGCGATAACCGAAAGCGTCAGCGGCATCAGCAATTTGCCCGAATATCTTGAAAATAAATTCATAGGAATGATTGACAGAACGCTTGATGCAGCGGCCTCGGACATTGATACATTTGCCTCCTGCGTGGATTCAATGAGTATTCACCCCAATGTTTCCTATCGAATAGGCTGGTTTGTCAGACCTTTTGCACGGCTTATCAAAAAGCTTAAGCTGGGTGTTTTTGCAAGATGGGTAAAGAGCGAAACGCATAATGCCGACCTTTCCCCGGCTGAGAACGAGAGCGTGTTCGACTTGATTCGTCAGCTCGTCCTGCACCTGTATTCCGGCAACGCTCCCTATACGCCCGACACGGCAGAATACAAAATTGTAATCGGCTTTGTAAATATCATCGACAGCGTGCTGAAGCTTCTTCATATCAAAATGAGGCTCTCCGACCTTGTGCGCCCCCTTCTCTACAACAGCGGAATTGACGACAGCAACGCCGATCTGCCGCTGAACGCAGACAAAAAAGCTGTCAATACAATCTGCAACAATAAATATAAAGAAACGGTAAGCGAAAGCAAAAAAGGGCCTGCCGTACTCACGGTTTTAATTCTTGCAATCATAATTCTCCTGCCGCTTATTCCGGTCATAGCCGTTGCTCTTTTGATTGGCGCGGGAGTCAATGAAATTATATATCGAAAACAAATACGAGGTAAATAGTATGAACAATCCTTTAAAAGCCGTCATAGTCGGTGGCGGCCATCGCTCGATGATATACGCCGGGCTGGCAAAAACAAATCCCGAAATGCTCGAAATAGTCGGTGTTGTCGATCCAAATGAATTTCGACGGAATCAAATAGGTGAATATTTTGATATTCCGAGTGAGTATCGCTTTGAGAATGTCAGTGACCTTGTTGCGATACCGAAATTCGCCGATGCCGCCATAAACGGAACGATGGATCACATTCACGTTGCAACATCTATCCCTCTGCTCAAAGCAGGCTACGACATTCTGCTTGAAAAGCCGTTCGCCGTCAACGAGGAGGAAATGCGTGAGCTGATAAGCTGTGCCGAGGATAACGGACGCAAAATAATGATTTGCTTTGTTCTCAGATACGCTCCGTTTTACCGCCGGATAAAAGAAACCGTCCTCAGCGGTGAAATCGGACAGATAGTTAATATTCAAACGGTCGAACACGTCAGCTACCACCATATGTCTACAAGCCATATCAGAGGAAAATGGCGAAACGAGGAGCAGTGCCATGCAACTATGCTTCTTGCGAAGTGCTGCCACGATATAGACATCATGATGTGGCTCATGGGTGATGACGCACCTGCCAAAGTATCGAGCTTCGGTTCTCTTATGCAATTCAGACCCGAAAACGCTCCAAAGGGAAGCGGTACACGCTGCCTTGTTGACTGTCCTCTTGTTGACACCTGCCTTTACTCGGCAAAGCGGATTTATATCGACCACCCCGATCGCTGGTCATTCTACGTTTGGGACAAGCTTGAGGACAGGGAAAACGCAACGCTCGAGGACAAAATCGAGCTTCTCAAAACAAGTCCATACGGCGTTTGTGCCTACAAGAGCGACAACAACGTTGTTGACCACCAGAGTCTTGCCGTCCGCTTTAAGAGCGGTGCAACCGGCACGCATAACATGGTTGGAGGTGCAGCGATTCCTCAGCGAAAAATCCATATAATCGGTACAAAGGGCGAGATCTTCGGAACACTCGAGAGCGGAAAATTCACCGTTTCGCTCATTGACCCGAGACCCGGTTGCGAGCATCTTGACCGTGTTGTTGATGTCAATGTAACCGACGATTCTCACGGAGGCGGAGATATTGAGCTTGTCAAGGATTTTGTACGCTATGTTCGTGACGGTGTAATGTCTGTTTCATGCACCTCGATTGAGGACTCGATGAAGGGTCATCTGACCGTTTTCCGTGCCGATAAGAGCATGAAAAACGACGGCGAGGTCGAAAATGTAATTGAATAGCGAATAAAGGTCATGCCTTTTCGTATATAATATAAGTGTAATGCAGAAAATATTCGGAGCTGAATTGTTTTATAGTAAGTAAAATTTCTACCGACATTTATCAGCTCCCCGCAGGAGCCCACGCTCAACGGAAATTTCTGCCGATATCCAACAACATTTATACGAAAGGCGTGATTTTTTTGACCGTCAAGACAAATATCAATTTCAAGCACCTGATAATCGCAGTTGCTATTCCCCTTGCCGTCGGCGGAATATCATCACTCATAGTCGGCAGCGGCTTCGATGTTTATTCCGAAGCGGTCACAAAGCCGCCCATGTCCCCTCCCGATTGGCTTTTCCCCGTGGTGTGGACGTTACTTTACATTATAATGGGGATTTCTTCTTATCTCGTGTATGAAAAGGACAAATCGGAAGCCAAACAGCCTCTTGCGGTTTATGCCATTCAGCTTGCAATGAACTTCATGTGGCCGATATTCTTCTTTTCGCTTAATGCTTATCTTTTTTCATTTATATGGCTAATCGTTCTTTGGTCACTTGCGATCACTATGACCGTCATGTTTTACCGAGTTTCAAAGCTTGCGGGAATGCTCCAAATCCCATATATTCTATGGCTCACATTTGCGGCTTATCTCAACCTCTCGGTGTTCCTGCTCAATTAAAATATTAACAAATTATTAAATTTTTAAAAAAATATTGACTATTGGTCATTTTTGCGTATAATGTTAAACGAAAGCAAAAGTGACCGATAGTCATTTTATTACGGAGATATGCAAAATGAGTAAGATATCTGAAAAACAACAGAATAAAAGGACGAGTATTCTTGATGCTGCCTATGAGCTTTTTATTGAAAAAAGCTTCAAAAACACCTCGATTGACGACGTTGTCAAGAGTGCAGGAATAGCCAAGGGCACGTTTTACCTTTATTTTAAGGATAAGCATGACCTCATGGAGCGTATAATCGTCCGAAAGTGTGCTTTGATTCTTCGCTATGTTCTTGAGGAATTGATGAAGAAAAAAGAGGCCTGCCGGATGTCTTTTCCCGAGCAGATGCTTTTTATAACAGAAAAAATCATTGATTATCTTGAAGATCATAAAGAAATCATTACCCTCATAGGAAAAAATTTTTCCTCATGCCTGAGCTATTTCAGCACGATTGAGGATGACCGGCTTAAATCAATGCTCAGCGATCTGGTTCACGAAAATCTCGAAAACGGTTTTTCCGAACATGAAACACTCAAAAGAATTTATCTTATCGTAACACTTGTCGGCTCGGTTTGCTACGACTCGTTTGTTTTTGAATCGCCGTTCAAGATTTCGGAAATCAAGCCGCTGCTTTTAAGAAGCGTTGAAAACATAATTTCCGAACCTCCGACAGACGAAAAAAATAAATCAGTTTAATACCCTTTTAATCTTTACATATTACTTGTAAAGTACCATATAAAAATCTAAAAAAGGAGATCGGTTATAGATGAAAAGAATAGCAAAATTTATTGCCTACCATCCGAAGACGATAACGATTATTGCCGTCTTGCTTCTCATTCCCGCTGCAATCGGCTACATCAACACCTTCGTAAACTACGATATTCTTTCGTATCTTCCGGGTGACCTCGATTCGGTCAAGGGCGAAAATGAGCTGGATGAGACCTTCAACAGCGCCTCAATGTCATTCCTTGTTATTGAGGATATGCCTTCGAAGGACGTCGCAGCCTTGAAAGAAAAAATTGCAAAGGTTGATAATGTAAGCAGTGTTATCTGGGTCAACGATATCGCAGATATAAGCATTCCGCAGGAAGTCATTCCGCAGGCCGTCAAGGATGTTTTTTACAGTAAAGACGGCAAATGCACAATGATGCTTATACAGTATAAATACAAAGCGGTCACCGATGAAACCATGAAAGCCATTGAAGATGTCAGAGGCTTGCTCAACAATCAGTGCTTCCTCAGCGGTATGGGCGTCATTATGAAGGATACGCGAGACCTCGCAGATTCGCAGGCTCCGATATTCATTGCAATCGCTATTGCAATCGCCCTCGTTGTCATGACCTTCTGTATGGAGTCATGGGTTGAGCCTTGGGTTCTTCTGGCAGCGCTGTGCATGGCGGTTGTTTACAACATGGGCACAAACCTCATATTCGGTCAGATATCGTACATTACGCAATGTATCGCCGCAATCCTGCAGCTTGGCGTTACGATGGACTATTCGGTATTTCTCATTGACCGATTTGAAGAGGAAAAGCCGAAATATGCTGACAAGAGAGACGCTATGGCAAGCGCAATCCAGGGCGCATTTCTTTCCCTCTCCGGCAGTTCGCTGACAACAATATTCGGTTTCCTTGCGCTCTGCTTCATGGATCTTTCACTCGGCAAGGATATCGGTCTTGTTATGGCGAAGGGCGTTGTATTCGGTGTTCTTACCGTTACGATCGTTCTCCCCGCCCTTGTTCTTCAGTGCGATAAGATTATTCACAAGTATCGCCACAGAAGCTTCATTCCAAAGTTTGACAAGCTCAACAATTTTGTTGTCAACCACAAGAAGGTTTGGGTTGCAATTTTCCTTGTTCTCTTCATTCCGTCATACATCATGCAGTCCAATGTCAATGTTTACTACTCGATGGACAGAATGTTGCCGGACGATATCGGCTGTATCGCCGCTCTCAACAAGATGAAAGAGGAGTTTAATATGGCAACCTCACACTTCATCATTGTTGACGACAGCCTTGACGCCTCTGACCTCGTTAAGATGGAAAATGAAATCAAGGGAACCGCAGGTGTTACAAACATGGTTGCATACAACAGCTTCGTCGGTTCGGGTATTCCCGATTCAATGATTCCCGATGAGCTGAAGAGCATAGCAAAGTCCGGCGGCAGACAGATGATTCTCGTCAACACCTCATACGTTGCAGCAACAGACGAATGTAACGAACAGCTAACCAAGATAAATAATATTGTTAAGAAATACGATAAGAACGGCTACGTCACCGGTGAGGGCGCAATGTACAAGGATTTGATTGACATCACCGACCACGATTTCAAGCTGACCAGCGTGCTTTCAATTCTTTCGATATTCATTCTTATCGCAATCATCTTTAAGTCGATTTCGATTCCGACAATACTTGTAATGTCGATTGAGCTTGCGATATTCGTCAATAAGGCTATATCGTTTGCAACGGGCACGACGCTGTCGTTCATAGCCCCGACAATTATCGGCTGTGTTCAGCTCGGTGCAACGGTTGACTACGCAATTCTTCTTACGACGCGTTTCCGTGAGGAAATGAGAAACGGCCACAACAAGCTCGACGCAATCAAGATTGCCGCCAACGCTTCCGACCGTTCAATCTTCCAGAGTGCGCTCGTATTCTTCGGTGCAACCTTCGGCGTATTCCTCACCTGCGATATCAAGATAGTTAAAGAGGTTTGTCTCCTGCTCGCAAGAGGATCCCTTATCAGCGCAGGCGTTATAGTATTCATGCTTACGCCGTTGCTGCTTGTGCTTGAGGGTCTCATCGAGAAAACGACTTATGACTTCCTCGGCAAAAAGTTCAAGCTTAAGATGAAGAAAAAAGAAAACAAAACGGCAGATAACAATGCCTGAACAATACGGAGGTAATAATATGAAAAACAATCTGAAAAAAATCATGTGTGTTCTTCTCTGCGCTTCTATGCTTGCATCCTTCTCTGCCTGTTCAAAGAAGAATGACGGCAGCACAGACGAACCGACCACAGCTCCGAGTCAGTCCGACACAACAAAAGTAAGCTACGACACCGCCGCAACCTCATACAAGAAAAATGAGACAGTTTATGTCAACATGGCTTCGAACGGCGAGATTACAAGCAAGGTCGTAACAGACTGGCTTCATACCGACAAGGCTCAGACCTATATCGACGACAAGACCGACCTTTCCGATATAAAGAATGTTAAATCCAACGTTGAACCCGTTAAGAACAAGGACGGTTCATATCGCTGGAACATGGAATCAACCGACCTCTACTACAGAGGTACAACGGATAAGGAGCTTCCCGTAAACTTCAAGATAACCTACTACCTTGACGGCAAGGAGACCGAAGCAAAGGATATCGCAGGCAAAAAGGGTCAGGTCAAGATGGTAGTTACCGTTAACAACGAGTCCAAAAAGACCGTTAAGGTCAGCGGTAAAGATACAACAATCTATACTCCGTTCATCGTTGCAGGCGGAATGATTCTCCCGGAGGATAATTTCTCAAATGTTACCGTTGAAAACGGCAAGACCATCGGCGACGGTACAAAGGAAATTGCACTCATGGTCGGTGCACCCGGACTCAAGGAGAGCCTCAACCTCAGCGATGAGATGCTCAAGCAGCTCGGCGATTTCAACTTCTCAAACACTTACACAATTACGGCAGACACGGAAAAATTTGAGCTTTCAAACATGATTTTTGCCGTTCTTCCCCTCTCGGCTATCGAGAGCAGCGTTGAGAACAACCTCCCGAACACCGTTTCCGATGTCAAGAACACACTCAATGAGGTTCAAGCGGTTATTGACAAGTTCAACAGCATGAATGCAACAGAGCTTATCAACAAGCTCTTCTCAAACACGGATAACCTTACGGAGCTCGCCTCCTCTGTTTCCGATGTTACAAAGCTTTATAACGACAACAAGGCTTTGCTTGACGTACTCGAAAAGTACATGACAAAGGAAAATATCGCAGCAATTGAAAAGCTCATTGCCGATACCGATGACACAGATCTTGAGCAGGTCGCAAAGCTTCTCAACAATCCCATTCTTCAGAAGTTCTTTAAACAGCTCCCGACACTTTCAAAGGATATGGAAAACGTAATGCCTATCATCACCGGACTTTCAGCGGATATGCAGAAGCCCGAGGTTCAGAAGGCTCTTAAGAATCTTCCGCAGACGATTGAAACACTTAAGAAGCTCAAAACAACGATCGACAAGAATCAGGATTTGTTTAACACCCTCGGCGAAACTCTTGATGACGACACAATCGCATCACTCAAGGGCATCATGAGCTCACTTGATAAGATTATTTCCGAGAATGACCTTGAAGCATATGCAAAGCTTGCCGACAATGCCGACGATCTGATTGCTCGCGCAAAGGCATGGATCGAAGCAGGTCAAAAGTACGACATCTTCACAACAAAGGGTGCCGCTTCAAGCACATCGGTAATGTTTGTTTATGAGACAGCCGCTGTTTCCGCTCCGAGTGAGGAGGTTAAGGAAGAGGCAGAGACTGTTGAAGAAAATGCAATTCTTAAATGGTTCAAGAATCTTTTCAAGAAAGATAAATAATCCGGCAGACGCAGAAAAAGCCTCACGAAGTTTTCGTGGGGCTTTCGTTTTGTACACTCTCAAAAATAATATCCGCTATTGCCTCGGCGTTCTCGTCGAGGCTTTTATCAAAGCTTTTATTATCAACCTCGTTTGTAACGAAACCGACTTCGAGAAGAATCGACGGCATATTTGTATTGGAATTGACATAGTAATTGTTTCCGCTTGAGTTGCGATAACCCTTTTTCACTCCCCTGTTCGGCAGACTCGAAATGTCACTGAGCGCCTCAACCAGCTTTTGCGCGGTCTCCTCTTCGTTGCCCTTCGGCTCCTTTGCTATCCACGCCTCAAAGCCCGATCCCGAAGCCGAACTGTTTCTATGTAATGACAGGAAAAAATCACATCGTTTTCTGTTTGCTAATTTGCAGCGCTCCTTAAGCGTAATATCGGAATCGTCCTCACGAGTCAAAATAACCTTTATTCCCTTTGCCTCCAGCCTGTCTTTCACCTTGAGCGTCAGGCGAAGATTATCATCCTTTTCGAGCCTTGCACCGCCCGTTGAGGTTGCGCCGACATCGTCGGCACCGTGACCTGCATCAAGGCAGACGGTTTTGACACTTTCATAATGCTCCTCAACCACGCCCGACAGGAATTTGACCGCCACAAGAAAGCTTGTCAGAACAAGACACACGGCAATAACAGCCGTAATTCCCGTTTTTCCCTTCAATATATTCATTTTTCTCCCTCTTTTTTGTTACTTTCTAAAAAAAACAATTGACTTTTTCCATGTTTGGTAGTATATTGGAATAAGTATATGTTTACGGAGGCTGAAATAATGCTCGATAAAAATTTCAACCCGTCTCTGCGATTCATGGTCGTCAGCGACATTCACATTAAGGATGAAGAGTGCATTGAGGAACAGCGCTTCGCTTCTGCTCTGAAATATGCTTATTCTATTGCTCAAAGCTCCGAGAATTACAAAAAGCTTGATGCAATCGTCATTGTCGGCGACTTTGCAAACTCGGGAACGGAAATTCAGATGCAAAAGGTCAGGAACATTCTTGATGCAGGCGTTGATTATGACGAAACACAGATTATATCCTCGTTTGCAAGCCATGAAACAAACAGCTACGGTACCGAGGTTGCGACCGAAAGAATGAAACGTATTCTCGGTCAGAATCCCGATCAACACAAGATCATCAACGGCTTCCATTTTGTCTCCATCTCACCGTCACGCAGTTGTAACTATGATGACGGCAAAAAGGCTTGGATGGCACGGGAGCTTGCTTCTGCCGCAAAAGATGACAGAGCTAAGCCGATTTTCGTATTTCAGCATCCTCACAACACCAACACGGTTTACGGAAGTATTCTTTGGGGTGAGGACGAGCTGATAACAACCTATATGAACTATCCCCAGATAATTCATTTCTCCGGTCACTCCCACGCTCCGATAAATGACCCAAGGTCGATTCATCAACAGCATTTCACCTCGCTCGGCACGGGTACGCTCAGCTATTTTGAGATGGATGAGTTCGACAAAATTACAGGTTCAATACCCGATAACAAAGAAAATGCAGCTCAAATGCTCATTGTTGAAGCTGACGCAGACAACAGAGTAAGGGTTTATCCCTTCGATGTTCTGACAGGTCATTTCTTCCCACAGGTGCGTAAAATCGACACTCCGAGCGATATAAGCTCCTTCATATACACCGCCGAAAGATATAAGACAAAGGTTGTCCCCTATTTTGCCGATGATTCGAAACTGACGGTTTCCGATGTAACCGACACATCGTTTAAAATAGAATTTGATCAGGCAAGAATTGACGAGGATTATGTCGACTGTTATGATATTGTGCTCAAAAATGCAGACGGCTTTGTCATCAGACATTTAAGTATATGGTCGGAATATTATTTTTATGATATGCCTGAAAAAAGATCTTACGTATTCACCGATCTTGAACCAAAAACAAAATACACGGTAACTGTCAAGGCGTGCGGCTTTTGGAACAACATTTCCGAAAACAGCCTTGATGCGGATATAAAAACATTATAACAACACGGGAGGGGTCACCAATGTCAAAATTCAAAGCGTTTCTCAAGCGCAAGGACATCGAATTTTCCGCCAAAAGATACGGAATTGATGCTCTCGGCGCAATGGCGCAGGGTCTTTTTGCTTCCCTGCTTGTCGGCACAATTCTTTCAACGATAGGAACTCAGTTTTCTATTGAAGCACTTGTAACAATCGGCGATTTTGCATCGGCAGTCAAGGGCTGCGCAATGGCAATTGCAATCGGCTTTGCCCTCAAAGCTCCGCCGCTTGTTCTCTTCTCGCTCGCAACCGTAGGCTATGCCGCAGATAAGCTCGGCGGTGCAGGCGGTCCTCTCGCAGTATTACTCATTACAATAGTAGCCGCCGAATTCGGCAAAGCCGTAAGCAAGGAAACAAAGCTTGATATTCTTGTCACTCCCGTTGTAACGATCGGTCTCGGCTGTGTGCTCTCAATGCTCTGTGCACCGTATATAGGCAAGGCGGCAAGTGCAGTCGGTCACGCTATAATGTGGGCAACCGAGCTTCGTCCGTTCCTGATGGGAATTATTATTTCGGCTATTGTCGGCATTGCGCTCACCCTACCGATAAGCAGTGCCGCAATTTGTGCTGCTCTCGGACTTACGGGTCTTGCCGGCGGAGCCGCTCTTGCAGGCTGCTGTGCTCAGATGATAGGCTTTGCCGTCATGAGCTTTCGTGAGAACAAATGGGGCGGACTTGTTTCGCAAGGTCTCGGCACAAGTATGCTTCAAATGGGCAATATTGTTAAGAATCCCCGAATTTGGATTCCGCCGACTCTCGCCTCGATGATTACGGGACCGATAGCAACCTGCATTTTCAAGCTTGAAATGAACGGAGCAGCGGTTTCTTCGGGTATGGGCACATGCGGACTTGTTGGCCAGATAGGCGTTTACACCGGATGGGTCAATGCCATTGCCGACGGCACAAAGGCAAGCATCACCGCCTTTGACTGGATAGGTCTTGTCCTCATCAGTTTCGTCATTCCGGCTGTCCTCTCATGGGTTTTCTGCCTTATCCTTAGAAAAATAGGCTGGATAAAGGAAAACGACCTCAAGCTTGACCTTTAATAAAGCAAAAAATTCAGCGGCCGCAATTGCGACCGCTGTTGCTTTATACATATGGATATATCAAGAAAAGCGGCCATCGTTTGATGACCGCCGTTAATTATTTACAGAATTTTGGACTCACACCTTTTCATATTACTATGAGTTATGATTAAGTGTACATGTCACTCACTCTCTTCTGAGTAAATTTTGTTTAGTTTAAAGCTTTAGTGAAACATCGTACTCACTCTTTCAATTTATTAACCGGAAGAAGCTTTACGTTTTCATCGGACTCACTCTCTCTGAAAAAATTTAGTTCAACTTAAACTTTAATAAAACATCTTAACTCACTCTCTCAATGTTAATCGGGAAAGATTTAACTGTTCTTTGGACTCACGCTTTCTTAATAGATTTTGATCTGAGTTTAAGTCTTAAAGAAACATTGCACTCACTCTCTCAATTTAATTGATGAAGAAAATCTTACCTATGCCTTTGGACTCACGCTTTCTGTTAGTTATTTGGCATATTGCCTGGTATTGTTATCTCTTAACGAGATTCAATTAACTGTTCTTCGGACTCACGCCTTTTCAAGTTATTTTTTGTTATTTTGAAGCTTTAATAAAACATCTTACTCACTCTCTCAAGTTTATTTGATTTCAAAATAAGATTTTATTAAATATCTTCTTACTTGATACTAAGAAGGATTTTATTACCTGTACATTTCAACTCACTCTTTCAATCTTTATGGAGGGGTAAATTAACTGTACTTGATACTCACCTTTCCTTGGATTATTCGGTGATTTGAGCTTTCATGCTCTCCTTCTATGTCATGTGGGCGTTCCCACTACTCCGCGATGCCGGGTGTTTAAAATCTTTACTGTTTATCAATTATTCATTTGGCTTTGTCGTGCCCTCTTATTTCAGATTTAACAGAACCGGATGGCGGCCATATTAAATTGTGTTTCATCTATCGTGTTCATTGGACTCGCCTCCCTTTCATTTTATTTGGGAAACCTTGGCTTTTGTTGATTTATTTTTTGTTGTTTCCCTTTGTTCATCTATATATTAGCACGCGTTTTATCGTTTGTCAATAGTTTTTTTAAAAAATATTGAAAATTTTTATAAAATTTGACTTAATTGCATTTTCACTTGACTATTGCCCGATTTGCGGTTAAAATATATTTATATGAAAACTACACGGAGGACGCAAAAATGGCTGAGGAATACAATCCGGACATCGTCAGCGTAGTTGACGAGAACGGCGAAGAACATATTTTTGAAGAGCTTGACAGAATCGAAACAGATGATGCGCGTTACGTTGCCCTTCTCCCCGTCTATGACGACGCTGAGGATATCCTTGAGGATGACGGCGAAATAATCCTTCTCAAGGTTGAAGAAGAAGCAAACGGAGACACATATCTTTGCCCGATAGAGAATGCGAAGGAATTTGACGAGATTCAGGCAATATTCGAGGAAAGACTTCAGGATCTTTTTAACGAAGACGAGGAATAATAAGAAGCAAAACAAAGCCCTGCCTTGTTCGATAACTTACGGTCCATATTAACCCTACAACTTTATCTAAGGGAGCTCGGCTCCGTGCACGGATTGCAGACCTCCCGGCTTTTGCCGGACGTTGGGAGCGAGAACTGTATGGGAGGTTCCCACCTGCTTTAAACGCAGGTTACTATCGACCGTATCCGGCTTGGCGGGGTTCAAAAACAAAGGTGATTTAATTGATAAGAGTTGTCAGAGCAAACGTGCTTGACATTGTTCCGTTGGAGGTTGGCTTTATCTATGCTCAAAAGACACGGCTTTCAAACGGTCAGGACACAGTTGCTTTTTATGTATATGACCAGGACGGCGACAGAACGCTGCCTGTTAAAATAAAAACTTATCTCGAGGCAAAATTCGGGTTTCAGTACCGTGAAATTGCAAAAAAACTCGGTAACTACATAGCCTGCGATTCAGCCGTGCTAAAAAGCAACGGCGTTGTTACACTGTTTGACGACGGGAACATGAATATTTTTGACTCTAACGGCGACATAGCAATGCAGGAAAAGCTCGTTTATCAGAACTGCCCTATCAGAAGCCTTGCCCTTGACGGAACGTGTTTCTGGTGCGTTGTGCCGGACAGAAATTCAATCGTAAAATTCTCCCCTATTGAAAAGAGAGTTCTTTTGAGAATCGGCGGCGGCGCATCGGTCGCATTCAGACGTCCGATCTCCGTTTTCAAAAACAAGGACAAGCTTTTTGTTTGCAATGAGGCCACCAATGAGATAAGAACAATAAGCCTGAAAGATTATTCTGTAAATGACTATATGAAATTCAAAGAGCCTCTGAAGAAGTATTTCAAGGTTGGTTTTTTTGAATATGTTGTCCTTGATTCGGGAGTTTACTGCCTCGAGGAAAGGGATAAATAATCTGAATACAAAACCGTACATATATGGAAAGAAGCACCTAAAGAAAAGGCGCTTCTTTTTTATTTTTGAGGTTATCATAATATAGGTGATATTATGGATAAAATCAAAGAATATTTTGTTGTTTTTGCCTCGGGAGGAATAATCTACAGTCTTATTGAGGTTGTTTTCCGCGGTTTTACTCACTGGACAATGACGCTGACCGGCGGAGCTGCACTGCTGATTATTTACATCACTAACATAAAAATCAAAACGAAAGGTCTTATAGTCCGCTGTCTTGCAGGCTGCGCGATAATCACATCGCTCGAATTCATTGTCGGCTGTATTGTCAACCGAGGGCTTCACATGAAGGTTTGGGATTATTCCGGGGAAAAATACAACGTGCTCGGTCAAATATGTCCGCTTTTCTCTGTCCTGTGGTTCTTACTCTGTATTCCCGCTACTCTGCTCTCCTTCTTTTTCCGCCGACGTTTCGGTGAATACAGATGATTTGATATTTTTGAATTCCTCGCTGAAATCGGGATTTGTGAGCGAAGTATAAGAGAAAAATGCCACGCCGCCGTAGTTATCCGTTGCCTTCGCGACGGATATTTCTTTCTCTATTATGCCGTTTCCTGCGTCAAACTCCTCGTCGCTGTCGTTTATTTTGTACGCCGCAATTCCGTATATCATTCTAACGGCCCCTATTGTATCCAGCTTTGACCAACTGTCGCAGGCCTTATCAAACGGTACCGCCTCGTCCTCAAAGCCGTAATAAAGCTGAGGAATAATCCAGTCACAATATCCGCGCTCTGAGCACCAGCGTTCAACGTCAGCATACTCCTCCTCATAGTTGTTGTTGATATTTCCTGCCGGGCTGATCGAGAAAACGCAGTCCTTGTTCTCACTCTTGACTGCCGTATACATCTGAGAAACGAACGAGGAAATCATTTCAAGACGCCATTTGTCGTGAAACAGCTTGCCGCCGCTTTTCTTATAATCGTCGTAGTAAACCTTATCCACGCTCTCGTCGGTTGAGGGATAGAAATAATCGTCAATATGTATTCCGTCAACATCATAGTTTTTGATAATTTCACGCACGCCGTCGATTATCAGCTTGTGATTATCCGTCGAGGCGGGGCAAAGATACAGACCGCCGTCCGCAGTTACGACGCGTTTTTTCGTCTTTTCGTCGCTCAAAAGAATTTTTGCCGGATTCTTTTTGCTTAGCTTATCAAGATCGGTATCAAACGACACCCTGAACGGATTTATCCATGCATGAAGTCCGATTCCCCTCTCATGGGCCTCTTCAACCATAATTTCAAGAGGGTCATAGTATATCGGATCTCCCTGATACCCCGTCAGATATGCCGACCAGGGAAATATATCCGACGGATACATTGCGTCGCAAAACGGCCTGACCTGCACAAAAGCAGTGTTTATGCCAAGCTTTGCGCAGTTATCAAACATCTCTCTGATTTTCTCTCTGAATGATGCTTCGTCACCGCCGTCCGAATCCTTCATGGAAAGTTCGTTATATGATATCCATACAGCGGAAATCTCCTTGCCGCCGGGCTTTTTGCTCTTTTGCGATTTGTCAGGAATTGTGCAAGAGGTAAGCATCATCATTGCAAGCAACAAACATATTATACGCTTCATATTATTTCTCCGTTGCGGCGTATCGGCCTGCCACCAAGCCGCTCGCCCATGCCCATTGAAGATTGAAGCCTCCGCAAATGCTGTCCGTATCGAGCACCTCTCCGGCGCAGAACAGCCCCTTTACAAGCTTTGACTCCATGGTTTTTCTGTTAAATTCGGTAACATCCGCACCGCCGACGCTTATTTGAGCATTTTTGAATCCCATAGTGCCCGTTACCGTGAAATCAAGGTTCTTTGCTGTCTTTATTATTTCCGTTATTTCTTTTTTCCCGAGTTCACCGAGCGGAGTGAGACTGTTAATACCCGCTCTTTTGAGTATATACCTTCCGAGAGCCTTCGGTATCATACCCGAAAGCGCGTTTTCAATCGGAGTTTTCTTATCAAGCGAAAGTAAAAATCTTTCCGCTTCGTCCGTTTCGCACCTCGGCAAGGTGTCAATAAAGCAGTTATACTGTCCGTTCTTTACACTTCGGCTTATATCCATTATTGAGATTCCGGAAAGGCCGTAATCGGTGAACAGAACCTCTCCTTTTGCATTGTCAATCGGCTTAACGCCTTGTCGGAGACTGACATTTGCCTTGGCTCTCACACCCTTGAGAGATTTTGTGTTTTCTTTAGTTGTGAGCTGAACAAGTCCGGGATAAACCTCGGTTATGTGATGACCGAGCGATTTGAGCAAACCATAGCCGCTGCCGTCGGAACCCTGCGACGCAGAGGCACAGCCGCCCGTGCAAATGATAACCTTTTTAGCAACAAGCTTTCCGACGGTGAAAATGCCGTTTTTCTTTTCGATTTTTTCAACATGACTGTCGCATATAAGCTCCACGCCGAGCCTTTCCGCCTTTGAGCGGAGAGCGTCAAGCACCGACGAGGCCGTATTGCTCATCGGGTATACCCTGCCTTCGCCGTCGGCAACGCACAAAAGGCCGATTGAGCGAAAGAATTCAATCACCCTTTCAGGAGGAAACTCATTCAGTGCAGCCGAAACAAAATCGGGATTTGTGTAGCTGTCTGCAGCAGCGTTAAGGTTTGAAAGATTGCACCTTCCGTTGCCCGTCGCAAGGATTTTTTTGCCGACCTTTGGCATCGCATCCAATGCGGCAATGTTAAGCTTACGATCGGTTTGCTTGGCGCTTATCGCCGCTGCAAGCCCCGAAGCACCCGCTCCGATGATTATTATGTCGTAAATCATTTTACCGTCTCCGTAAATTTTATGATTTATTCTATCATATTTTGCTTGTCTTATCAATATGATTTTATCGGAGGGACGCAAAATGATTTTAGATATTTTTTCAGACACGGACAGAATACACAGTTACAATAAGGATCTCACGCAAGCAGCCGAAAATATAAGAATCCTGCTTCAGGGTACATATGCACGTTTTAACGAAGCGACCGATCCGCTGATAATCGAGGCCTTGATTTACAGAATGAAAGAACTTGAAACTCAGTACAGCTTTCTTATAAAAAAAGCGAAGCTTGAAAGACTCTGCGGCGAGATAGGCTCAAAGGGTGATTTTGTATGAAGTATGCCTTGATTGCAGGAGTATGCATTATTCTGCTGATACCTATAATCGCGATGTTTAAGAAAGGCGCTTTTTTCAAATGCATTTTTCTCTCGGCATTTCAAGGCTTGGCAGCCCTGCTCGCCGTGAACTCACTCGGACTGCTGACGGGAGTAAGTCTCGCCGTGAATTGGTACACGGTTCTTGCCTGCGTCTGTCTCGGAATCCCCGCAAGCATTTCCATGCTGGTGTTAGATATTATTATGTAAAAAAAGCGTAGGCCTCTCATTTTGGAAAATCTACGCTGTTATATTTTATTCTTGTTTTATCTGCATGAGTGTATAATATTGTTTACGGTCTATCTTAAGTTTTCCTATTTAAACGTAGTGTGAGTTTATTTCACTCTGTGTGCTTTACGGATTTCTCACGTGGATCGGTGTAGGCATCGACCACTACTCTTCACTTTTAGCTTTTATCTCATATGAAACCCATCAGTCACAGCTCAAGGTCGTGACAGCTCCCCTACAGGGACGCCAAGAGAAATTTACGCTGCCTTAACACAACAAAAAGACCCCGACATATGTCGAGGTCTGATTATATTTATATGGACAATCAGTTGTTGTCGCCCTTCTTCTTGATGATGTCGTTAAGAATTACATAGAAATCCTCATCGTCAACTCCGCTCTTTGCCTGCGGCTTGGAGCTGTTAACAACCGGCGGCTCAATCGGAGCATTTGCAGAAGCAGCCGCTGTTGAACGAATCGGTGCACCTGCATTTGATGTTGACTTAAAAGTCGGGATAGAGCCAAAATCCTCTGACGGCTTTGCGTCAAAACCGGTAGCGATAACCGTAATGATAATCTCATCCTCAAGCTTGGAGTCAAAAGCAACACCCCATGTGATGTTTGCATCCGGATGTGCCTTCTCTGTGATGGATTCGCAAGCGTTTTCAATCTCTTCAAGACCGATATCCGGTGAAGATGTGATGCTGATGATAACTCCCTTTGCACCTGCGATAGATGTTTCGAGCAGCGGGCTTGATGTAGCCATATCGGCTGCCTGAAGGCTCTTGTCCTTGCCCTTTGCAGTGCCGACGCCCATGTGAGCATAGCCTGCGTCTCTCATTACGCTGCAAACATCGGCGAAGTCAAGGTTAACGAAGCCCGGAACCTTAATAAGCTCCGAAATGCTCTTAACGCCCTGTGAAAGAACCTCGTCTGCTACGAGGAATGCCTCTGAAAGAGTCTTGCAGCGGTCGCTGAGGAGCTTAAGTCTGTCATTCGGGATAACGATGAGGCTGTCAACGTTCTCTGAAAGACGTGCAATACCCTGCTCTGCGAGCGTGCTTCTCTTCTTGCCCTCAAACTTAAAGGGCTTTGTAACAACACCGACTGTAAGAACGCCCATTTCTTTAGCGATCTCGGCAATTACGGGAGCTGCACCTGTACCTGTGCCGCCGCCCATACCTGCGGTGATAAATACCATGTCTGTTCCCTTGAGGATCGAGGAAATTTCTTCTCTGCTCTCCTCGGCTGCCTTCTCGCCAACCTCGGGACGTCCGCCGGCGCCCTGTCCTCTTGTGGACTTCTCGCCGATCTGAATTCTGTGAGTTGCCTGGGAATTGACAAGCACCTGCTTGTCCGTGTTAACTACGATAAACTCGGCACCCTGCATACCCTGAGCGATCATTGTGTTGACAGCGTTTCCGCCGCCGCCGCCGACGCCTATAACCTTGATCTGAACGGTGCTCTCGAAATCGTTATCAATTTCAAATGCCATTTTTAAAACCTCCGTTTTGTAAGTCATATTTACTCCAAGTTTTACACATCTGTTATGATATCATACTTTTTTATCAATTTCAAGACTAATATCACGAAAACAGGCAAAAATATCGGATTTTTTTCAGTTTTCGCAAGCTATGACCTCATACATTTATCCGTCATACTTTTTCTGCCTTAAAAAAGCGGATTTTCCTCAATTTATTCTTCCTCAGCCGTGTCCTGTGCCGTTGTATTCTCTTCTTCCGACTCGGTTTCCTCTTCCGGAACGGTCGTTTCTTCTTCGCCGTCCGTATTGTCTGCCTCTGCGGTTTCGGCCTCGGGCTGCGTTGTTTTTTCTTCAGCGGAAACAGGTTTTGTTGTTGCGGCAGCGGTTGTCTTTTCGAGCGTTTCAAGCGGCTCTACATAGACTTTTTTCACTATTGAGAGATTGATTTCACCGATTTGATTCGGGTTGTTTTCGTCCTCCTGTGCAATTACCTTTTTTGCCTCTTTGAGCTTATACTCAATATCGCTGTCATCGCCGAGATAAAGTCTGTATCTGCTCTGATATTCAAGATAGATATTCTTTTGATCGGAAATGTCAATGCCCGTTATGTTCTTTATGTCCGCACTCTTGATAGCGGCGCAGATATTGTCATAAAGCTTTTTTTCGGTTTCGTCGGCAAAGCCTATAACCTCTCCCGGCTTGGCATTTATTTTGTTCTTCACGGTCAAAAGCGTAAGTCCGCTGTTTTTAGGCTTATCTTTTATGATTTCAAGTACTTTTCCGTTTGAGTCGGCTATCGCATATCCGTTGACGGTCTTAAAAATCAAAGCCGCTTTACCGTCCTTTACCGTGAAAGTAATTTTTCCGCTTATGCTTTTGCTTATATCGAGAGAAAAAATATAAGGAAGTTTTTCCTCAGTCCTCGCTTTAACCTTTTCCCAGTCGGTTGTTATCATATTGTCACCGACCTCAACGCCCGCGGCATCAAGTATCTGTTCGGCCTTGTAATGAGTTCCTGCCTTGGCGACCTTTATTTCACTGACGTTAAACAGCACAGTCACCGAAAGCACGGCAAAGACTGCCGCAACGGCAACAACCGCAATAATTCCCGTAAGAATTCTGCGGTTACGAGTTACCTTTTTCAGTTTTTTTTCGTACCGCTCCCTCATCTCCGGTGAAAGGGCAGCGATCTGTCTTGCTGTCAGTTTTTTCATTGTCAGTCAATCCTTTTTATTTTTGCTCCTATATAGTCAAGGCTCTTTTCGAGCGCTTCATATCCTCTGTCGATAAAATGAATATTTTCAACGGTTGTTCGTCCCTCGGCGCATAGTCCGGCAACGGTCAGCGCCGCACCTGCTCTCAGATCATGGGCGCAAACCGATGCTCCCTGCAATCTTCCGACACCGTTGACAACGGCAATTTTATCATGGACGCTTATATCCGCGCCCATTCTGTTAAGCTCGCCTGCATGACGAAAGCGGTTTTCAAATATATTCTCGCAAATCACGGTTGTTCCGTCGGCAACAGCCGCCATAGCCATTATAAGAGCCTGACAGTCCGTCGGGAATCCCGGATATGGCATTGTCCTTATTGTGCCCGTTGCGCAAAGACGTCTCGGTGATATTATTCGCAAACGGTTCTGTGACGCGGTTATTTTGCATCCGCTCAGCTCAAAGCATTGCATTATCGGCACAATGTGACCGGGTACAACATCGTCGAGCAGAATATCCGAACCCGTCACCGCTGCCGCAGCCATGTATGTGCAAGCTGCAATTCTGTCCGGCATAACGGTGAACTGCGTACCGTGCAGACGTTCGACGCCCTCAATATAGACCGTGCTCTCCCCTGCTCCGCTTATCCTTGCGCCGCAGGAATTGAGAAACATTGCAAGGTCAACTACCTCCGGCTCTCTGGCGGCGTTTATTATTGTCGTCGTTCCCGAACAGCGTAATGAAGCGAGCATAATATTCTCGGTTGCTCCGACGCTCGGAAACGAAAGTGCAATTTTTGCTCCCTTCACCTTTTGACATTTGCACGAGATGTGCCCGAATTCCTCGGAAAGACTCACGCCGAGCTTTTCCATTGCAAAAAGATGCAGATCAATCGGTCTCATTCCGATATCACAACCGCCGGGAGCGCAGATATGAGCCTCGCCCGTCCGTGTGATCAATGCGCCGAGAAAAACAATTGACGAGCGCATTTCACGCATAAGCTCATCGGGAATACCGTTCAATTTTATTCTGCCGCTGTCTACCGAAACGGAATTTCCGCTTCTGTGCACCTCACAGCCGAGTGATTTTAAAATATTCAGTGTTGAGTCAATATCCGTAAGCGACGGACAATTATGTATCACGCACGGTCTGCCGACGGCAACGGTTGCCGCAAGAATCGGGAGTGCGCTGTTTTTTGCACCCTGCACCTTCAGTCTGCCGCCGAGCTTCCTGCCGCCCTCAATAATAAAGCGTCCCATATATCGCACCCTTTCGGAAAATATCAATCTGTTCTCAGTTTATGATACTTTCCGAAAAGTGTTAATTTTTTACTATCTTACAAACGCACTCCGTTATGCGCTGCGAAGCGTCAAGTATAGCCATGGCTCTTGCGTTTTCGCCCATCTTTTTAAGGCGTTCGGGCTTTGAGAGAAGCTTTTCAACCTCTGAAAGAAGTCTTTCGCCCGTGAAGTCCTTTTCCTCAATCAGAATTGCGGCATCTCTGTCGGACATTGTTTTTGCATTATAATACTGATGATTTTCCGCCGCATACGGATAAGGAACAAGTATTGACGGCTTGCCGAGAGCCTGTATTTCGCTCAGTGAGCTTGCTCCGGCACGGCAGACAACCAGATCAGACGCCGCCAGACAGCGATCCATATCGTTTATATATTCTCTGAGCATTATCTGCGGATTGGCATTAAGGTCAACGTCCTTGCCGATGTCATCAATCATTGAGGCGCCTGCCTTGCCCGTGGCATGCAGATAATAACAATCTTTCTTTTCAAATCTATGGAGTATGAGATATTTAACAGCTTCGTTAATTGCCCTTGCGCCGAGACTGCCGCCCATTGAAAGAATAAGCGGACGTGAATCAAGCTTCATTTCGGCTCTTGCAAATTCCTTGTTTGCAGAGATAATCTCTCCTCTTATCGGGAGACCGGTAACGACGCACGGATTTTTCGGTTTAAGAAGCTTTTCTGCTTCGGGAGCGGTCAGCATTACAACATCAACCTTTTTTGCGAGGTTTTTATTTGTAACACCGGGGAAAGCGTTCTGCTCGTGTACGGCGGTCGGAATCCCCATTCTCGCCGCAACGCTGAGCACGGGTCCGCTGACATAGCCTCCGAATCCTATAACAACGTCGGGCTTGAAGTCCTCAATAATCTTTTTCGCCTGACCTTCTGATTTAAAAAGCAAATTTACCGTTTTTATATTGTGCTTAAGTCCTTCAAAATTGAGCTCACGGCTGAAGCCCTGAATCTCAATCGTTTTAAAATCATATCCTGCGGCGGGAACAAGCTGAGCCTCCATTCTGTCGGCAGTGCCGACAAAAAGTATCTCCGCCTTGGGATAGTTTTCTCTTATGTAGCCTGCAACGGCAAGCGCCGGATTGATGTGACCGCCCGTGCCGCCCGTTGCGAATAAAATCTTTTTTCCGTTAAGCATCTGTTTTCGCCCTCTTTTTTCTGTCGCCCGACCTTGAAACCGCAAGCACTATTCCCATTTCAACAAGCTGCATGACAAGCGCCGTACCGCCATAGCTGAAAAACGGGAGTGAAATGCCCGTGTTCGGCATAAGATCCGTTACAACCAGGATATTTAATATAGTCTGCAAGCCGACCTGAAGCGAAATTCCGAGAACGAGCAGACGTTCAAACATGCTCTTTGCTCTTGAAGCGATTACAAAGCCCCTGAAAACAAGTGCGGCAAAGAGAAGTATGATGAGCACACTGCGGAAAAATCCCAGCTCCTCACCGACGATTGCGAAAATAAAGTCGTTCTGCGGTTCGGGCATATAGAGGTATTTCTGCCTCGAATTGCCGAGACCGAGGCCGAAGAATCCTCCCGAGCCGAGGGCAAACAGCGATTGGTTCGTCTGCCAGCGGGTATCCGTATCCTCGTAGTCCTTATGAATAAACGAATCAATTCTTTCCGCCTGATACGGGTCGAGGATTTTATCTCTGAACAAAACAACAACGGCTATCAAAACTATGCCTGCCGTTATGCCGAGAATGAACCATCGGTTATCGACACCGCCGAGATAAAGCATACAAATGCCGATAAGCATTATAAGAATTGTACATGAAAGGTGCTTTTCAAGGTAGATAAGCACACAAAGAAATCCGAGCAGTCCGAAAAGGACAAGAGCGAACCACCATTTTGTTTCGATCTGATGTCTGTATTTTTCAAGAAGCCATGCGAAGGTCATTATAATACCGAGCTTCGCAACGTCGGAGGGCTGGAATACTATTCCGAGCTTCAGCCAGCGTCTGAATTCCTCCTTGCCGTCGAGACGGTACGGATGAATAAGAACAAGAATAAGCAGGATAAGCGATATCGCCGCAATAACAGGCGTGGCTTTTTTTATAAGCTCTGGATTGATTTTTGAAATAGCAAACATGAGCGCAACGCCCACAAGAGCGAATCCGAGCTGACGCTTGATATAATACGTTGCATCGTAGCCCGTCGCAGCGTCGTATTTTGCGCTGATATAACTGGCGGAAAACATCATCACAAGTCCGATAGTCAGAAGCATCAGAACAAGCACCATATAAACGATATCGAATCCGCCGCCGATGAACACGTCCAAACCGAACAGTCTGAACCTGCCTTTTGATTTTTTTTCGGTTGAGGCTGCGGCATTTCTGCCTGCCGTCTGTCTGAGCTGTTCGGATGACATTTTCCGTATCCCCCTTTGTTTTGTTTAGGTTTATTTTTGTTTTCTCTTGAACCAAAGCTCCCCTGCATGGAGCGTCAAGGATAGGTTTTTGCTGATATTTTTACCTCGAAAATCCGCCGTAATACATCAAAAGAACACCGATTATTCCGCCGACAAGGTTGACTGTGCAGAACACCGTGTCAATCTTCTTCTCGCTCCAGCCGCCCATCTCAAAATGATGGTGAATGGGAGCCATTCTGAATATTCTCTTGCCGTGAGTTATCTTGAAATATCCTATCTGAATAACGTCCGAAAGGCCTTCGATAAAATAAATAATACCTGTCAACATAAGGATTATCGGGCAATCAAAAGCATATGCAATTGCAACGACGAGTCCGCCGAGGAACATTGAGCCTGTATCGCCCATGAACACCTTTGCCGGATATCTGTTCCACACAAAGAAGCCTATGCAGCCGCCGAGAAGAGCGGCGGAAACTATGCCGATTCCGAAGGCCTTGTGCACAACAGCCATAATGATAAAGCTGATTGCCGCCGTAGCTGTAACTGACGAGCAAAGTCCGTCAATTCCATCGGTGAAGTTGACCGCATTTATTGCGCCGTAGAGTACGCAGACGCCGAGAATCCAGAACCAAATGCCAAGCGAAACATTGCCGACAAACGGAATGAACATATACGGGTCCTTATCCATCGCCAGATAGAGGCTTGTAAGATAAGCGGCGCAGATTATGAGCTGAAATATAGTTTTCTGGATAATCGAAAGACCGAGATTGCGTTTTTTTACTACCTTTATGTAGTCGTCGGCAAAACCGACTGCGCCGAACATCAGCGCCATAATAAGTCCTGCCCAAAGCTTCGTCTTTTCGCTTGAGTCAAGTCCCGCTCTGCTGACTGTCATCGAATAACAAACAAGCACAACGGCTGCGGAGCAAAATATTCCTATTATAAACATCAGTCCGCCCATTGTCGGTGTGCCCTGCTTTTTCTTGTGCCATTTCGGTCCGATATCGAGAATCGTCTGACCGAATTTGAGCTTATGAAGCCATGGAATAATCACATAGCCGAGCAGTGCGGTTATTGCGAATGCGCCGACCGCGCTGAGTATAAGTGCAAGATAGCTGTTCATTTGTTTCACCCGTGTCCTTTCAACCCTTTGAATTATTTTATTCTGCCGTAAAGGTCGTTTATAACATCCTCAAGCGCCATGCCGCGGCTCGCCTTGAAAAGAACCGCGTCGCCGGGCTTAAGCGTTTCAAAAAGCTTGTCGGCAAGCGCCTTCTTATCCGTGAAGCCATATACCTCACAAACACCGCACTCCCTCGCCTTTTCTGCCGAGGCAAGCGACCTTTCGCCGTAGGTCATAAAAACATCAACCTTTGCTTTTGCCGCGAGCAGACCTGCATTTCTGTGCGATTCCTCACTTATTGTGCCAAGCTCCAGCATATCGCCGAGAACCGCAATTTTTCTTTCCGCCTTCATCTCAGAGAGCATTTTCAAAGCCGCTCTTTGCGAATCGGGGCTTGCATTGTAGCAGTCCTCAATGAACTTTATTCCGTTAAGAGTCTTCATACGCTGTCTCATGCCGGATGGAGTGTACTTTGCAAGTCCTTTGACAGCCTCCTCGGCGGTGACGCCGAGCTGCACACCCGTTCCGAAAGCGGCAAGAGCGTTATATACATTATGTCTGCCGATAGTCGGAATAACGACATGCTGATTTTTTCCGTCATAAACTATATCAAATTCAGTGCTTTCATCGCACTGTTCAATGTTAACTGCTCTGAAATCACAGGTTTTATCGTCGATTCCGTAGTAAATTACAGGATGATTCTCAATAACCGCACCCGCAAGATAAGGGTCGTCACCGTTGAGAAGAATAGGACAGTTTTCACGGAGTCCGTCAAGAATTTCAAGCTTCGCCTTGAGGATATTCTCTCTTGAGCCGAGGTTCTCCATATGAGAAACACCTATATTGCTGATTATTGCAATTGTCGGCTCGGCAATGAGAGAAAGCTCGGAGATCTCTCCCCTGTTGCTCATGCCCATCTCGATAACTGCTGCCTGAGTGTCCTCATCCATTCTAAGAAGCGTTCTCGGCAGACCGATGTTATTATTCAGGTTACCCTCTGTCTTAAGCGCATTAAACTTCTCGTTGAGCACAAACCATGTCATTTCCTTTGTGGTCGTTTTGCCGACGCTGCCTGTCAGACCGACAACGGGGATATCAAATGTCGTTCTGTACCAATGAGCGAGTGCCATAAGAGCCTTGTGGGTATCCTCAACTCTGAGCATGGGGCCGTCTGCGTCAACATCGTGATGAACGATTGCCGCCGAAGCACCGTTTGCGAAAGCGGAAGCGGTGAAATCGTGGCCGTCAAAGTTTTCGCCCTTGATTGCGATATAAAGACAACCGGGCTTACAAAGTCTTGAGTCTATACAAACCTCTGTAAATTCCGCATCAATATTAAATGTTCCGCCGATGTGCTCGGCAATTTCTTTTAAAGTAAGCTTTTTCATTTTTCAAAATTCGCTCCGTTATCAAGTATTTGCTTCACGATTTCACGTTCGTCATAGTGTATCTTCTCCGTCCCGAAAATCTGATACTTTTCATGTCCCTTTCCCGCAATAAGAACCGTGTCCCCGGGTTTTGCTTCAACGAGAGCCTCTCTTATTGCCTGTGTTCGGTCGGTAATGCGGACATAGGAGTTTTTATCGAGTCCGCAGACAATATCGTTAATTATCGAATCGGGATTCTCGGTTCTCGGATTATCCGATGTAACAAAAACCTTATCCGAATATTTACAGGCAATTTTGCCCATTATCGGTCTTTTGGTCTTGTCTCTGTCTCCGCCGCAGCCGAATACGGTTATCAGTCTTTTGTCATATACTTTCCTGACCGTTTTAAGAACATTTTCAAGAGAATCCGGTGTATGTGCAAAATCAATAAGTATATTGATTTTCCTGTCATTCTTTATCTTCTCTATTCTTCCTCTGACCGTTTTCATATCGGCGACTGCCTTGACCGCCCTTTTCATGCTGACGTTCATCACCATGCCGACCGTCAGAGCCGCAAGAGAATTGTAAACCGAGAATTTGCCTATAACATTATATACTATATCATAGCTTCCGCTTTTTGACGTGAGCTTATACTCAACCCCGTCATGGTGAAGCCTGACTTTTTCTGCCATAACATCAGCGTCTGTGTCAATTGCATATGTTACAGTTTTATTCCTTGCATTCTTTTTCATAAACGGCGCATATTCATCGTCCGCATTTATAACGCAAATATCACTGCTTTGCATCAATATCGCCTTTGCTTCGGCGTAGCTTTCCATAGATTTATGATAGTCGAGATGCTCACGTGAAAGATTCGTATAAACTCCGATATCAAAATTTATTCCGTAAAGTCTTTTTTGAACCAAAGCCTGTGACGAGGCCTCCATTATGCAAACATCACAGCCTGCCATCTTCATCATATATAAATATCTGTGAAGCACCGACGGATCGGGCGTCGTATAATCGGCAGGATATTTTTCGTTGCCTATTGCAACTCCGACAGTGCCGACAACGCCGACCTTGTAGCCGTTCTCTTCAAGAATCTTTTTTATAATAAAGGCTGTTGTTGTCTTGCCGTTTGTGCCCGTTACGCCTATCATTTTGAGCTTTCTGTGACAGTTGCCGTAATAATTGGCACACATGAGCGCGTAAGCCTCTCTCGTATCATTAACGATTATGCTGTTTTTTATTCCCATGTCACGCTCACATATTACAACTGCGGCTCCTCTTTCGACAGCCCTGCGTGCATAGTCGTGTCCGTCATTTTTGTTTCCCTTTATACAAACAAAAGCGCTTGAATTCCTTACCTTTCTTGAATCGTCGGTCACGTTAGCGATTTCAGGATTAAGGGTGTAACCGTTTTTTATTTCAATTCCGTCAAGCAATTCCTGCAGCTTCATAGTTACCTCCGTTCAAAAACTGACATGCTGTATTGCCTTAATGATCCGAAACTCCCGATGTTGTTCTGAAATATACCGTTACGGTAGAGCCGTATTCTATTTCCGAATTTTTCAGTGAGCTTTGACGGTACGCTGTCATACTCTCATCGGACAGAGAATTTCCGGATACTTTAATATTTATACCCGCATTGATTGCGGCATAATTAGCTTCCGTTATCGTCATTCCCGTGAAATCGGGAACAACCGTTTTCAGCTTTTTCTTCTGCTCGTCGGTATAGAGAACAACAACTCCGCCCTGCGGAATATACTGTCCCGAAGCCGGCATCTGCGAAAGAACCTTGTCACCGTCACCGACGACACGAACGCTGAACTTATTATCCTCAAGAGAGGACTGAGCCTCGCCGACAGCCTTGCCCGTAACGCTCGGAACCTGGACATCAAGCAAAGCCTTCTCGGAATCGTTGTACTGACGCTCAATATTGAGATAAGTGAGCGTATTTTCGATAACCTCGCCTGCAACCGGGGCCGCAACCGCTCCGCCGCCCGTTGCTCCCTCGGGCTCATCTACAACGATAAGCACGGTAACCTGAGGATCGTTTGACGGTGCTACCCCGACAAAGGACGCCGCAACCTCGCCCGGTTTGTTCAGCTTGTCGGAAGTACCTGTCTTGCCGCCGACTCTGTAGCCCGCAACATAGGCATTTCTCGCCGTTCCGTTGAGAGCGACCTGCTCCATTGAAGCCATGATTTTTTCCGATGTTGATTCGGAAATGACCTGTCTCTTTTCAATCGGCTGTGTCTGAGAAACAACATTGCCCTCGCTGTCAAGAGTCTTGCTGACAACATACGGCTGCATAAGCTTGCCGTCGTTTGCGATGGCATTGACTGCCGTTATCATCTGTATCGGCGTGATCTGGAAGGACTGACCGAACGATGAGCTGGCAAGGTTTACCTTTGTCATTTTGTCCTTTTCAAAGTAGGTTACGCCTGCCTTCGGTGCGGTTTCACCCGGAAGGTCGATACCTGTTTTTTCGGTAAAACCGAAGGCTTCAAAATATTTATAGAAGGTATCAACGCCGAGTCGCTGACCGATGGTGATGAAATAGGGGTTACAGGAATTCATAAGACCCTCGGTAAGAGTCTGGGTTCCGTGACCTGCCGTGTTATGGCATGAATAGATTCTGTCTGCAACGGATATTGAGCCTGTGCAAGTGAACTTTTCGTCATATTTAACGGCGTTCTCCTCAAGTCCGGCAGCCATGGTTATAACCTTGAAAACCGAGCCGGGCTCATATGTATCCGTAAGCGCTCTGTTGTTCCACTGAGCGTACATTGCGTTTTTCTCCGCCTCGTCCTTTTCTGCGGTATCGGTAATTTTATTGAGCGACTCAACCGTTCTTTTGTCATAAACCGTGTACGGGTCGTTCGGGTCATAGTCGCCCTTGGAGGACATTGCAAGAATAGCACCGGTTTTAACGTCCATAACAATGCCCGTGCAGCTCGCCGCCTTGCTTGTTTCATAGCAGGAGAAAAGCGCATTTTCGAGATATCTTTGTATCGTTTCGTCTATTGTCAGGACAAGGCTCGTTCCCTGCTTTGCCTCATAAACGGACTTATACTCAATATCCTGTGCAACGGAGGAATTGCTCCTTGCTGAGATCACTCTGCCGTCAACGCCCGTCAGTGTGCTGTTGTAGTATTCCTCGATTCCGGAAAGACCGTTATTATCCGTTCCCGTGAAGCCGAGAATTTGCGAGGCAAGCGTCGAATAGGGATAGTAACGCTTAACGTCCTCGTCAATCATAACGATAGAGCCGAAGCTTTGCTCCTGATTGTCCTTATCAAGGAAAGTGCCCTTTATAAAGGCTTCCAGCTTATCCTTTGCTTCTTTTTCCACCTTGGTTTTGATGCTTACGCTGTTGTATTGCTTATATGATGCCTTATCTTCAAGATACTTTCTCGAAACGCCGAGAACGCTTGAAAGGGTCGAATACACCTTCTCCTGAGCCTGAGCCGGAATATCGGCAAAAGCGGTCGCGTTGAGAGAAATCTTCCAAGCCGAGGCACTCTGGGCAAGAACCGACATATTAGCGTCATAAATAATGCCCCTCTGTGCGGTTATCGCCGTATCGCTGAGCTGCTGAGTCTCCGCCTTTGTTTTGAAGAAATCTCCCTTGTAAAGCTGAGTATACGCCATGCCGAATATTGTGGCACCGAATCCGAGAATAATGATTATCGCAAGCAGGCGCATTGTTCTCTTTTGGAGATTTTTCATTATTATTTTTTTAGGTCTGAGAAAACCGTTTGTGCCTCTTTGCAACCCTATCATCCTTTCGCTCTTCATTTTTGCGCTGTACCCTTAAAATCACTCTAAGGGCGGATAAAAAATCCGCCCTCACCGTTCATATTATAAATATGTCTGATATCGTTTTTATATTCATTGATTCGTATCCTTCTGAGCTGACTTTGTGTTGTTATCATCCTCTGACATATCAAAATATCTTACCTGATAGCTTTCACGCTTAACCATGCCGAGCTTTGTCTGAGCATATTCCTCAATTTTATCCATTGACATAAGAGAGTTGAACTGCATCTGCAAGCGTACATTTTCGCTCTGTGCGGTTTTGAGAGCCGTTCTCTCGTCGGCAAGCTCGCTCTGATAATTTGTCAGCATTACTCTGCTGTAGATAAGCGAGCCGAGTATAAGCAATGCGGCAATGGCAATAATTCCTGCTCTGAGTGCAGCGATTCTGCTGGCTCTTACCTCTGTCTTTGCCTGTTCAAAGCTGATCGGCTTCGGATTGATTACTGTCGGGATTTCAATTTTTTTCTTTTTGCGTTCAACGGGAACGTATCCGTTTTTTGTATTATCGAACAAGTCGAGGTCAAGGGCCAAGCCGTCATTACGATTAGCCATATCCGTCAGCTCCTTTCAAAATTTAACGTCATTTTAATTTAATCTTTCTTATTTTTGTTTTATATCTTTTCTATTGCTCTGAGCCTTGCACTGTGTGCTCTGAAATTCTCCCCAACCTCGTTCTCCGTCGGTGCCTTCGACTTGAACGGGAGCTTACCTCTCGGCTTTCTGCCGCAGACGCAAACGGGAAATTCAGGCGGACAAATGCAGCCCTCACAGAATTTATTGAACTTCTTTTTAACTATTCTGTCCTCAAGCGAATGGAATGTGATTATCGCTATCCTGCCCGAGGGGTTGAGTGCCTCAAACATATCGTCAAGCGCACGTTCAAGCTTTTCAAGCTCGCCGTTTACCTCGATTCTCAGCGCCTGAAACGTCTTTCGTGCCGGGTGTCCGTCACGCTTGGCTTTCATAGGCATCGAAGCCTTAATTATATCAACAAGCTCAAAGGTCGTTTCAATCGGCTTCTTCTCCCTCGCCTTGACGATATTCCTTGCAATCGACGGAGCAAATTTTTCCTCACCGTAGGTGTAAATGATTTTTTGCAATTCGCTTTGTGAGGCGGTGTTTACAAGATCTGCGGCGCTCATGCCCTCCATGCTCATTCTCATGTCCAGCGGTGCATCCTTGTGAAATGAGAATCCGCGTTCGTCGGTATCAAGCTGATGTGAGCTGACTCCGAGATCCGCCATAATTCCGTCCACGCCGTCTATTCCGAGATTCTCGAGTATCGACGATATATTAACGAAATTGTCGTGAACAATCGTCACTCTGCCGTTATTTTTAAAACGCTCCTGCAAATTCGCGACAGCTTCGGGGTCTTGGTCAATCGCAATGATCCTGCCCGTCGTCAGTCTTTCGGCAACTGCGGCGCAATGTCCTCCGCCGCCTGCGGTGCAATCAACGTAAATCCCGTCGGGGCGAACATTGAGAGCGTCTATCGTTTCATTGAATAATACGGGGATATGCTTGAATTCACTCATCAGAACGGAACAACGAAGTCGGCAGGCTCGTCATCCTCTCTCATCATTGCGTCGAAGCGATCCTTCGCCCAAATCTCGGCTCTCTGACCGACACCGATGATAACGATATCACGGACAATGCCTGCTTTTTCGATAAACCTTGCCGGCAGAACAACGCGGCTCTGCGAATCCATCTCGCAATTCTCGCTGTTGAGAAAAATCGTTCTCTGAAGCTTAGTCCTGTCAACCCCGTCATTGACGAACAAAAGCTCGTTGGTAATTTCCTCCCACTGCTCCTCTCTGTAAATTCTGAGGAACTGCTCGCCGGGCTTGGCAAAGACGACAAACTCCTTGCTGCCGATCATATCTCTGATTTTCGGAGGCATAACTATTCTTTTTTTTGCGTCAAGAGTACGGTCATAATAGCCGTTGAACTGCATAAAAGCTGCCTCCTTTTCGAAAAATTCTTCCACTTCGTGGGTTTTATGTGTAAATTCACTCCACTTTTGTAACTTTATTATACAATACAATTTCCAAATGTCAAGAAAAAATATTGCACAAAAAGCTTAAATAATATTACAAATTGTTACAAAGCCGAAAACAACTCTTTTCTCAATCAAAAAGTATTGACAACAAACAAAAATATGTTTAAAATTCACTTGTGACTTTTCGCCGCAAATAACACACATTATAATTAAGGAATGATTAAATGAAGCTTTTTGTAAATCCCGATAAAATAATCGGCAAAATAAAGCCTATGAACGCCGTCAACAACGGCCCTGTGTACACCGAAAATGCGGATCAGAATCTGACCAATCTGCCCTATTTTAAGGAAGCTAACATACCCTATGCCAGAACTCACGATTCCTCTATCTGCTACGACTACGGCGGGGAGCACACGGTTGACATAATAAACATATTCACGGACTTTGATGCAGATCCTTACTCCCCCGAGTCCTACGATTTCACGCTGACGGATATGTATCTTGACAATATCGCGCGCTCGGGCGCCCGGGTGTTTTACCGTCTCGGCAACAAGATTGAGCACTGGCCGAAACATTACGGAATCATGCCGCCGAAGGATTTCAAGAAATGGGCGGTCATCTGTGAGCATATTATCCGCCACATGAACGAGGGCTGGGCAAACGGTCATCACAGAGGCATTGTTTACTGGGAAATCTGGAACGAACCTGATTTCAACAATAAATGCTGGACGGGCACTCCCGAGGAGTTTTTCGACCTCTTTGAAATCACGGCGAAACATCTTAAATCCTGCTTTCCCGAGATCAAAATCGGCGGTCCTGCCGTGTGTCGCTACAATGCAGACTGGCTGATTCCTTTCTTTGAAGAGATGAAGAAGCGTAATGTGCCGATGGATTTCTATTCGTGGCATTGCTACTCTTCAAAGGTTGAGGATTTTATAAGAGATACCCGTCTGCACAGAGCCTTGCTCGACCGATACGGCTACAGTGAAAGCGAGAGCATACTCAACGAATGGAACTATGTCTGCGGTTGGAGCGGCGAAGGATGGAAAAAAAGCCTGGCAACCGAGCTTTCAATAAAAGGAGCGGCTTTTATCGCTGCCGTTGCAACGGCCTGCCAGCACGAAAAGCTTGATATGCTGATGTATTACGATGCAAGGATCAACTCAACAATGAACGGCCTTTTCAGACCTGGCACATTGGAAGTGCGCAAGGGTTACTATCCGCTGAAAATCTGGGGAGAAATGCTTTCAAGCGACGGCGAATGTGAAACATCTTGTGACATTCCCGACATCTATGCCGTATCCGCCGTTAAAGACGGTGCAAGCGTCACGATGATAACCTATTACTCGGATGACGACGAAGCCTTGCCTCGCACATTCACCGTTGAGCTTTCGGGCGACGTTCTTCGCACGGTGTATTTGCTCGACAGCACTCACGATATGACAGCTTGTGAAACAATTGCTCCGGATTGCGGCTCATTCAGATTGACCATGCAGCCGAACACTGTGGTGGTAATCAGATAAATGAAAGACTATATTTTTCTTATAATAATTCTCCTTTTGAGAGTTCCTCAGAATTTTTCAAGCAAAAAGACAAGCGGTCTTGTTACAAACTCGCAATCATACTTTCTGTACGGAACATACAGTTACACTTTGGCAGGGCTAATTGCCTTTGTAATGCTTCTGTTTGACGGAATGTCGGGCTTCAGTCTTCCTGCCGTCGGAATTTCCGCTCTCGGCGCCGTTTCGCTCGCCGTCAGCCTGTTCTGCAGCATTGAGGCGCTCAAAAGCGGCGTAATGGTTCTCGCCGCAATGGCCGGCTCGGCAGGACTTCTTCTCCCGTGTATTGCAGGAATTTTCATGTTTAACGAGCCTATGAAGCCTATGCAGTTTATCGGAATCGCACTGCTCATTTTTTCTGGATGGCTTTTAATCGGTTATTCAAAAGAGCAGACAGGCAGCTTTACGCCGAGAACACTGCTTCTTCTAATCGGAAGTATGCTTTCCAACGGTTCGGTCATGCTCGCACAAAAGATGTTTTCGAAATATCTGCCCGACACCAGTGTTTCAATCTTCTCGTTTTTGACATTCGGTCTTATCGGAATAGGAATGTTTATCGGTCTTGTTCCGTCGCTTCTCAGTCAGAGCGGCAGAGCCAAAATTGCGGCAGTTCCAAAGCCTGTTTTTTTGTACGGTACAATTTCGTCAATCATTCTGCTTGCCATCAATCAGCTTGCAACGCTTGCGGGACGCAATGTTCCCTCGGCAATCATGTTCCCGATAAACGACGGCGGAGCAACGATAATAACGGCGATTACGGCGGCAATTTTCTTCAAAGAAAAGCTCACCGTTCGCAGTGTTTGCGGACTGATTCTCGGAATAGGTTCGCTCATAGTAATCAATCTTTTCGGATAAAAAAGCACACCTCAAAAGCATCATACTTTTGGGGTGTGTTTCGATTTTATACAATTTATAATACTTTTTTAAGATATTGACCCGTATATGAGCCTTCGACAGCCGCAACCTCTTCGGGAGTTCCTACGGCAATAATATTGCCGCCCTTGTCGCCACCGTCGGGGCCGAGATCAATAACATGATCCGCCGTTTTAATAATATCAAGATTATGCTCTATTACAAGTACCGTATTGCCCTTGTCAACAAGCTTCTGCAAAACCTCAATAAGCCTGTGAACATCGGCGGTGTGAAGTCCCGTCGTCGGCTCGTCAAGGATATAAATCGTCCTGCCTGTTGCAGGCTTTGCAAGCTCGGTTGCAAGCTTAACTCGCTGTGCCTCGCCGCCCGAAAGCGTCGTCGCAGACTGTCCGAGCTTCACATATCCGAGACCGACCTCGAACAAGGTCAAAAGCTTTTTATGAATTTTCGGCACTGCGGAGAAAAAGTTCACCGCCTCCTCAACCGTCATTTCAAGCACATCATAAATATTCTTACCCTTATACTTGACCTCAAGCGTTTCACGGTTATATCTTGCTCCATGGCAAACCTCGCACGGAACAAAAATATCGGGCAGAAAGTGCATTTCAATCTTCATGATTCCGTCGCCCTGACAGGTCTCACAGCGTCCGCCCTTGACATTGAACGAAAATCTGCTTGCCGTGTATCCCCTGCTCTTTGCGTCAGAGGTCATTGCGAAAAGCTCGCGGATATCGTTAAAAACGCCCGTGTATGTCGCCGGATTCGAGCGTGGCGTTCTGCCTATCGGCGATTGGTCAATGTCAATGACCTTGTCCAGGTTTTCAATGCCGAGCATTTCCTTATGCTTGCCGGGGAAGCGCTTTGCGCCGTTCAGCTCCTCGGCGAGACGTTTATAGATAATTTCGTTTACAAGCGAGGACTTGCCCGAGCCCGAAACGCCCGTTACGCAAACAAATTCGCCGAACGGAATTTTAACATTTATATTATTAAGATTATTTTCTGCGGCGCCCCTGACTTCAAGGAACTTTCCGTTACCCTTTCGTCTTTTCTGCGGCACGGGAATTTTCTTCCTTCCGCTGAGATACTGACCCGTTATCGACTTCTCACAGTTCATTATATCCTGCGGCGTACCCGCACAGACTATCTCGCCGCCGTGAATTCCCGCACCGGGTCCGACATCGACAATGTAGTCCGCCGAAAGCATTGTTTCCTCATCATGTTCAACAACTATCAGCGTGTTGCCGAGGTCACGAAGCTCCTTGAGTGTGTTCAGCAGCTTATTGTTATCCTTCTGATGCAGTCCTATGCTCGGCTCATCAAGGATATAAAGAACGCCCATAAGTGACGATCCTATCTGTGTTGCAAGCCTGATGCGCTGACTTTCACCGCTGGAAAGTGTTCCGGAGCTTCTCGTCAGCGTAAGATAATCAAGGCCTACGCTGGCAAGAAATTTCATTCGGCTTTTAATTTCCTTGATAATCGCATCGGCAATCATCATATCTCTCTTTGAAAGCTTCAATTCATCAAGAAATGCAAGTGCCTCTTTGATTGACTTGCTGCAAAATTCGTAAATATTTATTCCGCCGACAGTGACAAAAAGACTTTCTTTTTTCAGTCTTGCACCGCCGCACTCGGGGCACTCAACCGCTGTCATAAGCTGCTCTATCTCGTTGCGTGAATACTCGCTTGTCGTTTCGGCATAGCGGCGTTCAATATTGTTGATAATGCCCTCAAAGTCCTTCATGTAGGTGCCTTCGCCGTAAACGCTCCTGCGCTGCATCTTTATTTTTTTGCCGTCAGTGCCGTACATAATAACCTTTTTTGCCTTTTCGGGCAAATCCTTATACGGAACATCGAGCGAAAAATTATATTCCTTAGCCAATGCTTCAAAGTACATCATTGCAATTGTTCCGCCGTCGGCAGCCGACCAGCCCGAAGCCTTAATAGCGCCCTGACGAATCGAAAGCTTCGGATCAGGCACAACAAGCTTTTCGCTAACCTTCATAAAAATTCCCAGACCGCTGCACTTTTGGCAGGCACCGAACGGGTTGTTAAAGCTGAACATTCTCGGGTTAAGCTCCTCAACGCTGACACCGTGCTCAGGGCAGGCATAGTTCTGAGAGAACATAATCTCCTCGCCGCCGATAACGTCAATTATAATAAGCCCCTTTGAAAGGCCTGCCGCCGTCTCAACGGAATCGGAAAGACGGCTTCTTATCTCGTCCTTTATAACAAGTCGGTCAACAATAACCTCAATATTGTGCTTTTTGTTTTTCTCAAGCTTTATCTGCTCCGAAAGGTCATACGTTATTCCGTCAATTCTCACTCTCACAAAGCCGCTCTTGCGAACACCGTCAAGCTCCTTGACATACTCACCTTTTCTGCCGCTGACGATCGGAGAAAGTATTTGGATTTTTGTGCCAGATTCAAGCTCCATGATTCTGTCAACGATTGTATCCACGCTCTGACGGGAAATCTCTCTTCCGCAGACGGGGCAGTGAGGTATACCGACCCTCGCATAGAGCAGTCTCAGATAATCATATATTTCCGTAACCGTTCCGACCGTGGAGCGCGGATTTTTTGATGTTGTTTTCTGGTCAATCGAGATCGCGGGCGAAAGTCCCTCAATGTAGTCAACCTTAGGTTTCTCCATCTGTCCGAGGAACTGCCTCGCATATGACGAGAGCGACTCGACATAGCGGCGCTGGCCCTCGGCATAAATCGTGTCAAAGGCAAGCGAAGATTTGCCCGAGCCCGAAAGCCCTGTGAAAACCACAAGCTTGTCCCTCGGAATTTCAACGTCAACATTTTTCAGGTTGTGCTCGCACGCACCCTTTACTATCAATTTATTCTGTCGCATTACTTTTCCTCTCTCAACTTGTTTATGCGGTCACGCAGATATGCCGCATGTTCAAATTCAAGTATCTTCGCCGCCGCTTTCATCTCGGCGGTGAGCTGTTTAATCATCTGTTCCTTCTCGGCACGGCTCATGCGCTTATGAGATTTTTCGTTCTTTGACGACGAGATTTCAAGAATGTCTCTTACGTCCTTTTTAATGGTCTTAGGCACAATTCCGTGTTCTTTATTATATTTTTCCTGTTTTTCACGTCGGCGCATAGTCTCCTTGATTGCGCGTTCCATCGAGTTTGTTACAACATCGCCGTACATAATAACCTTTCCGTTTGCATTTCTTGCGGCTCTGCCTATCGTCTGAATCAGCGAGGTTTCGCTCCTCAAAAATCCTTCCTTATCCGCGTCAAGTATCGCAACAAGCGACACCTCGGGGATATCAAGACCCTCTCTCAAAAGGTTGATTCCGACAAGCACATCAAACTCGCCCAGTCGCAGATCACGAATAATCTTCATTCGCTCTATCGTATCGACATCATAGTGCATATAGCGCACCCTGATGCCGAGGTTTTCAATGTAATCCGTCAAATCCTCAGCCATTTTCTTGGTGAGGGTCGTAACAAGCACACGCTCGCCATTTTCTATTCTCATGTTAATTTCAGATATGAGGTCGTCAATTTGACCGTCGGTCGGGCGCACGGAAATCTCGGGATCGAGCAAGCCCGTAGGTCTGATAACCTGCTCGGCAATCTGCACGCTCTTTTGTCTTTCAAACTCTCCCGGAGTTGCGCTTACAAAAATCTTCTGCCCGATTTTATTATAGAATTCGTCAAAGGTCAGCGGTCTGTTGTCGTAAGCAGAAGGAAGCCGAAATCCGAAATTGATAAGGCTGTCCTTTCTTGATCTGTCGCCGCCGTACATGCCCCTGACCTGTGGCAGCGTAACATGAGATTCGTCGACAAAAAGAATAAAATCGTCCGGGAAATAATCAAGCAATGTGAACGGAGGTTCACCCGGTTTTCTGCCGGACATTATTGCAGAATAGTTTTCGATACCCTTACAAAAGCCCGTTTCACGAAGCATTTCAATATCGTATTCCGTTCTCTGCTTAATACGCTGAGCTTCAATCAGCTTACCCTCGGACTGAAAGACCTTGACCTGCTCCTCCATCTCGGAATAGATCTGAGTTATCGCCTTTTCCATCTTCTCGGGCGAAACAACGTAATGCGAAGCGGGATAAATCGCAACATGAGAAAGCACGTTTTTCACCTGACCCGTCAGGGCGTTTATCTCACTTATACGGTCGATTTCATCTCCGAAAAACTCAATTCTAAAAGCATTTTCATTAGAATAAACAGGGAATATCTCAACAACGTCACCCTTGACCCTGAATTTATTACGGGTGAAGCTGATGTCGTTCCGCTCGTATTGAATTTCAATCAGTTTTTTTATAAGATCATCACGGTTCTTCTCCATACCCGTTCTCAGCGAAATAACCATGCTTCGGTAATCAATCGGGTCGCCGAGGGAGTAAATGCAAGAAACGCTGGCAACAATGATAACGTCCCTGCGCTCGGAAAGCGCCGAGGTTGCAGAGTGGCGAAGCTTGTCTATCTCGTCATTTATCGCCGAGTCCTTTTCAATATAGGTATCCGTCGTCGGGATATACGCCTCGGGCTGATAATAGTCGTAATAAGAAACAAAATACTCAACTGCATTCTTCGGGAAAAACTCCTTGAATTCTGAGCAGAGCTGAGCGGCAAGGGTCTTGTTATGAGCCAGCACAAGAGTCGGTCTGTTTACCTTTTCAATAACCTTCGCCATGGTGAAGGTCTTACCCGATCCCGTTGCGCCGAGAAGCGTTTGCTCCATATATCCTTTGTTAAGTCCGTCCGTCAATTCTTCAATTGCCTGCGGTTGATCGCCCATCGGTTCGAAAGGTGAAACAAGTTCAAAACGATCCATTGCCAAGCCTCCTGCCCTTATTATAATCGTGCCGTTTTATTATAACATAACAAATTTAAAAAAGAAAGAGTTTGAGCCTCACTTTTCGTACAAATGTTTGGCAATTCTGCAAAAAAAGACCTCCCAAAACTGAGAGGCCTTTTTATCTATATTCTATTACAGCATACTTTCAAGTGTGACCGAGTCAAAATACTCATTTGTCATGTCGTTAAATTTCTCCCAAAGAGGCAGAGTTTTGCAGTCCTTTTTTCTCGGACATTCCTCTGCGTTACACGAAAGGCATGCAACGGGAGCGAGGTCACCCTCTGCGGCACGGAGTATCTCCCCTGCCGTGTATTCGCTCGGAGATCTTGTCAGCTTATATCCGCCGCCCTTGCCGTGAACGCCTTCAACAAAGCCGTTCCTGACGAGCGAAGGCATGATCTGCTCCATGTATTTTTTTGAGATACCCTGCCTTGCAACAACGTCCTTCATCGGGATATAGCCCTCGTCCCTGTGCTCTGCAAGGTCAATCATAACCCTTAGTGCATATCTTCCTCTTGTTGAAATCATTTTAACAACCTCGTAATATTATTCAAAAAGTGCAGTTGAGAGATATCTGTCGCCTGTGTCCGGAAGCAGTGCAACGATGGTCTTGCCCTCGTTCTCCTCACGCTTTGCAAGCTCGATTGCCGCATATACGGCTGCACCTGCTGAGATACCTACAAGCACACCTTCGCTGCCGATAAGCTTGCCTGTTGCGAATGCATCCTCATTTGATACAGGGATAATCTCATCATAAATTCTTGTGTCAAGAACATCGGGAACGAAGCCTGCACCGATACCCTGAATCTTATGTGAACCTGAAACGCCCTGTGAAAGAACCGGTGATGAAAGCGGCTCAACGGCAACAACCTTGACCTCGGGCTTCTTCTCCTTGAGATACTTACCAACACCTGTAACGGTTCCGCCGGTGCCTACGCCTGCAACAAAGATATCAACCTCTCCGTCGGTGTCCTCAAAGATTTCGGGACCTGTGGTCTCATAGTGAGCCTTCGGGTTCGAGGGATTGACGAACTGACCCGGGATGAAGCTGTTCGGATATTCTTTTGCAAGCTCATCGGCCTTAGCGATTGCGCCTTTCATGCCCTTTGCGCCCTCTGTCAGAACAAGCTCTGCGCCGTATGCCTTGATAAGTCTGCGGCGTTCCTCTGACATCGTTTCGGGCATTACAATGATAATTCTGTATCCTCTTGCCGCCGCAACAGCCGCAAGACCGATACCCGTGTTGCCGCTGGTCGGTTCAATGATTACCGAGCCTTCCTTAAGCTTGCCCGCAGCCTCAGCATCGTCAATCATCTTCTTTGCGATTCTGTCCTTGACCGATCCTGCCGGGTTAAAATACTCAAGCTTTGCAAGAATCTTTGCCTTGAGTCCGTATTTCTTTTCAATATGTGTGAGTTCAAGAAGTGGGGTTTTTCCGATAAGCTGATCTGCTGATGTATAAATCTTTGACATAATAATTATCTCCTTAAAACTAAATATTAAATACCGTAAACTTGTTTTAGATAAAAGAAAATATCAGCTCATACATCGTCCGAATCTGATGTTATTTCTAAGCATTTTGCCGTAAATAAATCTCACAATATCACTTCCTAAAAAAATAACCGAAAAGCCTGGGAGCCTTCCGGTGTTTCGACTGAATAAGTTTAATCAAAACTTAACCGACGGCATGACAACAAGAGCGCACATACAGCACTCATTACACATTGAACAAGCGTTAAATGACTTTCTCATTGCCAATTCCTCCGTTTCTTACGTCGTTTTCTTTATGTTGGTGATATAATAACACTATTTACCTACTTTGTCAATAGGTAATTAGAAATTTTTTCAGATTTTTTTCAAAAATTCTTCCTTGTTCTCACGGATATAATCCGCCGCCGACTTGCAGATTTCATTTTTCTTAGCGTCCATAAGGCTTTTAAACTCTGCGTCATACTTTGCCAAAAGCTCGTCATCAACTGACGTAGTCTCGTCGTTATCGTCAAGCATTATGAATTCCTTATTGAATATTTCCGAGAATTCACCGCCGATCGCCTCATTGACCGCTGCCCTTGAAGCGGAAAGAAGCGGTTCACCGTTTGAACGAAAGAATTCCGAGAGCTTGTTCTTGCTGTCCTCAAAAACATAGCCGAGGCAGTAAACATTCTTTTTAACGTCGGAAAGCTCCATGAAAGCCTCAGTCATGTTTGACGCCTTTTCAAGCTTCATTTGAATATTGGCACACATACCTACAATCAACCTGTAATCGTCCTTTTCGGGAAGAAATGTTGTTTCATCGGGATTTCTGAACTCGTTTCTCAGTGCCTTTTCTCTTTCAAGGTCGGCGATAATGCGCTCTCTTTCTTCGTTTCTCTTTTTGCCCGAAACAATGGCCTTGTACCAAACAAAAATTGTCAGGGCAATCAAAAGCACAAGCACAGCTCCTATCCACGGGTGCTGCGCAATGTATTGGAACATACTCATTTTTAAAATCCTTCTTTCTATTATATTTTTATATTTTTAAGTAGTTTTTTATAAACTTTGCTATGCAAGAATTACCGGCTTTGAAATATTTTATACAGTCAAAACACTTTGAAGTTACATTATAGCGAAACCTATTTTAGATTGAATTAAAATTGTTCACAGTGCATTTTGCAGCTTGGGAGCTATACAATCTATTAGCGAGAGATTTTTTCGTTAGACAGTTCAAAGTTCTTGCGAGCTGTATTATAGCGAAACTTGTTTTTAGATTGAATTAAAATTGTTCACAGTGCATTTTGCAGCTTGGGAGCTGTACAATCTATTTAGCGAGAGATTTTTTCGTTAGACAATTCAAAGTTCTCGACGGCTATATTCTTATATGCCGAGAGGGCTTTGGACTGTATAACGGAAAAAGATCCGCTAAATCAGTGCTTTGTAGATGTCGCCTTTTTTATACCCCGACAGCTTTGCCGCCTGTTTCGCAGCTTCGCTGACACTCATGCCGCTTTCAACGCTGTGACGGGCGCACTCTATAGCCTGATCGAGAGTCATTTTATCTTCGGCTTTCTCGGATTCCGCGCCCTTGATGACAAGAACTATTTCTCCTTTGATGCTGCCGTCGGCATACTTCTCAACGGCTTCGTCAAGCGTTGTTCGGATAACCTCCTCGTGAATTTTCGTGATTTCACGGACTATTGCGATTTCACGGTTTCCGAAGACTTTGTTCATATCACGGAGCGTTGCGCCCAGCTTGTGCGGTGCTTCATAAAAAAGCATGGTTCTTGTCTCCTTCTCGAGTGAGAGAAGATGCTCACGGCGGCTCGGCTTGTTCACGCTGAGAAATCCCTCAAAGGTGAAGCGTCCGGACGGAAAGCCGGAAAGCGCAAGTGCAGTCGAAAAAGCACACGGACCGGGGACGGATTCAACCTCCACGCCCCTGTCATGGCAGAGGCGTACAAGATCCTCACCCGGATCTGAAATAGCAGGCATACCTGCGTCGGTCACAATTGCACCGTTTTCACCCGCAAGGATTCGCTGAACGATAAGCTCGCCGTGTTCCTTTTTATTGTGTTCAAAATAACTAATCATGCTCTTTTTTATGCCGAAATGATTGAGCAGTTTAAGTGTCACTCTTGTATCTTCGGCGGCGATAAAGTCAACCTTTTCAAGTGTTTCAACCGCACGCGGCGAAAAATCACCGAGATTGCCTATCGGAGTTCCGACAACATATAGCTTACTCATTTAACGTTCTCCTTATATTCACCGTAGATATCGGTTACTTCCTTTGAAAGCTCGCCGTCCTCACCGTACATTATCAAAAGCGGATCAACATTCATGAACGGCTTGCCTCCCTTCCTGCCCTCAATAAGAAACAGCCAGGGACGGGTGTACGGCGTTTTTGTGACAAGGCGAAGCCGCTTAGGCTCAATTCCGTTGTTTTTCATTGCAAAAATTGTGTCGCTGAGTCTCTCCGGACGGTTGCACATACAAAGTCTGCCGCCGAAATTCAGCAGGAATGCCGCCGCAGAACAGATATCGTCAAGCTTACATTCTACCTCATGCCTTGCTATAAGCTCGGCAGGTGCAACGCTTTTTATGCCGCTGTCCGCCGCCTTATACGGAGGGTTCATTGTAACAACATCCATTGAAGCATGAGAAAGAACCGATTTTATGTCCTTGAGATCATGTTTTATCGGCGTGACCTTTTCTTCGACCGAGCTTTTGTGAACAGATTCGCAGGTCTGTAAATATCCCCTCTTCTGCAATTCAACTGCGGTTATTTCTTTTGCGCAGTTATTTCTGCACCAGAGCATAGGAATTATTCCGCAGCCCGTGCCGAGATCGCACGCCTTTTCATTGCGCTTCGGTGAAGCAAAATCGGCAAGCAGAACAGCATCCGTGCCGAAGGTATGCTCCTTTGATACGGCAACATATATGCCCGAGCCGAGAAATTCATATTTATAATCGGACACATCATTGCCCCCATTCAGTAATAATAATACATATTATACAACGTAAACAGCGCCGTGTCAAAGGTAACGGCGCTGTTTCTGCTTTATTTTATTCTGTTTACGATAATTATTGCCGCTCCGAGCACAACGAGAACAACACCTGTTGCACGGTTCAGCGTTTTTGCCGAAACCTTGTTGGCGATCAGCGCCGCAATGAGAGCGAAAACAAGGGTGCTGCTTACGCATGTAATAAGTGCCACGGGATCGGGCGCACCGCCTATCGCAAAGTGGCTGACAGAGCCTGTCAGAGCTGTTGCCGCCATAATGAATACGCTTGTGCCGACGGCTGTTTTAAGCTCATAGCCGAGCACTGTTGTGAGAACAAGAAGCATCATCATTCCGCCGCCTGCACCGATAAAACCGCAGATAAATCCAACCATAGAGCCGCAAATCACCGAGCGAATCGCCTTTTGCTTCGCAGTGGCATTTTGCAATCTCGCTTTCGGTGCAACAACGGGTTTAACGATGAATTTAATGCCGAGCAAAAGGGTCATAAACACCGAAAAACTACCCATGGTCGTTTTCGGCACAATGCTCGCAACGTAGCTGCCGACAAGCGTAAAACAGAGCACCGAAAACATCATGATAAGACCGTTGCGGATATCAAGGTTTTTATTTTTACCGTAAGTATAAGCCGAAACGGCACTTGCAAGAACATCGCTCGCCAAGGCAATTCCGACGGCAAGGTAAGAGTCCATATCAAGAAATGTGATAAGCATGGGGCTTATTACTGCGGCGGCACTCATTCCGGCAAAGCCGGTGCCCAAGCCTGCCCCGATACCGGCAATAATACAGATTATAATTTTAAAAGGCATTATGCTTCCTCCCGATCGAACAAATTTGTGTTCTCAAGTATTTTTTCATTCACTCTTTCAAAGATTTCCTCTTCCTCAGGGGAAATTCCGCTTTTCAGCGTAGAAATAAATCTTTCCTGCATTACCCTGCCGTCGGAAATTATATTTTGTGCAAATTCAGTCGGCACAAGACGGCGGATTCGCCTGTCCGAGATATCGTCCGTACGGATTAAATATCCTTTTTGAATAAGCGTTTCTACCGCAACGGAAGCAATTCCGCTCTTGATTCCCCTGACAGCGCAAATGTCCCTCGCCGTATTATTCTCGGGATTGTTCGCGCAGAACATCAGAACGTCAAAGCATGATTGATTTATTCCGTACTTTTTGCACAAAGGCTGTGAAAGCTCGCTGTAAATATTCGCCAGCTTCTTCCCAACAGCTATCATTTTTATCGCAGTCATAGCGTCCTCCAAATTGTCTAATATTAGAATTTCTATTATTATATCATTATGATCCGCTATTGTCAAGTAAAAAGTTCCCGCGTAACTCACGGTTTACAAATTTTACCGTCAGTTGCTGTTTATACCAAAATAAAAAATATATAATAATGCTACATTCGCGAAAATTACAAGTCCTCTTTTGAGTGAATCAAAACACAAAGGAGGATGAATTATGATTTTTAAAAGACAAGGCTTTTGGAAAGGTAAAAAAATGGTTGTAACGGATATCGGAAAACGAATTCGGCTTGCTCGTGAGATTGCAGGATTCACTCAGGAAAATCTCGCGGAGGCAGTCGATGTTTCAAGAACGGCCGTTTCACGATGGGAAAGTGGAGATATTGTTCCAAATTTGCAGCACATAGTTGACATAGCGATGTTGCTTAATGTCAGCACGGATTACCTGCTCGGTGTCCGGCGCTCCGACGAAAACACGCTGCCCGAACTATCCGAAAAAGCTGTATTTGCTCTTGCCAATTTTATAAAGGAGGTTAAGAAATAATAAAATTGAATTAACGCAAAAATCATTAAAACTAATAACAAAAAAGGAGACATTAAAATGATTTGTTCAAGATGCGGAAAAGAGTTTAACGGTAAATTTTGTGAGCACTGCGGAGCGCCTGCTCCGAGCACTGCGGCGCCAAACGTTGCAGCACCAACCCCCGGTACATACCCTACCGAGCCTATGCCGGCCAAGAAGAAGAAAAAACCGATTTATAAAAGATGGTGGTTTTATGTAATCGTTGTCATCGCCGCAATCGCGGTTATCAGCTCAATTTCAGGCAATAAATCGGAAAAGATCAAATGGGACGACATAATTTTAAGTGAGCAATTGCCCGAGCCGCCTAAGAAGAATGGCAAAATTAACGATAATACCGCCGAAGCACTTTCGGTTGAAATTTATAAAATTTCCGACAAGCAGTTTAACAATTACGTTGAAGCCTGCAAAGCAAAAGGTTTCACGGTTGATTCCGAATCAGACTACTCCAGTTCATACGATGCATACAACGCCGCGGGATACAAATTGAGCCTAGGTTATTACGGCAGTAGAGACCAAATGGAAATAGAATTGGAAAAGCCAATAGAAATGTCCGCTATTACATGGCCTACCAGCAAGGCAGGCAAGCAGCTTCCCGCTCCCAAATCCACAACCGGAAAGTTTAGCTACGAAAACGATGACGGCTTCTCCGTTTATATCGGAAACACGAGCAAAGACGATTACAACAGCTATGTAAAAGCTTGCTCCGATAAGGGCTTTACGGTTAATTATAATAAGGACGACAACTTTTATGACGCTGATAACAACGCAGGCTGGCACGTTTCGATCAAATATGAGGGCAACAATATTATGAGCATTGATATTGACGCTCCGAGTGAAAGCAGCACGGCTCCGTCAGCTTCTGAAGACACAACAAAGCCTGCCGAATCAAAACCGGCTCAATCAAAACCTGCCAAGACAGCCAATAACGACTCAGACATGGTTGACGGAATGCACCGTGATTTCAAGGAAGCAATGGACAGCTATGAGGAATTCTTTGACGAGTATGTTGCATTTATGAAAAAATATGAAAATTCTGATAACCCGATGTCCATGTTTTCCGATTACACAAAGTTTATGTCACAATACTCTGAAACAATGCAGAAGCTTGACGAATGGAAAAGCAAAGATCTCAACACAAAGGAAGCGGCTTATCTTCTCGATGTAACCAACAGAATAAACAAGAAGCTTCTTGAAGTTGCCGAATAAAAACTTATATCAGAGCAGTTGCACTTAATTGTGTAACTGCTTTTTTCTTGACAAAAAGCACAACCCCCGAACCTTTTTGAGATTCGGGGGTGTTGTTATGCTGTTTGGGTTGTCTGTCTGTCGGTTTAAATCAGTGTCCCGTCAGAGTGGCTGTGCCTTCTCTGTTCCAGCCTGCTTCAAATTTGCCGGCTACGGTGTAGTTCTGTCCCGAATAGAGTCTTGCATTTACAAGCCATACCTCATGGTCGAGCAGTCTGCCCGTGTCGGGTACTTCGTTGCCCTCTGCGTCATACGACTTGCGGCTCTTCACTGCTTCGCTGTATCTTGTATACGTTCTTGTCATTCCGTCTTCCGTTATGAACTGTATCTTCGTCGCTCTGCCTTCGATCG